>Ga0209415_10000033_pt1 | contig 169685 bp, 141 predicted proteins | sample PeaSoiSIISIP2007_FD_187696 | JGI IMG/M metagenome (GOLD analysis project Ga0209415, IMG submission 187696) | Peat soil microbial communities from Weissenstadt, Germany - SII-SIP-2007 (SPAdes) (version 2) | ecosystem: Environmental > Terrestrial > Soil > Wetlands > Peat | place: Germany... | reverse complement strand
CCTATCAGTGAGCCGCGCTTTGCCGAACGCTAGGGGAACCTTCCACCGCCGCGCGTGTACCGAGATACAAGGACTCCCCAGGGGAACGCGGCGATTCGCTTCGTTGAATATATGCTTGGCCTTGCCGCTGTGTTAATTCTGCATTGTCGGCCAACCGGGAGCAATCCGTTTCATCCATCACGCCGCCCGCTGGCGGCGATTCTTCCGCTGTTCCTTCGCTGCGTCCAACTTCCGATCCCGCTCGGCTTGAATCTCCTGCTGATGCCCGGCGAGCATGTCCTTCGGCGTCACGTAACCGGTCGCGCTGTGCAGCCGGAGATAGTTGTATCGGTCCACATACTGTTGAATCAGGCGTTTTGCATCTTCCAGCGACAGCGGCGTCCCCGGTCGACCACGATTGGTTTGACCTTGTCACACAATTCGCGGATCGGCGCATGGGCCAGGGTCACAGTTCGTTATGACTGGCATCACAGACCCGATAGTCAGGCGACGGCAGAATTTAGGGCGACCACTTCGCAAAGGAGCAAGCCATGGCCTCTATCACCGCCACCCCCATCAAGACTGAACTTCTGCGGACGCTTCCTTCCGATGCCGCGCGGCAGATTCAATGGCGATACGCCGGCCGCTATGACTTGCAGATGCTGGTGCAGTCGGCGCGGTCCGTGGCCCGCGGTCCGGTGGCGCGGCTGGTGGCCAATGGAGGCCGCAATTCGCATGATTGGACCCCGGCCAAAGCCGAACTGCTGACGGCGTTCGATGACGCCGGGATCACCGCTGTTTTCATGGATCCAGAGCAGGGAGGGTTCATTGCAGGCCCAAAGAATCTGGCACTGGCGCTGGTGGCATTTGAACTGGCCTGGGTGGACGGCGGAGCTGCAACCGCCAGTCTGGCTGGCTGTTTAGCCCTGGCGCCGATTCACGAGCGAGGCACGCGCGAGCAACAGGCAAAGTACATGCAATTGGCCGCGCCGCCTCGGGCGGGAGAGGATCGCAAACCCTGGCGGGGAGCATTCTGCCTGACCGAACCCATCCCTTACGTTGGCGTGGATACCGGCATGCTCAACGGAAAAATCCGCATCGCCGAATGGAAAGAGGGAGATGAACCTACTCTGCAGGTGGAAAAGCGAGGCCGCTTCATCACCAATATCGCGTTTGCCAATTTTGTGACGGCGGCGGTGGATTCCGGCGACGAGCGGATCAAGGGCAGCTGCATGGTGATCCTGGAAGAAGGCGATCCCGGAACATTTGACCGCGGCATGCCCACGCGAAAGCTGGTGCATCAGCTTTCTTCGACCGGCGATCCCATTTTCAGCTTGCGCCTTCCGGCCAGTCGCATTGTCGGCGGCTACGAAGTGAAGAATGGCGTCATCGTGCCGCGCTATAACCACAGCGAGGTCATTGAAGCCGTATTCCGCCGCACCCGAGTGACCGTGGGCGTCATGACCGCGGCGAAATTGCTTTCCGCGGTTGAGCCCATCATTCGGTACCAGCGCGGACGGTTCCGCGGCGCGGAGACGGCGGCTCCAGGATCGGTGCGTTACGAACTCGGGCTGCAGGCTCGCCAGGACGCACTGCACCGGCTGGTGGACATTTGGGCGACCGGCGAAGCCAGCGCGGCGCTTGGCTTTGCGGCGGCGCGGGCCTTCGATGAGCTGGATCCGCTGGAACGTGAGACCGACAAGTTACTGACCGCGCAAGGAATCGTCAGCGCCAAAGCGCGCGCCAAGGTGCAGCGCGAAGCGTCGGAACGCGCGGCCGATCTGCTCCGGCTGCCGGCCAGCGATCCCAATCGAACGCAACTGGAATCGGACCCCTTCCTGCGTTTCGTTCTTTTGGACTCGCTGGCTGATGTCCTTTGCCCCGCAACCAAGCTGTGGAATACCGGTTGGGGTGCGCAGATGATGCGGGAAGCGGTCAGCCTGATGGGCGGATACGGCATCACCGAAGACTGCCCCGGCTTCCTCGGCAACAAGTGGATGGATGCGCAACTGGAAGCGACCTACGAGGGACCCGAAGCGGTGCAGCGGCGCCAGCTTTCCATCACCATGACTAATCCGCTGTTCCGGGCGCAGTTCCAGTCTTGGATTAAGGAGATGCGCGGTATTGCGTCCGAACGTCCTGGCACCGGCGCATGCACGCTGGCAACGGCGATGAAGATGTGGCTGTGGACTCTGGAGCGCTTGCAGCACAGCACCGACGCTGACGGTGACCGTCTGTACCAGAGTGCGCGCCAGGGTGTGACGTTCCCGTTGGCCGACGCACTTTGCTGGTTGCTCGCGGCGCGCTGCCAGATTCTCGATACGATCGAACTGGAGCAGCGCGGAGCCGGCGATCCCGCCGTCGCCGAAGGGCTGGCCGGGCTGGTGAATTTTATGACCGACTTGTGCCACGTGCAGTCGGCGCGCGCCAGTGGAGAAGCGGCCCGCATTTGCACCGAATTGGTATTCGGATACAACCGTCACCCCGCCTGGGACGAAGCGGGATACCGGGGCTGCTATCGACAGGACGAGTTGGATTCGTTGGAAGGCATTATGCCGGGCATTGGTTCCTACGACCTGGATGTGATCGCAAGCGATGGCTCGCATTCGAGAAAAGCCGGTCCGTGTGCGAAGTGCAACGGTGCCGAGGAGTTTCTCTCGTTGCAAACAAAACTCGCCACGTGCCTCACGGGTTGCCGGCTTTCCAAAGACCGGGCCGCCGAGGCGATTTCCAAACTCATGATTCCGGAAGCGCTGGACTACCCGGCGTGAGCGCTGCTTCCCAAGAGCCGGCTGCCGTGATCGAGCGGCAACAGATGACGGTCGACATCGCCTGCGTTGGCTTTGGTCCAGCGATGGGCGGCTTCCTGACCACGCTGAATCGCAGCTTGCTTCATCCCGATGGGTCGGTGCGGCTGGAGAGCCGAACCTCCCCGAGCCTGCCTCTGCAAGTCATCTGCTACGAGCGTGCCGACGGCCTGGGTTTCGGAGTCTCGGGCGCAGTCACTCGCGCCCGCGGAATACGCGGCAGTTTTCCCGGCGTGGATCTTACGCAGATTCCCATGGCGGCACAGGTAAAGAAGGAGAAGCTGGTCTACCTGCTCGATGCCGTGCGGGCGAGCCGGCGCTCTTTCGCATTCAGGTCTGCCGACCGCGTGCTTCGGTCACTTGGACTTGTGTTCGGGCTGAAGCATGAAGCGTTCGAGCTGCCCTTTACTCCACCGTTCATGCGGAAAGACGATGGCTTGGTTCTGTCGCTTGGCCAGTTCAACCAGTGGGTCAGCGATCAAGTTGCAGCGTCTGGCGTGGTGCAAGTCTGGCCCGGCATGCCGGTCGCCGAACCGCTGATTGAAGCGGACACCGTCGTGGGTGTGCGGCTTGCCGATCAAGGGACCGATCTTCAAGGACATCCCAAGGCAGGTTTCACGCCAGGCATGGATCTTCGCGCTGCGCTGACCGTAATGGGCGACGGTCCGGTGGGAGCGGTTGGGCGGAAGATCGACGCGCATTTCGGAATGCCGCAAGGCCATGGTTCCCGCGAATGGGCGCTCGGCATGAAGATGGTGATCGAACTCCGCGAAGATAGTGGACTGGAGCCTGGCACCGTCTTGCACACCATCGGATTCCCTGAGCCGGAGATTCTCGGGTTCCTCTACGTTCATCCCGAAAGGCTAGCTTCGGTCGGCGTCTTTATTCCGTCGTGGTTTCGGAGCCCAGTCCGCACGACATATCGCTACCTGCAACACTTTATGCTTCATCCTTATCTGTGGCGATATCTCGAGGGTGGAACGCTGAAGTCGTGGGGAGCCAAGTCGTTGCAAGAATCGGGCCGTCACGCTGAGCCTTTTCTGGCCGGAAACGGCTACGCCCGCATTGGGGAAGGGTCGGGAAGCACGAACGTGCTGGCTGGATCGGGAGTGGATGAAGCCTGGGCTACGGGCGTGCAACTGGCGGAAGCCGTGATTGAACTGGCGGAACAGAAGCGCGCTTTCACGCGCGAGAATCTTGAAGCCACGTACGTGCGCCGCCGCCGGGAGAGCTGGGTCGATCACGAGTCGAAGATCGCAGCCGATTCGCGCGGTGGATTCCAAAAAGGCGTTTTTACGGGAATGATCGGCATGGCCGTTGCGAGCCTGACTGGCGGGCGTGTGGCACTGGGGTCGCATCCAGCACCCAATGGTCTGCCCTCGCTGGAGGAATATTACGGAGCGCGGATTCCACCGGCCGAACTGAAGCAGATGCAGGAGGAATGTGCCGCGAACGGCACTGCGCTGCACGACCGGATCATGGACCGTTGCGGCTGGCCGCCGATTCCGATGGATGGCAAGCTACTCCTCTCACACCAGGACGCGCTGCTTATGGGCGGCGGCGTGCAGGCGCCGCCGGGCTATGCGAACCACGTGAGCTTTCGCCGCCCCGAACTTTGCCGCGCCTGTGAAGCCAAGTTGTGCGTGGAAATGTGCTCGGGGCAGGCGATCACCCGCGGGGAAAACGGAGTGCCCGCTTTTGATCGCGAGAAGTGCGTTTACTGTGGCGCGTGCCTGTGGAATTGCCAAGCCCATGACGACGCGCAGGGGAATATCGAATTCAGCACCGCCGCGGGAGGACTGCACTCGGCACTGAACTGATCGCGTTTCAATGCTTCGGATCTTCTGGTGCTGGATTAACAAGACTCGAATGACAAACGGATACCACATCGTCGTGTGCGGCAGCGTTGTGCCAGACCCGCTTCAGACGCTGGAGCCAATCCAGTCCCCAACCGGCCCCGCGCTGAAAAACGAAATGATGCTTCCTGCGGTACTGGATCCATGGGCGGCGCACGCCCTGTATGAAGCCGCCGACCTGGCGTCCAAGGTCGCGGGCAGCAAGGTGTGGCTGGTAAGCGTGGGACCCAAAGCAAAACTTCAGCAAGTGATGATGACGATTGCGCAGAGAGTGGGCTTCGAACTCATTCCGGTCGATGCCAGCGCGAGCGGTTTTGCCGACGCGCACGCCACGGCCGCGCTCCTGGCGGAAACCATGCAGGGCATCGCCGGACTTGATCGTTCGCGCCTGCTGGTATTCGGCGGTTGGGAGTCGGCTTCGCGCGGCGCGGGCGCCACCATGCAATTGGTCGGAGAGCGGCTGAAGATTCTCGACCAATTTCAAGGCGTGGACCAGCTATGTGTCCGAGCTGACGGTTCGTTCGAAGTTCTGGAGCGGATTGAAGGTGGTCGCCATCAGGTTTCGGTTTGCCAAGGTCCGCCGGCTTTGTTCGGATGGGCGACCGGCAATCTACCGGAGCCGCGCAACAACCCTCAGGTTGGAATGGCGAATATGCGTACCGTGATGCCGGCGCTGCAGCGGGCAAAGCCCGCGCAGTTGTCGGCTGCCGGGTTGCATTACCTGAGCGCGAGCCCGCCGAAACAACAGCGCCAAACTCGCGTGGTTAAAGATCTGTCGGCTGAGCAGATCGCGCAAGAGATTGCGGAATGGGTTGGCAAATAGACAACGGAATCTGGAGATCAAGACCTGATGTCAAAGAGCATCTTATTCCTGGCTCACGTTTCGGAAGCCGGCGACTCACTCCCCAAAGCAGCGTATGAGGTTCTGGGCGCTGCTCTGGAGCTAACGAAGCAACTCGGCGCTACTTTGATCATCGGCTTGATCGGCTCCGACCCGGCTGCTGCGGCTGAGACAATTGCAACCGCTGGGGCCGAACGAATTCTTGCGGTGTCAGGAAGCGATTTCGCCACTGCGCGCTATGCCAGCGATGCGACGGCGGCGGAAGCCCTCTGCCGATCTGCGGGAGCCGACTTGATTCTCGCGCCCGGAACGTCGCGGTTCATGCGCGTTCTGGCAGGAGTGGCCCATCGTCTGAACGGATGTATCGACACGCATGTCACTTCGCTGGAAGCCGTCAACGGCGAGCTGTGTGCTACGCGGTGGTACTACCGCCAGCGCATCGAAGGCGTCATTCGTCGCGACCGGCGGCCTTGGATTGTGCTGCTTGATTCCGGTTGTCACGCAGCTTGGACAGGAGTGCCGGGCGCCGCTCAGGTGGAAGAGATTCCGGTGACACTCCCGCAAGCGGCCACAAGAACGGTTGTCACCGGCGTCCGCGCTCCGAAGAGCGATGTACAAACCATCCGGCCCGACGCCAGCCTGCTATTTGTCGCGGGTGCGGGCTGGACTAAGAAGCAGGCCGACGGAAAAGCTCATGTCGGCGAGGCCGAAACGTTGATTCTCGATTTCCTTCGTGCCTCGGGGGCGTCGCTGGGCGGCAGCAAGTCGCTTGTCGATCAAACGGGTGAGAGTCAGGCCGTGCTGCGCTTCATGACCCATCTGAACCAAGTCGGCCAGACCGGATCGACGCCGCGCCATCCCAAGGGTTTGTCCACGTGTTGCCACGGCGAGGAGCCCCATACCGTGGGCTGGCGCTTCATCAGCGAGCGCCGCGCCGTGAATCTAGACCCGAACTGCGGATGGGCGCGAGGAAAAGCGGATGTGCTCTATGTAGCCGATGCGTTTGATGTGCTGGCGCGATTAAATGCGCTCCTCGCCCAAAGAAGCCGAAACAGCCGCGAAGCGCCGCCAGACGTCTCTCGCGAGTCGGAGCTTCAGCCAGCTAGTGGCGACTAGAACCGAGGGCATAGACCATTGGCTGCTGAAGACGACCTGAAGGCTCGGGGCTCAGCGAGTTTGTGGCGGCCCCTGCGCGTGCCCACCTTCCGCAATCTGCTGGTCGCGGACGTAGTCTCCGATATCGGCACTTTCATGCAGAACGTGGGTGCCGCGTGGCTGATGGTGTCACTCGGGGCCGGACCGATTTACGTTGCGCTCACGCAAACCGCCGCATCGCTACCCTACTTTCTGCTGGCCCTTCCCGCTGGTTCTGCCGGCGATATCGTCGACCGCCGCAAGCTGGTGCTCTTCACCGAGTCGTGGATGATGGGCATCGCCCTGCTTCTCGCGTTCTTGACCATCGCGGGTTTCATGTCACCCTGGCTGCTGCTGGTGCTGACATTTGCGCTCTCGGCAGGAGATGCGTTCGAGACGCCGACGTGGCGTGCCATCTTGCCGGAATTGGTGCCCAAGGAAGATCTTGCGGAAGCGTCGGCGCTCAACGGCATTGAATTCAATCTCGCCCGAGCGGTGGGGCCTGCCCTTGCGGGCTTCGTCATCGCCGCCGCAGGCGTCGCCGCGGCATTTCTGTCGAACGTTGTGTCCTTCTTCGGCGTCATTTTAGTTGTTGCCAAATGGAAAAGGCCGATTCGCAAGCGAACGGCGCCGCAAGAAACGCTGAGCGGAGCTACGGTCGCCGCCATTCGCTATGTCCGCCACTCCCCCAAAATCCTCACCGTAGTGGTTCGGACAGGCGTCGTCATGTTCTTCTCAAGCGCGCTCTTTGCGCTCCTGCCGGCGGTTGCCCGGAGCGTGAATAAGACCGCAATCGGCTATGGGTTACTGCTCGGATGTTTTGGCGCGGGGGCGATCGGCGGCGCTTTCATCATGCAACGGGCCCGCGCTTTGTGGTCAACGGAAGTTGTGGTATCGGCGGGCGTCGTTATCTTGGGGTTGGTGATCGTAGCGATCGGCGGCTTACACAGGTTGAGTACGCTTGCTCCCGTCATGCTGATTGGCGGAGCGGCGTGGGTGGTCTTCATTTCTCTAATCAACGCCTTGGTGCAGAACTTGGCCCCGGATTGGGTGCGGGCGCGAGTGCTTGCCATCTTCATCCTGGTTTATCAGGGTGGCTTCGCGCTCGGCAGCGCCGCTTGGGGTGCTGTGGCCCAACGAGCCGGCGTTCGCGCTGCTCTTGTCTATGCCGGAATCGGAACTGTTGCGACCACGCTGTTGGTGCTTTTCGCTAGACTCCCGGCTTCAACTGTGGACTTGAGCCCGTGGAACCATTGGCGCATGCCCGTCCTGGTCAAGGAAGTTGGGGCTGACCTACACCAGGGGCCGGTGCTGGTTACGATCGAATACGCTGTCATTCGAGGACGGGAAGCGGAGTTCGTGGAGACGATCCATCGCTATGCTCGCATACGGCGTCGCGACGGAGCGTATCGGTGGGGAATCTTCCGCGATACCGAACATGCGAACCGCTATCTGGAGACATTTCTGGTGCATTCGTGGGCAGAGCATCTGCGCCAGCACGAACGCCAAACCCAAGCGGACCGCGAATTGGAACTGCGGTTACACGGTTATATCGCCGCTGCTCCAGAAGTGCGTCACCTGATTTATACGTACGCGAAAGAAACATAGCTCGAACAGAACTTGCAGTCCGGTTTTGTCACGCGAAGGCGGCAATGCTAGACTGCGCCCATGGCTACCAACAAGAAAACCAAAACGAAGCCGAAGAAAGCCGGCAAGAAGGCGATGCCGGCGAAGAAGCGGGCTAAAAAGAGTGCGATTCCAAAAAAGAAGACATCGGCGAAAAAGAAGCCGGTGCGCGAGAAGGCCGCCGCCAAAACAAAAGCCGTTGGCAAGAGGACAGTTGGCGCGAAGCCGGTAAGTACGCCTAAGACAAAGACCAGCGGACAGGGAGTGACCGCGGCTCCGGTGAGATACCCGAGAGCGAGATCGGGGGAAGGTTCCGCCGGGCAATCGGGAGACTTGCAGGGATTGTCCCGTGTGGAACGAGCGGATCCCGAAAGCGTGGACGAGTTGCTGGAGGAAGGAAACGCATTCGAGGCCGACGTAGTGAAGGGCGTAGAAGACGCCGGGAACGCCGACGAACAGGAAGTTCATACGCACGAGGTGCCGGAGGACGACGTGCCCGGCGAATATCTCGACGAAGAGTGAGAATAATCGTCGGTGCGCAATCGGTTTGGGCTCGGATGCCCGCTAGGAAGCGGGCGAATGCCAAGGGATCACGGCTTCGACGACGGTGCCGGACTATCTCAAAGCACATTGTGAGGCTGCCTGGATGAGGGAAGTCAGGACTCATCACGTGCAATCGTGGCTGGAGGAGATCGGGCGAGAGTACGGAATCTCCAAGACGACGCTGAAACACGTGAAGAATTTCCTTAGCGGGGCCTTCCGACACGCAGCCCAGCAGGGCTATTTCGATGGAGCAAGCCCTGTCAAGCTCGCAGAGATTCCCGCTTTCGCACCAAACGGCAAAGAAACGAAGACTTATTCGCTCGAAGAAATCGCGGCGATGCTGAAGGTTCTTCCGGAGCCATCAGCAACCGCCGTGGCGACTGCGGCTTTTACAGGGCTGCGTTTAGGAGAACTGCGTGGTCCCACGTGGGAATCCTACGAGCCCGCTCAAGACGAGGAATCACTCGGCTGGGTTAACGTCACTCGATCCGTGTGGCGTACCACGGTCGGGGAACCGAAGACTGCGAAATCGAGGGCCCCTGTTCCGGTCATTCCGCAACTTGCTCAAAGCCTGGCATCACATCGTAGAAAATGCGGTTACCCGGTAACGGGCCCGATTTTTGCGAATACCGTCGGGAGACGGCTTGATCTAGAGGCTTGCTATCGAAGGGAGATGATGGATCTCCTCAAGAAGGCCGGGATCGTGTGGCATGGCTGGCATGGGTTCCGCAGGGGGTTGGCATCGAATTTGAACCGTCTAGGCGTCGATGATTCGGTGATCCAGCGTATCCTGCGGCACAGTACGGTAGCAACCACGCAGAACCACTACATCAAGACCGCATCTCCCGATGCCGTTGCAGCAATGAAGCAGTTCTCTGAAGCCTTAATGTGCTCCAATTGTGCTCCAGATGAGCCACATCAATCCAAGCCGTCGGTCCAGTAAGACTGGCTAAGTGGTTCTGCACCAATTGAGTGAGTGGCGGAGGGAGAGGGATTCGAACCCCCGGTACCCTTTCAGGCACAGCGGTTTTCAAGACCGCCCGTTTCAACCACTCACGCATCCCTCCGCGAAGCGATTCTTCCGCAAGGTTATCAAGAAAGTGGCCGCCTGCCTATTCAGCGCCCGCTCCGCCCTCGCCAGCCCGCAAGGTGATCAGCGTGATCTCCGGTGGACAGTTCAGACGAATCGGCAGCACCACGGTGCCGATGCCAACGTTTGTGTACAACGCCAAATCGCCGATTCGATGCAATCCCCAAGGATAGAGGCGTCCCATTGGAGGCAGCACGGGAGCACCCCACCCCGGCAAGCGCACCTGGCCGCCGTGCGAATGGCCGGAGAGTTGGAGGTCGACGGGGAAACGCGACGCTTGCAGCGCGAAATCCGGCTCGTGCGCCAGCAACACAACCGCTTCGTTCGGTGGAATTCCTTGCAGCGCCAGAGGGAGGATGGGATGGCCATCCAGCGCATCGTCAACCCCCACCAACCAAAGCCGCCTGCCGGCTCGCTGGAACGGCATGGAGCGGTTGTTCAGTACGGAAATGGCGTGCGCTTGCAGCGTGCGCGTGATCCGGTTCGGGTCGGTCATGGCGTCGTGATTTCCCAGGACCGCCAAGACTCCCATCCTGGCCTGCAACGCACGCAGCAGATCGACACAGGGATCAATGGCTCCCGCGTCATGTCTTGCGCGCTTCCGGCGAAGGGCAGACCTGGTGACAAAGTCGCCGGTCAACACCACCAGATCCGGTTGCAGATCATTGACCACGGCAACCGCTTTGCGAATGGGAACCGCGGAAAAATATGGATCGTAGTGGAAGTCGCTCAACTGCGCGATTCGGCAGCCATCCCAAGCGGCGGGCAAACGGGCGAGAGGAATTTCCAGCTCGACGAGTTGCGGTTCATTGGGTTGAAAGATGGTAGCGTCGGCAGCCACGGCTACCGCCCCGCTCGCCAGCAAAGCGGAACTGGCTTGCAGGAACCTTCGTCGAGTCAGAAAGGGCAAATCAAGTACCTTATCCCCGGCGCATTCGCTGAGGCGCGTGCTAAGACCGGCTAAAGTGCGGCGTTGCCGCGTTCTTGATTGCGGATACGGATGGCTTCGTCCACTTTGTACAGGAAAATTTTGCCGTCGCCGATCTTCCCCGTCGCCGCGGCTTTCAAGATGGCGCTCACCGCCGCCTCTACCCGCTCGTCAGGCAGCACCAATTCCAGCTTGATCTTGGGCAGAAGATCCACGGTGTACTCGCGTCCGCGGTAATGCTCGGTGTGGCCCTTCTGCCGGCCATGGCCGCGCACGTCGGAGATGGTCATGCCTTCCACGCCTATCTCGGTCAGCACATCTTTCACCGCGTCCAGTCGAGAGGGCTGGATAATCGCTTCAACTTTCGTCATTCGCTTGTCCTCGGTGCCGGACTGCGCGCCGCATTGTGCCACGCGCCGTTCCCGGCTCAGCGGCGTCAAGCGCCGCCGGCCTGCGGCTTGATTCTAGCAAACCGCCGCGAGCAAATTTTTCCATTGCGGAAAGCGGTAGTTTATATTGTGGTGCTACCTAAATGATGAAACCAGAGCGAGCTTTGGCCGCCCTGGTTGGGGTTCTCAGGATGAAGCTTGCAGGATTGTTGTTATTGCTGGCGGGGTGGGGCATAGTCCTGGCCGCGGTCGGGATTCTCGCCTCGGCCGGGCAACGCATGGCTTTTGTGCTCGCGGGGATTGGCGTCGAGATCATCGGCCTGGTTCTGATCGCGCGCACCTATCGCGCGGCGCAGGTGGAGCGCCCGTGATCTCCCAGGCGCCCAGCGCGCTTTCCGAGGCCGGGGTGGCGCTTTGCCTGGTCCTAATTCTTCTGGTCCCCCTGGCGGGAGCGGGACTGGCACTCATCAACACCGGCCTGGGCCGCTCGCGCAGTGCCGCCCACTCGCTGATGGCGTCGCTGTGCGTGATGGCGACGGCGGCACTGGTCTACTTTGTTTGCGGTTTTTCCAGGCAAGGTTTTCCCGGGTTGCCGGCGCATGCCATTGCCGTGGGCGGCAAATCCTGGAACTGGCTCGCCGCTCAGCCATTTTTCCTGCGCGGGCTGGCGCTGGATGGTTCTCCGGCTTCTCTGGCCGTGTGGCTTGAGATGCTCAGCGTCGGAGTGGCGGCGCTGATCCCGTTGGGCGCGGGCGCCGACCGCTGGCGCCTGGGCGCGGCCTGTGCTTCCACGGCAATCCTTGCCGGCTGGACGTACCCGGTATTCGCGCACTGGGTTTGGAGCGATGGGTGGTTGGCTCAGCTTGGCGCCAACAGCGGCTTGGGCCACGGCTTTGTCGATGCCGGAGGCTCCAGCACCATTCAGACGGTCGGTGGCCTGACCGCTTTGGCGATGGCATGGATTCTAGGTTCTCGCCGTAACAAATATTCCGAGGATGGCATGCCCTCGGCCATCCCCGGCCACAATGTTGTTCTCGTGCTCCTGGGTTGCATGTTCGCCTGGCTGGGATGGATAGGTTTGAATTGCGCGGGCGCGATCCTGTTCACCGGAGCACAAATTGGCCGCACGGTGCTGATTGCGCTGAATACCACGCTCGCGGCCGCCGCCGCCGGACTTACCGCCGCGCTGGTGACTCGCATCCGTTTCAACAAACCCGACGCGTCGCTCAGCGCCAACGGTTGGATCGGCGGTTTGGTGGCCAGCAGCGCCGGCTGCGCGTTGTTCCGCCCGGCGGAAACGGTAGTCATCGGCATCATCGCCGGAGCTTTAGTCGTTTTCTCGGTTGAATGGTTCGAGTTCGGCCTGCGGGTGGACGACCCCGGCGGCGCAATCTCCGTCCACGCCACCGCCGGTATTTGGGGCGTGCTGGCGGTTGGAATCTTTGCCCGTTTTCCGACCCAAGCATCCGGACAATGGCTGGCGCAACTGGTGGGCATTGCCACGCTGATCGGTTTTGTGCTGCCGACGACTTATGGTTTGAACTGGCTGCTCAATCGTGTTTATCCGCAACGCGTGGGAATCGATGGCGAGCGGCAAGGGATGGATCTGCATGAACTAGGCGCGGAAGCTTATCCCGAGTTCATCACTCATACCGAAGAGTTCTATCCCCGCTGATGGCTTTTCGCCGGTCCTAAAATCCCAGCTTAGAACGAGAACCTGGCTTGCAAGTCGATGCGGCGGTTTTCCGCGGCGGAAACCGAGCCGAAGATTCCGCCCAGGCCGATGGATTGCCCGAACTTGGAAGAATTCACATCTCCAACCTCGGGCAGAAGGTTCTGGTGGTTGAACAGGTTTCGCGCCGAGATGCTCAGGGTCAGGTTGTAGCGCCGGGTGCTGCTCCCACCGCCGAAGGGACCGCCACGGCCAGGACCGCCGCCTCCGCTCAGTCCGCCCGGTCCAAGTCCTCCTCCGGGAGGGCCACCGCGGCCGCCGCCAGGACCGCCCCCGTATCCGCCGCCACCCGAGCGGTTGCTGGTTTCAGGGCCGAAGCCGAAGGTCTTGGCCAGGCGCAAGTTGACGGTGATTTGCGCGGGTCCGGTTCCATAGTTGATAGGGACGGCGTTGGGACCGAAGGCCACCGTGCTGAACGTGCCCCAGGGGCTGCAGACCGTACTGGTAGTGGTATTGAAGGTCGGCTGTGCGCAAGTCGTCGTCGTCAGCAGCGCAGGCCGGTCGTTGAAGATGGAATCGCCGTTCAAGTCCTGCCCCAGGGTGATGTTAAAGGGCGACCCGGAACTGGCCACAATGAAAGGGGCGAGACTAAACGCGTAAGGCAGCGTAATCGACCCGCCAATCACGCCCCGATGGCGCACCGAGAAAGCCGCCCGACCGTAATCCGCTTGCGGGTCGTACTGATTGGTAGGAAAGCTGCCCACGCCGCTGCTATCGCTGTTGGCATAGTTGAGGGTGTAGAAGCCGAACAAGGAAAGCCTGCGGCCCGCGGTGATGCGGGCATTGGCGATCAACTGGTTCTGGCGGAAGACCGCCTCCGATTCATACTGGTAAATATTACCCAAAGCGGGATTGGGGCGCACGCAAGTCGCAGGAACCGCCGGATCGCATCCCGGCAAGGGAGCGTTGATGTTGTCAGTGAAAAACTGATGATTGCCGATGGAATTGAGATAAGTCACCGAGATCGAGCTGCCGCGGCCGATCTGCCGCTCCAAGCTGGCCGCCGATTGAATTGTGTAAGGCGCGTGCAGCGTAGGGCTGATTTGGTAGATGGTGTTGGCGACCGTTCCTCCGGTGCAGCTCGCGGGATTGGGATAGCAGTCCGGCGAAGTGACAATGGTCTGGCTTTGAGTGATGCCGTTCAAACGTTCGGCTTCGAGAATGTTCCCCTGCTGGAAGCGGTCATAGAACATGCCGGAACCGACGCGCAGAACGGTCTTGGGATTCCCGTTTTTGCCGCCTAGGCCCCAGGCGATACCAATGCGGGGCGCGAAATCAGCGTGATCGTGAATGTCGTTCTGGGATTCGAAGCGCAGGCCGTAGTTGGCAGTGAGGTTGGGCCGGATGCGCCATTCGTCTTCGACAAAAAGGCCGGCATCAGTGTACGTGTTGCCGATCTCCGGCTGACCGGTGGCGAGAACCAGCTGACTGGCGCCGCATTGTGCAGTCAAGGGATTGCTGGCCGTGGCCAAGCAGGCGGCGCGGCTTTGCGCCGGAGTCATTCCCATTTGCAGGCCGGCTTCGGTAACGTCATAGGCAGCGAGTGACGGAAAGGTAAAAAGCCCGTTGAAATCCGTGTTAGAGAAATTGTCGTCTCGGGAAATGCGCACGCGCGCGCCGAAGCGAATGTAGTGTTTGCCGTGCGAAACGTAGGTGTAGTTCTGCACCTCATAGTGATTGGTGTCGTCGAGCGATCTGCCTTGCGCGCTGCCACCACCGGAGAAGAAACCGAGAACCTGGGTGGTGGGAGCGGTGCTTGCCGGAAGAATGCTTTCCTTGTCTTTGATCCACTGAAAGCGCAAGTCGTTGACGACGTGCACGCCGAAGTTCTGCGAGTCGCTGATTTGCAGCGTGTTCTCGGTTTCGTCATCGCTGTAAGCCAGCGATTGCAGGCTTTGACCATTCAGCCCCGCCGTGCTCTGCAGGTTCTGCTCGAACTGATAGCGCACGGTGATCACGTTGGTGGAGGTGAGCTGATAGTCGATGCGCGGACTAAAGTCGCTGCGGGTTTCAGGATTGGGCACGGCCAAGGTGAACGGCACTCCCGCCGGATTGCTGAACGTCGAGTCGGGCACCTGGGCGTTGAGGATCGACAGCTCATTGATGTTGCGGCGCTGGGCGTCGATGAAGAAAGACGCTTTCTTGCCCAGCGGGCCGCCCAGGTTCCCATCGAAAATATCCGAGTTATAGCTGGGCTCGCTGCTGACGAACGGGTTGCGCGAGTTCAGCGCCGAATTGGTGTCATTAAAAAAGAACTGGCCGTGATATTTGTCGGCGCCGGGCTTGGTGAGAATTTCAATGCGGCCATAACCCAGTTTGTCGTATTCCGCGGAAAACGGATTCTGGTTGATGTGGATTTCGCGGATGGCGGATTTCGGAGGAAGCTGCCCGCCGGTAAATCCATCAATGTAGACCTGGCCTCCGTTGGGGCCGGCGGAAGGGCCGGCGAGGGCGTCGAGTTCAGATTGCAATTCGTCAGGATCGTCGGAGAGCGCTTCCAGATCTTTGCCGGTGATGACGATGGCGCTGGAATTCTCCTCGGGATTCACTTGTACGGTGTTGGTTTGCGCCTGCACCGAAACCTGTTCCTGAACGGCTTGGATGCTGAGCACGATGTCGAAGGGCTGCACTTGGCCTGCGGTGAGGGCGACATCGACTTCGTGGTCCTTGGCGAAGCCTTTTGCCACCACATCCACGGTATAGGTGCCCGCAGGTAGATTCTTGAACTCGTAGATTCCTTGATTGTTGGTGGTCGCGGTGGCTGGCTGGCCGGTGGCCGGCGTGGCCGTCACCACCGCGCCGATAACCACGGCTCCGGATGGGTCCGTAACCTTTCCGCGCAGCGTGCCGCCGGCGGGAGTCTGTGCCCATGCTCCGGCCACGAGGATTGCAACCATCGATAAGAGTGCGATGTTCTTAGTCAAAACCAAAGTCAACCGGTGAAATCTCATCAAGTCTCCCAAACTGCAGAACTGCTTGTCACTGTGACCGCCTGGCACCGGACTGGCGCCCGTACAATGGACGGGCTTAAGGTCCACCCTCTCCGGCGGGCGCTTCCAGGCTCCAAGCGGATAGAGTCATAGCTGCGCGATTGTCGTTCGGGGAGGCAGTAAGAATAGGCTCGACGCCGCTCAACAGCATGATCGCGGTCGGGTCGGAGGTGGCACTTCCTTCCGTGGTCAGGATGTAGACGGCATCGCCTTTTTGCAAATCGGAAAGCTGGACCGCAGGCATGTGGCTGAGCATCTGTTGCATATCACCCTGTCCGCCGTGGAATCCCGCTCCACCGCCGGTTCCGCCTGGTCCGCCTGGGCCACCAGGCCCTCCGCCATAGCGTGGTCCGCTATAACCGGATGAAGATGCGCCTGGACCCGCGCCGACGCCGCCCGGATTTCCATTCGCTGCCTGGGATCCCGGGGCGCCAGGAGCGCCATTCGGCGGCGCACCCGCGGCTCCGCCCTTGATGCGCATGGCAAGTCCCATCGCGACCTGCAACGGCAGCTTGTGCAGCTGCGAATCCGCGCCGATCTTGATGCTGACGTGCTTTTTGCTCAGCAAATCATTAATGGTCAAAGTATTCTGTGCGGCATCGCTGGCGATGACGGTGCCTTCCAGGTTGCGAAATTTTCCGGAAACGATCTCCTGCGCGGCGAAGTCGTTGCCGTCGGCGCTGCGGGTGCCCCGCGCCTTCAATTGGTCGCCGACCGAGATTTGCGCCAAGGCGGATGGCTTGGCATCTTCAAATCGTGTGGAGTCCGCCGCATAGCGGCGAATGATTGTGTCGCTTGCAAGATGCACGGACACATCTTTGGTGACCAGCGAACCAGTGGTGATGGTAACCATGCCGGCGGCCGGATCGACCGACTTGACTACGCCGTTGATCCCACGGCGCCATGCTTCTTGTTCCTGCTGCTGCTTTTGGGCGATGTCTTCGTGCTTCATGACAATCGCCGAAGCGGCGACGATGGTCGCGCCGTCGTCGCCGAACTTGCCGCGTACAGCCATGCGGTCGCCGGTTTGAATCTCCTGCAACTGGATGTCGGTTGCGCCCTGCAAATCCTTGTGTCCGGGTGCGGTGCGCACCATGGTGACGGGAGGATTGAGAGTGACTTTGAGGTCAGCTCCGGCGTCGGTAGTCAGCGTGACCGAAGTGCCGGAGATGGATTTCACGGTTCCTACCGAGCGGGCCGGCGCGCCAGGACCGGCGGGCGCGGCCGCCTGGGCAGGCCGAGCCTGGCCAAATGCGGCGGGAAGGACGAGTGCGAAAAGCGAGAAAACGATTGCCGCGAGACCTGACTTGTTTGTGCGTGTCATTCGTTCGTACCTCGAACCGCTGAGCCCGAGAACGCTTGCGCTAACGTCAGTAGCTTTGATGTTCATTGCCGTAAAGCCAGTGTAAATGAGCGGCGTTAGGAAACGATGTCGAGAAGGGTAAAGATTGGCTAATAATTGTAAAGTTTTGTTCCCGGGCTCGTTGACAACGTAAAGAATTGTGAAGACCGTCCAAAAGAAAGGCGGACAGGGGCTCCGGCTACACACGACTGGATTCCAAACTACTTCCCAAACAGCGCGAGATTGATGGCGTCCCCCATCGCCTTGTAGCCGATGTCGCCCGGATGCAGGTGGTCGCCGTGGTCGTAGGCAGGCAACATCATGTCGGGATGAGCGGGATCCTTCACCGCCGCTTCGAAATCAATCACGCCGTCGAATTCGCCGCCGGTGCGAATCCACTGGTTGACGGCGACGCGCACCTTTTCTCCGTCATCGGAGGAATATCCGGCCCCCATGTATGGAATGAGCGTCGCGCCGAACACCTTGATGCCGTGCGCGTGGGCTCGAGCGATGATCTGCCGGTATCCCTGAATGAGATCGTCGGCGGTCACAGGAACGCGCGGCAGCTGGCCGGGCCGCAGCGGAGCCTTGTTCCAGGACACGCCGATGTCGTTGATGGCTTCAAGAAGGATCATGTATTTCACGCCGGCCTGATCGATGACGTCGCGGCTGAGGCGGGCAAGAGCGTCCGGGCCCGCTCCGTTCTGCAGGATGCGGTTGCCACCGATGCCTTCATTGATGACGGCCAGGTTTTGCAGGTGTTTTTCGGCATGCAGGCGCACAGCCAGCTCGTCAGGCCAGCGCGCGTTCTTGTCGCGCGAGGAGAAGACGCCCTCGGTGATGCTGTCGCCGAAAGCAACAATGAGCGCTGACTTCGCCGAAGCCATTACGTCGACGCCCTTGAGGAAACGCCAGGCGAAGCTGGTTTGGGCAGCGTCGCCGAGCGCGGCATCGTTCACGTGATTGCCGTCGATGGAGTAGTTCGTCTGGACGGCAACGGGATGAAAGCTGAGTTGCGTGACCGCCTGCATGGGAAAAAACAGGCTTATGGCGAGGTCGGAGAGTGGCGCGACTTTGAGTTCGACGGGATCGCTGACCGCGGGCGCGCCGGGAGGAATCACGATGGAGGGCTTTCCGCTGAAGGTCAGCGGCTTGAGCGATGTGCTGTCGATTGTGTCTTTGCCGGTGGAGAGCGCGACCGATGCCGCGGAAACGGTGAGTGGTTCGCTGCCGAACTCGTTGGTAAGCACAACGCGGATCGTCGAACCGCCGATCGAAACATGCACGATCTGGCGCAGCGTGGTGTCTTTCCCGGCAAAGGGTTCGAATGCCGGAGGGGGCGGCGCAGGCGCGTTGGATTGCGCGGAATTCGGCACAGAGGCTGGAGGCGCTGGCCGAGGTGGCAGCGGCGCGTTGGGCGCGGCGAGGGGCGCAGTCGCCCAGGTGGCGACCCAGTGATCCGGCGAAGCGGCATGAGCGGCAGAGAATGCAACAAAAACAAAGATCAACAGCGCGAACAAGCGGCGTGCGGGCATAGTTTCGAGTCCCTGTCTGGCGTTGTGAATGTTGAGTAAAGATGCGTGCCGAAGAGTGTACCGCGAATCGCTTTGTCATGTTAAGCGAAGCCCAGCTTCGAGGAGCGAAGTCTCGGCGAGTCGAAACGTCCCTATTGGGCGGATCGCTCTTTGGTTCTCTTCATGATAGGGATGCTTCGACTGCGATAAGCATCGCAAAGCGATGCTTGATCTTCGCTCAGCATGACAACAGCGCCGAGCAGGAGTCTCCAGCGCACACGATCACGGCTGCTCCGCGAAGCGGGTTTCGCGGTTGGTGATCGAGACGCGGAACGGCGGCTTCGTCTTTTCGGCCGGGTCCATTTCGTAGACCTGCTCGGTCTTCGCCGGATCGTAGTCGCGCCAAAGCCAGATCATCTCTTGCGGGAATTCCGCCGCGCCGCCGGCGGGATTGTGCGTGCCTCCGCTGAAACTGAAAGCGAAATCGTAAGCTTTCAGCTTCAAAGCGTTGGCTAGGCGAATGTTCGCCAGCGGCCAACTGCCGTAGTTGGGATTTTCCTGATCATTGGCACCATCCTGAATCCAGACGCGGATATTGCGCTTGTCCTCGCGCAGAACTTTTTCCGGATAGTCTTCGCCGCCGTCGGGATTCGCCGGGTCTTCTTTCCACTGTATGGCGCTAAAGCTGCCGATCCAGGTGATGACGCGGCTGAACTGGTCGGGCATTTGCCACGCCGCGTTGAAAGCGCAGATGCCGCCCGAAGAGAGGCCAGTAATGGCGCGGCTGTAGGCGTCTTTGCGGATGTTGTATTTTGCCTCAACATCGGCGAGGACTTCGTCGCGCAGAAAGTGGTCGTAGCGGTCGCTGACCGTGTCATAGAGCGTGCTGCGCATGGAATCTTTCAGCGTGCGTTGCCATTTATCCGAATAGGCTTTCACGAAGTTGTAGGTCGGCGTACTGGGCGAGTCGGTGATGTCGCCGGGATTGATGAACACGCAGATCATCATGGGAATCTTCTTCTGCGCGATGAGGTTGTCGATCACGTTGAGGATTCCATGATCACCCGTGCGGTTGCCGTAGCCGCTGCCATCCTGAAAGACCATAAGCGCGGCGGGGGTCTTGGGGTCGTATTGTGCCGGAATGTAAATCCAGTAATCGCTCTTCATGCCGTCGTAGATCTTGCTCGTATGCGTGAGCTTGTCTGAGAGCGTGCCGGAGGGGACGCCGGGCTGGAGGTAGGAAAGTGGTCCGAAGGCGGGCAGATCGAGGCGGCCTCCGAAGTCCTTGCCGTCGACGAGGTAGTGGAAGGCGTGCAGACGGCCGACTTGCGCGATGTGGGCTGGGGCGTACCAGAGATTGGAGCCCGACAGACTGCGCATAGGCGTGGCCGGGTCTTCGTCGATGACTAGCGCCGGGCGAGATTGGGATTCGAGGGCGAAGAAGAAATCCGGCCCCTGGCCGGCCCATGCAGTTCCCTCTTTGAGCTGCCTCTCCTCGAAGGTCGCCGTGACGGCGCTCTGCAGGGCGGCGTGGTTGGACTTGGCCTTGGCGAGAGCGATGAGTTGTGGGGCGGTTAGTTTGTCGGCGGCGAAGCAGGACGAGGAGATTAGACAAAGGGCGACGAATGCTAGTTTCCGCATGGCGGAAATAATATACGAAGGCAGCTGCAGAGACGTAGCAAGCTACGTCTCTGCGGCCGGTTAGTTTGCGATCATAGTGTGCGAAGAGAGGTCTACCGTGACCATGTCTATCCGTGATTGGGCCAGGCTCTTCCCAACCTGATGGAAGCCTATTGCTATTTGCTTTTTGTCTACCGTGATCCGCAAGTAGCCGTAGTAGGTGTCATCGTAGTGTTCCAGCAAAAGGCCAGCTGCCTTCACGGCGGGCTTGGATTCCAGGTAGTCCACTTTGGCGCCGTTGTGCGGTTCTTGCGCGGGCTGGCCTTTCTTCCCCTGCACCAGGCGGTTCACGTTATGACCGCCGTCTCCGCATACGATGAAAGGAACGTCGTAAGCATCCTTCCCTTTCTCGAATTGGACGGTGCGGGTGTAGCGCTGATAGTTGTGAGCGTGACCGGAGAGGAATGCGTGCGGGTAAACGCCCTCCTGCTGACAGATGGCGTCGATCTCCCGCAACATGTCGGAACTGCTGCCGTGGTTGCCGCCGGAGCCGCCTTGTTTGGGCGGCGGCGAATAGCTGAACGGCGGATGATGGGTGGCGAGTAACACGGCTCCAGCGTAGTTCTCTTTCTTGATGCGCTGCAGCTGCGCGGTCAAGTAAGCGAGTTGCACGTCAGGAACGCCAGGCCACTTCCCTTTTTCGCTCGAGATCACGCCGGGATCTTCAAGGGCGTTGCTGAACAGGCCGATAATGCGCACGAAGGGAGCATCCAGCGTGAAATAAACGCCGGGCTGCGTCATGGCGGTGCGATGCAAGGAAGCGGCTTCTGCGGTGACCATGGGCTTGGGAGCGCAGAAGTTGCGCGCGAAGACACTCAGCGGGGGCTCAGCGGGAGGCTTGGGGGTTACGGTTTTCGGCAGCACGAAGGAGTCGTGGTTACCGGGGATGGCGAAGATGGGCGCGGGATAGTTGCGGTAGGGCTCGTAAAACTGGTCGTAATAATACTGGGATTCGCCGAAGTCGTAGACCACGTCGCCGAGATGGTAGAAGAAGGCCGCCCGGTTGGCGGCATCGGCTACGTGGCAGTCGGCGGTGAGCTGGTCCGACACCCGGATTTCGTTCTGGTACTTGCCGGCGTTCGAGGCACCGGTGTCGCCGGCGCAATGGAAGATGATTTTGCCGGCCTTGGTGATGGCCTGCGTGATCTCCGGCCCGTGCGGCCCCAAGGCGCTTTGCAACGTGTAGAGGTCACCGGGCTGGCCGCGGGACGTGTCGAATCCGACTACGTCTTTCTTCAATAGATCTTGGACCTGCTTGTAGAGCGCAGAGTCCGACGGATCCGGAACTTTGAAGCGGGTGGGGTCGGGCGTGATGCTGGCCTCGTCGAAGACGGGCTGCGGGAGTGAGACATTCACTTTCCTGGGCATGGATTGCACCTCTCTTTTTTCCGTCTCTTCTTGATTTGATCTTGCGTCTTGTATGCTGGCCTATTGCTTTGGTCAACTGCTTGGAGCTCAAGATTTTCTTTCGCGGGGCCCTTGGTTGTAAATCGAGTCGAAGATCCAGGGAAGACAGTCGGCCGTTCACCAATCACGGGGGGATTGATTGGATTTTGAGTGGCTAAAATAGCGGAAGGAGAGATCGAAGAGCTGTGCAAGGGCGCGGGCGTTACGAATTCAGAACGGCGGGGTGCCGCGGAAGGAAAGTTCTGATACGAACCGCAGCCCTTCACCTCTGCTGAGCCTTCAGTGGCGCGCGACCCAGAGCAGCAAGCCAAAGACGACGATCGGGATCAATGCCAACATTACGTAGAAGAGAACTTTTCTGGATAACGGCTCGCGGCGAACCCTCCAGTCGCGCAGTTCGGGGCGGTCGGCGACGCCGACTTGATCCACGTGCTTCAGGTCCCAAATCATTTCGTGTGCGCTAGCGTAGCGCTTGTGGGGATCGCGTTCCATGGCGCGGTAGATAATTTCCTGCAGTTGAGGAGAGATGCTGGGATCGATTTCGCGGGGCGGAATGGGATTATTCAACAGGCGGTCGTTCATGATGACGAAAGGATTGGCGCCGGTGAACGGCACTTTCCCGGTCAGCATTTCATAGATCATGACGCCAAGGGAATACAGGTCGCTGCGGGCATCTCCGCGCTTACCCTTGACCTGTTCCGGCGAAATGTAGTCCGGGGTTCCTACGGTCTGGGAAAACTTGGCGAAGGTCAAGCGGCGCGACCCCAGGTTGGAAGCGATGCCGAAGTCGATGAGCTTGATGTGGTCATCGGCGTCGATCATGACGTTTTCCGGCTTCAGATCGCGATGCACCACGCCATTGGCGTGAATGTAATCGAGCGCTTCGGCGATACCGATGGCAATTCTCAGGGTGCGTTCGGGGGACAGCTTCTTTTGTTCGTTCAGCAGTTGGCGCAGCAGCTTGCCTTCCACCCATTCCATGACCATGTAGAGCTGGCTGCGGTCGGCGTCGGTAAAGACCTTCATCACTTGGGGATGGTCGAGCTTTTGGCCGATCTGCTGCTCGCGCTGAAAACGGTCGTAGAGAACCGGATCGCCTTCCATTTCGGGATGCGGCACCTTGATGGCAACAGCGCGCCCGGTGCGCAGGTCGGTGCCGCGGAAGATGGAGGCCATGCCACTGCGGGCGGCAACGCCGTCAATGCGGTAGTGGTCGAGTTGGTCGCCGGTGTGCAGTGAGGCCATGTTTGCGCGCGGTTCGGAATCGACTAACACAACGAAACCCTCGGGGAAGAATCGGGCGGGGACATCCCCGGCCTCCACGCTTTCAATGATGCCAGAACATTCGGGGAAGCGACATAAAGAATCCGTAAAATCTTCCTAGGCGATGGTTAATGCTTTTGGGTCTAGAGGGTTACGGAAGGTGGCATCACGCCCTTCCGCGGGCACGAATGAGGGTGAATTCCGTCTCTTGGCTCCGCTTGCGGGTCGGAATCACGATTAGCGCAGCCGATAGGGACGTCCCCGGTACATGCCTACGCGCTCCACGCCGCGAACGCGGATGAGTTGAACGCTAATGTTGTCGCTGCCATCCTGCTGATTGGCGAAGGCCACCAGCCGCCGTGCCGCGGCATTAAGGTCTCCCTGGTTGCTGACGATGGCGGCGATTTCGGAGGATTCCAGCGCGTTGTAAAGACCGTCGCAGCACAGCACCAGCACGTCGCCGGGAATAACCTGGTGCTCGTTGGTTTCGACGTTGACGAACAGTTCGGTCCCCAACGAGCGGCTGAGCAGGTGGCGGTTGGGCGAATCGGCGAATTCCTTGGCGGAAAGGATGCCGAGGCGCATCTGCTCTCCCGCCAGGGTGTGATCGCGGGTGAGCACCATGGCCTGGCCGCCGCGGACCAGATAACAGCGGGAGTCGCCCACATGGGCAACTAGGGCGCGGTCGTAGCGCAGAGCGCAGCTCACGATCGTGGTCGCCATACCCATGCCGCCGCTTTGGGCGGTGAGCCCGGCCTCCATCACTTTGGCATTCGCGGTCTTCACCAGCGAGGACATGAGCGCGGCGTGGGGGGTTCCCGGCGGGGCGGAGCGAAAACCCGCGAGCACGCTCTCCACCGCGGTGCGCGAAGCCACTTCACCGCGATCCTGGCCGCCGACTCCATCGGCCAACACGAACAACCAGCCATGAGTGCGCACTTGCTCCGGTGTGGCGGGGACAACGTAACCGAGATAATCCTCGTTCTGCTCACGCACCCGTCCCACATCGGAGAGCTGCGCGAACTCAACGTCAAGCATAGGGTATTGTAACGGCCCAGGCCCGATAATGTCGTCCGCCAGCAAATGGCTTCGGAGCATAGCACCTCGCGAGAAAATGCCCAGGCGAGCTGTGCAGAGCCCACCCGAACCTTATTTGCAACTCGCCCGAGTTTCGCTTGCCTGACCTACTGGGCGCGGTTTCCCAGCAGGGACGCTGGCTCGTGCGTTCGAACGGCGCGGGCCCGCCGGACTGCCGCATAGATTCCCCAGCCCAGAAGTATGATCCCTGCCAGCACCGGCTCCAGCTTGGTGCCGTAGGCGAACATAGGGACGACGAGAGTTGTAGGCACCATGTAGGCGAGGTAATCCTGCTTTTGCCTCAGGCGTGGCTGCGGCACGCGGGAAGGCCGATCAAACTGGGTTTCGCGCGAAGGCGAAAATCGCAAAGGCTCAGCGCTCGTTTCTTCTAGCTCCAACCGTGGCATGTTGCCCTCCTGGAAAGAATGAGGCCGGACGGGCCTTGCGGAGCCCGTCCGGGTCTTAGCTCGTGCCTTCGCGCTTAGAGGATCAACTAGCCTGAGCCGTTGGGTTCTGGCTTTCGACTAGCGTCGTTCTGCCGTGCTTTTTACTGATGCGCATGAAGTAGATGCCGCCGTAAATGGCCCAGCAGAGGGCGACCCCCAAGGCCAGCAGTGGCTCCATTTTTGTGCCGTACCCCATGAACGGACCTATGATGTAGAACGCCATGCAAGCCAGGTTGGCGAGCAGCCCGAAGATGGGAATCAACAGGTGGCGCACGAACTTGAACTGCGGGTGTTTGTGGTAGCAGATGATGCAAGTTACGCAGCTCAACATGTACAGCAAGAATGTGCCGAAGTTCGAAGCCAGCGTTGTGGTCAAGAACGTATTCGGCAACGCCGCCATCTTGTCATGCGTGGTGTAGCCAAAGCTGGACCAGAAGCCGTGAGGCAAGGCCGCAATCGAGGCGTCCGCGGGAGCGCCGCCATCGCCGAAGAACACCGCCACGGTGATGCATCCGACCACGGCAGAGATAATCGCCAGAGTCCAGATGGCTTTGTGCGGGGTGAGGTTGCGGGAGTGCAGAGCGCCCATGGAATCCGGCAGTTCTTTGTCTTTGCCCATGGCGTAGGTAACGCGCGCTCCGGTGTTGATGCAGGAAAGCGTGGTGCCGATCAGGGCCAAGAACACGGTTGCCGCCTCGATCAGCATGAAGGTGCGCCCGTGGCCAGCTCCGAACAGAGCATCGCCCACCATGACCATCATGTCGCCGATGGGTGCGGCCGACGCCGACGCAAAGCCGTTGGGATACCCGCTGTTGAGAAAGTAGTTCGCGGCAAAATACTCGAACAGGTAACAGAAACAGCCTTGTACTAGCAGTGACGTAATAACCGCGATGGGCACGTCGCGTTTCGCATTCTTAGCCTCGCCTCCCATCGAGGTGACCGATTCAAAACCCACCAGAATCAGGATGGCGATGGTGGCTTGAACAAACATAAAGCCAAAATTGTGCATACGGATAACAGAGGCCGCATTGGGATGGGAAACGAAAGCTCCGGTGGAGTCTGTCTCAGGATAGCTGATGTGATAGGGTACCGGCTTGCCGGCCGCGTCCACGGCGCACTGCGGCGTGCCGTCGGCGGCGCGCACGATGGTGTCAGTGGCTGTGCCGTTCACCATGGTCTTTGTGGTGGCAAACTCGCAGCTATATCCCGCGCTGGTTTGGGGATCGAACTGCGCGGCTTCAGCGCCTGCCGGGTGCTTCATGCGGTAGCCGAGAGCGGCGACCGTAAATACCAACAGCGCACTGATCTGAATGACGTTGATGGCGATGTTCACCGCAGTGGAACCGGTGACGCCGCGATGGGCGATGTAAGACACGCCAAACGCCGCGATGATCGCGACCGCCCCCATGAACATTGGGCCGGGGTTGGAGGCGCTCATGAAGTTTGGCCATAACGTGCCCACCAAGTAGCCGGAGATGACGCCGATGACGCCGACCATCACGCCGGGATAGATCCAATAGTAGAGATGCGAGCCCCAGCCGACGATAAACTTGGCCAGCCGGGCATAAGGCCACGCGGTATCGTGGTTGAGGAAGGATTGCTCGGCAAAATAGTAGGAGCTGCCGGTTCCGGGATACAGCTTGGACATTTCCGCGTAACAGACGGCGGTAGCCAAACACAGCAAGGTTGCGAATAAGATGCCGGCCCACATCGCGGGGGCGGTGGCGCCAGCTGCCGCCTGCCCTGCATAGGTAAGCCAAAGGAAGGCGCCGGGGGCGATCAGCGCCATGGCGTTCATGGTTAAACCTGTCAGGCCCAGTGTGGGTTTCATTTCTGCGGGAGCATCTGCCATATGCATTTCTCCTTCAGCGTCGAAGTTTGTGTACGGCCACTCGGCACCGAGTGGCGGTGCAGCTTTTTCATACAATCTTTACGAAATCTTTATCACTTTTCCGGCACCTACATTGCTCTGAAACTCGAAGTCTGTAAAATTCATATTTTTTATTGCCCCCATAAGATTTACAGGGGCATCTTGACTCCGGGGACGGGACGGCTCGGGACCCCTCTCCCGTACGCCCAGGTTTAGAACCCTGAGCCGCCTTCCCCGCGAACACCTTACGCGCAGCCACCGGCGCTACTTAGCGTCCGCGCTGCTGAACGCATAGATCATGCCGACGGTGACCGTGCTCTGATTCCCTTTCGGGAGCCCGTTGTTGTCGGCGAAAATATCCTTGGTCGACGTGTCATACCGGTATTCGAGCCGGCTCATCAGCTTTCCCGCCAACAGGCGCTGCAGGGTCAAGGTGAACTCGCTGTCCTGCGCCGGGACTCCGGTACTGTAGCCGTTGTGGTCATTGAACCACTCACCGCGGCCGGCGATATACCAATTGGCATTGGGCGCGTACTTGATGTAGCCGGCGATGCCGCTCCACCAAACTGTGCTGGTCACGCCCGGCGTTATGAAGCCGGGGACCCGGTCATGGCCGTAGTCGTAATTGGCCAGGAAAGAAAGCTTGGCGTTAGGCGTGTAAGCCAGCACCGTGTCGGTTAGGTTGCGGAAGTCGGTGTTGTCATTGGACTGTTCTGGGCCTCCCAGGTAGTTTTCCGTCAGGCTCCATTTGGCGTTGGGAGTCCATGCGGCGCTGAAGCCGCCGGTTTTGCCGCCGTTGTTGTCCACGCTGTTGTTCCAGCCGTTCACGAGGTAGCCCGTAACGGAAAACTTGCTGTTGAACGTGTACTTGGCGTTGGCGCCGAAGTGGAAATATGGAATCGCCCAAGAGAAGAGCAGACCGCGCGAATAGTTCCAGTTGTCTTTGCTCTCGATGACCTCCGCACCGGCGGGGGTAACGAATTTGCCGACATTGATCTGGAACTTCTTGCCAATGATGTATTCGAGATAGCCCTCTTTCAGGTACTGATCGAAGTTGGTGATAGTTCCGGGGGGCGCGGTGAAATAACCCTTAACGCCAGGAATGGCCGCGATGGGCACATTGGGTGACGCCACCTCGGTTCCATTGACCAAGTTCATCGCCTCGCCGAAGCCCAGCGCAATGTGGAAGCCCACGTGGCTGGCCGCAGGGTCGGGCGACTTGTCCGCAATCAGTTCGAGCATGTTGAGCCCGAACTGATTGGAGTTGATGTCAAAGTTATTTAGCGTGGTGGTGCGATTGGCCGGCTGATTGGCGTTGTAGCCGTAGTATGCGTCCACGAATCCACTCAGCGTGGTCGGGCCTAACAGTCCTGCGAGCGTGGGAGCCGCCGGGGCTGCGGGCGCGGTGGCGGTGGTCGCGGCTGCGGCAGGCGCAGGTGCTGGCGCCGGGGCAGGTTGTGCCGCCACTTGCGTCTTCAGGGCCGCCAACTCCTTTTCCAGATCGTCAATGCGTTTCGCCAAATCCGCTGGGCTTGGTTGGGTTGCGTCGGGCGCTGGGGTGGCAGCGGCCGCAGGGGCCGCGTCCTGTGCTTGTGCGGGAGACACCGCGAATGCCAAGCCCCCGGCGAGGATCGCGAGTACCGCGAGGTGGCTGATCGAATCTTTCTTTGTGATCATGGATCGCATTTACTCTCCTGTGACAAGCCGCCTGCCGCTAGTGGCGACCTGCGTCGTTTAAGATTCGGGATTTTTATAACTTTTTTATGCCGCGGTCCAATTGATTGTTTTTTTGGCGGGCATTAAAAATAGTTTGAAAAATTAAATCTATGGCGTCGATAAGGCAGATGATTAGTTATTGAAACAAAAGATATTTATGGAGGGAAAGAACACGAAGCGCTTGGAATTTCGAATCCTGCAAATTCGTTTTACAACTGCATGGGTGCGACCCGGCTTGTTGATGCTCTTTGCTTAGCGCTCGAGTCTGCGGAAATTGCCGGACCAGGAGGGCGCAGAGGGGCGCCGTATTGCGGAGTTTTGAGCGGAGAAACCCGCTACTTGGTCTGGACCACGCTGGAGGCTTGAGCTTTGTCGGCTTTCAACTTGCGAAGCGATTTTTGCGCGCTTTCCGACAGCGGGCCGCGCGGCAGAATCTTCAGATATTCCTCGAAGTGAGCGGCGGCTTGATCGGGATCGTCGAGCTTCTCGAAGCACTCGCCCAGGCGGAAGTTGGCGACCGCATCATCCGGCTTGTAGAGCAGCGCCTCCTGGTAGCGGCTGAGGGCCGCGTTGTAGTTCTTGCGCTTGAAGTAGAAATCGCCGACTTCAATTGCCTTGCTGGCCTTGTGCGGATTCCAGGCATGCATCTCCTGCACATCGTCGGAAGCTGAAACGTCGGCGGCAGAGGTGTCGCTTTTAGGATGGTTCTTGGCGTCGTCTTTGGGCGGGCTGATATCGATCCTGGTGTCGCGGCTCGAACTCACGCTGGCGTCGTGTTCGTAGCGCGGCGGAGCCTCGCCTGCGCCCGGCCCTTTGTCGCTTGAGGGCAACTGGTCGACTTGCGCGGCGGCCCATCCCGCCAGGCACAGCAAAAGCACGAAGCCGGAGATCCTGAGCACCATATATCAGAGATATTCTACCGCTTTTGCCGGATGGACCCTACAGGCAAACCTTATTGACCGGTTGATGACCTGAAGGCTCGTTGCGGTTGCATGTTCTGTTGCATAAAAAAGGGCCGCTCCGTGGGGGCGGAACGGCCGCTGGCGAAGTCCTCCGGGGAAGGAGGGAAACTCTTACATGCTGGGGGGCGCCGGTTGGGCAGCCGCAGTCGGCTGCGGCGCCGGAGTGGTTGCATCGGCGCTGTTGCTCATCAAGCGCACATCCACGCGGCGGTTCGCGGCACGGCCGACCGGAGTCTTGTTCGATTCCACCGGCTTGTCCTTGCCCAAGCCAATCAAATAGATCTTGTGGGCCGGAATATTGTGCTGCGAAGCCAAGTATTGGATGACGGCGTCGGCGCGGCGCTGGCTCAACTGGTAGTTGTAATCGGCGCTGCCCACCGAGTCCGTGCCGCCTTCGACGGCGATGATGTATCCCTTGGTATTGCCTACGTCGGTGGCAAGCTGGTCAAGGGCGTCCTTGGCTTTCTTGGTCAAATTGTCTTTGTTGAAACCGAAGTGCACCGCAGCCTCGGTCACCACATGATAGTTGTCCAGATTGGCGACCGTGTTCTGCAGCGTGTCCACGCGGTTCACCGCGCTGTCGGCAATGGTTTGCGCCTGCGCAGCCTGTTGCGCGGCGGCTTGGGTCTTTTGCTCAACCGCGGCGGTCTTGGCGTTCACGGCTTCGATGCCGGCCTGCGCCCGCGCGTCAACGTCTTTGATGTCCTTGGAGTTTTTGGCGGTCAGGTCATCCAGTTCGTTGGTCTTATTGATCAACGGCGTGGTCTGCTGGCGAACATAGTTCTTGCTCGCGCAACCTACGGAGAATGCCGTAGTCAGGGCCAGAAGAATTGTGATTGAAGTGCGGTTCATCTTGGGAGAGCTCCTTTTTTCTTTCTTCGTCGTCTTACAAATTCTCGAGTAGCAAACCTTTAGCCCGTGGATTTCGCTCCGGTGGAGGAGCCATGCTTACTTCTCGCCACGTACTTAAGCACGGGGGATGCCAACTTTCGCTGGCGTGCGCATTCACCGTAATCCATTGTACTGCAATATGTTATCTGAATGCAGGTTAAGCTTCGCACATGCTTGAACGGCGGCAAAGGGGATACACACCGGGGAATATTTACACAGAGCGAGGCCGGCGGCCTATGGAGGACAAAGGAACGGAATCACTTCTCTACGGTTGCGGAGGTAGCTGCGGAAGTCGGCTTCGTCAACCGTGATCACGACATGGCGAGGATAGAGTTCGCTCATCCGAATCAGACATTTGGGCGGTCGATATCGCAAAGCAGATTACGCCACCGTTGCTGACCTGCGAAGCGGTCCTTGCAGAATCAGCCTTCTATCTAGGATCAAGTTCCTACGTCTTATCTCTTGTTCAAGACGACATGTTGCGAGGCCCTCGACAGCACAGTCACGTCGAGACGCTCAGCGAACTGGCCCGCCGCTATGAAGATCGCCGGCCCGACTTGGCCGATTTAACGCCCTCGGACTGCGTGAGCATCCACTAAAATGGAAGTGATTCCGTGGACCTTTCCCAGAAAATCCGCAGTTTGCCCACCTCCGCTGGCGTGTATCTGTACAAGAACGCAGAAGGTGAGGTTATTTACGTCGGCAAGGCCAACAATCTTCGCAGCCGGGTGGGCTCCTACTTTCATGCGGGGCGGTGGGAGGATGCCAAGACTGGCACCCTGGTGCGGGAGGCGACCGATGTGGACTACATTGTGGTCGCCAACTCGAAAGAGGCGCTGGCGCTCGAAAACAATCTCATCAAGCAGAAGAAACCGCGCTTCAATATTCTGCTGCGGGATGACAAGACTTATCCGTATGTGAAGTTGACGCTGGCGGAACGCTTTCCGCGGGTGTACGTGACCCGGCGGCTGCGGAAAGACGGCGCGGCCTACTTTGGCCCCTACTTCCCTGCCAATCTTGCCTACCGCATCGTGGATTTGATTCACCGGCACTTTCTGGTGCCGTCGTGCAAGGTGGACCTTACGCGGTACCATCCGCGGCCTTGTTTGCAGTATTACATCAAGCGGTGTTTAGGGCCGTGCGTGGAGGAATTGACGACGCCGGAGATTTATCAGGAAGCGGTTCGCGACGTGAAGTTGTTTCTCGAAGGCCGGCCTTCGGACCTTTCGCGGTCGTTGCGCGAGCGCATGGAGAAGGCTGCCGCGGCTGAGGAGTATGAACGGGCAGCCAAGTATCGGGATTTGATTTCGACGGTCGAGCAATTGCAGGAGAAGCAGCGGATCGCCGCAGCCGAAGGCGACGATGCGGATGTGTTTGGCTATCACTACGAAAACGGCATGCTGGCGGTGAATCTGTTTCACATGCGCGGCGGGCGGGTGCTGGACCGGCGGGAGTTTTTTTGGGAGGAGTTGCCGGAGTTCGATGAGATTGCGAATTCCCGTAGAGACGTAGCTAGCTACGTCTCGGGTGACGGCACTGGGCAGGTAGCCGCCGCGGACGGAGACGTTGCAAGCAACGTCTCTACAACGTTTCATCCCGGAGAATTCTTTTCCGCGCTGCTCAAGCAGCTCTACATTGGGCAGCCTTACGTGCCGCGAAATATTTATGTTCCGGTCGACTTTGAAGACCGCGAGACATTGGAGGAAGTGCTGAGCGAGCAACTCGCGGGCGAGGGTGGCCGCGCTACATCGGTTCACATCCTCGTACCGCAGCGCGGGGAGAAGAGGTCCTTAATTGACTTGGCGGGAAACAACGCGAAGCAATCTTATGATCAGAGATTCCGGGTGATGAAGCCCAACACCAAGGCGATTCAGGAGGCGCTGCAGGATGCGCTGGGGCTACCCGAGCCACCGCAACGTATCGAATGTTTCGACATCTCGCACATTCAGGGAGCGGAAACCGTGGCCTCGATGGTGATATGGGAAGAGGGGCGGATGAAGAAGTCCGACTACCGGAAGTTCATTATTCGCAGCGTAGAGGGCGTGGACGATTTCGCCTCCATGCGCGAGGTGGTGACGCGGCGATACAAGCGGCTGCAGGATGAAAAGAAGAAAATGCCCAGCCTGGTGCTGATCGATGGCGGCCTGGGACAACTGCATGCCGCCGCTACTGCGCTGGAAGCGCTGGAAATCATCAATCAGCCACTGGCCGCCATCGCCAAGCGTGAGGAAATCATTTATGTGTTCGGGCAGGAAAACGAGCCGGTCGCACTCGATCACCACTCACCCGTACTGCACCTGGTGCAACTGATTCGCGACGAGGCCCACCGCTTCGCGGTGACGTTTCACCGCAAGCGGCGGCAGATGCGCGACCGGGCAACGGAGCTTTTGGAGATCCCCGGCGTAGGAGCGGGTACGACGCGCCGGCTGCTGGAACATTTCGGCAGCGTGCAGGCAGTGCGGCAGGCGGATGTGGCGGCGCTTTCGGCGGTGGTTAATCGCTCGCAGGCTGAAGCGATACTGGATCACTTCCATAAGTGATGTGAGATTTTCGCGGGGCTTCCTGCCGCCGTCATCTCCTCGCCGCAAGTTTCACGCTTCACTCTTCCGGGTGACTTCTAGCGTGTGCGCGCGCAGCCCAGAGGGCGAGACCCGCTACGGTTCGGCCGCCGGAATGGGTTGGGAGTGTTTCTCGAGTTCTTGCAGCAGATCGGATTTGATGTTTTCCGGCAACGAAGATGCTTGCAGTAGTTCTCGCACCAGAGGTGGTGGAAGAGCGCGAGCAAATTCCAGCGCGCGGGCCAACGGGGTGTTTTTGTTCCGCAATAAGGTGATGCGGACTTCGCGGCGCAGCGACCACTTGGCATGCCGGCACACGCAGTGCACGAAAGCTGGCGGAGCGTCGCGGTGAACCAGGGCTTTGATCACCGATACTTCGGTGAGATAGGGGTTTTCCAGCGTGGCCTGCACGACTTTCGGCTCGGAGTCGAGCAGCAATGCGCCGGTGATTCGCGCCGAAGCGCGGCGGGCCAACGAGACCTTTTCTCCTAGCGAGATGGTTTCCAGGCGATTGAGCAGAGCCTCTTCGGCCGCTTTCTTTATGTCGGCCGGAGCCGCGGGCGCGAGCGCCACCTGCATTAAGTCAAAAGTGAAGAGATGCCGCAGCAGCGGCAGTGAAACGTGGCGCGGCGTTTGGGGATGCCGGGCTAAGGCCAGCTTCAGCTTGCGGCTCTTCCTTATCAGTACGCTGTGCCTGCTGAGCAGTTCGAGAACTTTGCCGGGCAGATCGGGCCGCTTGAGAAGAGAAAGGGCCAAGTCTTCGTTTAATCCTGCGTCCGACGCGGCCGTCAGCAAAATCTCTAAAGAAGAGCTGTGGATTGCCGGATCGATAGGAGCAGAAGGAGCATCCACGGGCGCATGGTTCGCCGGACTGGGTTGAGTGGTGGTCATGCTGGCGGCTAGTGGGCGCGTTTACGCGCCCGCTGCAGCGCACCTTGCACCGGCTCAATCACAGTGGGATTGAGTTGAATGTTGGGGCGCGCCGCACTCAGGCTATTGTAGAAAACCTCGCGCACCAACGAACTGTTCGCGAATACACCTCCGGACATGGCCACTGGGACGGTGGCGACGCCGGAAAACAAGCGCTCGCATACGCGCTTGGCCAGCAATGCCAGTTCTTCTGCTGCCAGGGTAAGAACCGCGCGAGCTTGTTGATTGTTTTTCTCGGAAGCTCTTAGCACGACGGGCAGCAGGGCGGAAAAATCCGGCGCGGGAGCGCCGTTCGCTCGCAGCACGACCTGCTCATGGGTGGTCACGCCCCAGAACTTGGCAATGGCCTTGAGCAGACAGGTGTCCGGGTTCTGATCGCCGTCACGAACGGCCGCGGCGACTGCCGTCCGCCCAATCCAGTGGCCGGAGCCTTCATCCGAGATGGCAAAGCCCCATCCCCCGGCCCGCATGGTTTGGCCGGCGGCGTTTCTTCCGTAAGCGATCGATCCGGTGCCAGCGATCACGATTACGCCTGGGCCATCTCCAAACGCCGCTTCCAGAGCGATCTCCATGTCGCCAACAACCTCAATCTCACCAGAGATTATTTCTGCGACCAGACGGCGAACGGCTTCGTTGATTTCCGCCCTGGCCGCTCCGGCGACGCCCACGCAAGCGCGCTGAACGGCGGACGGAGGAACCTGGGCCGCCTCGCAGGCTTCCCGGATCGCGGCATGAAGGGATTCTCTAGCTTGGGCTTCGCCCACGCGAACCATGTTGCTGCCGGCCGAAGAGCCGGTCCCTAATAAGGAGGCCTCGTTGCCGATGGCACAAGCCGTCTTGGTGCCTCCGCCGTCGATGCCGAGGAAGAATGCCACTTGCGTAGTTTTAGCATAGGATTCCGCGCGGAGCGTGATGCGCCTGAAGTGTTTGGCTGACAAGGCAGGTACCTACGGGGAAATTGCGCTGTTATGCGGGCTAAACCCCGGTAGTCTGTGAGAAATGTGGCGACCGCAATCGTGGCGCGGAAAAGCCGCGGGCGAGACGCCCGCGCCACACGAAAACTTATGGGATTGGACAGGCTCGATTTCGCGATCATCGCGCTGTATCTTGCGGGCATCACGCTGTTCGGGCTGAGATTCCGCAAGAAACAGCGCACCCTGCGCGATTATTTTCTGGCGGACCGTAACATTCCCTGGTGGGCGATCGCGCTTTCCATTGTGGCGGCAGAAACTAGCACGCTCACCATTATCAGTATTCCTGGGTTGGCCTACGACACCAACCTCACATTCCTGCAGGTAGTGCTGGGATATCTGGTGGGGCGCGTCATCATCAGCTTTATTCTGCTGCCGCATTATTTTCGCGGCGATCTATACACCGCTTACGAACTGATTGAGCGGCGCTTTGGGCGGAGGTTGCGCTCCGTGACCGCCGGCCTTTTTCTCACCACCCGCGCCGCGGCCGAAGGCGTGCGTGTATATGCGGTCTCCATTGTGGTGGCGATTGCGCTGGGAACGGGGGAGATTGCGTCGATCGCCATCATCACCGCTCTCACTCTTATCTATACGTTTGAGGGCGGCTTGGCTGCCGTCATCTGGACCGACGTGGTGCAAACCGTCATCTACGTGGGCGGAACGCTGGTGGGGGCGTTCACCATCCTGCATCTGGTTCCGGGCGGATGGGCCGCGATTCACAGCCTGGCGGCGAGTGCCGGCAAGCTGCAAGTTTTCGACTTCAGCCTGAATTTCTGGAAGCCTTACACATTTTGGGCGGGGCTGATCGGCGGAGCGTTTCTGACCACGGCTAGCCACGGGACCGATCAGCTCATCGTGCAGCGCTTGCTGGCGGCGCGCAATCAGCGGCAGTCCGTGACGGCGCTGCTTTCGAGCGGGGTGGCGATCGTGTTCCAGTTCGCCTTGTTTCTGTTAGTCGGGGTCATGCTGTTTGCGTTCTATCGTTTGCCCTCGGCAAATTTCGGCCGAGCGGACCGGATTTATCCGCACTTCATCGTCAGCCAGATGCCGCATGGGGTCTCGGGGCTGCTGATTGCTGCAATTCTGGCCGCCGCAATGTCGAATCTAAGCGCGGCGCTCAATTCACTTTCCTCCAGCTCAATGATGGATTTCTATCTGCGCCGCAAGTCTAATGTGGACGAGCGGCAGAAGATGCGAATCTCCCGCCTGGCTACGTTCTTGTGGGCGCTGCTGCTGTTCGCCCTCGCCGTATTTTTTCTGCACAAAGTCGGCCGCGTCATTGAGGTGGGACTTCAGATCGCGTCCGTCGCTTATGGTGCTCTGTTGGGCGTTTTTTTGCTGGGGGTCTTGACTCGCCGGGCCAACCAGAACGGCGCTCTGCTGGGCATGCTGTTTGGATTTCTGACCGAGCTCTATCTTTGGCTGGAAACGTCCGTCCCTTGGACTTGGTATGTGGCTTTGGGAACAGCGTTGACCTTTGGTATCGGCTATGGCGCCAGTTTGCTAATCAAAACCCCATTCCTAAAAACTAAGCCGGGAGACTCCGCGGGCGCGATCAGGCCGTAAGTGTTTGGGCCTCAAGGGCGGTAGCTCCAGTTTGAGGATTTTCCACATCGGCACGTTACCCGATTACCAAGGTACAACGGCGGCGGGCACGTTTACCCATCGGCCTATCTCCCGTAACTTAGATTGCACCCGACGCTTTCTCCAGGCTCGGGTCCCCCTTATGGAGTTGCTAAAAGATGGCGACGGCGAACCAATTTGAGCTAGGACTGTTACCGGAGCGGAAGCTGAACTGGCGAGCGCTCGCTACCAGCTATGGCATCGTATGCTTTCTGGTTTTCGCGGTCGTCTGCGCAGGTCTCATCTGGCCGGAGCATCTGGGACTTAACCGTAATTATCATGTAACCGAACTCATCCCGCTGCCCAGTATGCAGCCCAAGGCGCTGAAGGTGAAGCCAGCCCCGTTGCGCGCCAAGTTGCTTCCGAAGGTGCCTATACCGGTGTTTGAGACTCCCAAGTTGGTGGTGCCGAAAGAAATTCGCGTGGCGCATGACCAGCCGGAGGTAGTTGCGCCGCCTAAGATCGTGGTCAACCAGTTCCCGACCCAGGCGCTGGTCCCGGTCGCGGGTGGAGCACGCATGGCCAAGCTGGTCCGCACCGGGGATTTTGGCAGTTCGGCGAAACCGACGATCAACGCCCCCATTCAGAAGGTGCAAACCGGGGGCTTCGGCGATCCGAATGGCGTACCGGGACACGGTAGTCCGAATGCGCATCTGACCATTGCCAGCACGGGCTCATTCGACCTGCCGCAAGGTCCTGGCCAAGGCAACGGCGCGGGCGGAGCGAAAGGAATTAAGGGCACCGTCGCCAGCGCCGGCTTTGGAAATGGAATCGCACAGCCCGGGCAAGGCGATGGGCGGAGCAATGGGCGCGGTGTGCAGCATGTGGACTTTGGCTCCCAGGAAGTTGCCCAAAACACGGTAAAGCAGCGGCCGGTGGACAGCGCACCCTTGACTGCCCAAGTGGAGATTACATACAAGCCCAAACCGGTCTACACTCAAGAAGCGCGCCTGCTCAAGCTGGAGGGAGAAGTTCTTTTGGAAGTGATGTTCCAGGCAAACGGACAACTGCATGTGAATCGCGTGGTGCGTGGCTTGGGGCATGGCCTGGATGAGAGCGCAGTGGCGGCCGCCAACCAAATGCGGTTTAAGCCTGCGCTGCGTGGAGGTACCCCTGTGGATTCCACGGCGATTGTGCATGTGGTGTTTGCGTTAGCATATTGAAGGACCGAGAATTAGGTAGAGAGGACTAGAGTCATGCGTACTTGGAAATGGATGGTCGCTGCTTTCCTGCTGATCACGTTGAGCGCCGTGGCGCAGCAATCGTCGTCAGACTCAACCGCGGCGCCGCAATCGGCACCGCCGGATGCCGCTCAACCCGCCGCCGACCCACAACCGGCAGCGACCGCCGCGCCGACCACCCTGGATCAGGTTGTGGACCGCGCCGTGGCCCGTGAACAAGCCTTGATCAAGATGCTGGCGAACCGCACGCCGCTGGTCGAAACCTATTTGCAGAATATGAGGAACGACACGCAACTCGGCCCGGTGCCCTCAGGAGACCACTATTACTTCGGCCGCCTCGATATGAGCGCCAACGGGCGGCGTGATTATCTCAACACCAAGGGAAGCTTTCAGGGCAACCTGTTGGGCGGATTCAGCAAGCTCTTCAAGTATGAGTACAACCCCGCCGGCTTTTCCTGGATGGTGTTCGTGGACCGCGAAGATTTCAACCGTCAAACCTACGATTTCCACTATGTGCACCGTGAGTTCCTGGGGGACGTCCGTTGCATCGTATTCGACGTCAAGCCCAAGCCGAAAACCGGCAATGGCCGCTTCGAGGGCCGTATATGGGTGGAAGACCAGGATTTCAACATCGTTCGCCTGAATGGCACCTACGTACCGCACACCCGGAATTCCTACTTCTTCCACATGGATAGCTGGCGGATCAATGCCGTGCCCGGTTACTGGGTGCCGGCTTATGTGTACAGTGAAGAGGGCGATTTCAGCTACGGCTCTAAAGACAAGTTTGCCTTCAAGGCGCAGACCCGCATTTGGGGTTACAACGTGCGGGCTGGGCTTAAGCAGGATGAGCTGACGCAAGTGCTGGTGGATTCCTCGGTGAAGGACGAGAGCGCCAGCGCGCAGGACGCCTCTCCGCTGCAAGCGGAACGCGCCTGGCAGCAGCAAGCCGAAGACAACGTGCTGGAGCGCCTGGAGAACGCCGGTTTGCTGGCGCCCGCGGGAGACTTGGACAAGATCCTCCAGACCGTGGTCAGCAATATCGAAGTCACCAATAACATCGACCTCCCGCGCCCGGTGCGGACGCGCGTACTGCTGACTTCTCCGCTGGAGAGCTTTAGCGTAGGCAACACCATCGTGGTCAGCCGTGGATTGGTGGACGTGCTGCCTGACGAAGCGAGCCTGGCCATGGTGCTGTCGCACGAACTGGCGCATATCGTCCTCGGCCACAACCTTGGCAGCAAATATGCCTTCGACGATCGCATGCTGTTCTCCGACGATACCACCTACCGGAACCTGGGCTTCCGCCATGTTCCAGAAGAGGAGCAGGCCGCCGATAAGAAAGCGATCGAACTCCTCAAGAACTCGCCCTATTCCGGCAAGCTGGATTCGGCGGGACTCTTCCTGCGTGAATTGTCGGACCGCGGACCGCAGCTAAGCGCTTTGCTGACGCCTCACTTAGGCAACGGTTTCGTTGACGACAAAGGAGTATTGATCCGCTTCACCGCGTTGGCGGATGCGGCGCCGAAGCTGGACCCGAACAAGCTCGACCAGATCGCGGCCCTGCCCTTGGGCGGACGCGTGAAGCTGAGTGTCTGGAACGATCAGGTGGAGATGATCAAGACGGCGCCCGCGGCCATCACTTCGGCGCGCGACAAGATGCCGCTTGAAGTTACGCCCTTCTTCCCGCGGCTCACCCGCATCACCAGCGGCGGACCGACTTCGGAAAACACCACGGCGGCTACCAACGCAACGTCCGCGCCAAACTAACCTAGCGGACATAGCGAAACGGGGTTGAAGTAAGCACGAGCCGGAATTGGGAGCGATTCCAGGTTCCGGCTTTCGTGTTTTTGGATCGCCGCGACTTCGGATCGTCGGGCTGGGTCCTCGGGCTATGGATGTGTTTTGCCCTTGCCGGGCAAGCCCGCCGGATTTTCATGGGTACGTTCGCGGAAACCGCCTTTCATGCCGGTGGCGAGGGAAATGCTTGACTCGCCAAACTTGTCGCGCAGGCGATCGGCGGCGGAGAGCGCTTGTTGCCACCGTTGTCGGCGGCCGTCTTCCAGCAAATCTCCCTGTTCCGGCTGGGTCTCAAACGACGATGTGTGCACTCCCAGCAAACGCACCTGCGCGCCTTTGCGCCAGTTCTTGCGGAACAGCGAGCGGACCTGCTCGAAGATTTCGGTATCCAGTTGCGTGGGCGCAGCCAAACTGTGCGCACGGGTTATCGTGGTGAAATCCTTGAAGCGCAGCTTGAGCTGGATGGTGCGCGCATGCAGCCCGGCTTCGCGCAGGCGGCGTCCGACCATTTCAGAGAGCCGCATGAGCGTGGACTCAAGTTGTTCGATGTTAGAGGTGTCCTGGTCATAAGTGTGTTCGTGGCTAATTGATTTGGCGTCGCCGCCCGCGCCAACTTCATTGTCGAACCATCCGCCGGCGTCTTCGCCGCGCGCCTTGCCAGCCAGAGCAACTCCCCACTTGCCGAAATGCTGCTCCAGGAACGAATCGTCGAAGCGGGCAAGATCGCCGACGCGGAATATGCCGAGCGCTTGCAAGCTCCGTTCCGTCACCTTGCCCACGCCCGGAATATCGCGCACGTCAAGCGGAGCGAGCAGCTTGGCTTCCTCCCCAGGCAGCGCCCATAAAACTCCGTTTGGCTTGGCCTTCGCGGAGGCAACTTTGGCCACCAGCCGCGAGGCGCCGATTCCGATCGAGCAGTTGAGCTGCGTCTCGGTTTTCATGCGGGCGTGAAGGCTGTGCGCGGCGCGAAGCGCGGGACCGTACAGCGCCGTCGTGCCCGTCATGTCGAGATAAGCTTCGTCAATGGACGCCATCTCGACCAACGGGGAAAACGAACACAGCACCGCATACGCTTTTTCGGAATATTCGCGATATCGGGCAGGATGGCCGTGCACGAAAATGGCGTGCGGGCAATGCTTCGCCGCAGTGCGCAGCGGCATGGCCGAATGCACGCCATACTTGCGGGCCTCATAGGACGCGGCGGAAACCACGCCTCGCTGGTCGCGATGCCCGCCGACAACCACGGCCTTGCCTTTGAGCGAGGGATCGAAGAGTTCCTCCACCGAGACGAAGAAGGCATCCATATCCACATGGAAGATGGTTTTGGCGGCGGTGGTGGGATAGTCGGCAGCCATCGGATTCTCGACATCCGCGTCGTTTTCGTATTGTATTCGCTAGGCGGGTGACTTCGCTGAGAAACGGGGGAGTCTCCCTCAGCTTGCCGTTATCATGGGACGAGGTCGACGAGCTGCGGGATGCCCAAGGCCTCGTCTTGCGCGCGAGGAACCTCCGGCACTTGCAGCTCCGGCATGGGGCTGCCGGCGAATAGGCGGCGGCAGGGTTTCGCCATCCACCGCGCCCAGCGCCCGGACCAGGTGACCCTGGCGCTATCGGTGGCGATGCCGGTATCGGCATACATCTGGCGATAGATTTTGGAAATCAGCAGGAAGGCCAGTCGGCCGCGGCTTGATTTGATAAAGCGCGAGCGTTTCCAAATGGAGCCGAGACTGTAGAACTCGTCCCACACGCCTTGCGTGCGCGAGCGAATCTCTTCCGCTGACATGACGGGATGGTCCCAATAGAGTTTAGGGCGAAGAGCTTGTGGAATGAGCCAGCGGCGGGTGAGAGGAATGCCGGCAATGGTGGGTGGGTTGTCGCCGAGTCCCTTCTCCCAGCGATTGAAATCGACCGTACCGGGATAGGGGCTGAGAGTAACGAATTGCGCGAAGGTGAGGTCGGCGCTGATAGCGGCGGCAGCGGTCGCAGTGAAGGTTTCGGGCCGGTCGCTGGGCAGGCCGAAAATGAAGGACCCCAGCACATGAACTCCGCGCTCTCGAAAGGTTCGTAGGCGTTCAATGAGATTCTCGCCGGCCAGATTGAAATCCTTGTAAACGTCTTTGAGCCCGGCGGGGGTAACCGACTCCACGCCCACCAGAGCGCCCTTGATGCGCGCGGCTCTCATGGCATCGAGAAATTCCAGGTCTTCGGCCGCTTCCATGGTGATTTGGGTGAAGAAAACCATGTCATCCGGCAGGTGCGCCAGGCGGGACATCAATTCGAATCGCTCATTGCGCAGCGACTGCAGCTCGCGCAGGCGCGATGTGTTCTTTTGCTGGCGAGCCAACTCCAAATCAGTCTGAGTGACGGGGTAGAAGTTATCGTCGGCGAGCGCGATAAAACGAAAACCCAGGCGCCGCAGCTGGACGATTTCCTCGATGACGGCGTCGGATGCGCGCTGGCGGGGACGCTGCCCGTCGGTACGCCACACCGAACAGAACGAGCAGTGCTTGGGACAGCCCCGCACCGTCTGCACCGACGCCCACATGTATTTGTTGCGCGGAATTAGATCCCAACGCGCCGGGACAAAATCGGAAGCTTCGATTTGCCCTCCCAGGTAAATGGACTGGGGAATTCCGTCGCGGCAATCTTGCAGCGCCTTCGCCCAAACCATGTCCCCGTCGCCCTTAACCACCGAGTGGGCGCCACCGAGATCGACCGCTTCCTGGGGATAAAGCGTGGCGTGAATGCCGCCGAAAATCACATAGGCGCCACGGCTGCGCGCGAGTTTGCCGATCTCGTAACCTCGCAAGGCGTTGGCAGTGTGGATGCCGATTCCAACGGCATCGCCCGCCTGAATAGTCTCGTGATTTATTTGGGAAAGCGTTTCATCGACTAGGATCGGATCGCCGAAGCTTTTGGGTGTGGCCCCAGCAAGCACATATTGCCAGCGTGGAGTAATGACGGCGGTTCCGAACGAGACACTGCTGGGATTCACGAGATGAACGCGCACGCGAGAGCTCCTTGACATACCTCAAGTGCCCTCCTTCGGTGCCGATTCAGATCGGCGCCCCAGAAGGGGGAAAACTCCGCGTCATGTCAAGCACTAGGAAAGGCGCGAACGTGCCAGTTCAGTGAAGCTAGAACGGCCCTAGCGTTCCATTCTCGGTAAGCCAACGAGGGTCTACAGCTTTTAGAGTTGCTCCAAACATCCTGCAAACAGGGTTCACGGACCAAAGGCAGACTAGGCTAAAAACCTCGCCGCGTCAATAAATTCCTGCGGGTGAGTGTCCTGTTTTGCACACAGCGTCTTAAACCGCACATTCGGCTCCACGGCCCCAATCGCCATTTTGGGAAACGGCAACTCGATATTTCGGTCAGGCCACGGTCGGGGTCGACAACAACTGGCGCACGCGCTCGTAAACGCGGACGTACTCCTTAGCGGAAGCGTTCCAGGAGAAATCCTTCATCATGCCGTTGCGCATCAACACTTGCCATGATGTCTGATCGTGAAACGCCCGCAGCGCTTCCCGGATGGTCAATAAAAGCGATTCGCCGCTGTACTCAGTGAACTTGAAGCCGGTACCCTTGCCGGTGCGCGAGTCCCAGGGTTCGATGGTGTCATCCAGGCCGCCAGTGGCACGCACGATGGGCACGGTGCCGTACTTGAGGCTGTAGATCTGGTTCAAGCCGCAGGGCTCGTATCGGGAGGGCATGAGGAACATGTCGCTGCCAGCTTCGATCTTGTGCGCGATGGCGTTGTCGTACGCGACTTTGACGGCGATTTTCTTGGGAAACTGTTTATTGAGGCGAAGGAACATTTCCTCGTATGTCTTGTCACCGTTGCCCAGGGCGACCACGATCACTTCCTCGCGCGCCAGCCGCTCCATGATCTGGGCGATCAGGTCAAAGCCCTTTTGCGCGGCGAAGCGGGAAACGATGCCGATCACGGGCACGCGAGGATCGGCAGTCGCCATGCCGAAGGCCGCCAGTAAGTCCTGCTTGCACGCCGCCTTGCCGCTGAGGTCCCCCGGCGAGTATTTGGCAATCGTATATTTGTCGACCTGCGGACCCCACTCGTTGTAATCCACACCGTTGAGGATTCCCGCGACGGTGGCGGAGCGATCGCGCAAGACGCCTTCCAGCCCAAAACCAAATTCACTGGTCTGGATTTCCTGAGCGTATTTCTTGCTGACGGTGGTCACGAAATCGGAGTACGCCAATGCCCCCTTGAGGAAGTTGACCTGACCAAAGAATTCCATTTTGTCGATGGTGAACAGGTCCCAGGGTAGGGTGAGCAAGGCGAGAGTATCGGGAGCGAAAAGCCCCTGGTAGCCGATGTTGTGAATGGTGAGGACGGTGGCGACCTCGCGGAAGGCCGGATCTTCCTCGTATTGGGTGTGCAACAGAACCGGCAGCAGCGCCGATTGCCAGTCATGGCAGTGAAAAAGTTGCGGCACGCCCAAAATCTTAGTGGCTTCCAGCACGGCGCGGCAGAATAACGCGAAACGTTCGGCGTTGTCGGGATAGTCGCCGGCAGAAGTTCCGTAGAGCGCGTCGCGATCGAAAAATGGAGGATACTCGACGAAGTAAAAGCGCACTCCCGCGTGGGCGCCGATGGTGAGCACCGAACAAAAACGGTAGCGGTCATCGAAGGGCACGGTGATGCTGCGCACCACTGTCTGAGCATCGGTCAGCTTGGTCTGGCGGTAGCGAGGCAGGAAAACGCTGACCTGATGTCCCAAAGCCGCCAGCGCTCCTGGCAGCGCGCCCACCACATCGGCCAAGCCGCCGGTCTTCGAAAAAGGCACGCACTCCGAGGCTACGAACACGATTTGCATGGACCACCCCCCAAGCCGTTCGCCCGCTCTTGGCTGCGCATTTCCGGCGACGCACGCTTCCGTCGGTACAAGTTATGATAGAAACGTGCCTTCGGCGGCACGCTTCCCCATGCCGGCCGGATGAAGGTCCAAGTCTAATCGCGGGGAGAAAGAGGGTCAACGTGCAGAAGGTCGTGGCCACGCGCCCCGCGCGCAACGCCAAGCCCAGGCTGGGGCAACATTTCTTGGTGGACGACGCGGCCGCCCAGCAGATCGTGGAAGCGCTGGGAGATGTTTCGCGGCGAACCGTCATGGAAGTCGGGCCAGGCCGAGGCGCGCTGACTTCCCTGCTGGCCGCGCGCGCCCGGCGAGTGATCGCGGTGGAACTGGACCGCGTGCTGGCGGCGCAGTTGCGCATGCACCTCGCGCTCGTCGACAACGTGGAAATCATCGAAGGCGACATCCTGGCCGTCGATTTCAAGACTCTGTTTGGACCGAAGCCGGGCAGCGCGCGCCCCGGCATCGCGCACAAAGTGGAACCGGTGCGCGTGGTCGGAAACCTTCCTTACTTCATCACTTCGGATATCCTGCTGCGTTTCTTCGCCCACCGGCAATATTTCGAGACCCTGGTACTCATGGTGCAGCGCGAGGTCGCGGACCGGCTGGCCGCGGCTCCGGGAGGCAGCGATTACGGGCTCCTTTCGGCCACGGCGCAGCTGTATGGCCGGGTGGAGAAACTGTTCACGCTTCCGCCGGAGGCCTTCTCTCCGCCGCCCAAAGTGCATTCCACTGTCGTCCGGCTTACCATGGACTCGCAGATCGAACGCTTGGCTGTGCCGGAAGCGAGCTTTATCAACTTCCTGAAGCTTTCTTTTGGGCAGAAACGGAAAACGCTTTGGAATAATCTGAAGTCGGAATACAAGCCAGAGGCCCTGCGCGTCGCCTTGCAGGAAGCGGGAGTGCGGCCGGCGGTACGCGCGGAAACGTTAACCCTGGAGAAAAGTGCGGCGCTGTTCCGGGCTCTATCAGCCGGCTCCGGCGATTGAGGCCTGGGACACAAATTTGATCGTCCCGATATCAGTTTAGCTGAAAGTTGTCAAACATGAGCGTGACCTCACGCCGGCCGGCAGTTGCCGGACGCTTCTATCCGCAAGATCCTGACGTGCTGCGGGTGGAGATTCAGTCCTATCTCACGCCCCGCCAGCCATCGATTCCAGCTCTGGGCTGCGTGGTGCCGCATGCCGGCTATGTTTATTCGGGCCGAGTTGCCGGCGCGGTCTTTGCCAAGCTCCAAGTGCCGCGGAGTTGCATTGTCCTGTGCCCAAACCACACCGGCATGGGAAAACCTTTGTCAATCATGAGCCAGGGCGCATGGGAAACGCCCCTAGGCCGGGTGCCGCTTGATTCTGATCTAGCGGAAACGCTGAAGCGTGGATTTCCGCTGCTGCGCGAGGATTCAGAAGCTCATCGGGCGGAACATGCGATCGAAGTCGAATTGCCATTCTTGCAATCGCGTAGACCGGACTTCTGTTTTGTGCCGATTGCCTTGGGAACGGGCCAATTCGAGATTCTGCAGGCTCTGGGCAAGGCCATCGCTGAGGTGCTCAAAGCGCAGGCTGAGCCGGTGCTGCTCGTCGCGTCGAGCGATATGAACCACTATGAGAATGACGACATCACCCGAGCCAAGGATCACCAAGCAATTGCCCGCATCCTGGCGCTCGATGCGCGCGGATTATTCGATGTGGTGATGAAGGAAGAGATCAGCATGTGCGGCTTTGGTCCGGTAGTAACCATGCTAACCGCGGCTCACGGATTAGGAGCGGCTACGGCCGAACTGGTGGACTACGCGACCTCGGGCGATGTATCTGGAGACCACGACATGGTTGTGGGTTATGCGGGAATAGTGGTGCGCTAAGCCGCGCTGCAAAACAGGCCGCGTTCAAGCCGTCTGTCGATGTCACCAATCGCTGCTATTTGCCGTGGGCGCCGCCGCTGCTTGCGTGAGACCCACCGGACGCAGATGCGGAACTTCCGTGGGACGAAGGTGCCGCCATGCCCTGAGAACGCGCACTGGGCTGATTCACCGGCATGGATCGTGGGGCGGTAGACCACCCTGGGGCCGTCGCACTTCTCATAGACGGACCGGACATCACTGGGTTGTACATCGCCGCGGCGGGCGGATTACGAAACATGGCAGTCGCGAAACCACGCTGCTCTACGTGAACAGACATCCTGTTCATGTTCCCTAGGCTGCCGCGCGGAATTCCCAGGCCCGCGGAGTTGCTGCGAATTCGTATCCCGTCAGCCGTGGGGGCCGAAGCAAAAGCCGTGCCACGGTTCACCACAATGAGACTGCGCACAGGCGTCGCCGGCGGTTGAACCGGTTTGAAGCCCACCGGAGGGTTCAGCGTTCTTACAGGATTAATCAAGCCGGTCCACGTACCGCCGGGCTGCCAAACCCATCCGTAGCCTCCCAGGTATTGCCACGCGCCGTAGTGAAACGGCGCCCAGCCCCAGGGATACGCGGACACCCAACTGTAGCCGAAGCCCGGATACCAAGCCCAGGCGCCATCCATAAACGGATCCCATCCCGCACCCACAAAAAACGGCTGCCACATCATGCCGTATCCGGCCACGTTGAAAAAGCTTCCGTAGTAACCCAAATCACTCAACCCATAGACGTTAGGCGAATTGGTCAAGACGTTGTTGCGGGCATAGCGCTGGCGGTAATCGTCCTGGTCCTTGTCCCAGGCGTCGTACGGAGCTTCTTCCACTTTTTTCGCCAGCGTGTATTGGTCCTGATCGAATAAATCGAAGTTTAGAGTCTCTTTCCTTCCGGCCATCGCCATGCCGGAGGGCCCATTGACCTGCAGATCCCCCTTGAATACCGCCAGCGAGGCCTTGGCTTTCCCCATCTCCAAGCGGAAGTGCACCGGGGTGGCAAGTGCGGCGGTCTCAGGCCCGAAGGTGAGGATGAATTCATCGTCCTTGTGCTTGGTTCCCGCAAACGACACATAAACCATGCCTCGCTGCAAGTCAGCGGTTGAGGCCTTGGCGCCGGACTCGCGGAGTTCCAATTGAGGGAATGAAACCTGAGTGCTCGACGTAAGCCGCAGCGTGCTGCCGTCTTCGAACTCGACCTCGGCAAAGCCGTTGAAACCGGTGCGCAGCCGGGCTCCTCGAATGACCGGAACGTTCAGAAACGCTTTCTCGAAGCCTTGACCTGCGTTGCGGTCAATCTGCACGTCGCCTTCGATGTAGCTAAGACGCACAATGCGTGCTTGGGAATCGGCAAAGGAAGGAACGGAAAACAACAGGCCCGCCAGGGTGCTTAGGACGCCTATCCGGTGGTTCCACATGCGGCGCCTCCGTGAACTTTTCCACTTACTATTAGAGCACAGTCTGGAGGCAGACGTGTCAACAAGTTGTCTGTAACGACAGATCCTGAAGAACCTGTAAACCTGCGCGCAGCGGGCGATGGAGCCCACGGGTTCACTGGGAGGTAGCTCGTCCGGCTGGAAACCAAACCCTATTTTTTCGCGCGAGCCTTCTGAATCCTGCCGCTGAACTGCTTAGCTAAGTCGGTGATGGACTGAAAGTCGCCGCGCTTGGCACCAGCCGTGAGATTGCCGCCCACGCCGACAGCGACCGAGCCGGCTGTAATCCATTCCTCGACATTTTCCAAGCTCACTCCTCCCGTGGGCATCAACGAAGCCTGCGGCAAGGGGCCAGTCACGGCTTTCACGAACGCCGGGCCCAGAAGTTCACCGGGGAAAGCTTTCACAATATCGGCGCCGCACTCCATGGCTTCCACCACTTCGCGGAGTGTTGCAGCCCCCGGCATATAGGGAATCTGATAGCGGTTGCACAGTCGGGCTGTCGCGGCATTCAACGACGGGCTGACCACGAATTGCGCGCCGGCGAGAATTGCCACGCGCGCTGTCTCCGGATCGAGCACGGTGCCTGCGCCGATCAGAATCTCGCCTGACTTGTAGGTCTTCGCCAGGTCCGAAATCACGGCAGCAGCTCCGGGGACCGTGAAAGTAACCTCAATGGCGCCGACGCCACCGCGAGCGCACGCTTCCGCGATGCGGGAAGCTTGCTCGGCACTCTCCGCGCGGACCACGGCAACCAAGCCCGACCCAATAATCTTCTCCAGGATCTTCATTTTTGCAGTTGGCATGTTTGTGAGATTGCTCGCCTGTACGCGCAGCGCTTTATCTTAACTCAAGTGAGAAGCAATCATCTGCGGCCTGTCACGCGTCGGCTATCCATCGGCAGCCAGAATCAGCCGACGAAGTTGGTCAACTTGCCGATGCCATCAATGGTAATGCGGATTTCGTCCTCATGATTCAACGTGAACGAGTCCGGCGGCACGATGCCCGTGCCGGTGAGCAGAAAGCATCCGGCGGGAAAAACGTTGTCTCGATACAAATAGTGAACCAGCGCGGCCGGATCGCGCTTCAAGTTGCTGAGCGTCGTGGAGCCGGAGAAGACCGACTGTCCGGCACGCAGGATTTCCAGCCGGATTTCGGTGGAAGGCGCCAAGGGCTCCGACGAAATGAGAATGCCCGGGCCTAGGGCGCAGCTTCGGTAATACACCTTGGCCTGCGGTAAATACAATGGGTTCTCGCCTTCGATATCGCGCGAACTCATGTCGTTCCCGACGGTATAACCCAAAATCTTGCCGGTTGGGCTGACCAGCAAGGTGAGTTCCGGTTCCGGCACCGACCATGAAGCGTCATGGCGGATCGCGACTTTGCCTTGATGTCCTACGACGCGGTTGGGAGTGGCTTTGAAGAACAGCTCCGGCCGCTCGGCGTTGTACACGCGGTCATAAAAATTTCCTCCACCCGCGGACTTCGATTCCTCCATGCGAGCAGAGCGGCTGCGATAGTACGTGACGCCCGCCGCCCAGACTTCCTGGCTCCCGATCGGCGGGCACAGGGCCGAAGGATCGGCCGGCGGGCCACTCGCCAGCCTAGGAAACTCCTTGCTGCCGCTCTCCAAATACTCCGCCAGATCGTCGCGCGTGATCAGTTCATCCCACGAGTGATTGGGAATGGAAAAAAACCCGTCCTCATGCTCCAGGACACTGCCTTTATTTGTGCGATAGAGTTTCATGGGTCTTGATTCCGAACCGGCTTCGATTCTATTACGAGACCAAGCATCCGTGGGACGGTGATGCGGCCGCTTGCTGGCCCGTGCGGCGTTGGCTTACATTCATTGAGAAGATATCCTGGCCCTCATCGGAGCAATCATCACGAAAATCCCACTGAACTCTGTCCTCGAGACTTCTGAAGAGTTTTTCAAAGATGTGCGCACACATGCGCCCGGACCGGCTGGGCAGTTGCCGATCACGCCTGAAATGCTGTTGCAGCAGCCGTCGGGGAACATTTTTGGCCTCAGCTTGAACGTGGGCATGGGCTGGAGCCCGAACGCGCTGGGCGGCCCTGAGATTCTATTGCTCAGCACGCATGGGGGATTGCGCGCCGAAGACGGAACGCCCATTGCGCTTGGGTTTCACACCGGACATTGGGAAGTCGGCCTGCTCGTCGCGGAAGCCGCCCGTGAACTGCGTGCTCTGGGCGCAATTCCCTTCAGCGGCGCGGTTACCGATCCCTGCGATGGCCGGACGCAGGGGACAGTCGGCATGTTCGATTCTCTTCCTTACCGCAATGATGCCGCGGTCGTATTCCGCCGACTGATTCGCTCCCTCCCCACTCGAAAAGGCGTGGTCGGCATCGCCACCTGCGACAAAGGGCTGCCCGCAATGATGATGGCGCTGGCCGCGATGAGCGATTTGCCAACGGTGCTGGTGCCCGGTGGTGTGTCTCTGCTTCCGGATCAGGGCGAAGATGCTGGGCGCGTGCAGTCGCTTGGTGCGCGCTACGCCCACGATCAGATCACGCTCGAATACGCGGCGGAGATCGCCTGCCACACCTGCGCCAGCCCCGGCGGCGGATGCCAATTCCTGGGCACTGCCGCCACCTCGCAAGTCGTCGGCGAGGCCTTGGGGCTGGCTTTGCCGCACACTGCGCTTGCGCCCTCCGGCCAGCCGGTTTGGCTCGACATGGCCAAGCGCTCCGCTCGCGCCGTGCTGCGCATGCGCGAATTAAAGCTCAGGACCAGCAACATCCTGACCGATGCGGCCGTGGAGAATGCGATGATCCTGCACGCGGCCTTCGGCGGCTCGACGAATCTCTTATTGCACGTTCCGGCGATCGCCTATTCGGCGAACTTGCGCAGGCCCACGGCGGCCGACTGGACGCGCATCAACCGCCAGGTTCCGCGACTGGTTGACGCCTTGCCCAATGGCCCGCGCAACCATGCCACGGTGCAAGTATTTCTAGCTGGAGCTGTGCCGGAAGTGATGTTGCATTTGCGCCGCGCCGGGCTCATCGACACAAAAGCCCTGACGGTTTCCGGCGAAACACTGGATGCGAACTTGGATTGGTGGAAGGACAGCCGGCGCCGCCACGATCTGCGGGCGGCGTTGAAAAAACTGGACGGCATTGACCCGGATGACGTGGTCATGGACCCCGCCCGCGCCAAGTCGCGAGGCCTGACGCCGACGCTTTCCTTTCCCATCGGAAACATCGCGCCGGAGGGCTCCGTCATCAAGAGCACGGCCATTGACCCCACGGTGGTTGGAGAAGATGGCATCTTTCGCAAGCGCGGGCCGGCCAGGGTATTTGTCTCCGAGCGCGACGCTATTCAAGCGATTAAGAATCACGAGGTCCACGAAGGCGACGTCATGGTTCTGATCTGCGGCGGTCCCATGGGCTCGGGGATGCAGGAAATCTATCAGGTGACCTCCGCGCTCAAACATTTGCCATTCGGCAAACACGTGGCCGTGATCACGGATGCGCGGTTCAGCGGAGTGTCGACCGGAGCATGTATCGGCCACGTGTCACCGGAAGCGCTTGCAGGTGGAGCGGTGGGAAAGATTCGCGATGGCGATTTGATCGAGATTGTGATTGACCGCGCGAAACTGGACGGCACAGTCAACTTCGTCGGCGAAAATGGCGACATATTTGATGCGGAAGACGGCGCTCGGCGTCTGGCGAAGCGTGCCCCGCGGACCGACCTTGCGCCCGATCCCGCACTCCCGGCGGACACGCGCCTTTGGGCGGCGCTGGTTCAGAAAAGTGGCGGCGTATGGGCGGGATGCGTCTACGATGTGGACGCGATTATTGGTGCTTTAAGCGACCGCCCTTCGTAGCGCCGGCGTCCCGCCCGCTTTCGCGAAGGCGTTCCACCCTCGCGGCGGAATTACTCTGTCAGCAATCTACCGCTCGACTTCGGCATCCGCGACGCTCAGCGCGTCATCCAGCACCGCTACGGCGTGGTCGATCTCTTCTTTCGTGATGATGAGCGGCGGAGCAATCACGAAATGGCTGATCCAAGCCTGGATGTAAACGCCGTTCGCCATGGCGCGCGCCGCCACTCTATCCACCACCAACGGCTTCCCCGAAACCTTGTCCACTCCATCGTTGAACGGCGATTTGCTCGTCCTATTCTTGACCATATCCACTGCCCAGAACATGCCGATGCCGCGCACTTCGCCGATCGACGGATGCTTTGCCGGCAGCTCTTGTAGCTTCTGCCCTAGATACGCGCCCATCTCCGTCGCCCGCTGCGGCAGATTCAGGCGCTTCATCTCGTTGATCGACGCGATGGCCGGGGCCAGCGTCAGCGGATGCGCTTCGTAGGTATGCCCATGGGCAAAGAAGTGTTCGTCGAAATAAGAAGCGATCTTGGCGTTGGTGGCGCAGAGTCCCAATGGAATGGCGGCGTTGGTAATGCCTTTCGCCGTCGTCAGAATATCGGGAATCACGTTCCAGTTATCCACGGCAAACCATTTCCCGGTGCGGCACCAGCCCGACATCACTTCATCCGCGATCAGCAGCACGCCGTGTTCGTCGCAGATCTTGCGCAGCAGCGGCATGTACTCCCGCGGCGGCACCAGCACGCCGTTGGTACCCACGACCGGCTCAACAATCACGGCGGCCACATCGCTTTCGTTCCTGATCATGTGCTCGATGTAGGTCGCGCAGGCGATGTTGCAGCCCGGATAGGTGTGGCCGATCGGACACTTGTAGCAGTTCACCTCAGGCGCAAAAATAACGCCGGGAATCTTGCTGACCGGCTCCGCCGCCCAACGACGTGGGTCGCCGGTCGCAGCCAGCGATCCCATGGTCGAACCGTGATACGAGCGATAGCGGGAAATGATTTTGGTCTTTCCCGTCACCATGCGAGCGATTTTGATCGCGGCTTCGTTCGCCTCGGTGCCCGAGGTCGCAAAGAAAAACTTCTCCAGCCCCTGCGGCAGAACCTCCAGTAGTAGCTGGCTAAGCTGGGCGCGAACCTCGGTGGCGAAACCCGGGCCGATAAACGCCAGCTTGCGCGCCTGCTCGGCGATGGCTTCGACCACCGCTTGGTTCTGATGGCCAAGCGTCATGCACATCAATTGGCCCGAGAAATCCAGGTAACGTTTGCCGTCGGCATCGGTGAAATAACAGCCCCCCGCGTCGACGATGGCAAGCGGAGACCAACCTTTTTGCCGCCGCCAGGTGCCGTAGGTGTATTTGCTGGTGAAGTCCTTGATCTGCGAAGAAGATAATGTTTGCGTCATGAGGTGGTTTGAATGCGATCCTTTCATTCCCGGGCAGTGCACCTCGATCAACCCGCGCAGCCGCTTCCGGGTAAAACGCTCAATCCTGATAAAGTAATCGGTGGCTAATCTAGAAGCGCCATGCAGGGTTGTCAAATCTCCAAGCGCTCCGCATCGCTGGGAATCGAAATGCATTCCGCAACGGCCTTGGAGGATGCGAACACAGGTCATGGAAACAATTGGCAACTATATCGACGGCCAATGGAGAAGCTCTAGCTCGCAATATCAGCGCGTAGTGAATCCAGCTACGCAAGAAGCGCTCGCTGATGTGCCGCTGTCCGATGCCAGGGAAGTTTCCGCGGCGGTGGAAGCGGCTCATGCCGCATTTTTTGACTGGCGCCGCACTCCGCCAGAAGACCGCATCCAGCCGCTCTTCAAATTAAAGCAACTACTCGAAGACCATATCGATGAATTCGGCCGGATCATTTCGTTGGAGAACGGAAAGACTCTCACCGAAGCGAAGGCCGAGATGCGCCGCGCCATCGAAAACGTCGAGGTCGCCTGCGGCATTCCCATGCTGATGCAGGGTTACAACCTGGAAGACGTAGCGCGCGGGATCGACGAGACCATGATCCGCCAACCGCTGGGAGTGGTCGCGGCGATCACGCCATTCAATTTTCCGGCGATGGTGCCTTTTTGGTTTCTGCCCCATGCCATCGCCTGCGGAAACGCATTCATCCTGAAGCCTTCGGAGCGAGTACCACTAACCATGAGACTCGCCTTCGAAATGCTGGAACGAGCCGGAGTGCCCAAAGGCGTGGTGAGCCTGGTGAATGGCGGCAAGGCCGCGGTGGACGCGCTTCTCGACCATCCGAAAGTGCGGGCGATCAGTTTTGTGGGATCGACCCCCGTGGCGCAATATGTTTACTCGCGCGCGGCGGCCAACGGCAAGCGTGCGCAGTGCCAGGGCGGCGCAAAAAATCATGTGATCATCTTGCCGAATGCGGATATGCAGATGACGACTCAGATCGTCAGCGACGGCGCGTTCGGGTGCGCCGGCCAGCGCTGTCTCGCGGTTTCCGTGGCCGTGACCGTCGGAGAGGCACAGAAAGTCTTCCGCGAGGCCATTGCCGATTCGGCGTCGAAACTCAAAGTCGGCAACGGATTGGACGAAGGCATTCAGATGGGGCCAGTGATTACGCCTGAGAGTAAATCACGCATCGAATCCTTGATCGGCGTGGGAGAAAAGCAGGGTGCAAGAGTCTTGATCGATGGCCGCAATCCGAAGATCACGGGCTGCGAAGGCGGCAATTTCGTTAAGCCTACGATTCTCGATGGATTGCCCGCCACCAGCGATCTTGCCGACACCGAGATTTTCGGCCCGGTGCTAAGTCTGGTTCACGCCCGGGATATGGACGAAGCGCTGACGTTCCTCGAGCGTAGCCGATATGGCAACCAAGCTTCGCTGTTTACTTCGAGCGGCGCGTCCGCCCGGCGCTTCCGCTATGAAGCGCCCGCCGGAAACATCGGCATCAACATCGGCGTGGCCGCGCCCATGGCCTATTTCCCATTCAGCGGATGGAAGAACAGCTTCTTCGGCGACCTGCACGGCCAGGGCCGGGACGGCGTGGAATTCTATACGGAAAAGAAGGTCGTCGTCGAACGCTGGGCCAAGGAACATTCGCGCAAGTTCTAATGCGGGCGGCGCTACGGTCCGCTCCGCAAGTCCGGAAAATCAAACAACATTTTTGTGGAAGACTTTCATCTCCCGCGGAATCAAGAACACGGATTCATTCTTCGTGAGCCGAAGCTCGCGGAATTTTTCCTGCGACAACTCAACGTGGACGAGGTCTCCCCACTCCGCCAACGCGTCTATCTTCACCAGAGGCCCGGCCGAATTGATGTGCTTCACGGTGGCGCGAAAATGGCTGCCGCCATTCGCTTGGCGATGTATTTCCAGGAAATGAGGACGCACATAGACCGTGGTGTCGTCGCGACTCGAATGGGCCTTCCCAACTTCCACGGGACCATGATTGATATACGCCTTGCCCTCGTCAACCCGGCCATGAAATAGATTCACGTTGCCTAGGAATTTATACACGAAGGGTGTGGCTGGATGATCGTACACCTCATCGGGCGCGCCGATTTGTTCGATCCGTCCCTCGTTCATGAGCACGATGCGGTCTGCCACTTCGAGCGCTTCTTCCTGATCGTGAGTCACAAACACGCTGGTGATGTGAATCTCGTCATGCAGCTGCCGCAGCCAGCGCCGCAGTTCGAGGCGTACTTTCGCGTCGAGCGCGCCAAACGGCTCGTCCAGCAACAACACGCTCGGCTCAACCGCCAGCGCGCGGGCCAAAGCCACGCGTTGCCGCTGCCCTCCAGAAAGCTGAGAAGGATAGCGTTGCGCCAGGCTGTCTAGTTGGATTAGCTTGAGCAACCCATGGACCTTCGCGCGAATCTTTTCTTTCGATGGCCGGAGCTTGGCGGGCCTGACTTTCAACCCGAAGGCGATATTTTCAAACACTGTCATGTGGCGGAACAAAGCGTAATGCTGAAAGACAAAGCCGACTTTTCTTTCGCGCGCGCTGCGATCCGTAATATCGTCGCCATCAAAACGGACTGTCCCCTCGTCCGCGATTTCCAGCCCAGCGATAATCCGCAAAAGAGTGGTTTTGCCCGAACCCGAGGGGCCCAGCAAGGCGACCAATTCGCCGGTCGGAATCTGCAGATCGATATTTCTTAGGGCGGTGAAAGGACCGAACCGTTTGACGATGTTTGTCACTTCGATGCTCATGCGGCAACTTCCTTCCGGCTTTCAGCTTCCTGCTCCGCGCGTTGCTGCCTCGATTTCCATTCCACCAAGGTCTTAAGAAAGAGCGTCAACAGTGCCAGCAGCGCCAGCAACGAAGCCACCGCGAACGCAGCGGTAAAGTGATACTCGTTGTAGAGAATCTCGATGTGCAGCGGCATGGTGTTGGTTAGTCCGCGAATGTGGCCTGAGACCACGGAAACCGCTCCGAACTCGCCCATCGCGCGTGCGTTGCAGAGAATCACGCCATAGAGCAAGCCCCATTTGGCATTGGGCAGAGTCACGCGGAACAGCGTCTGCCAGCCACTCGCTCCCAGAGTCAGCGCGGCTTCTTCTTCTTCGTTTCCCTGCGACTGAACCAGCGGAATCAGCTCGCGCGCCACAAAAGGAAACGTCACAAACATGGTCGCTAGAACGATTCCTGGTACCGCGAAGATGATCTTGATGTTGTGCGCCGCGAGCCAAGGCCCGAGCAACCCCTGCAATCCAAAACAAAGCACATAGATGAGCCCGGAGACCACGGGAGAGACGCTGAAGGGCAGATCGATCAACGTGATCAGCAAACTCTTGCCGATGAAGTCAAACTTGCCAATCGCCCAAGCCGCGGCAACTCCGAAGACCAGGTTCAGCGGTACCGCGATGGCCGCGGTAAGCAGGGTCAAACGTATAGCGGCCAAAGCGTCAGGTTCGCGCAAACTGTCCAAGTAAACGGATACACCTTTGGCCAACGCACCGCTAAACACCACCGCCAAGGGCAAGAACAGAAAAATGCCGAGAAACAGAACCGTAATTCCAATGAGCACCCAGCGGATGGGCCAAGATTCCGTAGTAGCCTCCTGCGCGGCATAAGCCGCTCTGGCCCTGGTCTGATCGAAGGCTGCGGTGGCTGACATGAGTTTAGATCCAAATACCGTTAGGTGCCGATCGGAATCGGCCCCACTGATTCCAACTCCGCCCTTATTCTCCCGCGATGACCGCTCCACGCCTGCAGCAGATTGATGGTCAGCAGCAGCACAAACGCCGCCACCAGCATCACCACCGCAATTGCCGTCGCGCCGCGGTAATCGTATTGCTGCAACTTGGTGATGATCAGCAGAGGAGTAATCTCAGTGCGCATCGGCATGTTCCCCGAAATGAAAACCACCGAGCCGTACTCCCCGACGGCGCGCGCAAATGCCATGGTGGCTCCGGTGAGCGCGGCCGGCAGGATTGTGGGCAACAGAATTCGGGTGACGACTTGCCAGCGGCCAGCTCCCAGACTGGCCGCGGCTTCTTCCATCTCCTTATCGAGATCTTCGAGCACGGGCTGCACCGTGCGCACCACAAACGGAAGCCCCGTGAACGTCAGAGCGATCACCACGCCCAGCGGCGAGTAAGCGCCCTTGATCCCAACTTTGTCCAGGTATTGCCCAATCCATCCGTTTTGCGAATAAATGGCGGTGAGCGCGATGCCGGCAACCGCCGTCGGCAGCGCGAATGGCAAATCAACCAGAGAATCGAATAACCGCTTGCCGGGGAAATCGTAGCGCACCAGCACCCAGGCTACGTTCAACCCGAAGACAAGATTGATCAGCGCCGCGATGGCCGATGCCCCAAAGCTGAGCCGGTAGGAAGCCAGCGCTCGCGGCGCGGTGACGATGTGCCAGAACTGATTCCATGTCAGCGCCGACGTCTTGATGAACACCGCCGACAACGGAATCAGCACAATTAGGCTGAGGTAAAAGAGCGTGAATCCCAGCGACAGGCCGAAACCCGGCAGAATGCTGCGCTTTTTGAGAATAATCGCCATAGCTGCTGCTACTGCGGTTGATAGATCTGGTCGAATACGCCGCCATCGGCGAAGTGAGTTCTTTGCGTCTTCTGCCAATCGCCGATGATCTCGGCAAGAGTGAAGAGCTTCACTTGCGGAAATTGGCTGGCGTACTTCTTGGCCACGGCTTCCGATCGCGGCCGATAATAGTGCTTCGCCGCGATCTCCTGACCTTCCGGGCTGTATAGATATCTCAAGTAAGCTTCGGCCACGGCGCGCGTGCCCTTCTTGTCCACGACGTTGTCAACCACACTCACGGTCGGCTCGCACAGAATGCTGACGGAGGGCACGGCCACCTCAAACTTGTCCTGACCCAAATCCTTGGCTCCCAGCAGCACTTCATTTTCCCAGGCAATGAGCACGTCGCCCACGCCGCGCTCTACAAACGTTGTCGTCGAGCCGCGGGCGCCGGAATCGAGCACCGGAACGTTCTTGTACAGGCGAGTAATAAAGTCTCGGGCTTTGTCGTCATCGCCTCCGTATTTCTTGAGCGCGTATCCCCAAGCAGCCAAGTAGTTCCAGCGCGCCCCGCCTGAAGTTTTTGGGTTCGGCGTAATCACGGAGACACCCGGACGCACCAGATCGTCCCAATCCTTGATGTGCTTGGGATTGCCTTTGCGGACCAGAAAAATAATCGTGGAGGTGTACGGCGAGCTGTTGTTGGGCAGCCGCGACTGCCATTTGCTAGGCAGAAGACCTGCTTTTTCCGAGATAGCGTCGATGTCGTAGGCCAATGCCAGGGTCACGACGTCCGCTTCCAGGCCGTCGATCACCGCGCGCGCTTGAGCGCCCGATCCGCCATGGGACTGCTGCACCGTCACCGTCTGGCCAGTTTTCGCCTTCCAATACTTGGCGAAGGCGGGATTGAACTCCTGGTAGAGTTCGCGCGTCGGATCATAGGAAACGTTCAGGATAGTCGCGCTACTCTGAGCCAAGCTCTGAATCGCAACCGCCAGCAGTAAACCCAGAATTGTTAAAGCTTTCTTCATCGTTTTTCTTCCGCCTAGAATGCTTTCCCAAGACAAACGAATGGACAGGAGCAGCGGCTCGACTCAGCGACAACATGCCACTGGAAAACCCAGTCAGCATAGTATTATTATTATGTCTACTGAATTAGTGGACATTTGTCAAGGGTGGCTGCTCGAAAGGCTGAAATTGTGAAACGCGCCAACTTCTTGCGCGAGCTGGTTCTAGCGGAACTGCGCCCCATCGCGGATCTGGCGAGCCGCGGCCTCCAGGAAATCGTCGACCGAAGTTCCCTGCGCCGGTTCCAGTCCCGTCTTAGCCTTGACCCTCTCGGCAATCTTGATGGCGGTATCGACGCGCACCGCGGGGTCCAGGTCCCAGCGCCGGTGCAGGTAGGTTTCAATCAGAATCAGTTCTTCCGCTGCAACCTGGGAGGCTGTGGCCTGAGTCATCTGAGGACTCACGGTGGCCTTGCTCGCGGCGCCGCTCCAGCCGGGACTCACTTCATCCACCTTGTTCTCGTGCACCACAACCGTGCCCGCCACAAAGTCGCCCAGCCGGCGATTCTTCTTGTTCAGCATCATGCAAACCAAGCCAACGCCGTAAACCCCAGGCAACCCGTCGATGCCGCGCATCAAATTCCGCCCAATCGCCTCAAAGGCGTCAATCGGGCGCCCCGATTCCTTAATCACACGAATGCCCGCGTAGCGCTTCCCCGGGGTTTGGCCGCGCCAAATAATTTCAAAAAACGCGAAGTATCCCCAATACACACAGAACACGAACAAGATCGCAATCGCTGGCCCCAGCGTCCGCGGCAGCCAGGAAAGCCACGATGTCCCCGCTGGGATCAACAGAGCAAACACAATGACCCCTAGGAGATACAGAGCAAATTGCAGTAAAGTATCGATACTCAGCGCGAGGAACCGGCTGCCGATTCCCGCCAGGGGCAACTCCAGAGCGATTTGCTCGGGGGTATCGATATTCAATTGGTCAAACGAGTCCACCTGTGATCTCCACCCGTTGGTTGGAAAAGCGCAAACCGCACTGGACGAAGCTTGAGGAACTGCTTAACCTCAGCGCCAAAAACGGCTTGAAGTCGCTGACCCGCTACGATCTGCAGGAACTCAGCCTGCTCTACCGGCAGGCGGCGGCCGATCTAGCCGCTATCCGCGAGGACCCGAGTTCGCTGCATTTCGCCCGCTATCTGAACCAGCTACTCGCGCGCGCCCACAATACCATCTATTCGGGGCGCAGGGCGAGTCACTGGGGATTACTTTCGTTTTTCTGGGAGACCTACCCGGCCATCTTTCGCCGCAACCTGAATTACTGCGTGCTCGCCGTCGCTATTTTTCTTGTTTCCGCTGGCGTCGGCGCGGCGCTCACCTACCAAGATCCCGATTTCAAGACCAAGATACTGGGGCCGCAAATGGTGGAGACAATCGACCGCCACGAGATGTGGACTCACTCCATTGTCGGAATGAAGCCGCTCGCCTCCAGCGCCATTATGACCAATAACATCGGCGTGGGTTTCACGACATTCGCCCTGGGAATCACCGCGGGGCTGGGCACCATTTATATGCTAGCCTTCAACGGCCTCTTGCTGGGAGTCATTGGCACCGCTTGCGGCCTCTCTGGAATGAGCCTTCAACTTTGGAGCTTCGTTGCACCCCACGGGGTACTGGAGTTGCCAGCCATTTTCATTGCCGGCGCGGCCGGCCTGCGCATGGCGCAGGGATTGCTCTTCCCCGGACTTCTGCCGCGGCGCGAATCCGTCGTGCGCGCGGGATTGGAAGCGGTAAAGTTGCTGCTAGGCTCGGTGCCCATTCTGATCATTGCCGGTACCATCGAGGCATTCGTCTCACCCACGGGGCTGGCAATCCCGCTAAAGTTTTCCATGGCGGCGGCGCTTTTTGTGCTCCTGCTGGCCTATCTTTTCTGGCTTCCCGCGGCGCATCCATTTAAAGCTGATTCCGTTGCTTGACCTCTAGATACGAGTTCACCAGCGCCGGCGAAAGCGATGCCGAATTCACTTCCAGCGCCAGCGCCCCGTGCTCCCGCAGCCGAGCCAGCAATAGTTCGCGACGGTGAATCATCTCCTGTGCCGCCGCGACCTGGTACATTTGCTCGGCATTTTTCGGCTCCTTCGCCGCCAAATCTCCCAAGTCCGGCTGTCCGATCGCGACAAATAAAACCAGATGACGCGGCATCATGCGCGAGGCCGCTTCAATCACTTCCGGCGTCATGGCGGTTTCGGCTAAATCCGTGAGCCAAACCACCAGACTCCGCCGTTTCTGCCCGGTGAGCAATCTGCCCGCGGCTTGCAGATGATCGGCTTCCGAAGTTTCTTCGCGCACTGCCGCCAGACTCTCGATCAACTGTCGCAGATGAGCGCTGCCCCGGTCGGCCGCCAATCGGTGCCGCACCGCGCGGCCATATGTCATGAGCCCTACCCGGTCGCCCGAATAGAGCGCGACCTGCGCCAGGCTCAGCGCCGCATTCACCGCATAGTCGAGCTTGCTAAGCCCGCCCACGCGCGCCCGCATCAAACGCCCGGAGTCAATCACAATCCAGACCGTTTGGCTGCGTTCGATCTGGTAGATGCGGGTGACGAGCTTGCCGCGCCGCGCCGCCGCCGTCCAGCAAATGTCGCGATATTCATCGCCTTCGCGGTATTCGCGCAGACTCTCGAATTCGCGCCCAATGCCTCGCATGCGAGTATGGCGCTTCTCCAATTCAATTTGCCGGCTCCGCATCAAGTACACCGACTGCCGCTTGGCTTCATCCAGATTCGGATAAACCTGCACCTGCTGCTCCAACGGCACTCTGGCCCAGCGTTCGGCAATCCGCATGGAGCTTTGATAGCGCACATAGGCATCGCCCAGCCTGGCTTCTCCGCGTTTCATCGGGCAAATGGCATAGGTCCCGGTTCCGGTATTTCGCCCCGCGGCGCTGATCGCGACCTGCGGCGGCTCGGAACGTAACTGTTGTGGAACGCTGTCAAGAACGACCGCGTGCACGGTCGAGCCAGAATCATTGCCGAGAGCAAGATCGATCTCCGAGGCTACCGACAATGCGGTAGGCGCGCGCCATGACCGTTCCACTTTCAGTTGCGCCGGCTTCGGCAGCTGGGCCAAATCGAACACCCACATCAGCAAGACCAGACCATCCCAGGCCAGCATGGCGTAGGCGAACCGAGGTTCGAAGAAAACCGGCGCCAGCCAGATCAGCCCAATGGCAATCAGCAGAAAGAATCTCCGGCTGAAAGCTACGCCCCAGCGTTTGTAAGGACGAGCCGTCCCCGTGACCGCCAGCGGCACCAGCGTATCGGGAACGCTCATTTAGGAACCTCGACCCCGCGCAGCACGTCCTGCAAGACCTGGTCCGGGGTCACACCTTCCAGATCGGCCTCCGGTTTGAGAACAATGCGATGGCGCAGCACTGGCTTGGCCGCTTGCTTCACGTCATCCGGGATGATGTAATCGCGGCCGTCGATGGCAGCAACCGCTTTCGAAACTGCCATCAAGCTCACTGCGGCGCGCGGGCTCGCTCCTAGGGAAAGAGCCGGCCACTCTCGCGTCCGCCGCGCAATCTGCACAATGTACTTGAAGAGCGATTCCTGAACCTTGACGCTCTTTGTTTCGACCTGCGCCTGCTTAAGCAGTTCAGTATCGGCCGCCACCAGTCCCGCCTTGTCAAGTTCGCGCGACTCAAAGCCATCCTGCACATTGCTCAGCAGCCGCACCTCATTCTCCTCTTCCGGATAAGGCACGCGAATCTTCAGCAGAAATCTGTCCAGCTGCGCTTCGGGCAGCGGGTACGTCCCTTCAAACTCGATGGGATTTTGTGTTGCGAACACGGTGAAAAATGGCGAGAGTTGGTAGCGCGTCCCGTCAATGGTCACTTGATGTTCTTCCATGCACTCCAGCAACGCGGCCTGCGTGCGAGGCGGCATGCGATTTACTTCGTCGACCAGCAGCAAATCGGTGAACACCGGCCCCTGATGCAACTGGAACGTACTGCTCGCCAAATTCAGCACGTTGGTTCCGACAATATCGGAAGGCATGAGGTCGGAAGTCGCCTGCACCCGCTGGAATTCCAATCGCAGCAACCGCGAAAGTGTTTTTACCGCCAGCGTCTTGGCCACGCCGGGAACGCCTTCCAGAAGCACGTGGCCTCGGCACAGCAATGCAAGCAGGCATTGGGTTTTCAGTTCTTCCTGGCCAACTACCACCTTGCTCATCTCCAGGCGAACGTGGTTCATCAGTTTGGGAACCGCTTCCATCATTGATTCTCCTTGCCAGAAACGCGGAAAAGCTTAAGTTCCGCCGCGAATCGATACAGGTCCTGGACCAGTTGCAACGCCTGATCCGAGCCTAGGTCCGGATGGTAGCGCGCCGATTCGCATTCGCGCAGCGTGTTGATCAAACGCTCGTTCCGAAAATTCCAACGGTCACGCACCGCCTGTTGCAACTCGTCTATGGAAGCATTGCCGGCCATGCCCAGACGGCGGGTCAGCCAATAGCGGAAGCGCTGGTAGGAAACGTCCACGGCCACCGAAGCCGCTCCCGCATGTTCATACAAACCTCCCAGCGTGTGGACAAACTCCAGCGGGGAAAGGCGCACGTCGGCTACGGGAGCGAACACCGGCCCGCTGCGCCGCGAGAACGTCGCTAGCGCCGCCAGGCTCAGCAACCCCAGTTGCAGCCCGATCCAGAGCAGCGGCGAGTGCGCAATCGAAGCGCTCAGCGTGTCCCGGTAGCCATGAATATACTCGTCCCACAAGACCTCGGAGGGCGAATCGCCGAGGCACGCCAGAAAGAACTCCAAATTCCCAGGTTCTTTGAGCCCGGCGTTGGTGAGCGGCGTTGCTGACGCCCACCACAGCACTTCGCCTTTGCCGAACCCGTATTTCACCACCCGAGCGTGGTCGCCATCTGCGTAAAGTGGGGTGGATGCGGAGGTCAAATCCCAAAAAGCTTCCGGGGCAATCGTGATTTCCGGCGCCGCGCGCGTGATCGCCGAGAACGAGACCGCCGGCACCCGCTCCCATTTCATCTCCCCCAGGAAGTCGGGAAGTGACGAGCTCCGCGGCAGAAAAACCCCCGCAAACATCCCCGTGGCAATCAACTTTCCGCCGGAAGTCACGAACTGTTCCAAGCGGGCGCGATCTTCTGCCGTCGGCGCTTCCATCGGATCGGCGAGAATCAATATCTTCCCAGCCGCATCCGGCAAGTCGCTGAGCGGCCGTTTCCAGCGCTCGGTTGGAACGCCGGAATCCTTAAGCAGCAGATACGCAGCTTCGGCGCCAGCGGACGCCGAGGAATAAGTGGTCGGAACTTCGCTCTTCGATCCCTGTCCTCCGGCAAAGACAAGAGCGCCAACGACCAGGAGCAGAAAAACAATGCCCCCGATCAGCATGATCTTCCGGTCCCGGCGCTCGAGCGTCAGCGGCATCCCAGCCTCTCCAATTCCTCCAGGGTCTGCGAGAACGCTTGGGAGTCGGCCTCTCGATTCCCATACCAGACGACCTCAAACTCGCGAGTGAGTGCGGCCAGCGCAGGCTGGTGGCCGCTGGACGCGGGCAACAGCCGAAGATATTCGCGCGGAGTGCGCGCCCGGTCGGGCCGCCACATGCCTCCCGCCTCCAGGAACGAGATGCCCGCCCAGTACGCCAGATGAATGGCGTCCCGCCAATTTCCTTCTTGCGCCGCGGCGCGCGCCTCCGCCATCCAAACCGTCCACTCCTTCGCCGACACGGTTTGCTCCCCAGGCACTACCCGCTCGATCGCCGCGCTGGTTCGCATGCTGCGATACACCCAAACCGCCACCACCAGAACCGCCAGTCCAATCAAACTGTAGACGAAGATTTTGCCGACCGTGGGGATGGATGACGAAGTGAAGATTCGCTCCAACAAACGGAAAATGAACTCGAGCAGTTTCAGCTTGAGCCGTTCAATCCAGCTTGGCCCGTGAATGTCGCGGAATTCCGGACGGGCCAAAATGCCGGCCAGAACAGAGCGCTGCTTGGCAACGTCGTTCGGGGGTTCTTCGTAGGCGTCGAGGTCCGCGCGCAGGCTCTGCAGATGCTGGACAATATCTTTCTGAAGATCGGCGTCAAATCGGTCTTCCAGTTGGTGCAAATCGCGCTCCAACCAATAAGTGGATATCTCGAATTTTCCGCGCTCGCTCTGCACCTCCCAATTCGGAGGCAAATTTGTCAGGAGTTCGGGAATCTGTGGCCCTGGCGCTTGCAGGGTCTGTGTGGCAGCCGTCAGGCGATCGAGTTCAGCACCGTACTGCGCCGGAGTCATGACCGGACTTCCCGAATCCGCCCAGCAAGCCACCGGCAACAGCAGCGCCAGCAGCAGGCGATGGATTCGCAATACAGTCATGGATGGTCTGGCAGGTCTCAAAAACAGTTTGCGTTGCACTTGATTTTGGGTGGCGCAGCGGTTTACCTCTGCGATCTGCAGCATCTTTTCAGACACGGCTTTAGCCGCTGCGGGTGAGACCACGATGCGGAAGGCACTCCCTCCGAAGTCTGCTAGGCGGACGGCGCAGCCATCGGCGCCGCGCCATCCAGCGTGGTCATCATCAACTGCAAGTCGAATGCCTCCTTGCGCACCCGCTCGTCGTAGTACACCAGTGAAAAGGCAATGGTCGCGAGCGGCCCCACCAGGCATTGCGAGATGAAAGTCATCACCGCGCTCACCACTTGAATCCACTTAAACATCGCGGTGGGATTGTCACGCGTGAGCGCAGCCACGGCAACGGTAATCGGCCATTGCAGCAGCACGCTTACCGCAATGCTAAGCACCACGAACAACAGCCAAATTACGAAGATCCGTCCTCGATTTCCTTTGGTCAGCTGCGAACTGCGAGACAAGGAATCGCCGACTCCCTTATCTTCCAAAATCGCCACTGGAACCGCTAGCGACCACATTAGCGCCAGAATCACCCCCGGCACAATCAAGAAGACAAAACCCAAGCCGACCCCCAATCCCATCACGATCGAGAGCCCCACCACAAGGGGAATGCGATCTTTGACCCGGGAGAACGCGTCCCCAATACTGGTCGGCCGGTCGAGGTAAGTCTGGGAAACTGCGACCACCGTGGCGGCTTGCGAAGCCGCGCCCGCGATCATGGCAACAGCGGCCGCGGCAAGCACCCAAAATAGGTTTCCCAGGGCTTCGGATATCGCCGCCGCCCCTGGAGCTGCCCGCTCCACGGCGGCCACCAATTGCACCGCCAACGATGCCAGATTGGGGAGCGCCACAATGCCGACAAACAGCGAAAAATGCGTGCGGTAGAGAGAGAACGTCCGGTCAAGCAGCTCTCCCGTGTCCAAGGGGCGAAGCGCGGTAGCCATTAGATTTACCTCTGTAAAAGATCGAGCAACTTGCGGCGAATACTAGCACACCGGAATTCGAGAATCCTACTAATTTCCCCTGCTCGATTAAACAAGCACGTACTGCAGCGCGAGCCGTTGGAAATCAAAAACCTGCTGCTCGCGCCAAGCTTCACCCTGCTGCAGCTCACGAGCCAGGATGCCAGCCACCTGACCCGCCATCTCCGATGCCGCTCGGGCATAGAGAAACAACGCCCGCGTACGCCGCGCCAGGACGTCTTCCACCGTGCGAGCCATTTCGGCCCTCGCCGCCCACACAACCTCCGCGCCGCAAATTGGCAGCGCCGGATGCAGCGCTTCTGCCAGGCTGGGATCGGCCCGGATCAAATCCTCAATCGCACCACCATCACTCCCATAAACGGCAAACTCTCCAAACTTGCTGGAATCTTCATGAAATCCGTGAATGTTGAGTTGCGTGGTGACCGCAGGTTTCTCGGGAAGCTGGGCTAAAGTCGCGGCCTGATCGACGCAATCTTCCGCCATTCGCCGATAGGTTGTCCACTTCCCTCCCGCAATGCTGAGCAGCCCACTGCTGTCGATGTGAATCGTATGCTCGCGAGAGAGCCCCGCCGTGCGGCTCGAGTTTCCCCGGTTCACCAATGGCCGTATGCCCGCAAAAACACTCAGGACATCCTTCCGCGTGGGCACCCGATGCAGATACTTGCCGGCGGTTTCCAAAATGAAATCAACCTCCTCCGCCAGCGGCAGCGGCTCCAGAGAAGGTTCCTCAATAGGAGTATCCGTGGTGCCCACGACCGTGTGCCCTTTCCACGGTATGGCAAACATCACGCGCCCATCGCGAGTATGGGGAACCATAATCGCGCTGTCGCCGGAGAGGAACGAGCGATCAAAAACCAAATGAATGCCTTGGCTGGGCGCGATCATCGGCTCGACACTGGCATCCGCCAAACGGCGCACGCTATCGGTGAACGGACCGGTCGCGTTGATCACGACTTTGGCGTGCGCCTGCAGTTCCCTTCCCGTCTCCACGTCCCGAGCCTCGACCCCGTCGACAAAACCATCCGCATTCTTCGTCAAACCTGTGACTTGCGCATAGTTCAGCAGAACCGCACCCTGTTCCGCCGCGGTCTGCGCCAGATTGATCAGCAGCCGGGCGTCGTCAAACTGGCCATCGTAGTAGACAATTCCACCGCGTAACCCCTCAGACTTGATCGTTGGCAAGCGCGCCAGAGTTTCCTCGCGCGACAAGATCTGCGACGGCCCAAAACCATACTTGCCAGCCAGCAAATCGTAGACTTTTAGCCCCAAGCCATAGAACGGCGACTCCCACCAATCGTAGCTAGGCACGACAAACGCGAGGTCGCTCACCAGGTGCGGCGCGTTCTGGCGGAGAATGCCGCGCTCCCGCAACGCCTCTATCACCAGCGAAACATTCCCCTGCTCTAGATAACGCACCCCTCCGTGCACCAGCTTGGTGCTGCGGCTCGACGTGCCTTTCCCAAAATCACTCTGCTCCAACAGCAGGACTTCGTACCCCCGCGAAGCCGCATCCAACGCGCTGCCCACGCCGGTCGCGCCGCCTCCGATAATCACCATGTCCCAAGCCACACTGCGCTCAAGAACCCGGTTTAGCATTTCCGCCCGATTCATGCTTGCAACTTAGTCCTCCTGGCCCGGGGTAGTCTAGCAACGAAACCACCCAGCCTCATACATACCGCCGCCGGCCCTTCTGGGCTCTGATGCGGCGCTGTCCATCATTTTCTTCGGCCGGTTGACCCCTGCCCTTCGCGGTTGGCTTATGTCGTTGACTTCGTCAAGATAGACCGCGCGGCCCCCGCCACATTATCCTCATCAGATGCACTCGCATCCTCTGCCCTCGGCAGATCAGACTTTGGTTCAGATCGTTGACGCCGCCCTGGCCGACTCCGCCCGCAGAAGCGGCAAGTGGCTGGCCTGCCGCCCAGGTTGCTCGCAGTGCTGTGTGGGCGTGTTTGCCATCAATCCCTTGGACGCGATTCGCCTGCGCGAGGGTCTGGCGCAGCTTGAAGCAATTGCTCCGGAACGCGCCGCCAGCGTGCGAGAGCGGGCTCTGAACGCAGTCGCCCGAATGTCTCCCAGCTTTCCCGGCAATCCGGCGACTGGTCTGTTGGAGGAGGATGAATCGCAAGAGGCCAAAGACCGTTGGAACGATTTCGCCAACGACGAGACTTGCCCCGTGCTTGATCCCGCCACCGGCATGTGCGAACTCTATGCCTCGCGCCCTATCACCTGCCGCACTTTTGGGCCGCCGGTCATGTCTGAGGGCGAGTTGGGGGTGTGCGAGCTATGCTTCGACGGCGCCACTGACGAAGAGGCCGCCGCCTGCGAAATGCATCCCGACCCCGACAACGTGGAAGCCGCGCTGCTGAAGCAACTTGAAAGCGCCACCGGCGCGCGCGGAGAAACCATCATCGCCTTCGCCCTAGTCCGCTGAGAGCCCGACCGTAGCGCCGGCGTCTCGCCGGCTGTCCCGAGGGCGTCACGCCCGGCTCTGTAAGGCAGCGAGAAAACTGCTGACTCACCCGCTCTTCTTCTCCAACTCAGCCCAGCGCGCGTAGAGCGCATCCAGATTCTGCTGCGCTGCCTCCATTTCCGCATGCGCCGCCACGAGCCGGGGGCCATCGCTGACTATCGCTGGATCTTCCAGCTGAGAAATCTTGGCTTGCAAAATCCGGTCCGCCTCCGCGACCCGTTCCTCCATACCGGCGTACTCGCGAGCCTCCAAGTAAGAAAGCTTCTTCTTCGTGACCGTTCGCTTTTCCGCCGGCGCATCGGCGACCTGAGGCTTCCCCGCTCTGCGTCCCGCTTGCCACGCTTCCCACTGCAAGTAATCCGCAAAACTTTGCGCGCCGCCCTGCCCATCCAACCCGAGCACGATGGTGGACACCCGATCCAGCATGTAGCGATCATGGGTCACCAGCACCAGCGAGCCGCGAAATTCAAGCAGACTCTGCTCCAGAATTTCGAGCGTAGGAATATCGAGATCATTCGTAGGCTCATCCAGCAAGAGAACGTCGGCGGGCTGCAGCATGAGCTGAGCGATCAACACCCGCGCCCGCTCGCCTCCGGAAAGCCTGTCCACCGGCTGGTTGAGCTGCTCGCCGGTGAAGAGAAACCTCGCCGCCCAGGCCGCCACGTGAATGACGCGCTCTTGATAAATCACGGAGTCGCCATCCGGCGCCAGCGCGCGTCGCAAAGTCAATGAGCCATCCAGTTCGCGGGTCTGGTCAAAATAGACGATGCGCAACCAATCGGCGCGACGAATCTCTCCGCTGGTCGGGGCCAACTCCCCGCGAAGCAGACGCAGCAAGGTCGTCTTGCCGCTCCCATTCGGCCCCACCAACCCCACGCGAATTCCAGCCGTGACCACGAAGTTGAGCCCGTCAAACAGTGTGCGATCGCCGATTTTGTAAGCCACGTCTTGCAGTTCGATGAGCCGCTTGGTCTTTCGGTCGGATGCGGAAAAATCGATCTGCGCGGCCGCGCTTCGGGTTCTGGCATTCAGGTCCGCGAGTTCCTCCATCAACTGGCTCGCTTTGTCGATGCGCGCTTTCGACTTTCTGGTGCGCGCCTTCGCTCCACGGCGCAGCCACTCGATTTCGGAATGAACCAGATTCTCCAGCGCCTCCTGGCGCTTGGATTGAGCGTGCAGAAACTCTTCTTTCTTCTCCAGAAACGCGGTGTAGCTGCCGCGCACGCGCAGCGTACCATCGGGATAAATGCGATTGAGTTCTGCCATCTCGGTGGCGACATTCTCCAGGAAATACCGGTCGTGACTCACCACCACGCAGGCGAACCCGGCTTGCTTCAGCAGTTCTTCGAGCCACTCGATTCCGGCCAGGTCGAGGTGGTTGGTAGGTTCGTCGAGCAGCAAGATGTCGGGCGACTGAACCAGCGCCTCGACAATCGCCAGCCGCTTCTGCCAGCCTCCGGACAGCGTAGCTGTTTGCGCTTCCAGGTCTTCGAAAGCGGCTCGCCCAAGTGTCTCCGCGAAGCGGGCACCGCGCTCGGACGGTGGCACGGCGCAACGGTCGAGCGCGTCCTCGACCACCGAGCGAACTGTGCTCACTGGCTTGAATGCCGACTCTTGCTCGACGTAGCTGAGGCGTGCGCGTTTGCGCAGTGCGCGCTCGCCACTGTCGGGATCGACGTCCCCCGCCAGAATTCTTAGCAGCGTGGACTTGCCCGAGCCGTTCGGGCCAATGAGCCCGACGCGATTACCCTCCGAAACGGTGAAGGAGACATTCTGAAAGAGCGGGTTCGCTCCGAAGGCCTTTGAGATTTCCTGTACGCTGATAATCGGTGGCAACGACTTGCAGTCTCCTGATGGCTCCCTTGAGGTTAACAGGAAACTAAGGGCGCCAGACCCGGTTACAATGCGTTTTCGGAGGACGCATGTCGAAATCTCGCCGCCAGTTTTTGACCTCTACTTCTTTTGGCCTGATGGCCGCGGCCATGGCGAGCCGCGGCCAGGCGCAGACGCCGAGCGAACCGCCGCCCGGAGCTCCGCCGGCGTTCGGCACATCCCCAGCGGTAGGGCCTGAAGTTTCAGTCACCACGTTCACGGAGGCCGAAAAGCTGGTGCAAGTCGAGCTTGGCGCAAGCGATCTCGATCAAGCGGCCAGCAGTTGGCGCGCGAACATGGCAGCCCTCTATGAGCGGCGCACCGGGCCGCGCAAGATTTCCTTGCAACCCGAGAATGTCCCGGCGCTGCGCTGGAACCCCGTGCTGCCCGGTCAGAAAGCCGGGCCCGAACGCGAGCAATTCGTACTTAGCAAGGCCGATCCGGGACCCTTGCCCGCTAACGACGATGACATCGCCTTCGCTCCTCTGACCAAACTTTCCCGCTGGGTGGAACTGCGCAAGCTCAGCTCCGAACGGCTCACCACGCTGTACCTCGAACGCCTGGAGCGCTTCAATCCCACGCTGCGCTGTGTCATCACACTGACCCGTGAACTGGCACTCGCGCAGGCCAAAGAAGCCGACCGCGAGATTGCGGCCGGCAAGTATCGCGGGGCACTGCACGGCATTCCCTATGGCGTCAAAGACCTGCTCGACACCGCCGGCATTGCGACTACATACGGAGCGGAACCGTTTCGCAACCGCGTGCCCGCGCAGGATGCGGTGGTCATAACGCGGCTGCGGAACGCTGGCGCGGTGCTTGTCGCCAAACTCAGCCTGGGTGCGCTGGCACTCAACGATATTTGGTTCGGCGGACAGACAATGAATCCGTGGCTGGTGGAGGAAGGTTCGTCGGGTTCCAGCGCGGGGCCGGGAGCGGCCACGGCGGCGGGACTGGTGGGCTTCGCCATCGGGAGCGAAACCGAAGGAAGCATCGTCAGCCCGTCCATGCGCTGCGGAATTACCGGGCTGCGGCCCACCTTCGGCCGCGTGCCGCGCACCGGCGCCATGACTCTGTGCTGGTCCCTCGACAAGCTTGGGCCGATGACGCGCGACGTCGAAGACGCAATGCTGGTGCTGCAAGCTATCTCCGGGCCCGACCCCGGCGACCTGGCAAGCGTACCCAGCAAGCTGGACTTCGTCTCTGGCGCCAGCGTGAAAGGGCTACGCGTGGGCTACATTCCTGGCTGGATGAACCAGGATCCCGCCACCGACGTGGACCGCGCCGCGCTGGGGACGGTTCGGAAGCTGGGCATGATTCCGACCGAGGTTTCCATTCCCGATTGGCCTTACGATTCGCTGGATCTGATTCTGTTTGCCGAGGCTGCGGCCTCATTCGAAGAAATCACCTTGAGCGGAGAGTTGCAGCAGCTCAAGATGCAGGTGGCCGACGCTTGGCCAAATCTTTTCCGGCAATCTCGCTTTCTTTCGGCAGTGGATTTTGTGCAGGCCGACCGATTCCGCCGCCGCGTAGCTCAGGAAATGGCACGGGTCTTCTCCGAAGTGGATATGCTGCTGGCGCCCTCGCTGCGCGATGAAATGCTGACCATTGCCAACTTCACCGGGCATCCCTCGCTCACCCTGCGGGCGGGCTTCGTTAAAGTGGCGGAGGCACGCAGCGATTGGGCGCCGAACACGAAGCATCCGCTGCCGAAATTTTCTCCGCCGCGCCGCGTGCCCCACGGCATCACTTTGATTGGGCGGCTGTTCGACGAGGGCACCCTGGGGCAAGCCGGCGTCGCGCTGGAGAACGCATTCGCTGTGGCCGGCGAGCGGCCGCCGGGGTTTTAGACGGCGTGCCCAGTTTCCACCCGGTTAATAACCTTGGTAACAACCCAAAAGTTAAGTACCTGACACCAAGCCGGGTCACAGGTAGAATTTCGCCATGGCAGAAGCAGAAAAGGGCGGGAGCAAAATTGGTCTGTGGGTCATCACGGTCGTGCTAATCGCCTTGGCCGCATGGATGTACTTCAGAAAGTAGCTCTCTGGCAAACGGTGAGCGAGTGCTTGCGACTGCGCCTCATTGGAACGGCGGATCGTAAGCGGAAGCTTGCGCGCGCATAACGCGAGACGCCCGGCGGAGACTATTATTCCTTCCATCTTCGCTGTTAGCGACGCACCTGTAAGCGACGCGCTAGGCGAAATCCAACTCCAGTTCGTCAATGTAACACCAACCCCAATTCTCTCCCGGTTCGATGGATCGCATGATGGGATGTTTGGTGGCATGGAAGTGCTTGGTGGCATGTTTGTTCTTCGATGAATCGCAGCAGCCCACCTTCCCACAGATCAGACACAGACGCAAGTGGACCCAGGTGTCGCCTATTTTCAGGCACTCTTCGCAACCGCGGGTATGCGGCTTGACGTCTCGAATCTGGTCGAGATGCGTGCACTGTGGCATGGTCTTTCTCCTCGGGGACGATTTGCGATCTCGTACCGCTGCATTCATCACAATCGGTTGAGATTAGATCAAAGCCATGTCCGTTGCACAAGTTGTGCGCAGCCCGGAGAAGCGGCAGTACCCTGCGAATAACTCTTTCTTATCAACTCCATGAAAACTTTGAATTTGCTCTTTTTGAAGTCATACCCCAAACTGCAGTTCGGTTGGCGGCAGCGCTCTTCTGGCGGCGCCCCCAAACTTGGCGGTAAGGTATCCCCAGGAACTTCTTCCGGACACCGGGTCGTGTCCAAACCATCGATGAATTGGCTCCGAGAAGAGCAGCGATTTTTTAGACGCCAGATCCGGCATAGGGTTTGGGGTCTGCTATGGCCTGGTTGCCCCGTTGTTTATGCGGAACAAGGAATTCGCGGCCGCTTCTCCGGCAAGAGATGGCCGCTCCACAACGGGGCAACACAGGCCGCCAAAAACCAATGAGGAAGGATGCCTTCTCCAGCGGTGAATGTGGTCTACTATTAGGCCAATCATGAAAAGATTGGTTCATTTCCTTCTCCTCCTTGCCGGCGCGGGCTTGCTTCCCTCGGCTTTGGCCCAAAAAAGCTCCAGCCCTCATTTCACGGAAAAAGTTCTGCCCGCCAAGACGGTCTTGATTGTCTGCGAGTGTCCGCGCGGATTGGCTGCCGCCCAACGCACCGCCCTGCAAGAATTGCAGCGCTGGGGACGTTTCCAGCTCGTACAGCGGCGGGACGAGGCCGATTTGGTCCTTCTGTATTCAGGAAACGTCTATTTGGGCGACTACGTTACCCGGGATGGGCCCGATAAGAGGCCCATGACGGTCGACACAACGCACATGACCGTGGTGGACCCAAGAACGGGTGAGAACCTGTGGAGCGACTCCAGACGGTGGGGCAGCTGGCGGGTGAGCCATGCGACCAAGGAAATGATCGCCGAATTCAAGGAACAAATCGAAGAGCACACGCGCAAGTGGACTCTGAACGACATCCTCGTGTGCAGCGTGAGCCCCGAACTCACCGTCTTTGCCGACATGACGGCGGAACAGGCGCTGGCGAAGACTGAATCGAGCGTCAGCCGGATCGATGGGTCAACGGATCACCTTGCGTTGAATGCGCCGGGGGCTCCGGATTTCTGTAAACAAGCCCAGCTGATCCTTGGGGCCAACAACAAGATCGTCGCCTTCGACGTGGTGGCTACCGCGGCCGACAGCATGGACGTGAACGAAATCCTGCAGGAGGCGGACCGCTTCGATTACGCCGGGGGAAGAGACACCAACGGCGATCAGGTGTACTTCACCGCGCAGAGCAAAGATAAGAAACTTCGGATCCGCTTCGACGTGCACGCGCACAAACTGTTCTTGACCTGGGTGCAATACTCCTACTGAGCCAAGAGGGCTCGGGGCGATGCGCCGGGCGGGCGAATCTTGTATAAAGAGAACCAGGGGGCTGTAGCTCAGATGGATAGAGCAAGAGTTTCCTAAACTCTAGGTCGGCGGTTCGACTCCGCCCAGCCCCTCCATCCCCATCCGAGGTTGTTATAAGAACACAGCGCGTTCTGGAAGGGCGCGAATTTCAGAGGCTGCGGAAAAACTCTGGATTGGCGGGCTTTGGAGAGGGCACGACCTTTGGTCGTGCCGCTAAGCGATTGAAAATATGTCAGCGCTTTAGCGCCTGAGGGCAAGGGCAACAGTCTTTCGGCAGCATGGTAGTGGCGCCGGATCGGCGCGGGGCCGAATTCCGCGCTGCTTGTGGCACGACTCAGAAGTCATGCCCCTCCCAAGACGCTCCATCCGAGGGCCTTCTTGCTGCCGCTCTACTTCGCCGTAGCCGGCGGGCCCTCCACGTCCATCGACCGCAAGTAGACCATGTACAGCACCACCGCCAGGTTCACGATCAGTAAGGCAAAATGGAACAGGCTAAGCCGGCGAATCAGCTCGCGAACCTCAAAGGGCAGATACATGGCGCCGGAAATCAGCGCAATCCACTCCGCCCAGGCTCGGGCCTTCCATAGCCCGTAGGATTCCACGAAGCGCATGGCGGAGTAGCAAGCCGCCACCGCGGCAAAGGTCCACAGTTTCTTGTCGGTGATGCGATTGGCCTGGCGCATGATCAGATGAGCCAAGCGATGGTCGGGGCTGATGTGCAGCAGCGTCAGCAGGCTTTGAGCGATCTCCGAGGTGTTGCGATGGAGGAGAAGAAGGACGCCGCAGCCCGCTGCCAGAACCACCAAGCCCTTGCTGAGTTCGAAAGAGGCGACGGCACGCAGGACCTTGACCTGGCCGCTCCGTCCGCGCAGGTCCAGAGCAGCCGGAAGGTGTGGCTTGGTTTTCATCTGAAAATCGGAGGACACAGGCCCCTTAGGGGCTATTCTATCGGTGGAGACGCGCATGTGGGTATAGTCTGCTAGCTCCGTGCCCGTACGCTGGCCCGTAGCTCAGCCACAATCTCCTGCGCGGCCTGGCGGGCCGCTTGCTGCTGGCTGACTTCGAACGATATGGCTCCCACCCGGGCGTGGCCGCCGCCGCCATAGCGCTCGCAGATTTTCGCCAGGTTCACCATGCCCTCGGCGTTCGCCCAGGGGTTCGAGCCCACCGAAACCTTCATCCGGAAACTGCTCTTGCTCAGGCCCACGTTGTAAATGGACTCCGGGTGCAGGTAGTAGGGGACGAACTTGTTGTAGCCCTCCATATCCAGATCGGTGATGTCGAAGTAAACCGTGCCATCTTTCGATTCGGCGCGCTCTTTCAAGATCGCGATCGAGCGCCGATGCCGCTCGAGCAGCGGCGGTACCAGTTCCGCGACAAACGGCTCTTCGAGAATTTGCTGCAGCGGTCTCGTCGCCAGCAAGGGGATGATGCGCGGCCCAAAACCATCCTGCGCCGACTCGATCACCATGGTCAGCTTCATGGCTGGGGCTTGCATCTCCACGGCGGTACGCGCATCGGGATAGAGCGCGCCATCGATAATGTCGGCCCAATGAATGAGATCGGCCACCGGCGCCGGGTCAAAGCCGAAGCGCTCCCGCGCGATCATGGCCAGGAAGCTGGTGCAGGATTTGAAATCGGGATCGTAGAACTTGCGGTTGCTCTGGTCGTGCTCGAAGTGGGCCGCGTCTTCTGGGGTCAGGAAAGCGCTCAGGTGGTGGTCGAACCACCAAGTGATTTTGGGGGAGCTGGAATACTTGAAGTCCACGATGGCGTTCTCATCGCCGTCGAAATGAGCTTCATCGAACAGAGCGCCGGCCCGGTGGACTAAGCCGGTGAAAACAAACTCCGCATCGTCGCGAATGCGCTCGCGGTAGAAACGGGAGAACAGCGCGGCGGACGCGGCCCCGTCGAAACACTTGTCGTGGTAGAACACGCGAACTTTCAAAAAGCCCCCCTCAAAGAATCTCAAGGCCGGTAGTTAGAGTATCCGACGCGGCGTGAAAGCAAAAGCAAACAGGATGGCGATTGGGAGCAGGTTCTGTCAAGCGGCAGGGCGCCCTGCGGGAAACAAGCCGGCCTCCGCTGTCCGGGGAGACCGGCGTTCCGGAGACGTCGAACCGGCGGTGCGGCGGGGAAGGATACCGTCACCGGTTCGGGCTAAGCGTTGGCCTGCTTCTCAGCCATGTCTCCAATGATGGGCAGCTTGAACATTTGGCCCTGGTTCGCTTTGATCAGGAGAACGATCCAGATGATCAGCCCGCCCAGCCCGACCAGCGGCCAGATCAATATCGTCGCCCAGCCCAAGATTGGAATCATGCCGACGATTGACAGCGCAATCCAGAGAATGATCCAAGCCACGCAGAAAAAGATGTTTTGAAAAGAGTGGAAACGCACGAATCGGTTCTTGTTGTATGGCTCCATCATCAGAAACATGATCGCTGGAATGATGGTGACGTAGGCCAACATTCCGGCGACATTGTCGGCCATGGTGCCGGTGCTCGGCTGCGCAACTGCGCCGCCCGAGGTTCGGCTGCTGCAAGCCGCACAAATGGTCGTACCATCTGCTATCTGGGTTCCACAGGCGCTGCAGAAAGCCATAGCTCCGCCTCCTGCGTTTGCACTCTGCCGCCAAGGCCGGGAAAGCGGGCCCAAGCCGAATTCAAACGCGGACGCAACTTACCAGAATCAGTGCGCTAAAGCAAACGGAATCGCAAGCGCCCGGGCGCAAGCTGTTTGTCGACAATCGGATGGGGGAAGATTCGACTGCCTTATTCGCTGCCGCGATCGTTGACCACAGCCAGCGGCAGGTGTAAGGTATCGCAACTTAGGGCGGATGAGAAGAACGCTCCCAGGAGCCACTACCATGATTTGTCCACAATGCAGCAGCACCGTCCCCGATGGTACGCAATTCTGCGCATCTTGCGGCCGAGCATTAGCCGGAGGCGCTCCTGCTTCTTTCGCGTCATCGGCTACGGTTTCGTCCGCGGCGGTCACTCCATCGTCAACCAGCGGGAAGGCTATCGCCAGCCTGATTCTCGGTATCCTGCCGCTCAGCGTTCTGTCCTCCATCCCTGGGGTAATCCTGGGTCATCTCGCGCTTTCGGACATCAAGAAGAGTGCCGGACGATTGAGCGGCAAAGGCATGGCCATCGCCGGACTGATCTTGGGCTACATGGGAATCGCGCTATTTCCCATCTCGATGGCCATCATGATTCCCAACCTGCTGCGGGCGCGCATGGCGGCGAACGAATCCGCCGCCGTAGGATCCATGAGAATCATCAACACGGCGCAAATTAGCTACCAGTCGATGTACCCGGAGGCCGGCTATGCCGCAACACTCAGCGCTCTGGGTTCCGCTTCGCCTGGCGCATGCGCGTCGCCATCAGCAGCAAATGCCTGCTTGATCCCCTTTGCCCTTTCCAACGCAACCACCCCGGCGACCGCAAAGACCGGGTACTACTTCAATGCCGCCGGCGGCGGGAAGAGTTACTTCGTGAGCGCGATGCCTGCCGTTCCCAATCAAAGCGGTGTCAGGAGTTTTTGCTCCACCGAGGACGCAGTGGTTCGTGTCGACCTTTCGGGTAGTGTAATCGCTGACGCTGCCGCCTGCGCAGCCTTGCCAACCCTGGAATAGAGTTCTAAGTTCTCCGGCATTTTCTTGGGAAGGGCACGACCTTTGGTCGTGCCGCTAAACTGACGAGAGCGCATCCGCGCTTCAGCGCCTGAGGATGCCAAAACGGAGCCTAAGCACTTTTTCCGCTGCCTCGGAAAAGTCGTGCCCTTCCCAAGACAACCCACTCCTAAACATCGTCGATCATGTAGCCTAGAATCAACCTCTCAATGGCCAACGCCCACATCGCTTCTTCCAATTCCCTGAGCGCCGGTTGGCCTGGTCGACGAATCGCCGTTTTTCTGTTGACCGCCCTGCTGCTTGTGATGCTCGCGACCGCGGGTCGTTGGTACTGGATCGCCCGCGCCGCCCTGCCTCAGTTAGACGGCAGGATCCAAATTTCCGGCCTCTCCGCTCCGGTGAACGTAATACGCGACGCCCACGGAGTTCCCACACTTACGGCATCCACGCTTGACGATCTTTTTTTCGCGCAGGGCTACGTCACCGCTCAGGACCGTCTTTGGCAAATGGACGTCACGCGGCGCTACGCGGCTGGCGAGTTAGCGGAGATTCTCGGTCCCGATTTGGTCGATCATGACCGCGAGCAGCGCATCTTGGGATTGCGGGTTGCAGCGGTGAAGGCGCTGGATAGCGCGTCGCCTCAAGATCGCATGTACTTCGAGGCTTACGCCCGAGGGGTAAACGCTTACATTAACTCGCATCGCACCCGGCTGCCGCTGGAGTTTCGCATTCTGGGCTACGCGCCGCGTCCCTGGGCTCCCGTGGATTCCATGCTGGTCGCGGCTCAAATGGTAAAGGATCTCAGCATCAGTCCCCGCCACGCGCTGGTGCGCGAAAAGATTCTCGCCAAGCTTGGGCCGGAGCTGACAGCCGACCTGTACGTGAATTCCTCCTGGCATGACCGTCCGCCTGGCCAGGCAACACCGCGGATGGATGCAAGCGCCCAGTTAAGCGATCCCGCGCTCCATCATAGCCATTCAACGGCGCGCTTCGTGAATGGCTTAACCGCGAGTTCCGTGTCGCCCATCCCTGCGACAGAGGTGCTCGCCGATCAACCTTTGGTGGTCGGCTCCAACAACTGGGTCGTATCCGGCGCACATACGGTTTCCGGCAAGCCGCTGCTCTCGAATGACATGCATCTCGCCCACCAGATGCCCAACCTGTGGTACGAAGCCCATTTGCGCAGCGGCAACTTCGATGTTGTTGGCGTCACGCTGCCCGGCTTGCCCTTCGTCATCGTGGGACACAATCAGCGCATCGCCTGGGGTTTCACCAACATCGGCCCCACCGTGGAAGACGCCTATGTCGAAACTTTCGATGCGGACGGACAGTATCTAACCCCCGATGGCTGGAAGGCTCCCGAGCAGCGCCAAGAAATAATCCATGTAAAGGACAAGCACGATGTCGTGGTGGAAGTGAAGCTCACCCGTCATGGTCCAGTCATCAGCGAACTTATCCCCGGCGAGACCCGGCAAATCGCCTTGCGTTGGACGCTCTATGACGGCATCCATAATCCTTTTCTTGAAGTGGATTCCGCGCAGAACTGGCAGCAATTCCGGCAAGCGTTTTCACTTTTCGATGCTCCCGCCCAGAATGTCGTTTACGCCGACGTGGATGGCAACATCGGCTATCACGCCACGGGCAAGATTCCCATTCGCGCGTCCGGCGATGGCAGCCTTCCGGAGAATGGCAGCGACAACGCCCACGAATGGATCGGCTACATTCCTTTCGACAAGTTGCCGAGCGTTTTCAATCCGCCTTCCGGCATCCTGGCCACCGCCAACAGCCGCATCAGTCCGGACGGCTATCCTCACTCGATCAGCGCGGAATGGGAAGCGCCTTGGCGTTCCGAGCGCATTTACCACTTGCTCGAAGCGCATGGACTGGGAGCGAGCAAGAAGTTCTCCGCCACGGACATGCTAGCCCTGCAAACCGATGTCGAGTCGGAAGCCGAGCGCTTTTTCGCGGAGCGGTTCGTCTACGCCGTGGATCATGCTAAGAATGCCTCAACCCGCGCCCGGCAAGCTGCCGACATCATGCGCGGGTGGGACGGCCGTATGTTGGCGAACTCCGCTGCGCCTACGCTTGAGTCTGTAGCGCGGGGAGAGCTTACCCGGCTGCTGCTCGAACCCAAGCTGGGTCCCGCGCTGCGGCTTGCGTCGGCCGCGAGCGCTGCCGACGGCACTCTCAGCTGGAGGAGTTATCGTTGGCAAATGCAGTCAGTCTGGCTGGAGGGGGTAGTGGTGCATCAACCGGCGCGCTGGCTGCCTCCGGCGTATCCCGATTACAATCAACTTCTAGCCGCGGCCGTGGAGGCTGCAGCTAGCGCGCCCGACGCTCCGAAAGATCTCAGCTCGTGGCATTGGGGTAACTTCAATCCGGTCGAGATTCAGCACCCCGTCTTGAGCCGCATTCCCATCCTGCGCCATTGGACCGGCCCGGGCGTGCGGCCGCAATCCGGCAGCGCTTTCACCGTAAAAGCTGTAACTCGCACCCACGGCCCGTCGGAACGCATGACGGTCGACCTGTCGGATTTAGACGAATCGACCTTGAACCTGGTGACGGGCGAGGCAGGAAACTTCCTCAGCCCATACTACATGGATCAATGGGAAGCCTGGTATAAGGACTACACTTTCACTCTGCCATTCTCGGAATCCGCGGTGAATAGGTCGCGGACGCATGAGCTGGTGCTGGAACCGGAGTAGCGGTAGAGCTTTTAGCCGCTAGCTCTTACCCGTTGGCTCTTACCCGTTGGCCATCGCAGTATGTCTCGGCAAGGGCGGATCTAGCTAACGGCCAATGGCTAACAGCCAAAAGCTTCCCCTCAATAATCCACTTCTTTCAAATCCGTCGGCTTCCCAACGATGATCACCGGAGTTTGCGGGAGGGGCGGCACATATAGCGTGTTGGTGTCGGTAGAGTAGATGCGGAAAAAGCCGCCTTCGCACAGATACACCACGTCGCGATTAGCGATGGGCTGAATGCCGGTCACATCGCCGTTATCCGGCGGAATCACCACCATTGCGGTGCCGGTGTTGTAGACCGAAAGGCAACCGCGCACTTCGCTGGGCGTGCTCACGTTGGAACAAGTGGTGGCGCCGATGTAGAGTTGCCCATTGTTGCTCATCCCCATGAGCCGGTGATAGCCGTCGGTAATGACGATGGGCTTGCTATTGGTCACGGTGGGCTGGGCCGTCGCCAGATTGACGATATCCAGGGTGCCGCAAGTCGGGGCCGCGGTGCCGGAGCCACAAGCCATGCCGGGCGGCGAACCGGCAACATAAAGCGTGCTGCCAACCATCAGCCCAGTGGTCGCACCGGCGCCTGGCAGCGGGATGATGGGCCCGGCGGTGTCGGTGTTCATGTCGATCACGCTGATCCCGGCTGTCGTTCCGCCGCATTCCGGGCCGCAATTCAGAATGTAGGCGGTGCTATCGTCGCTGCTAAAACCGCCCCATACGGGATGGTCGAAACAGCAAATCGTGGTGCGCGGATCGTTCGCGGTACCGATCAGGCTGGGCGTCAGCACCGTGACCGTGGCGTTGTTCGAATTCTCGCCAAAAGCCAGCACGCGGTTGCCGGCGTGGCTTCCCACAACGAAACGAGCCGCCGGCACGGGGATGGTCGCAATGGTCGTTCCCGTGGTCACGTTAAAGACATAAACTGCGCCGAGGGTGGGGTTCGCGCCGGCGACTGGCGCCGCAGGCACAGCGGCATAGCCGGTGGCATTGTCGGCGGCGATGAACATGCTCTCAGTTAGACCCGGCAACACGATCGTAATGGTTGTTCCAGAGGAGTTGGTGGCTAGGGCCTCGGTTGCGGTTTCGACGACTGCGATGGTGTTCGCGACGCCCGAAGTGCTGAACACCAGCAGGAACTGCTGGTTCGGAGAAAGCGCCATCAGTCCAGGATTAATTTCGGCGTTGGCAACATTCACAGTTGAAGTGGACAGTTGGTCGAAGACCGCGTCCATAATATCGAGGACGTTGGCGTTCACGCCCGCAATCCCTGTCGGCGCCACGGGATTGGAAACAAAAACCCGGATGGCGAGCCCGCTTGGCGTCGTGCTGCTGGTGTTCGTACTGACGATGGTGCCGGTATTGGGATTGTAGGCGGAGCTGCAAGAAACCAGGAACGCGCTGAGAACCAACAGAGCAGCGACAACAATCGGGTTTCTCTTCAAACCTGAGACTCCGCGGATCATGAGCGACAAGGGGTTAGATGCGAGAAACGGGATTATAGCAGAGCCGCACGCCAGGAATTTCGCGCCCGTTGCAAAGTCGGCAACCACTGGATGCAAAAGAACAGCTGCTCTTGTATCCTCAAGCAGATGCCAACCGATGTGATTGCCCGCCTGAAGACGTCTCCGGTCCTTTGCGACGGTGCCATGGGCACCTTGCTGTACGCCAACGGAGTCTTCATCAACCGCAGCTACGACGAACTGAACTTATCCCAGCCTGACCTGATACGAAACGTGCACCGCGACTATTTGCAAGCCGGGTCAGAGATCATCGAGACCAACACCTTTGGCGCCAATGCTTTCCGTCTGGCCCGGCACAGCATGGTGGATCAGGTCCGGGCTATCAATCTGGCTGGGGCCCGGCTGGCCCGGGAGGCAGCCAAGAGCTTCGATGTTTGGGTCGCAGGCTCGGTGGGCCCGTTGGGGATCCGCATTGAGCCGCTCGGCAAGACCTCGTTTGCGGAGGCCCGCGCCGCCTTTCGCGAGCAAGTGGAAGCGCTGCTCGAAGGGGGCGTGGATCTGATCATCCTGGAGACCTTCGGCTACATCGAGGAACTTCATCAGGCCATGCTCGCCGTCCGCGACGTCAGCCCTAAGATCCCGCTGGTCGCCCAGGTCACCATGGATGAAGATGGCAACTGCCTGGATGGTTCTACGCCGGAAACTTTCGCGCCTCACCTCGAAAAATGGGGCGCGGACGTAATCGGTTGCAACTGCAGCGTGGGACCGGTGGCCATGCTGGAGGCAGTCGAGCAATTGCGCGCCGCGACTTCCCTGCCCCTGGCTGCCCAACCCAACGCCGGCATGCCCCACTCCGTCGAAGGCCGCAACATCTATCTTTGCTCTCCCGAGTATATGGCCAGCTACGCCCGCAAATTTGTGGCGGCAGGTGTGCGCCTGGTCGGCGGTTGTTGCGGGACCACGCCCGAGCATATTCACGCCATGAAGTCGGCGCTGCGCGTGGGAGAAGCTCGCGCCAAAGCCGCTAGCCCGCTGGCAAAAGAGCTATCGGTGCCCGCCGCGGTTCCCACTGTGCCGCTTGAAAAGCGCTCCCGGCTAGGCGCGAAACTGGTAGCCCGCGAGTTTGTCACCATGGTGGAGATTGTTCCGCCCAAGGGAACCGACATCCATAAGGAAATTGAGGGAGCGCGTTTTCTCAGGTCGGTGGGCGTGGACGCCATCAATATCCCGGACAGTCCGCGCGCTTCGGCCCGCATGAGCAATCAGGCGCTCTCGCTGCTGATGCAACAGCAGGTGGGGATCGAAGCCATCCTGCACTACACCTGCCGCGACCGCAACGTGCTGTGCATTCAATCGGACTTGCTGGGCGCGGCCGCGACCGGCATACGCAACTTGATCTGCATCACCGGCGATCCGCCGAAAATGGGCAACTACCCGGATGCCACGGCGGTGTTCGACGTGGATGCGATCGGGTTGGTGAACATCGTGCACAATCTGAACCGCGGTCTCGATATCGGGGGCAATCCCATCGGCGCCGGCACGGCATTCGTCATCGGCGTCGGCGCGAACCCGGGAGTGCCCAACCTGGACGAGGAAGTCCGCCGCTTCGAGTACAAAGTGGAAGCCGGGGCCGAATATGCGGTGACCCAGCCGGTGTTTGACCTGTCATTGCTGGAAAACTTCCTGCGCCGGATCGAACATCACCGTATTCCTGTGGTGGCGGGAATCTGGCCGCTGGTCAGCGTGCGCAACGCGGAATTCATGAAGAACGAGCTGCGGGTCTCCGTGCCCGATTCCATCCTCGAACGCATGGCGGAAGCCAAAACTCCCGAGGCCGCTCGCGCGGAAGGAGTGGCCGTCGCCCGCGAAATGCTGCAGGCCGTTCGCGGCATGGTGCAGGGCGCGCAGATCAGCGCTCCTCAAGGCCGTTATGCCTCGGCGGTCGATGTGCTCGAAGCGCTGTGAACGGGGTTCCGGGCCGGCCTCAGCGCAGCCCCGAGATTACATACAGGACGGAGAGCGCCTGCAGGTAGCTATAAGCGAACTCAGAGGCTTTTGCGTCGGCGACGACGGTTCCCAGCCGTATTACACCGGCGCGATCGGTCGGCGTAAGTTCCCGCAGTAACGTGGTTTTCCCGGTGGCAATCTCCAAACGATAAATCTTCAGCGGCGGCACACCCGCCTGGTACACGTAGAGCGCTTTGGCGTCGGCGGACCACTGCGCGACGTCGTAACTTGGCTTCTTGATGGTGAGCGGAATGGCGATCGGCACGCCGCCGTCGACGGGAAAGAGTGTAAGCGCATGATCGGGAGTAACCCCAACCAGATATTTCCCGTCGGGCGAGGGCAGAGAGGCCCGCACTCCCTCGGGAGTAACCGGCTCGGGGTTTCCGCCCGCTAAGTCCACTAGGAAACTGCGGCCTGGCCGGCCGGGAAAGTTGCCATTCACCACGATGCGCTTTCCGTCCGGCAAAAAGTGGGCTGCACCGTTTTCCAAATGCTCCAACTGAGGAAGAAAAATCTGCCGCGGCTGCCCCGGGCCTACGGGAAGCAGGCTGATGTGCTGGGGCGTTCCGGTGAAGACAGAAATCGCCAACTGGCCGTCCGGGGACAGGCTTCCCACCGTGCCATCTCCCAGGCGTATGGGAGGCGAACCGTCAATATTGCGGATCGCCACCGCATAATTCGGCCCCGCAGGTTCGCTGCTCTCCTCAAAAAGTACCCATTGCCCGTCCGGGGAAATGTCCTTGACCACGCTCCAGTCGTACCAGGAAAGATCGCGCACACCCTTTGGATCAGCACCGGTCCACTCCATCGCCACCCGTTCGGTATCTGCGGTAACCAGAACCCGGCCATCCGCCGCGATGTCCTGCAGGGTGAAACCGCCGCCCGGCACGGTCAAGACCTTGCGCTTCCGTCCGGACAAGTCCACCGCCCACAAGCTGCGGTTGGTGGAACCGTCGGGCGTGGCCGTGAACCAGACCTCGTCGCCACGCGGCGACCAGTCCAAGCCGTTTTCCGATGCCCAGTCCGAAGACAGCGTTATCTTCCTGTTGTTGGCCTGCAGATCGACCATGCAGACGGAACCACGATCATCCCAGGCGGCTGGATGCTCCATGAAGGCAATGCGGTTTCCCCCCGGAGAAAATCGGATGTCGCTGATCCAGCCGGAGGTTTGGTAGAGAACTTTGCCAATGGGAAACTCCAACTGGCTGCGGCCACTGGATTCGTGGGCTACGGCTAACTCGCCACGCGGGCTCCAGTCCGCGTCTCTCACGTCTTCCACCAGCTCTCGCGGGGTGCCTCCGGCCAGTGGCGCGCGCGCCAGCACGCCGCCCGTAAAACTCCGGCGGTCTGGAGTTCCGCCCAGGACCAACGCCAACTCCTGGCTGCGCGAGATCGCCAGCAAGTGGGAGGAGGTGAAGCCCAAAGGACGTGCCAGGGGCGAATCGCCTACGGTGGAATAGAGTTGCAGGGGACGCCCATTCCAGGATGCCCCGTAAAGAATGCTTTGCCCATCCGGGCTAAATCGCGCGGAGTAGACGGTGCCACGCTCAAACGTAATTCGCCGGTAAGATGGATTGGCAGCCGGAGCCAGGTTGATTCCGACAAATACGCCGACCACTGCTACCAAGACCGCGGCTGCCAGCCAAGGCAGCCACTTCTTGAGCTGCCGGCTCCTTCCCGAGCGCGCCGGTACTTGCTTGCTAGGCACATCCGAAACAGTGCTGAGCGCGAACGCCAAATCGCGTGCTGACTGGAAACGATTCTCCGGCTCTTTTTCCACGCAGTGACGCACAATCTGCTCGAAGGCGGGCGGAGTGCTCTGCCGCACCAACCCCATCTCCGGAGGGTCTTCGATCAGCACCGCCATCATGGTGTCCGCTTCCGTGTCACCTGAAAAAGCCGGCTTGTCAGTGAGCATTTCGTACAGGATGGCGCCAAAACTGAAAATGTCGCTGCGATGGTCCACCGGCTTGCCCCGGACCTGCTCGGGCGACATGTAGCGCACGGTACCGACGACCGAGCCCGACTTAGTTTGCGTCACCATGGTCTCGATCGACTGTTCTTCGCCGGCCTCCGCCGAGGTCAGCTTGGCGATGCCAAAGTCGAGGATTTTTACCCGGCCATCGCGAGTGACGAAAATATTCTCCGGCTTGAGGTCGCGGTGCACGATGTGCTTGTCGTGCGCAGCTACCAGTCCCTGGGCGATCTGCATTCCGTAGTCCGCGGTTTGGCGTGGCGACAGCGGCCCCTCGCGCAGGCGTTGCCGTAGGGTCACTCCTTGCAGTAACTCCGAAACGATGTAGGGGGCGCCATCGCTCATTCCGATGTCGTAAACCGCGACGATGTTGGGATGGCTTAAGGCGGCGGCGCTGCGCGCTTCCAACTCAAAGCGGCGGAGGCGATCCTGATCGTTAGCGTAGCAAGGTTTGAGTACCTTGAGGGCGACATCGCGCGACAGCCGGTCGTCGCTGGCGCGATACACTTCTCCCATTCCACCGGAACCAATTTTTTCCAGAACCCGATAGTGCCCGAGTATTTGTCCAATGATCACAACAGGGAGAACGCGAGTTGGAATCTTAGGCTGGGCTCTCAGGGCAAGTCAACAGCCGTGGCGCTAAAATCCGGGATGGCAATTTAGAGAGTCATCCCTCGCCAGTTGGTGATAACCAGGGTGAGAGCGTATTCTGTCTAACCGTGCCGAACCGCAGGATGGCGCCCCTGAGACAAGCCTCCCGGTTCACCGGGCGGCCGAACCTGGCTGGTTTTGAGCAACCAAGGCAGCCAGATCATGTTCTAATGAAAAGTCTTTACCATTTCCCATGATCCGAATCGATCACCGATCCGCATGACAAAAAACCCGACCAATAGTCCATCCCGCAGGCCACCCCATGAGGCTCATCGCCACGGTCCGGCGCGCCGCAGCTTGCGCGTCCTCGGCATTCTTTTCGTTTTGCTGGGCGGTTTGGCGTCTCTGTCGGCGCAGACCCAGCCGGATTCCCCCAAGGTCGAGGTCTTCGGGGGCTACTCATACTTGTTGTATGACAGCAAACCTCTCGGATTCGCCAACCCTTCCAGCCTGCAGGGCTGGAACTTCATGGTGGCCTACAACTTGGTTCGCGGTTTCGGGGTGGTGGCGGAAGCCAGCGGCGATTACGGCACTCATTTGAACTTGCGCGACGTGCTGGTGGGCCCGCAACTGTTTCACGCTCGGGGAAAGTATACTTATTTTGGCCATCTTCTCGTCGGCAAGGCCAGAAGTTTTGACAACGTTGGCATGGGCGATCAGGACACTCAAGTCGCAATTGAGCTGGGTGGCGGGATTGACCGGCATTTTTTCCATCACCTCGACTTTCGTATAGTGCAAGCCGACTATGTGCATACCAAGTTGTTTCAGGTAAACCAAAACAACCTGCAGCTTTCGACCGGCCTGGTCTATCACTGGCACACCATCAAGTGGAAGCCGCGCAAACCACCCGCCGCCCCGAAGTCTCCATGAGGCGGCTTACCTGGTTTTGTGATTCAGATTTTTCGAGAAGGAATGGAATGATTGCGATGAAATGGACGGCGCTGCTTGGAATGTCGCTGGCGCTCGCGGCTTTGCCGGGTTGTGGCGCCGGCAACAGCAGTGGCATCACCGGTCCGGCGCACAACCTCTATATCACTCTTCCGGTCCAGAACGCGGTCGCCGCCTTCCGGGTAAACGATGCCGGCGGCCTGACCACGGTGGTCGGCGGTCCCTTCGCAGCGGGAGCTTCGCCCGGCCCCATTCAGGTGCATCCCTCCGGCAGGTTCGCTTACGTCGCCAATCAGGGCGAGAACGACATTTCGCTGCTTGACATCGATAGCGGCACGGGCGGGCTTACCGAAGTCCTGCCACGCACCCCCACCGGGATCGACCCTTCTTCTCTGGCGATGAATTCGACCGGCACGCTGCTTTTTTCCGCCAACCAGTCATCCAACACCATTTCCGTTTATTCCATTAACTCCACGAGCGGCGCACTGACGCAAATTTCCGGCTCGCCCTTCCCGGCGAATCCCGCGCCTTTCCTGATCGTGCTGTCGCCGTCGGGTAACTTCCTTTTCGTGGCCAACGCCAACGTGCCGGCGATTTCGGCCTTCACCGTGGCTTCCAACGGCGCCCTGCAGCCGGTTGCCGGTTCTCCCTTCGCCGTGGGGCACGGGCCGTTCTCCATGGTTGTGGATCCCGGCGGGAAGTTCCTGTACGTCGCCAACGCGATCGATAGCACGTTGTCATCGTTGGCCATCAATTCCACTACGGGCGCTTTGACCACGGTGCCGGGATCGCCTTTCGCAACCGGCACTGCTCCCCTTTCGATGGCTTTGGCGCTCTCCGGCAGCATCCTCTACGTCGCCAATAACGCGTCAGGCACGGTTTCCGCGTTTACCCTCGCCAATGGTGTGCCCACGCAGCTCACCAATTCGCCGTTTGAGGTGACCTCCAAGCCTACGTTCATCGCCCTGGATACTTCCGGCACTTTTTTGTGGGAAGCCGATCAAAGCGCGAACAGCATCTCCGAGTATCCCTTTCTTCAGACCACCGGCAGCGCCGGGACCAACATCATCGGCACGCTCGAAGGCAGCGCTGCCACGACGACGCTTAGTTCCGTACCGGGCGAAATTTCACCGCAGCCATGAAGAACGCGGGATACTGAATTTCGCCTCCTGTCGATGGTTGCCAGTCTCCATGGTTTGCTAATTTTATGGTTCGATTCGGAATTGTGGGGTTCGGCTTACACGCGGTGCGGCGGCTGGTGCCCGGCTTCGCGCTCTCCAAGAACTGCCAGGTCACGGCGCTGTCGCGGCGCGATCAGACGAAAGCCCGGGAAGCGGCGCGGCAATACAACATTCCTCGTGCCTTCGCCTCTACGGCGGACCTGTGCCGCTCCCCGGAAGTGGACGCCGTGCTGGTAACGACTCCCAATTCCGCCCATTTGAATGGCGTCCTCACCTGCGTCGCTGCTGGCAAACCCGTGCTCTGTGAGAAGCCCCTGGGGATGAATGCCGCTGAATGCCGCCGCATGGTCGAAGCGGCACGCCAAGCCAAAGTGCCTTTTGGCGTGGCCCATGTCTTCCGTTTCGACCAGAGCGTAATCCGGTTGCGAGAGCGCGTCGCCGCCGGGCAGATTGGCACGCCGGTGTTCGCTCGCGCCGAGTTCCATTTCATGGCCGGCCCCGAGCACGGGCGCACTTGGATTTACGATCCCGAAATCGCCGGCGGCGGCCCCATCGCGGACGTGGGCGTGCACTGCATCGATACGCTTCGTTACATTTTGCAAGATGAAGTCGTGCGCGTCAGTGCGCGAGGCGTGCCGAATCGCAACGTTCCAAAGATTGAAGTTGCGGCCGCGCTGACACTGGAATTTTCCCGCGGAACCCTAGCCGCGGTGCTTTGCTCTTTTGTGACCGACTACCGCACTCCACTGGAGGTGATCGGAACCTTAGGTGGGTTGCGCGCCGACGATTGCTTGAACGTCGAGACTCCGGTGCTGCTCGAACTGCGGCGCCAAGGAAAGATGGTGGAGAGTGAGACCGTCTCAAACCAGCTCGCTTTTGCGCTGCAAGCCGACGCGTTCGCCGCCGCGGTTGAAGGCAAAGCAGCCTTCCCTATTCCCGGTGAGGAAGGCTGGCAGAACCAGGAAATTCTGGACGCAGCCTACCGTAGCTGGCGCAGCGGAAGGGCTGAAGACGTGCCCAGGGTGAAGTGACGCCGCACGAGTGAAGAGGTAGAGGCATGACTCGCCGCGTCTCTACTTGGTAGGCGGGAGACCTTGTGCTTGCACGATCGCCCAATGCCACTCCTGGTCGGGTCGCAGAGTCGCGCCGAGACTTTGGTGAAAAACGGTAGTGGTCGCGGGCGCGGCCAATCCCTTCAGATGGTAGAGCACGGTCAGATCGGAGTGTTTTTCGGTCGCGTCGTTGTCACCCGCGACGGCAGGTACCAGTTTGGCTGGGCCAAAACTTCTGGAGGCATCTTCTTCAGGGCCGCGGGCAATCGTAAGGCCGACGGTGATCTCTTTGATGGTCCAGCCGGTCGGGTTAAAGACCGTAACTTCCAGCGAATCGCCATGAATCACGGCCGGGCCATCCAATTTGGCTAATTGGTCGAGCGGCAAATCCTGCGGCACAAACGGATCCGACAGCAGCACCGCGGACTTCGCATCGAAAGCAAGGCTGCAGGTTACATCCGGCGAGGACACTTGCAAATCCTTCCCAATTTCTGAGAACGCCAGATGCACGTCGCCTTTTTGCCGGTCGATCTCCGCTTGTTGCATAACCTGAAGAAAGTTGTCGTTGTCGATAACCGTTTCCTGCGGCGGCGGAGGGCTTGTCTCTTTGTCTTTGCGCAACGCCCGCGCGATGTCGCCCAGCGGCGTGCCGTTGTCATCGGATTGCGCGGCCAGACGGATGGGCAGCACCGATCCCGCCAGCATCGCCATGACAACGATCGACGCCATCCGAACCGGCTTGAGCCAGATCGGCAGGCGCGGAATGCACTTCATGAACTTTTCTTCTTTCTGTTCCCCGCGCGGACTTTTCACCACACCATTGTGGCGCAAGCGGACGAGCGCGTTGCCCCTACGGTTGCGCGCGTACTCGATTGATTACTAGCGGGCACGCGGAAACGAGCCCTGTTGGAATTTTACTCAGGGACAGCGCAGGAAAGATGTCGCGGGGGCAAACCTAAGTGCTAGACCCTCGGAGCACTAAAGAACACCAAGGCCTTCTAGCGGTGCGGGCGGGTGCGCCCGCGACAGCCCGCGAAGACGTCGGCGTTGCGAAGAAAAACCGCGGCGCGAGAGACGAAGCGTCGGGCAACGGGACGCGGCACGCCCAGAAAGCAATTCCCTTTACAACAAACCGGAAGACCGAAAACGTGCCACCGGATCGGCCAGTTGAACCGGTTGACGCTTAAAAATCCAGCGAGCTACCGCAATGCCCAGAGCCGCATAGCACAGATGTACCAGCTTCATAGCAACCCCACTTTGGGGAGTCCAGTGACTCCAACCTAACAAGACCCTATCGGCGGGTCAATGCAACAAAAGTGCTATGGTCAGAGCGCAAAGGGACACGCTGGTAACTGGGCGGTAGCCGCTGGGTAACCGAGCGGGACGGTTACGCCGCACCGCTATACCTGCAGCACGTCGCCCTCGCGTGCCACCATCTGGTAAAGCACGGGACTGACGATCCGGCCCAGGAATAGCCGCGAGATGAGTCCCGCCACAATGACGATGGCAAAGGGCTTCTGTGAGTCCGAGCCCACGCCGGTGGAAAGCGCCGCAGGCAGCAGACCCAGGCAGGCGACCAGCGCAGTCATCATGATGGGCCGCAGGCGGATCAATGAGCCTTCCAGTGTGGCTTTGCGGATGTCCTGCCCTTCGAGGCGCAGCTTATTGATATAGGAAACGTCGATGATCGCGGTTTCCGCCGAGACGCCCATGAGCACCAACAGGCCAAGAACGGAGGAGACACTAAAAGTGGTATGCGTGAGCTTGAGCGCCAACAGCGCACCGACCGGTTCGGTCATCACTACGCCGATCACCACGGTGACCGGGAACTTGAAATTGCCGTAGAGCGCAAACAGGATCATGAAGATCAGAAGAACGGCCAGCGGTCCGATCACGTCGAACTGCTCTCGTGCGGCGACGTACTCGCTGTATTCCCCACCCCAATCCAGCCGGTAGCCCTGCGGCAGCCGCACCGATGCCTCCACCGCCTTTTGTGCCTGGTCCACTGCGCGGGCCAAGTCGCGCCCCTCGATGCTGAATTGCACGCCGATGTAGCGCGAATTATTTTCGCGATAGATGAACGACGCGCCGTTTCCCTGATGAATGTTGGCCAGCTCGGATATCGGAACTTGCTGTCCAGAAGGAGTGGGCACCAGTAGATTGCCGATGGCGTGCTCGCTCGAGCGGTATTCCGGCTTCATGCGCACCACCAGGTCAAACAACTGCTCTCCCTGGATCACTTGCGTGGCCGCCTGTCCGCCCACCGCAGCCTGAATCACGCCCTCGACATCGGAAACGTTGATGCCGTAGCGCGCAATTTTTTCGCGATCTACGTCAATTCGCACACTGGGTTGCCCGAGTTCGCGGACGACGGTAAGCTCCGTGAAGCCGGGCACCTGCTGCAGCACGCGTTTGATTTCGACTGCTTTGTCTTCGAGCACTTGCAGGTCAGGCCCGAAGATCTTCACCGCCAGTGCGCTCTTCAACCCGGTCAGCGCTTCATCCACGGCGTCTTCGGCCGGCTGCGTGAAGTTGAAAATGACTCCCGGATAGCCGGCGACCTTGGCCTGAATATCCTTGGTTAGTTCGGCCTTGTTGTGGATCGGCCCTTGCTTCCAGGCGGCGTCTTTGTAGGGTTTCAGGCCGACATAAAACTCGCAGTTGAAGAAACCGGTAGGGTCGGTGCCATCGTCGGGGCGCGCCAGCTCGGAGCCCACCTCGGTGACCATCGGGTAGCCCATCAGGATCTTGCGAATCTGCGGCGCGAACTTGGCCGCCTCCTCGAACGAGATGGTGTAGGGCATGGTGGCGCGCACCCACATGGCGCCTTCGTCCAAATGGGGCATGAACTCCCCGCCGATGAAAGGGATTAGCAGCAGCGAAGCGCCGAAAATCACGGTGGCTGCGATCATCGTAAGATTGGGGCGATCCAGGCACCAGCGGAGTTCCGCAGCATACTCGTCCTTGATCCAGTCGTAGGCGCGGTTCGCCTTTTCCTTGACTCCCTTCGTAAACCAATAGGAAGCGAGCACGGGAACCAGCGTGAGCGTAAAGATCAGCGAGCCCAGCAGCGCCCAGGACATGGTTTCCGCCATGGGGTGAAAAAGCTTGCCCGACGGCCCGCTCAGCGCGTAGATGGGAATGTAGCCAGCAAGAATGACGGCGATGGAATAAAAGATCGGCCGGTCCACGTCGTGCGCGGCCGAGATGATCACGTCGTGAAGTTTGTATTCCTGCCCATGGCGCGCAGCCAGCTCACGGTAAATGTTTTCCATCATCACCACCGTGCCGTCGATGATGATTCCGAAATCGATGGCGCCGATCGAGAGCAGGTTCGCCGGAATGCCGCGCGCGTGCAAGAAAATGAAAGAAAACAACAGGCTCAGCGGAATGGTCAGCGCGACGATGATGGCGGCGCGCACGCTGACCAGAAAGAAGATCAGGACGATCAAAACCAGCGCCATGCCGAGCAACAGATTGTGCTCCACCGTGTCGATCGTGACCTGCACCAGGTCGCTGCGGTCATAGTAGGGGCGGACTTTCACGTCTGCCGGCAGAAGGTCGCGATTGATCTCCTTGGTCTTTTCCTCGACTCGTTTAAGGACGTTTTGCGTCTGCTCGCCGGTAAGCATGAGGATGACGCCTTCGACCCGGTCGTCATCGTTCTGGAAACCGAATTCTCCCAGGCGCGGCGCGTGGCCAATGGTGACCTCGCCAATGTCGCGGACGCGCACCGGCACGCCGTTGTTGTTTCCCACGACGATGTCGCCAATGTCTTCGGTCTTGGTCACCAGCCCAAGTCCGCGCACGTAGAAGAATTGCGAACCCTGCGAATAAAAACCGCCGCCGGCGTTGGCGTTATTCGCGGCCAGCGCATTCAGCACTTGCGGCAGGGGAATGTGGTAGCTGTAAAGCTTGGCGGGATCGAGCAGTACCTGGTATTGCATCACCGTGCCGCCAAAACCGGAATCGTCGGCCACGCCGGGCACGGACTTGTAGGCGCGCTCGATCACCCAGTCTTCGTAGGTCTTCAGCTCTTGCGGAGTGCGGTCGGGGCTCTCGATCACGTAGCGATAGACTAGATTGGACGGGCTTGAGAGCGGCGCCAGGCTGCCCGTCACACCCGGAGGCAGCGTGGCATCCGAGAGCCGCTCGAATGCGACCTGCCGGGCAAAATAGTCGTCCGCGTTGTCTTCGAACGTAAGGATGACGTCGGACAAGCCATAGAGCGAGATCGAGCGCATGAACACCATGTGCGGCATGCCGTTCATTTGCAACTCGACGGGCAGCGTGACCAGCCGCTCGACTTCTTCCGCGGCGTGGCCGGGCCATTGCGTAATGATCTCGACCAGCGGGGGCGAAAGATCGGGGTAGGCGTCCACCGGCATGCGCTGAAACGAAAGCACGCCGGCAACGAACACGAACGCCGCCAGCGTCAGAACCAGGAAGCGCTGACGCAGAGCGTATTGAACGATGTGATGAATCATTCGCGGTCCCGTGTTCCTCAGTGCTGCAGCGAATTCTGGAATTGCAGGAAAAGGCTACCGTCGCCGACCACGCGATCCTTGGCTTGCAACCCGGTGAGGATTTGCGTTTTTCCTCCCTGGGTTTCGCCGAGTGTGACGTCGCGCCGCGCGAATTGCGTGCTCCCGGTCTGAAGATAAACGTAGGGCATGTTTTGCTCGTCGCGCAGCACGGAGGTGTTGGGGACGAACAGGGCGTTGGGAATCACACCCGCTTGCACCTCCGCGGTTACATACATTTCCTTCTTCAGGCGTTCGCCAGGATTGGCCGTCTCAATGCGCGCTAGCAGCGTCCGCGTGTTGGGGTCGAGCGCGGGAGAAATGTATTCGATCTTGCCGCGGACCAGGCCAGGATACGATTCATTCTCAATGATCACCGGGTCGCCGACGTGCACATAGGCCACATCGTTCTGGTAGATGTTGACGAGAATCCACACCGAACTCATGTCCGACAGCATGAAACACTGCGTGGCTCCGGCGGCCAGCAGTTGGCCGGGAGAGCACTCGCGGTCCACCACTTCGCCGGCCACCGGCGAGTACAGCGGAATCTCCGCCGAGGGAGGCCTGGCGACAATCGTTTCCGGGTCGGCTATGCCGAGAACGCGAATGGCGTCGGCGCTGGATTCGAAGTCCGCCTGCGCCTGCGTGCGAGTGGATTCAGCTTGCTCGAGATCGGCCTGCGCAATGGCGTGGTGGGCATAGAGGTCTTGCGCACGGAGGTAGAACTTGTCCGCGAGATGGAAGGCGTCGCGCGCCTTAAGATAGGCCGCGCGCAGCAGAGAATAGTCGGGGCTGGCGATGTAAAGCAGCGGCTGGCCGGCATGCACTCGCTCACCCTGTACCACCACCACGCGGCTGACTGGCCCACCCACCTGCGTGATCACCGGCGTGGTCTTAAAGTCGTTGTACTCGACCGCCCCGCTCAGGCGGAGGGTACGCGCCAGCGGTCCCTGCTCGACGGGCACGGCCTGGATATGAGCCATCTGGTCGGCGGGCAAAGAAAATAACTCCGCCTTGGACCCGGCGCTCTCGGCCGTCGAGAACGAGGTCATCTTGCCGGCCGGCTCGCCCGATCCTCCGCAACCGGCAAGCACCACGAAAATCGCCACTACGGCGGCCGCCGCTCCGATTTCCCGCAGGCTGATTTCTTCTTTACGCATTTTCATGGCAGGTTCCTCGTTCCCACCGCCGCCTTCAATTGCTCCAGCGCCGTCATGTAGGAAGCCAGGGCTTGGCGATAGGCCAACTGCGTGGCGCGATAGCTGCGCTCGGCGTCCAGAAAATCGAGCAGGCTGGCCGCGCCGCGGCGGTAGGCATATTCGCTGATGTCGCGCGAGTCCTGCGCTTGCTGCAAGTATCCCGAGACGTACATTTGCACCACTTCGTCATTACTCTTGACGCCTTCGTAGGCGTTCGACACATCGCCCATTACGGTTTCGCTGGCCACCTGCTGCGTTTCCTGCGCCTGGGTCAGCGCGAAACCGGTGCGCGCAATCTCGCCTTGGTTGCGGTTGAAGACCGCCAGCGGAATGCTGAAAAAGAGCGAGGCCGAACTGACTCCGCCGACATGCGTATAGTCGGCGGTGCCGCTCACATCCTGCTTGCCGTTGGCTTTGGCCAAAGCGATCTGGCTCTGGGCCGCGGTCACCCCTAGCTGCGCGGCTCGCAAGTCGGGACGCAGGCTCAGCGCCTTCGCCTGCAAATCCTCCACGCCGGCCTTGAGCGGCTGATAGGCGAGATCGCCGATCACATCGAAGTTGGCGGGAACCGCGTCATAGCCCAGAAGTTCGCGCAAACTCACTAGAGCCTGCACCCGCGCTAGGCGCGCCGAGGAGACATCGGTCTGAAACTGCAGCAATTGGATGCTGATCTTGAGATAGTCGCCTTCGCTGATCGAACCGGCTTTGAGCTGCGCCTGCCCGATGTCCACCGTCTGCTGGAAGCTTTTTAGATCCTGCTCGGCAAATTGCAAAGTCGATTCCGCCAGTAGGACGCTGACGAACTGTTGTCCCACGGAGAGGGCCAGCGTGCGTTCGGCGTCGGAGATTTGCGAGCGGGTCATGGCCGTCTGATCCTGCGCCGCCTGCAAACGCCGCTGCCGTTTTCGCCCGCGCTCGAACAAATATCCCAACCCAAGATCGAACTGCTGGCCTTGGTTCAAGTAGTCTTCGGAAAAACTGTTGGGCTGGAAGATGGGAATGAACTGCGCATCCCCGAGCAAGGTTGGGTTGGGACGCAGGCCGGCGGTTATTTCGAGCGCCTGATCCTGGTTGATCTGCGTGCGCGCGGCCTTGAGCGCGTGATTGTGTGCCAGAGCCAGGTCGATCGCTTGGTCGAGGCCGATCATGGTCGGGGTTTGTGCAATGCATAATCCCGCGAGCGGCACGAAAAATGCCAGCACAAGCGCGTACGTCCGCAAGTATGGTGAGCGCATAGAGATCAAACAACAGCTCGACGAAACAAAGGAAACGGTTGCCAGTTTGCAGAAATGATTCCGGGCACGCCCGCCCAGCCAGGTGAAACTCCATCGGTCATCTCGAGCGATGGTGCCCCGCACGACCGGAAAGCCCAGAACCAAGCTGACCAGAAAATCCGATCAGCGGGAGAAATTAGCAGGTGGGAGGAGGACGTACGTAGAGGTGGAAGCAATCCAGAAATGCGCGAGGCCGGACTGGCCGATGCCGCTCGGCAACCCGGCGGCGCCAGGCCGGGAACAATATGATGAAGAACAGAGCCGCCGCCGCGGACTGCGCCATCAGGCAAGTAAGGCACAGCGCGCTGCCGGAGGAGGCGGAACAGAACTGCGCGGCGCCCGAGCTGCCCACGGCCGGTAGGCCGCAAAAATGCACCGTCTGCGCCATCGTGGCCACCAGCAGCAGCACAATGCAGGCGCTGCCCAGCCAAACCGCCCACCCGGGTTTTCCGTGCTCAAGTTTCACAGGGGCTAACTTAGTTTGATACAGGCGCCCTGCACACGAGTGGTGCTGCCGGACGCTTAAATCCCTTGTAGCTGTATCTTAGCACCTAAGACTAGCTCCTTCGTTTCACTTGCCTTCCAGCTTGGACCGCGCCGCCAGCAATTGCCTGCGCTCTTTTGGGTCCACCGTGGGATATGCCAAGTCCAGGCTTTCGAGGGTTTCCACGATCGCACCCGCCACCACCAGGCGGGTAAACCACTTGTTGTCGGCCGGAATCACGTACCAGGGCGCATCCTTACAGGTTGTGCGTTGGATCATCTCTTCGTAAGCGCGCATGTAGTCATCCCAGTAGTCGCGTTCCCGAATGTCGGCGGCGGAAAACTTCCAGTTCTTTTGCGGGTCGTCCAAGCGCGCCAGAAAGCGCTTCTTTTGCTCATTCTTCGACAGATTCAAGAAGAACTTGCGGATGACGACGCCATTGCGCGTCAGATAGCGCTCGAAGGCATGGATGTCCTGAAAGCGTTGCTCCCAAACGTTTTGGCCCAGCAAAACGGGTGGCACTCGTTCCCCGCGCAGAATCTCCGGGTGAACTCGCACCACCAGCACTTCCTCATAATAGGAGCGGTTGAAGATGCCAATGCGTCCGCGTTCCGGTAGGCATCGCATGGTGCGCCAGAGATAATCGTGATTGAGTTCTTCGGACGACGGGGTTTTGAACGAGTACACCTGGCAGCCCTCAGGGTTCACTCCGGACATGACATGGCTGATGGCCCCGTCTTTGCCGGCGGCGTCCATGGCCTGGAAAATGAGCAGCAGCGCCCAGCGGTCCTGGGCATAAAGTTTGCTCTGCAGCTCCGCCATGCGGGCAACGCCTTTTTCCAGCAACTCCCCTGCGCGCTCCTTCGAATGCAGGCCTCCCGTGCTGGCGGGATCGAAATCCTTCAGGCGAAATTCCTTGCCCTCGTCGACGCGGTAAGGTTTGGCCACTTTACTTGCCCAGCTCATTCCGGCTCCTAGGATTTGAGGAATCCTCAGATCGAGAATCCTCGCATCTCGACCAAGGCTGAGTCTACAACATCTCTCGCGGGCCTCTGGGCCCAAGGCCCTGGACACAACTCCGCCCAAGTCGGTCGCGAAAACAAACCGCATCGTGGACGCGCGTTGGGGCAGGGGTTACAGCGCGGCGGGAGAGACTTGGTAAGGATGCTGAACTTCGAGCCGAAATTCGGCGGAGCCCAGCGGGGGGATTTCGATTCGGGACTAGCCGGCGACTGAGCTTAGGTGGGATTGAAAAGAATAAAGACAGCTGCCGAAAGAGCGCCAATGAACCTCTCGCACCCGGGGGCCGCTAGTCCACGCGGCGGGAGAAGGCGGTGGTGACAATTCCAAACGAGCCTTGGGCCAGCGGCAGCGGGTAGTCGGGTTCGCTGTGCGCCGAGGCGTCCTCCGGGAAGGTATACTCGGGCACAATTTCCTTGACCTTCGCGCGCACCGGAGCAGCCCCGTCCACCGTCATGGAGAGACGAAGCTCATCCAACAGGCGCTGCAGTTCAAGCCAGTTTCTGGACGATCCGCTCGTTCGCTTGATCTTTTCACAGGAGGTGTCCGATACACACTCGGTGGAATAGAAAAGTTCTTCCTCCAGCTTTTCGCCTTGGCGGAGGCCGGTGAAGCGAATCTCAACGTCGTCTTCGGATTTGCCCGAAAGGCGTATGAGACTACGGGCAAGATCCACGATTCGTACGGGTTCCCCCATGTCGAGGACCAGAATATCTCCATGCGTCCCCAGCGCGAAGGCCTGCACCACCAGAGCGACGGCCTCACGGGCGGTCATGAAAAAACGCTTGATCTCGGGATGGGTCACGGTCAGCGCGTGATGGTTTCGCAGTTGCTGTTTGAGCACCGGGATCACGCTTCCGCTCGACCCCAGCACGTTGCCGAACCGGACGGACACGCAGCGCATTCCGCTGGCGGGGCGCGAGGAGACGATCAGCTCCCCGATCCGCTTGGTGGCACCCATCATGTTTGTGGGATTTACCGCTTTATCGGAGGAAATCAGCACAAAGCTCTCGCACCCGGCACGTTCCGCCAGATTTAACAGGGAAACCAAAGCCAGCACGTTGTTCTTGACCGCTTCTTGAACATTTTGCTCCATCAGCGGAACGTGCTTGTAAGCGGCGGCGTGGAAAATAATCTGCGGCCTGATTTTCCGCAGCAATTTGGCCAAACCCTCCTGATCCGTCACGTCGGCGACGCAAAAAGACAACTCGGTGCCGCTCGGGAGCTCCTCCAAGTCAAGGCGCAGAAAGAATAGACCGGTTTCGCTCTGATCGAGACAGATGAGACGGGCGGGGCCGTACTCCAGGATTTGCCGGCAAAGCTCCGAGCCGATCGACCCTGCGGCCCCGGTGACCATGACGGTGCGTCCGGCGATTTCCCGGCGCACCGACTCCAGATCGATCCGCACCGGCTCGCGCCCCAGCAGATCCTCCAGGCTCACCTCCCGCAACTGGCTTACTGTCACTTCGCCGGCAATGATGTCCTTGAGCGCGGGCAGCGTGCGGAACGGAATCTTACACTGGTTGCAGATTTGCACAAACCTCTGCATCTGCTTGCCGGTCGCGGAGGGAACGGCAATCAACACTTCCGTCACCGGGCGGGACGCAAGCACACTCGGCAGCTGCTCAACCGTGCCGAGGACGGGCACATCGTTCACTCGAATGCCGCACTTGGAAGCGTCATCATCCAGGCAACCCACGGCGACATAGCCGCTGTCGGACTGGCGAATCTCGCGCAGAATGGTCTGCGCACCCTTTCCCGCCCCGATGAGCAGGACCGGTTTGCACGGGGAAAGATTCACGCGCACGGATTCTGCGAGCGCGCGTGACAGCAGACGTACCCCAACCAGCAACGCCCCGGTGATCATGGTTTCCATCAAGTAGATAGTTCGGGGGAAAGCCACGGCCCGAATCACGTATCGCATCACCAGCCAGAAGATTACCGATCCCGCCGCCACCGCCTTCAAAACGTCGATTCCGTCGCGCACGCCAACGTATTTCCACCACCCTCGCAAGAGTCCGAAATAGGCCATCACCGGCACTCGAATCAGCAACAGCACGACCGCTCCGCGCAACAGAACCGAGCGGTAGGGTACGGTGAAATCGAACCGCAACAGCCATGCAAGAAATAGAGAGGATGCAATGAGGCACGCCTGGAAAACCGTAATTACCCAGGGGCGGTGACGCAACAAGAATTGCGGTGCTCTATGATTCATAACTTGATGTGAGTCGCGGACTGGCGCGGTTTTGCCCGATGGCACGAAATGGGGCGGCAGTATTTACTTGCTCGGCTGGCCGAGGCGAGTCTGAAGTTGGGCTTAAGTCACCACTCGGTGGGCAGTAAGTCTTTCCAGGCGGCGGCAAGCTTGTTCCAGCTCGTCCTCGCGCTTGGCAAAGCAGAATCGGACTAGATCGTGCCCATCCCCGTTGTGGAAGAAGGCTTCCCCGGGAACGCTGGCGACTCCGGTCTGTTCCAGCAGAAACATGGCGCGCTCTTTGCTGTTGTTTCCGGGAAGCGAGGAAACGTCCGCCAGAACGTAATACGCCCCCTGGGGAACGTGGGGTGGCAGTCCAATCTGCCGCAGCACCGCACACAAGCGGTCGCGCTTCGCCGAGTATTCGAGGGAAAGCCCCAGATAAAACGAATCGGTGAGCTGGTCCAGCCCCTTGGCTACGCCGTATTGCAGAGGCGCGGGCGCACACACGTAAATCAAGTCATTCATGTAGCCAATCCGGCGCGCCCACTTCTCCGGCGCCACGGCGTAGCCGATTCTCCATCCCGTAATGCTCAAGGTCTTGGAGAAGCCGGAAATCGTGATGGTCCGGTCTCGCAGCCCTTCTAGTGAAGCGGGACTGAGATGGGCGCGACCGTCATAAAGAAAATGCTCGTAAATCTCATCGGTGAACACGAAAAGGTCATGGCGGACGGCGAACTCGGCGATGGCTTCCAACTCGGTCCGCGAAAACACTTTGCCGGATGGATTCGCGGGAGTATTGATGACGATGGCCTTGGTGCGCGGGTTTGCCGCCTTTTCCAGTTCGTGGAAGGAAAAGTTCCAGTCGGGCGGGGACATTCGAACGTAACGGGGAACCGCTTCGACGGCTAGAAGCGTGTTGACGTGGTACCCATAGAACGGTTCAAAGAGTATGACCTCATCGCCGGGATCGAGCAAAGCCAGGCAGGCGCAATACAGGGCTCCCGTCGAGCCGGCGCTGACGACAACCTCCGTCTCCGGGTTGGCGGTGATTTGATTGAAGCGCTGGAGCTTGGCTGCGATGGCTTCCCTGAGCTCGGCCAGGCCGTCGAAGCGCGTGTAACTATTGACACCGGTTTCGATCCCCTCGAAGGCTTGCCGCCGAACCGGCAGCGGCACTTCGGTATCGCACACCCCTTGGGCCAGATTGATCCCACCGACAGCCTCGCATTCGATCGACATGGCGCGGATTTCGGCCTGCTCAATCCGCGCGCTCCTCTTACTCAGGGACAATGCCATATTTGATTTTCGCTCCGTTATCTGACTGACAGGGTCCGAGCCGACACAGGTCTTGAAGCGAAGAATTCCCGAATGCAGCCGGTGGTGATTTCCACTTGCTGGGCGGTGGTCTCCGCGCTCATGGGAAGAGAAATCACCTGGTTGCAAATGGCCACGGTTTCGTTCAGGCCGGGATTGTCCAAGGCCAACCCCCTATGCTCCCACATCGGTTTTGGCCAGTGCACCAGCGTTTCGACGCCCTGGTCTTTCAGATGCTGACGGAGTTCGTCGCGCCGGGTAGTGCGAATCACGTAGTTCTGATAACTGTCGAAGTGTTCGTCTCCGGCAAAGTGTGGCAGACGCAAGTCCTCGATTCCTTCGAGGCCTTTGCGGTACAACTCTGCGGTATTACGTCGATGCTCGATCCACGTCGGCAGGTGCCGCAGCTTCACATCGAGCACCGCCGCCTGAACATTGTCGAGCAGCGCGGTGTAGCCATGGTAATGGTATTCCCCGGTCTGACGATCCTCCCCGTTGAACCGCATCAGGGCGGCAAACCGCGCGATTTCGGGGTCATTGGTGGTCACCGCGCCACCATCGCCGAAGCCTCCCAGCATCTTGAAAGGGTAGAAGCTAAAGCAGCCGGCATTGCCAAACGACCCAGCCATCTTGGCCTGGAACCGTGCGCCCAAAGCTTGCGCGGCGTCTTCAATGACGATAAGGCCGTGTTGGTCAGCGATGGCTTGGATGCGGTCCATGTCACATACGCGCCCGTTGAGATGAACCGGCAAAATGGCTTTGGTCTTGGACGAAATGGCTGCTTCCAACAGCTCAGGCTCCATGTTGTAGTCTTTCCCAACATCAATAAGCACCGGAATCGCGCCGCAATGAACAATCGCCGATACCGTAGCCACGAAAGTGTGGCCCACTGTAATTACTTCGTCGCCCGGCCCGATCCCGGTGGCCAACAACGAAAAATGTAGCGCATGGTACCCGCTGTTGACGCCCACCGCATACTTCACGCCGACGAAAGATGCCAGATTATTTTCGAAGCTTTGTAGCTGATGGCGATAGATCAGATCGCCCTTGGACAGGCAATCGATGATTGCCCGATCAATTTCGGCCTTTAGTCGGCCATAGTGGGCTTTGGCATCGACGAATGGGACTCGGTAAGACATGCTTTCTCCTTTTCGGCAAGAAGTTTTTCCACCGCCTCCACAATGTGGCGGGCATTGCGATAGTAGACATTTTCCAGCCGGGCGCTCATGGGGGCCGGCACATCGGGAAGACAGACTCGTGCCATCGGTACCCGTGCGGCGCCCGGGAGTTCACACGCCACCGTCGCGATCACCTCGGCTGCCACCCCGCCGGTCTTCCACGCGGCGTCGGCCACTACCAGGCACCCCGTCTTGCGGACAGAGGCGAAAACGCGTTGCGCATCCCAAGGCTTAATGGAGCGCAAGTCGATCAACTCAGGCTGGATCCCGCGGCCAACTAGATCTTGCACCGCATATTCAGCTTGCGCGGCCATGTATGAGGTCGCAACAATAGTGACGTCGCTGCCTGTCCGACGGACCACCGCCTGGCCAATGGGCACGCTGTACATCTCCTCCGGGACCTCCCCCTTCTGGTCGTAGAGCCAACGATCGTCGATGTACACAACCGGGTTGCCATCGTTGACCGCCGCGATGAGCAACCCTTTGGCATCGTAGGGAGTACTCGGCATCACGACCTTCAGACCCGGAATATGCATGAACATGCTTTGCAGCGCCTGCGAGTGTTGCGCCGCTTGCTCTCCGCCGCGGTTGATGATTGACCGGATTACGACCGGCGCGCTGATCCGGCCATCGAACATATAGGACCAGTTTGCGGCCTGGTTCACGATGGGATCCACGGCGAGCAGCATGAAATCCATTCGTGGATGAACCACAATAGGCCGCATTCCCGCCAAAGCTGCGCCCACCGCCGCTCCCGTCGTGGCGTTTTCCGACACGGGCGAATCGAGAATGCGGTCACGACCGAACTCCTTGTCGATATCCTTCATGCTCGCCCCCACGTACCAGGGAGCCCACAAACCCTGGCCAATGACGAATACGCGGGGATCGCTGGCCAGCAGTTGCGCGTGAGCCTCACGAATCGCCTGTGCATAAGTTAGTGAACGCATGTCTATTGGCTCTCCGTTGCGTTCCAGAACACGTTCTGGGAGAGGCTGCTTTCGCTCGGGTAAGGAGAGCTGCGGGCGAAATCTAGCGATTCTTGAATTTCGTGTTGGATGTCCTCCTCGACCCCAGCTAGTTTGTCCTGGCTGACGCCGCGTGCCGCGAGCATGGTCGCCAGCCGACGGACCGGATCTTTGGCCATCCAGTCCTTCAACTCGTCCTTCCGCTTTACGCCAACGTCCATGTCCCAGGAAGGACCGACGTGACCCCGCCACCGGTACGTACGGCACTCCAAGAGGGTCGGCCGACTCTCGCGCCGCGCCCGCTCGACCGCTTCCCGGGAGGCATCGTACACCGCGATGACGTCATTGCCATCCAGCTGGCAACCCGCGACGGCATGCGCTTCGCTGCAGCGGTAGATGTTGTCTTTCGCCCGCCGCTCCAGCAAGCTCATATGGCTGGCGTAGAAATTGTTTTCACACACGAAAATTACAGGAAGTTGGTAGAGCGCTGCCAGATTCAAGGATTCATGGAAATGGCCTTCTTCCGTGGCGCCGTCCCCGAAGAATGCAACCGATACCCTGCCATCTTTCTTGAATTTCGAAGCCAAGCCTGCGCCCACGGCGAGCGGAATGGTGGCAGACACGAGGGGGACCGTGCCCAGGATCCCGATTTCCGGGGCAAACAGGTGCATCGAGCCTCCACGACCCGCCGAGCATCCCGTGGACTTGCCCAGTAATTCGGCCATCATGCCTCGCATGTCGCCCCCTTTGGCCAGGTAGTGACCATGTGAACGATGCCCGCCCCAAACATAGTCGTCCTTTTTGACGGCAGCGCACACGCCCGTGGCAATGGCTTCCTGACCGATGTAAAGGTGGCATGGGCACTTTATTTCCCCCGATTCCACCAGCAGAGCCGTTTGCTCTTCAAAGCGACGAATCCTGGACATGGTGCGATACATGGAGAGAAGCAAATCCAGTTCCCGATCGTTCGCGCTACTACTTTCCGCCCGCGTATTCATTCTTTTTCACCCGGTCAATCTGGTTCAAATGTGTAAAATGCGCGAACAAATCGTAGCGATCGTTCGACCCACAATGACCATGTCGGTGGACATGGATTGATGCTTAACGTACTCCAATTGCAGCCGCACCTTCTCCGGTCGAATTTCTTCCAGATAGGTTTTGTCAGGATCCGGACTGCCCGCGAGGACCGCACCTTCGTCAGCGTTCGATAAGGTCGCCCAATCCGTGATTCCTGGACGGACCGTGAGAATCAGCTGCTCCTCCGGGGTATATAAGTCCACGTACTGTTGCACCTCGGGCCGGGGGCCGACGAAACTCATCTCGCCCTTCAGGACATTAATCAGTTGGGGCAGTTCGTCGAGCTTGTATTTCCGCAGGAAACGTCCGACCCGGGTGATTCGGGGATCGCTGTCCGCGGTGGACGACCCTCCGATCCGGTCGGCATTCACCACCATGCTGCGAAACTTGAACATGCGGAACGGCTTTCCATGCCGCCCCACCCGCCGCCCGCGATAAAACACCGGCCCTGGCGACTCCAACTTGACTGCAACTGCCAAAATAGCGAGCAACGGCGCCAGGGCCGTCAACCCCAGCATGGCAACCGCAAGATCAAGCACTCGCTTCATCGGTCGCTACGACGGTCCGGTCCACTCACTGGTTTTTGCGCGGCTGCGAAAGTTCGATGACCGCCTGCCACGCCTGCCATCGGATTACCGGTAGCCGCAGGAGCGCCGCATCGACCATTTCGAGACAACTCAGCACAGGTTCAAACAGCGGCCCCCGCCGGAATGGAACTGCGGCCAGAGTTGCCAGGTGGTAAAAATGCAAATCAACTTTCGCAAACCACCGGTTGGCCTGTTCTATGGTTTCTTTGCGAAGGATGTGTTCGACCTCCCAGGCCGTCCGAAGTTCTGGAGTTCTCCTTCGGTACGCCCGGATCAGCGGATTGTGACCGAGCGTTTCGGTGCAGATGACCCTGCCGGTGGGCCTCAAAACGCGAGCGATCTCGCTCATGGCTTCCGGGAAATCGAGATGATGGAGCACTCCGTATTCCATGACCAGGTCGAAGGAATTGTCCGCAAAACGCAAGGCCTCGGCGTCCATCACATGAAACTCCGTCACTTCCTGCACGCCCGCCGCCAGGGCCCTTTCCTTGCAGTGCGCGATGGACACCTCCGAAAGGTCAATGCCGACCACGGTCGCCCCATTCTGGGCGGCAAGCACGCTGTCTTCCCCGTTTCCGCAGCCATAATCCAACAGGCGCTTCCCAGGACAGCGGGTTACCAGCCAGTTGTCGAAGTGGGCCCGACTCTTTCGCTCCACCGAGTAAAACTTGAAGTTGGACCACAGCGGGTCCTGTTCAACCTTGGCCTCCGCTTCTACCGTATAGCGCTGAAACGGAGTATCGTGACGGAGCCGGTCATGAAACTCGGCCTCAGCCTTCTTGCGTAGTTCCATCGTTTCTTCCATTGACTCATCTCCTTGCGGCAACTGATATCGAACCTGCTGGCGTCGCCGCATTTGCAGATCGGTACCAGTCGACAAATCTATCTATTCCCTCGGCAAAACCGATCTTCGGGTTGTAGCCCAGGCGGTCCCTTGCCTTCGAGATGTCCGCCCACGTCAGCGGTACGTCTCCCGGCTGGACCGAAATTTGCTCACGAACAGCCACGCGACCGACAGCGCGCTCAAGGGTTTCCACCAACTCTGAAAGCAATACGGGCGACGAATTCCCCAAGTTGAATACATCGAACCTCACACCGCCGACGGGCGTTGGATCGTATTCCAGCGCCGCCACGATTCCGGCGACGATGTCGTCCACGTAGGTGTAGTCACGACCCGTCGATCCGTCGCCGAATATCTGCAACGGTCTCCCCGTCTCCAGCGACGCAGTGAATTTGTGAATGGCCAGGTCAGGCCTCTGCCGTGGCCCATAGACCGTAAAGAAGCGCAGACAAATCACCGATACAGGAAACAAGTGCGCGTAGGTGTAACCCAACAGCTCTCCCGCGAGCTTCGTAGCCGCATACGGCGAGATGGGCTTGCACTCGACTTGGTCCTCGGAAAAAGGCGCTTTGCTGGTGGCGCCATAAACCGAACTCGAAGAACCAAAAACGAATTTCTGCACTCCGAGTTCACGGCAGATCTGCAGCAGGTTCAGTGTGCCTGCGACATTCACCCGCTGATACAATAAGGGTTGCTCGATGGAAGGCCGCACACCCGCTCTCGCCGCCAAGTGAACGATCGCTGCCGGCCGTGCTTGCATCACCACTTCACGCAGCTTCTCAAACTCGCAGATATCCACCGTGGACAATTCATAGGCGCCGGCCTGTCGAACCGCGTCCAGGTTCGCCTGTTTCCGGGTGCGCGCATAGAAGTCGTCCAGGTTGTCGACGATGGTAAGTTGTGCACCCCGCCAAAGCAGCGCTTCGGCGAGATGGGAGCCGATAAAACCGGCTCCTCCAGTCAATAGGATGCGTCCAGGAATGGAATTCACTTGATCACCGTTGCGGTGGATGTTTCCGGCGAAGTCGTCATCGAAATGTCCCGCATCAAGCCCCGTGCGGAGAGCAGGTCCGCGTATTCGTGGTACAAGTTTCCCCATACCTTCTCGGGAACAAAATTGCGCAGGACATATTCACGGCCGGCTTGACCATGCTTGCGGCGCAGATCAGGATCGCTCAGGTACCTGGCGATCGCCGACGCCAGTCCCGCGGAGTCACCTGGCTCCACCAGCAGGCCGGTAGTCCCTTCTTGCATCGCGTCCACAATCCCGGGAATGCGTGTCCCCACGACCGGCAAGTTCATGGCAGCGGCTTCGATGAGCACGTATCCCAATCCTTCGTGATAGGACGGCAGTGTAAGCACATCCATCGCGGCGTAGATCAGGGGAGTATCTTTCACATATCCGGTCAGGTGGATTCGCGGATCTCGCCGCAGCTTGTTGACGGCCGCCTCTGAGATCGGCTCTCGCGAGTCCGACGCTCCCACGATAAGTAAATGAAGGTCCACGAACCGGACGGAAAGGTGGTCCCAGGCCTGCAGCAGGTCTTCAATTCCCTTTACCTGAAAGATGCGTCCAACGAAACCAAGCACCCGGGCATCCGCCGGAATGCCATATCGCCGGCGAGTCTCAAGTCGCGCACCGTCGGAAACTCGCGAAGGATTGAATCGCCCGGCAGCGTCGAGACCATTGATGCTCAATACTGCACGTGCTTTATCGCTTTTGCATAGGCCTTCCGCCAGCGCCGCGTCGCGCACGGATGGAGCCACGAAAATCACTCGATGCGCCAAGCGACAAGACACTCGGTCGCTCCATCGCAACACGAAAAGTTTGGCCCCCTTCGCCGAAAGAGCAGCGATCCCATGGTTGTGGTAAATCCGGATGGGCACTCGCGCCAGCCAGGACGCGATCATTCCAACCAGCCCCACTTTGGTGGTGTGCGCCTCGGCGATTTCCGGACGAATCACCCGCAACGTCCGCCACAGCTTTACGATCGACACCAAATCTTTGACCGGGGTAATGCTCCGGGAAATCGGAACCGCGTGGACCAGTACGCCCTCCTCGTCTGCAAAACGAGCGGAGTATTCGCCCGGCGAGGAAATCGCATGCAACTGTATTCCTCGGGACCGCATGTACCTTCCCTGGCCAACAAAGAAGATCCAGGATGCGTCCTCGGAATTGATGTGCGCTACCCTCATCATCCTCTTGCCCGGCACAGCCAAGCCTCGGTTCGGCTCCTTAACTTGCGGTAAAACCCGATCCGCCGCGCACGTAAAATGTCTCCGTGGTACTCGCGGGCGGTTTCCAGGTTGCGGGCCGACATCCTCGCCATCCGCTCCGCCGAGCCCATGACCTCCTTGAGCTTTTCCGCCAACTGGACCGCATCTCCCGGCGCTACTAAATCCTCAGGCGGGAGAAGTTCCGGGTAACCGCAAGTCGTGGTGCCAATCGCGGGCAAGGCGCGCGCCATGGCCTCGATTGCGGCGCGTGGCAACCCCTCTCCTCTGGATGGAAGAACGAATACATCGGCGCTGTCGAGTTCGGTCCTCACTGCAGCCGTGCTCAATTGTCCGCGGAACTGAACGGCGCCGCCCAGTCCAAGCCTCTCGGCAAGAGCTTCGAGGTCCGCCCGATTTTTCCCCTCCCCCACAAGGACCAGTTGCATATCGAGACCGGCCCTTAAACATCTGGCGGCCGCCGCGAACAACACGTCATGCCCTTTCCGTCGGTCCTCAAGGGCGGCAACCGTGATGATCCGGAAGCGTCGCTTCCCTTCCACTCGTTCTCGAGGACGCGCCACGAAAGCTTCGTCGGGCAGTTCCGCGCTGGAGTAGTGGGTTGAGACCGCCTCCGGGCCCGGTGGATAGCGGCTTTGCAGCGCGTACTTGGTCACATATGCCGCGGCGCAGGCGTCGGCGCACTGTTGCTTTAATTGCCGGGTGAATTTCCAGCGAAAGAACCTCCGCAGGGGATGCGAGAATGCCCCGGGGGAGAAGACATCGTAGGGGTCAACCACCACCTCCACACCGTAGGGATGACTGGCGCCTCGAAGGCGCGGATACATGCAGGCGGCGATCTGGGAGTCCACCCGTAAAAGCACAGCGTCACTCGACCGGATAGCATTTCTGGCCGCGCTGGTTACCTCGAGCGCCCGAACCAGGTATTGCCAGGGCCCCAGATAATAGGGCAAAGCTGCGAACGACACACCATCCCCATCCGCGCGTCGGTTGTTTCCGGGCACGGCCGTCACGTCGCGGACTCGAGCGACGACGCGGACGCCTTCAAACACGGTGAGGTAACGCGTCCAGAACGAATAGTCAAACATTGGAGTCCAGACTTTCCCGTCAGGGGTACGGTCGTACCGTTGTTCAATGCTGGCCACGAGAATCATGATAGGGTCGCTGTCCCGATGGCTTAGGCCGGGGTCCTGATTGCTACGCCAATTGGGTCCTTCTTGGATTGCCGAACGAAGAATCGGTGCAAGCGGTTGGATGCGGCCACTTCTTCAAAACTTTCATTGTTCACATCGTCGGAAATCAGATAGCCCCCGGGGCCCAGCCGTTCCACCGCGCATTCGTAGTCTGCGCGTTGGATGTGATAGCTATGGGCCCCATCGTGCACAAACAGATCCACCGCTCCGATCTTTTTGAGCAATTTGCGCAACTCATGTTGCGATGGCCCAAGAATCAACGACCAGCGCTTGCGCAATTCTTCCGGCACAAGGTCCCCGATATGTTGCGCATACCGGCGTCGAAGTGCCGGAAAGTCGATGCTGTAGAGATGGCCCTTCTGGTTTCGTTGCAGGGCCAGCAGGATCGCTCTGGTTGTCGCTCCACGCCCCACCCCGATTTCCACTACGTTGTCTGGACGGCGCAACGAAGTCAAACAATAGACCAGCCGCTGTAGCTCGAGGGAAGCATCGTTTTGGGCACGAATTGGAGAAGAAGTGTCGGCCGGAGATTCCTGCTTGCCGCAGACCATGGCAAACTGCTCATTCAATGCCGCCAGAAAGCCCGCATCTTCCGCTGCCGCCACGCTCAGCGCTTCATTGATGGTTTTCAAGTTCGCGCCCATGTTCCCATCGTTGGCGCGGTGAAAACGTAGCAGCAGACGTTCGTCGACGTATCCCCAAAAGTGGTGATACGCCCAGCGCGGACGCCGGAGGGTTTCCCAGGCGAGGCTCGCACAAATTTCTAACTTATTGCGAAGCATAATAGGCGTCTAAGTGATGCGGTCGTCCAATCAGTGCATTTGAGCAGTCTGGCCGCCTCGTAGGTGCGCGCGCAGCCGTCCAGCTTGTTCTACCTTAGAGAAAGCCACTACTACGCTCGACCGAACCAGGCTAACCCCGAGTTAGGCGAGCCGCTCCATAAACGACGAACCGCGAATCCATGGTCCTGAAGGAACGCAGTCAGGTCCGTAATCGTGTAGCGCGGATGGTCCCACTGATTGTGGTATTCCAAACATATGTTTTTGACTCGGCCCAAGATTTCAGGCGGGGTTTCGTAGAGACATTCGAATTCCGCGCCTTCGCAATCTACCTTCAGAATGTCGCACTCCCCGATGCCGTTCTGCAGAAAACAGTCCTCGAGCGTCACGCTATCAATCTCGATCGATTCGCCCGTCGTAAGGCTGGTTGGATATAGAGAATGAAACGGAGACCCTTGACCGAGAAAGAGCCGCCGTCTGCCTCTGCGTCCCGCCACCGCCATGCGGAAGGGATGAATGTTCCTCTCCAGCCCATTGTTCTGAATGTTTTCCTGCAGCTGAAGGAAATTTTCAAGAACCGGCTCATAAGCGAAGACCCTGGCATTTTTGGCTTGGGAGGCGCAAAACACGGAGTAGATGCCGATATTCGCCCCGACGTCGACTATGATCGGTTCGCCCCGCACTTCCCCGTAGTCTTTCCGAACAAAAATCCCAAACAGCGTCACTGCGTCAACCCCCTCCCTGGTTCGAATGGCGGGTCCGTGGCGAAGTTGAAAGATTGTCGGGCGGTTCCGGAGTGTCACCAGGGTCGCCAGCAACGTCCACCAGTTTCGAACCTGCCGGATGGTCGACGGAATGAAGCGCAGGTGTGCCGCCGCGCCCAGTACATTCCTTTTGAGAGTCCGCCTCATAATCGAATCCCTGTGAACTAAGCGGGCGAGCTGTGCGCCATGCCGGGCAAAGGCCGCGTCGGATGCAAACCTTGGGTGAAAAAGTTCCTTGCCAGATAGATCACGGCCACGGGCAGGGCAATGTGTTTGCCAAATTGGGAAAAAAGGTTGGAAAGATCGGCGCGCGTCACATAGACGATGAGGGGCATCGCCACAATGTACATCGTAAGCCATACCACATTGTTTGAACTCTTGCGGTAAAGATAACCTACAAATCCGCCGAGCAGGAGGAACCAGAGAATCACTCCTGCAGCCCCGAAGTTCATATAACCTTCAGCTACCAGGCTGAATCCGCGTCCGCCTCCTTGTGCCACAACCTCGGGAAAGAATTCCTCATTGAACCGGATGGTCGGCGCGGGACCAGTGCCGGATGGGAATAAAAAACCGGGCAGGAATGCTTGTTTCACGTCCCACCACAGTGTTGCCCCCCAGTAGTAGTGTCGCGGAGGATTCTCAATAACGGTTTGGAGATTCTCGGAGCCCGCCAAAAACTCATCCCCCAGCGCACCCACTAGAGGGTTCGCCGCTGTCAAGGACAAGGGTGTATCACGGATGAATACATTCTTAAGCTCTTGCATCAGTGGCAGCACCAATACTCCGCAGACCGCCACGGCAGCCAGGGTGCGGTTCGGTATGCGGCGATACAGGATGTGCACCAGAAAAAATGTGATCCAGAGCACGCGCAACAGAATCCCTCTTTCTCCCGTAATAAGAAAAGAAAATAGGTGCCATCCAATTACGGCGAGCACCAACCTCCAGGGGATTCGCTTTCGCGCGAGGGACGCTGCCAGGAGGATTCCATAGGCCAAGGCCAAAACAGAGAACGCCGGATTGAGCCGCCCCAGCGGGGACGTGGAAAGCATGATCTCGAACTTGGAAGTCAAACCTGTCCGCCAGATATACGCCAAGTACGCGCCCGTCACCGCGAACATCGCCAGGAGCATTATCCAGGCTGGTTTCTCCATCCCGGGAACCACCTTCGGCGAACTCGGTTCCCTCCTCTTTCGGAATCCGGCCGCCAAGAGAAAAGAACACAACGCGAGCCACTCCATGAGGACGGTTTCGTGCACCGAACCGCCGTCCGGCTTGATGTCGAGCCAAACCAGGATCGGCGTGGAAACCCCATAAAGTAGAAAAAGCGGGCAATACCAAGTGTACGGATGTAACAAATCCAGCCGGCTGACCGTCAAGGCGGTAGCTGTCAGCAACCCGAGTCCAATCACTCCCGCGATTGGCCCCTTGCCAAACAACACAAATAGTCCGGATGCGGTCATGCCAAGACCCAGAATTATTCTCGGGCCACCCCTGAAAAGTCGTCCGACGGGGGCACGTGCTACCGAGGAGGTCTGGGCACTCTGCGCCATGGATCGCGGGATTCTTCAGCTAGCTTTGGACGGGACCGACAACGTCCCGGCATAGACCGCCAGTGAGCCGGGGGACCCGAAAGGCTGCGACCCCGCCCAGCGCAAGCCATACTGCGCAACCAATCAGGAAGCTCCAGGCTGCGCCGCGCTCCGCGTGAGCCGGAACTAGCAGGAAGCACGCAAGAACGGTACTCGCAAAAACGGCTATGGCTATCTGCATCTGGACCTTCAAAGCCCGCCTGGCGGTTAGACTAATCCCTACAATCGAGCACAGATAGAGCATGCAGCCGGCCAGCATCATCCAGACGAACACACCCGAATAGCGCGCGTATTCGGGCCGGTAGGCCAGCGCGAGAAACCGGGGACCCAACACGACGGCAAAGAGAATTCCGCACGATCCCAGCACTACCGTTAGCCCTAGCATCCTGGCGAGCAGCCTTCTATAGGCTGGCAAATCTTCCCGGTAATAGCGGGCCAACCTGGGCAAGGCGGACTGTCCCATGGCTTCGATCGCCAGCGTGCCTGCGAACGGCAGGTAGGAAACGGCGGCAAAGTAACCTAGCGCGGCGTCTCCGTGGTAGCGCGCCAAGACATAGCGCGGGGCGTTGAGGGTGAGTGATGCCAGCGCGGCGCCGAATCCCAGCGGGAAGGCCAATTGCGCCAGAGAGCGCAGCGCTCCCCACTGATACCACGCCCCCTGGTTCGTCCTTGAATGGCGGTAATCTGGCATCCGCCGCGCGTTGGTGAGATCGAATGTCAGCAGGAGCACCAGATCCACTCCTAGCATCGCTGCAACCGCCCACAACAGATCCCGTAATAAATACAGGACAACGCTCAAAGCCACCAACGAGAGTACCCCTCTCAGCATGAGCGAAATGGCAATGTATTGCATCTTCTCGTGTTTTTGCATCAGCCCGAACAAGATATCGCTCACGCTTTCCACCGCTTTGCAGAGGCCCACAGCCAGAATCACCCCAGTTGCGGCCCGTGCGTAACCCGAGCCAAGAACAACCGCCAAGATCCCCAGCAGTGCCAGTGTGAGTGTGACAGAACGAAGCGACAAGTAGTCTCTGAAGTGATGTAAGTCGTTTGTATCGGACGCCTGGACCTCGCGCAGCTTCAGTTCGCAGAATAGAATCACCGGCGCGCTGACGGCCAAGGCCAAGGCGTAGCGGCCGACCATTTCCGCGTTCCCAAGTTTCGCAAGAACGATGACGATTCCCCACTGACTGGCGGCTTGAACACCCCTGCCCAGTAGAATCCAGAGGAAATTGTGCCGCAAAGGCGTTGTTTGAGCCGCTATCCCGCCTCCAGGGCACGGTTCACCGCTCACTTTTCACTTTCTCTAAGAGCGTCATCTTTTCCGCGAACCAGGTGCGCCCAGACGCGGTGGGTAGCGGCATGCACTCTCGATCCGTTGGGAGGCGCCCAGGGCATGTGCGAATTCATGGTGCGGAATACTTCCGTCGCCAGCATCTTGCCTGGAGCCGCGTGGTCGATTTCAGCCCAGCGCGCCTTGCCCAAGGTAAAGAGCGCGGCCGCCGCGATCGCCAGGAGAGTTCCGACGAGCATGATCGTCAGCCGGGGTGGAAAGGACTTTTCCTCCGGCACACGAGCCTCGTCAAGCACCTTGACACTTGGGGTTTCTTTGGCCTCCTGAACCTTCGCCAATTCGTACTGTTGGGTCAGTGCTTCGAAGACCGCTTCTTGTACCTTGGTGCGGCGATAAAGATCTGCGTAGGAGACCCCCAGCACCGGCAGCCGGCGAATCGAAGGATAGAGACTGTCGTCTTTCGAAGCGGTCGCATCGTTGGCTGCATCCGCCGTGCCCCCAATTTTCGCAAGTTGCGCGCGCAATTCTGCTACCCGCGCCATTAACGAGCGGACGCGGACATTGTTCGGGGTGTAGATCTGCTTCAGGCCTTCGAGTTCAGACTCTGCAGCGATGAGTTCGCCCTGCAGAGTCGCCGCCGCGGTCAACATGGCTTTCCCCTGCTCTTGAATATCGATGGCACCGGTGTGGCTGGCAAACTGGCTGAATTCCCTCTCCGCCGCTTCCAACTCCTGGCGGACCTGTTTGAGCCTTTCCTCCAAAAAGACACGCTCCCGGCCGGCTGAGGAGGTGCTCTGCTGGCTAACCACCGCATTCAGTTCGGTCACGTATTCCGCCGCCAACGCTGCCGCTCGCTGAGGGCTGTGGTCGGTGGCGGTGATTGTAATGATGCCACTCTTGCGGTCTTCGACAATGGCGGTGTTGTCCGACAACATTCTTCGCGCATCCTCCTGAGTGCTTTTCCAATACACCCGCCTCAAGTCAAACTTCTCGATAAGATGGTCCTGCACCGTCCGGCTCTTCAGGATGCCGATAAACAGAGCGCCCGAGCTTTGCATGCCGACCAGATCTCCGGCCAGTCCGGCCAGTCCCCCATTCAATCTGCCACTCAAGGCGGCAAACATCGCCATCCCCGAGCCTGACTGATCGTCCGGCGGCATCAGACGGGTAGTCGACTCATATTCTTTCGGGATTAGAAATGCGATCAGGGTTGCGGTCAGCAGTCCAACCACGGCGGCCCGGTAGAGCAAACGACGCTCCACCCATAGCAAACGCAGTCTGGCTATGATCTGCTCGTCGACCTGTTCGACTTCACCCTCCGGCTGAGGCTTCTCCGGCGAAGAAACCACTTCCAGGTCCGATCTTACCGGCTCCGTTTTCATCCGAGCGTCATCCTCGTACACCATTGCCCGATCCATCTAGCGCCTGAACCCCCATTTCGGCCGATAAGTCAGACAGATGGAAAACGATAGGTTTGATTTCGTATCCGCAGCCAGCAAAGGAAAGTTCCATTTTTCAAATTGTGCGACACCGGAAAAGGCAAGGTCCGAACGCAGCATCAGGTCGGTTCGTAGTGCGGCATCGTCCATCCAACCTCCCGCCAGGAAGTCGTGATCCACGCCTTGATGGCGATAGCTGGCCTGAATTTTGCTCTCGGGCGAAAGCCAATAGGTGCTCCACAATTCTACGCCGTGGCCTTCTCTCCCCGCCCAGCTGCCGATGATATTTCCATCGTTGGTGTAACTGTTGGGATAGACGCTATTGGTGTAGCTGATTCCGTTCCCGTTGAAACCGGAAACATCGGTGTTGACGCCTTCGGCGCGGAAATCGAGCTTCGGCAAATGAGGAAGCTGGGGGAAATACAGACCGGGACTCCAAGAACATCGCACGGGAGCTTCCAGCGGCAGCACGTTGTCCTCGCAAAACGAATCGGTATAGACGGTCAGCCATTTCCTGAGGCCAGGCAGGCGGTAGCTGGCATCGAAACCGCTATGGCGATCTCCCGCGTCGATGTGGGGTTCCTGGTAGTCGCTACTCACGCTGGTGAAACTCGTCCAAAAACTCCCGAACGTCAGAGGATGCCCCTCCCCTCCGAATACCACAGTACGGGAAAAACCGAATTCCAGGTTCGCGGTCGGCTTGAAGCTCAGCTTTTGCGCGTGAATAAAGGGCTGCGGATTGATTGCTCCCGGCCCCAGGGTCACCCCAGCCTGAGTAACAATATATTGCTGGCCGGCCAGCTGACCGAGCAGGAAATCGGTGCGCGCCGGTCCCAGCCAACGCAAGAAGCTCGGCATTCTGAAGGGATGGGGTTCCGAGATTCTGAACATGAGCACGGGCTCGGCGTTCGTGCTCCACAACATGGGACCCATTTCCGTCGGGCCCCAATCCAGCGACTGTTTTCCAAAGGAAAACTGTATGTCCTTGAATGCGTAGCTGACGTAGCCTTCGATAATGCGAGGTCGATCCACCTCCGCGATCGGCGTGCCCGGCAACGGCGGCACGCCCAGCTGGGCAGCCACGGCATCTCTTGCCGCCAGCGGCTCGGCTGGGGCGCCGGGCGCGTGTTGATATTCGGCTTGCAGGTAGAACGAAACCGGTCCGGCGGTGCCTTCGCCGGAAACTCCGCTGTAAGCGTTGGTTCCTTCTTCGAACGGCCGTCCGTTGTCGTTGACGATGGTGCTCCCAAAATTGTATCCGTCCGTGACTGGGGGGCCGGAGATGTTGGTGACCCGGGTGTAGATTGAATCCAAGCGGAGCCCTAGGTTCTTTCCGTTATCCAGCTTCTCTTGTTCCGGAAGGAATTCTGCCCGCAGCGATTCATAGATTCTTCCCGCTTCGCCTCCGTCCGCTCCTTCGGCCAGGATGGATGTGTCCACGTCCTCCTGCAAGAGACGGGCACATTCTCCGCGCGTCCATGGACGCAGGCCCATGATCTCGGTTTGCACATAGCCCAACGCCGCCAGCCGCTCGAAGGCCGGATAAATCCAGCTATCGAGTGGAACCGAAGGCGATCCTTTGCTCCCTGAGGAGTGTCGCTCGGACGCCTCGGATTGAGGTTCATCCGCTCCCCACCCCGCCCCCCCGGCTTCCGGATCGTGGTGAGCCCGATAAACCTGCCTTCCCAGATACCATCCGAGGGCGCTTCCCACGATGACATCGGAAGAGAAATGTTGTTTCGAAGTGACGCGGGAAACGGTAATGCCGGACGCCAATCCATAAGCCAGCAATTTCGTAAGCGTGCCGGGATACTCGTGAGCCAGAATGCTGGCGGTGGACCAGGCGATGGCGGCATGCTCGGAGGGAAACGAATAGCCGCCTTTGAAAAAGCCGGAGGAGCCGTTTCCGTCAAGCGGCCGCGTCCGCTGAGTTAGAGCCTTCAACGCATAGGCGACGGCGGTGCTGTTGATGGCCGCTTCGCCCGCCAGGAATCCGGTTTCGGTCAGGTGGTCATTGTGAGTGATGTTTCCCCACAAGTAAGTTGCTCCCAGCCCTCCCACCAGCGAGTACAACCCATAGTTCGAAAAATCGAGGCTGCGCTTCAACTGGCTGGGAGAATCCGGAACTTGTTTCGACATCCAGCTGTCACTGGCGATCGCTGCACCCGTTAATGCCAGGAACGGCACGACATACTTCACGTCGCTTCGCCGCGCATGAAAAGGGTAGCTCCAGAATTGCTCTTGATCCTGCGCCAGATGCTTCGCGAACGGCACGAACAGATGGTTCTCGGGATCGGTTCCCGGCGCCAGAAGTCCCCAGCTTGCCTTGGCGTCGTCCTGCTGCAGAGCGACTGGCGGGCTGGTTTGGCCGTCAGCACGTGTCGCCTCGCCAGTTTCCGCCTTGCGCTTAACATCGACTTGAACTTGTCCACAAGCCAGTTTGGCCCCTAGCAACAAGGCTACCAAGACAACGCACCCACGGGGACCCGGCATGCTGCTCACTTCTTTTTTGAATTGCCGCGTTAGATAACCGATTTGGCCGGAAACCCAGCCCCGGTGCCAGTGGCACTTCTCCATCAGAAGCTGCGCGCCACCTGGATCGCAATGCCCACCGCGTAGGCCACCTGGGATCCCTCGAGAATGCTCTTCCAGCGGGTGTTGGCGCTAAAAGCTTTCTGCGGGACAACTAACAGGTCGCCCGGCAGCAGCTCGGCGCTCGTCACGCCGCCAGCGAACAAGCCCCCGGCGCCACCCACCACCGAACCATCGGCCCGGATTACGAACTCGGCCTTGCGATTCGCCATATTAGTGGGCCCCCCGGCCTGACGCAGGTACCATCCTGCGTTTCTTCCGGGCTTGAAAGTGATCGCGGTGGGGTTATAGACGCTGCCATCGACGGTGACCGTGTTCGGCCGCTTGGGAATGTAGATAGTGTCGCCGGCGCGCACCTGAATGTCATTGGGGGTGTTGGCCCAGCGCTTGAAGTTGGAGGAGATGTGAATCACTAAGCGGCCTTCGGGCGGAAGGTTTTGCAGTTTCTGCAAAGTCTCCTGCCACTGATCCAGAGCCGCTTCTTTGGCAGCCTTTTGATCTGGGTCGGTGTCCGGCGCCAGCTTCAACTGGGCGCCCTGGTCGCGTATCTCTTGAATGAGCTGGCCGCGATCTTTTTCCTCAAGTTCGCGCACCTGTTTCCGTTCGAACACCGCTCCGTAGGGATAGGCGCTGCTGCGCAAGCCACCGGCGCGTGACAGGATCGAACTCAGGCGTTCGCCATCCTGAATGCCGTAGGTGCCGGGGTGCGCAACTTCGCCCTTCACTTCAATGGTTGCGCCAATGTCGTTCCACCCCGACAACTGGCGAACGGTCAGAACGTCGCCATCGTGCAGGCGTACATCGCTGTCCGGCTCTTCGGCCATGGCCTTCGCCAGGGGAACCGGCACATGCTCGCCCACCACTTGACTACCCTTTTCGATCGGATAGCGTGTGAGGTCAGCTTCCTCGGTGAAGGCGCTGCGTTTGAGACCGCCCGCAAGCCGAACCAGGCCGGCCGCAGTGAGGTTCTCGCCCAGCGGATATTTTCCCGGGCGCGCCACTTCCCCTTGAATCAGCACAGCCGGAGGATCGCTGCGGTCCACATTCTTATGGATGAAAACCCGATCCTTGGGGGCCAGAAGAATGTTGTCGGTGGCGTCGCCGGCGAGAGCCTTGCTCAAATTGACGCTGAGCACTTCGAACTTGCCGTCGTCGGTCTTGCGAAAGACCTGGGCATCGCTCAGCGAAGCATCCGGAGTGGTACCCCCGGCAAGATAGACCGCGTCCCGCAGGTAGGTGGCTCCATTGGTGATGTGGTCGCCGGGATCTCTTACCTCGCCGCTCACCGTGACCACGGGAGCATCTTCAAAATCGAATCGCCCGAAGACGCGGATGGTATCGAAGGGCTTGAGTGCCAAGTCGGAGAGTCTTCCGGCCAATGCATCATCCAGATTGAAAGCCAGAACTTGCGGGGTATAGTCGGGCGCATTGAGGCGGATGATTTCGGCGTGTTGCTTGTAAGGCTCCGGCAGAAGATCGCTGTAGGAATGAAGCACGTCAGTCAGCTTCATGCCTTCGCGATAGGCAAATTTACCGGGGCGGAAGACGTGTCCCGTCAGATAGACCGTCTTGTCCGCATATGGCAGGATGGGGGAAATCTTGACTTTGTCGCCATCCTGAATCTGGAAATCGTCGAGCGCCTTGGTGACCGCTGCCTGATTGTTGTCTTCGGGAATATCTAGGCGCAGCATGGTACGGCTGAGATGAGATTCCACTCGTTCGACATCGACGTGGCGCAGGGTGCCGGACTGCAAGACTCCCCCGGCAAGATCCAGAATCTCTGCCAGATCTTTTTCGCCGTTGAGTTCGTAAATGGCGGGCCGCCGGACCATGCCTTCCACGGTCACTTCCGGTCCCAGCGGCGGGACCAACAGTGTGTCCCCGGGCTGCAAGCCCTGCAGATCCGAGCGGACGCCGTGCAGCAGCAGATCGTAAACATCGGTCTGTTGCACCAGTTGTTGACCGCGATAGTGGCGGATGATGCGTAGAGAACCGTTTGCCGTCGGCCCTCCAGCAGTGTAGACAGCATTCAGAGGAGTGGAAAGCGCGCTGATATCATAGGGACCCGGGCGCTGCACGTCGCCGACGACGTACACCCGCACGCTACGCAGGCGCGATAGCGAGACGTCGGCCTGCACGTCGCGGAATTGCGAGCGCAACGCCGCTTGCACGATGCGCTGCACATCGCCCAAGCTCTTGCCGGAGACTTCAATGTTGCCGACTTCGGGCAGCGCCACCCGTCCCTCGCGATCGACAATCCTCACCAGGCGATTTGAAACTCCGCCCCAGAGTTCGATGTTCAAGCCGTCCCCTGGCCCGAGAACGTACTCCGGGCCGGCCGGAATATCCATGGGGAGCTGGTCAAAGTTTCCTGTGCCAGTACGGAATATGTCGGCGCCGAAGCGATTCAATTTCGCCGGCTGGCCGGAGTACTGCGAGTAGAGGTCGTACAGCGAGGGCACGTCGGCATAAGGGTTGGGATGATGGCGAAGCGCGGTCTGCGCCGGCGGCTGCTCGAAGGAACGCAGTGGAATCCGCCATGGCTGCGGCATTTGCTGGTTCGCTTCCTGCGGGTATTGCCCCGAAGAAGAATATCCGGAAGAAGCAGACCCAGAAGGAAGACCCGAGCCACTGGAAAGTGGGGTGTTGGGTGAGAAAGGAATATTGGGCGAGTTCGGGCCGGAGGTATCCGGCAACCTATCGTCCACCCGACTGGCCGCCAGTAATTGCGGCAATTCATCCGGACTCACCCGCGGCATCTGACCGGAACCACCTCCCAAGGATTCCGAATAGTTGCCCTCCGGCTGAAGGTCCGTCATTTCCAGCTGGCGATGCGAATTTCCCGCGCCCGGGGTCTGCGGCTGAGGTTGCTGTCCGGGATACGTCCCGGGATTTTCCTGCCGCGGTGGTGCCGGGCCATCCGAAGGAGCCGGGTCGCTGGGTGGTTCGATCTGGTTTTGTTGCAGATTGCGCAGAGGAACAGCTTCTTCGATTCCCTGGTGGGTTGCCCAGTACTTGTCCTCCTGGCTTTGGTTGGGCGGCGCCTGGTCGACGGTCTGACCCTCTTTCGGAAGAGGATTCCCGGAGGGCACGGCGAACCCATGTGCGACTTCTTCGCGCGTCGGCTTAGCCCGAATGTAGGAGCGGTCCTCGATTTCGCGGGTGATGAGCACGCGGACGCTCTCGTCTTCTCTCACCAGCCGGAATAGCGCTTCATCGGTGAGATCTTGCGGATCGAGCAGCCTTCCCTGTTCGTAAGCCTTGCGAACCAGAACCTTTTTTACCTGCAGAAGCAAACCCGTTTCCTGACTCAGCAGCTGGATAATTTTGTCGGCGGATAGGGACACCATTTCATCGGCCGCCATTTCGGCGCGGGACTGCGCAGTATCAACGGCTCGCGAACGATCCTGCTGCGTCCCGGTTTGCGCGGACGAAATCAGTCCGCCAAACAGCAACGCCACTCCGCCAGCCAACCAAACCGCGGAACGCGATTTACGCTTACGCATCTTCATAACCGCCTCATGTTCGCAAGCTCACCGAATAGACTTTCTATACGAGTTCAGTCCTAGGTCAGCGGTTCGACGTCCGCCTCGTCGACTTCGATGGCGATTGAACGCTGAATCAACGCCACCGAAAGCACGACTCGGAACTTTTGCTTGCGCCGCACCAGGATGCCTTCCAGGCCCGCCACCGAGCCACCGCGGATGCGCACCCGCCGTCCCACGGCGAGATAAGGGTGCGGCTCAGCGCGCACATTCCCCTCCAGCCCGTTGCGCAGCGCTTCGATCTCGGCGTCGGGGAGAGCGGCCGGTTTGCCGCAGAAGCTCACCAGTTGCACCACGCCTGGCAATTGCAGCACCCGCAAGCGGTCGCGTAGCGCCAAGTGCACAAATACGTAGCCAGGAAACAGCGGGAGATCGAGTTGTTTGCGCCGATCCTTCCAGCGCCGCACGGATCGGTATAAGGGCAGGAAGCAATGAATCTGCCGCTCATCCATTTGCTGGGTGACGCGCTTCTCGTGCCGAGGCGCGGTATAAGCGGCATACCAGCGCGCCTGCAGAAATTCCGGTGCCGAGGCCAACTCGCCCACCGGGATTGCGTCGGGTTCGTTTTCCAACTCTTTCGTTACCGGTGGCATGACACAGCTCCGCGCCCTGACTTACAGGTCATTTATGGCCTAACACAAACATTTAGAACTACTTAGAAGCTTTTCGACTCCGGCCAATGCCACTTTGAAGGCCGCCAACCAACCCGCGCGCCGGCTTCAAGGGTCACGTCCGCGCCATTTCCGGATTGCGCAGGGCGCTCAGCATGCCCTGCTCGGAGGTCTCCACGACTTTGGAACGGATGTCGATGAACGCCCAATAAAACACGCTGCGGTTGCGTTCCGTGCCTACAGCGAGGATTTTCATTTGGGGATAGCGGCCCAGCAGGAAACCGCACAGAGCGGGGCGGGCTTCCGGCTCGTCAAAGCCTACGATCAGATAGTCTGGGCGCATGCGTTCGACCAACTCAGTGATTTCCGCCTCGTCCTCGGTTTCGCCCACAACCTCGATATCAGGCTGGTCGCGGATGGTTCCGAGGACCAAATCCCTCATCAAACGCGGCCGGTTTGCCACCAGCACTCTTTGTTTTTGCACAGTTGACTCCGCGTCGCTGCTGCGTCGACCCCGGGAGCTTGAAGTATCGGCGGCTTGGAAGGAAAAGGTAAGGTTCAAATGAGGTCTAGCCGAACGGACGAGATGAAAGTACCGAAGAGCGGGTTAGTCGGCCTTGCGAGAGGTCACCTGTTCGAACGCGGCGGTACCCAGAAAGTACCAATTCTCCGCGGACGAGCTCCTGCGAGCCTCAGGCCACAATCCCCGGCAGGCGGCACAATTCGACCGCTGCCATCCGGTCCTCCGCGCCCAGCTTGCGCAACATCCGGTGCACATGATTCTTCACCGTCTGCTCCGATAGATTGAGCTGTGAGGCGATTTCTTTGTTGGTGAGCCCCCGGCCAATGAGTTGTACTAATTGCTGTTCACGGCGGGTCAATCCGAGATTGTGCTTGAGACGGAAACTCAGGGGATGCGAACGTTCGGAAGCCACATACTGAAACAAGGCGAGGCAAAGATCTGGTGGGCATACCGCCTGGTCGTTGGCCACGGCGCGCACCGCGCAAGCCACTTCCATGGCGGAGGCATCCTTCAACATGTAGCCGGAGACGCCGTCCCGCACCGCTTGCATAAAAGCATCGCGGCGGGCGTCCATGCCAATGACGACAACTTTGAGACCGGGAACCGCAGCTCGCACTTCTGGGATGAGGCGCAACTCAGGCAGTCCCGCTGACATGGAATCGCACAGCAGAACTTCAGGGGCCGCGGCACTAATCTGCCCAACCACTTGCGGCGAGAAGGCGCACGCACCGACCACGAAGATGTCACTCTTCTTGCTAAGAAGACGAGCTAAAGCCTCGCGAAGGAGCCGATTCTCCGCCAGTATAAAGACAGGAGTCACAATTTCCGACATCGTTACCTCGCACCTCTACGACGCTCATGTATTCCCCCCTCGGAAACATGGAAGACGTTTCTGACGAAGAATAATACCCCACTTTTCGGTCCATAGATGCGGTTTTCACTGGTTTTATGTTAAAGGGCGTTTAAAAAAACGTCGAAGCGGGAAAGGTTTTTCCCGCTTTCTCGGAGAGGCTCGCACTGGGATGCCCACCTCTGCGACCGGTTCTAGTAACATACGAGAGAAATACCAGCCCGGGTGGCGAAACTGGCAGACGCACGGGACTTAAAATCCCGAGTTCCGAAAGGAACGTATCGGTTCGATTCCGATCCCGGGCACCAGCTCTCGGGCCGCGCATCGTCTTTACTCAGACTACCGAGGCGCTTTGCGTGGACTCAGGGCGCGGACCGCGCTGCTGGCGCAGTTCGGAAAGGAATGCTTCGACCGGCAGGGTGGACTTGTTGCGGAAAAGGTCAAGCAGAGGATCGTCCACGGCCTCAACCGCGACCTCGGAACCGCTTCGCGCTTCGTCCCCCTCCAGGCCTTCGGGCTGCACCAGAATTTCCGGAGTCACTCCTGGGTTATTCATCAAGCCCTGGATGAACTTATCCAGTTGTTCGCGTTGCGCAGCGGTTCGTTGCAGGAATTCCACTCCCATCCCGCGCTCCGGATGGGCCACGCGCACGACCGCTTCGATTTCCACTTCAACCTCCGCGATGCTGATGGCGAGAGCGACGTTGGCCCGGACCGGGAAAGGCGCAGCCGTCTCCAAATAACCTCCGCCCGCGCTCAGGTCGGTGAGCTTGCAGGGAACCGGGGGATCGTCTTTTTCGAGTTCCGGAGCGTGGCTATCCAGCCAAGCCTTGAGCTTATGGCGGCCCTCAGCCGACAGGTCGACAAAGCGCAGCCCGGCTTGACGGCTGGAATTCGCCCAAGCTACTTCGGCGATACATTCAAGTTTGTAGCCCGTCCCCGGCAGGGTAAGTGCGATCGTCATGGGACCGGCATGGGTGCCGCTGGGGGCGGGCTGCACCGCAATCCCACCTTCGCCCAGGTCCGCGGTCACGGCACGCTGCTGCCCCTTGACTCCACTGAAAGCCATGGCCACGGGAATCTCCACCGGGACGCGGGTGTTGCGGCGGCGTTCGCATTTCATGAGGGCGCGGGCGGCGCGGAAGCTGGTCTTGGCGCGTTCGTTCGTGAGCGGTTTGTAGAGAACAAAGTGCGCGCCCAAGTCGAAGGCGCTACTCATGGCTCGATCACTCTCCAGGATGGCTACGGCCACCGCGCGCTTGTTGACGGGGGCGGAGCGCGCGCTGCGCAATACCTGGGAGGCAACCCGCTCGTTGGTGCAATCGACAATGACCGCTTCGTAACGCCGCCGGGTCAGCTTGTGGATGGCGGCGTCTGGCTCGGCGCACAGGTCGATCAGGATCTCGAGGTCGCCCAGAACACGACGTAGCACGCGCAGGATCTTCTCGTCGGAACAGAGAACGAGCGATTGCAGCTTCATGGTGTGTGCGCGTCCCTCAAGCTGGGTGAATTGTGAACCATCAACGGGACAAAAGCGTCCTGATTACAATCTAGTTACCAGTCGTCGAAAGCGTCAATTGGTGAGCTATTAGCTCGGATTACGGTAGTAACCACCTCAGTCCGCGGACCCGTTTCCCCCAATAAGGAACTTTGGTTGGTCTGGCAGTGATTTGTCTTCTCACGAGCTTAACGCCAACCACCGGAACAGAGACCTTGAAAAAGCGAGACAATGCGAATGAGGTTGTCCCAATGTGAAACTCGCTCGCATTGGAAATCTCTTGGCTCCGCATCAGGAGCAGATTTAGGTCGTCCCGGCCCGCGGGATGCTATAATGCGTTTGTTTTGTGTGCCTTAGGTTCCTTTGGCCGCGAATTTAGGGGTCCAGTGAGCATTGACTTGGATGCTGGATTCCTATTAGAATCAGTTACTTTGCGTTCCATTGCTTTGCGGTTTATTCAGCTGGTAAATACTGTAAAGTGAATCTTCAGCGGCAATGGGTGAATCCAACCGTGTATCCATAAAGTATTTATCCCTGAGTGCGAGGCGTGACCGGCAATGGCCAAGCGACGTGGAAATCCGAACTGGGGAAAGCCCGAACCGATCGGGCCGATCACCCCGACCATCACTGAGTTCGAACAGGTGGTGCGGGAGTACAAGCTCTCGCCCGACCAATACCTCCGTTCCACCCGGCTGCGCGAATGGGCGCGGCGCAATAAGAACTCCAAATACATTCCGGAACCGTTGTTGGAAGCATGGGGTTTCGAGATCGAATCCACGCTGTAACATCAAGAACCAGAAGGGATAACACTTGGCCGCCGTTTCGGCGGCCTTCGTATTTTGGGAGCAGCCATTTTGCTACAATTTGCCTTGATGGCTCCGCAAACGCCGTTCACGGACGTTCCCACCGTGATCGCGGAAATCCGCGATGGCCGGATGATCGTGGTGGTGGACGATGAAGACCGCGAGAATGAAGGCGATCTCACGCTGGCGGCCGAGAAGGTCACTCCCGAAGCGATCAATTTCATGGCGAAATACGGCCGGGGACTGGTTTGCCTGGCCATGACCGAGGAGCGGCTCGATCACCTCCGCATCGGCCCCATGACGGCGGAGAATACTTCCAATTACGGTACAGCATTCTGCGAGGCGATTGACGCGCGCGATGGGGTCACGACGGGAATCTCCGCTTTTGATCGCGCCCGCACCATCCAGGTCGCGATCGATCCCGCCACACGCCCGGCCGATTTGGCCCGGCCGGGACACGTCTTTCCGCTGCGCGCCCGCAAGGGAGGGGTGCTGGTGCGGGCCGGCCAGACTGAAGCGGCCGTGGATTTGGCCCGCTTGGCTGGATTAATTCCGGCGGGAATCATTTGCGAGATCATGCGTGAAGACGGAACCATGGCGCGGGTTCCCGACTTGATCGAATTCTGCGCCACCCACAATTTGAAGATGCTGACGGTGGCGGAACTGATTCGCTACCGCATGCAGCATGAACGCTATGTGCACCGCGTGGGCGAGGCCTTGGTGGATACTCGCTACGGAGAGTTTCGCCTGATCGCCTACGCCAGCGACATTGACGGCAACCAATCCCATTTGGCGCTGGTGCGGGGAGAGATCGAAGACGGCCATGGGCCGGTGCTGGTGCGGATGCACTCGCACTGCCTGGGCGACTTGTTCTGGTCCACCGCCTGCGACTGCCGGGCGACCCTCGAGGGCTCCATGCAGGCCATTGCCCGCGAGGGCCGCGGAGCGCTGATTTATCTGCACCAGAACTCCAAGGGATTTGCCGCCGAGCAACTGGGAGCGCGCGCGGCGCTCACCTTTCACCGCGATCCGCGATTGCCGTCGTTGCCGGAGAGCGAGCGCAAGACGCAGCGCGAGATCGGCATTGGTGCACAGATTCTTTCCGACTTAAACCTGCGGCGGATTCGGCTGCTGACCAATCATCCTCGGCGGAGGGTGCCCGGGCTGGAGGGATTTGGGATTGAGATTGTGGAGCAGGTGCCGATCTCGGTGCGGGAACCAGTCAGTACAATCCAGCCGAACGCTGTCTAGCCAAGCGATGCCGATGGATAGTTCCAGACCTCACGCTAAAACGGCTTGCGGCTCACAATATCGCTGTCGTTGATGAAGAACTGCGCGGAACAGTGGCCGGAGCCGCAGATTACCGGCAGCAATCCCGCGATCTGCTTGCGTGTAATCAGACCTAGGGTGCCGCAGTTGGGGCAAGACAACACCGCCCAATAGGGATCGTTTTTCTCGCCCACATGGCCGGCGTTCTCCAGCACGAAAATCGTTCCCGGCTGCATCTGCTCGGGGATCCATTCGCTTAAGAGTTCGAGTTCTCCGACCATCCTGCCTCCCTGCGGCCAAACGTACTGGCCGGTTATGAAGCTTTCTTTCGTTTCTGCGAAATGCCTCTGTGCAAGACCGCGGTTGTCGATTTGCTAGCTTTCTTGCCGCTGCGGATCACCGCTCGCACTTGCCGCACGGTGTCGCTGAGGCAAATGGCTAGCATGGGCTGGCGCGAATTCCTCAGGATGTCGACGATCTGGCGGGCGGAGGTTTCCAGATAGAGCGTGTGCCCGTCGGTGAGCAAGTGGTAGCCGGAGGTCCCGCTGACGGTTGCCACCAGGCGTTGTCCAAACTCGCGCTGCAGCAAGCGGATCACTTTGCGCACCCGCTGCAGAGAAAAGCCCTTGTTCAACAATTCGCCGATTAAGGCGATTTCCGTGAGGTGTTCCAACGAATACAGGCGCCGGTGCCCGTCCCTGGCGGGAACGACGATGCCGCGTTCGTCCCACCATTGCAGTTGCCGCGCCGTGACCCCGGTGAGCGCCATCACCTCGCGGGATGTGAACCGATCCGGCATATCGAAGAACAAATGTTTAGAACAACTTCTCACCGAAATGTTTGAAACATTCTAGGCGGGAGCGGGTAAGTGTCAACGGCAGATTTGCGGCGAGGGGTAACCAGAGGAGTTCTGGGCGGAGTCTTCAGTCTTGAGTCTTGAGTCTTGAGTCTTGAGTCTTCAGTCGTCGGCCCGTTTTCCTGGCGACCGAAGACCGAGGAGCGGCTTCACCATCCGCCGCCGACGAAATGAACGATTTCTAATTTATCTCCGTCAGAGAGCGCGGTTCCGGCCCACTGCTGGCGGGGCACGATCTCGCGGTTCAGTTCGACCGCGACGCGATCCTGCTTCATGCCCAACTGCTCAAGCAGCGCTGCCAGAGAAAGTGGAGAAGCGAGGTCTCGCGGCTCGCCGTTGAGGTGAACTTTCATGAGGTATGAATCCCGCAAGCTCTACGGGTTAGCGTTGCTATTGTAGCCCGTCATGTCCTTGAGAGCGCTTCCGCGGTCTTCTCCCCCTTTTGCCTGCGCGACGCCGGGACTTGCCTCCCAAAAAAGGACTTGCGTATCGCCTATGTCCGTAGTAGCATCGCCTACGTTTGTAGTTTATACAACCATGAGCGAACCAAAATTGTCCAAGCTGGAATTGAAGATCATGGAGGCTTTTTGGAGCCGCGGCCAAGCCTCCATTCGCGAGATTCAGGAGACTTTCCCCGAAAAAAACCGCCCCGCCTACACGACGATTCAGACCATGGTTTATCGCATGGAGGCCAAGAAGGCCTTGCGGCGAGTGGGAAAAATCGGGAATTTCCACGTCTTTGAGGCTGCGGTTTCGCGCCACGCCGCGCAGCGCAGGCTGATTGACGATTTGCTGGCGCTGTTCGGAGGGCGCACGCAGCCGGTGATGGCGCACTTGATCGAATCCGGCCGGCTAAAGCTCGAGGACGTGAAGGAGGCCGAGAAAACTCTCCGGCGCTTGGAGAAAAAGGAGAAGTCGCAATGATGACTAGAGACTTGGCGGCGATGTGGACGGCCGTGGCGGCGGCGATGGGCAATCACCTGTGGCAATCGACGTTATTCGCTGCCGCCGCGGGATTGCTGACGCTGGCGTTGCACAAGAATCACGCGCGCGTTCGCTATTGGCTTTGGCTGGCGGCTTCATTGAAGTTCTTGATTCCGTTCTCTCTGCTGGTCGGCATGGGAAACCATATGGCATGGTCGCGCGCAGATGCGCCGGCGGATACCGGGCTTTACGTTGCCGTGGAGCAGGTGGGCCAACCCTTCACGCGGACCGACCTGCTGGCTGCGGCAACTCATCCGGCGGCGTCGCCGGGCGCTCATTTCACAGCGATTCTGTTGGTTGCGGCGTGGCTCTGCGGGTTCCTGTGCGTGGTCGCGGTGTGGTTGGTCCGGTGGCGGCGGATCTCCGCGCTGTTGCGGAAAGCGGCGCCTGTTCACGAAGGCCGGGAGGTGGAGATATTGCGCCGCCTGGAGCGCAATGCGAAGCCCAGCCAGAGCATCGAGATGCTACGTGTGCCGGCTTCGCTGGAGCCGGGAATTTTTGGTGTCTTGCGGCCGGTTTTGCTGTGGCCCGAGGGAATTTCCGCGCGGCTGGAGGATGCGCATCTGGAAGCCATTCTGGCGCACGAATTGCGGCATGTGCGTCGCCGCGACAACCTGGCCGCCGCCATCCACATGGTGGTGGAAGCCATCTTCTGGTTTCACCCTTTGGTCTGGTGGCTGGGGGCGCGCTTGGTGGAGGAGCGCGAGCGCTCCTGCGATGAAGAAGTGCTGCAACTGGGCAGCGAACGGAAGACTTACGCCGAGAGCATTCTGAAGGTTTGCGAATTCTGTGTGGAGTCGCCGCTGGCTTGCGTGTCCGGAGTCGCCGGCGCAGATCTCAAAAGGAGGATGGTGCATATCATGACCGAAAACGTGACGCGAAAATTGGATTTCACTCGGAGGCTTTTGCTCAGCACGGCTGGGATACTGGCTATCGTTCTGCCGGTCATTTTCGGCTTGTTCCAGGCCACGCCGGGCCGGGCCCAGGCGGAGGCAGGAAACGTGGCGGCTGCAACGCCAGGGTTCCAGGTGACCTCGATCAAGGCGGACCAACAGCAAGGTAAGGTTCTCCCCACCAAGATACTGGTTACGCCAGACGGGATCAACTTGACCGGCATCACCGTGAAAGCGCTTGTTCATTTCGCCTACGGAGTCGACGACCAACAGATTTCTGGCGGACCCGATTGGATGAGCTCCGCCAGGTATGACATCGCTACCAAAACGGACAAATCGGTGGCCGACGAGATTCGCGGCCTAGGCGACGCCCAGAAAAGAGAGGCGAATCAACGCATACTGCAATCGATGTTGGCTGATCAATTCAAATTGAGGCTGCACCCGCAGACCGAGAACCTGCCGATCTACGAACTCACCGTGGCTGCCGGAGGCCCAAAACTTCAGGAATCGAAGGGCATGGGCATGATGCGAATGGGAAGAGGCGAATTGACTTCTCAAGGAACGCCCCTCGCGCTTCTGGTAGAGCAGTTGTCTCTGCGATTGGGGCGCACCGTGGTGGATAAGACGGGCCTCAGCGGCGACTATGCTTTCACTCTCCATTGGACGCCCGATGCGAATGAGGATGCGCGGCTTCCAGTTCCGGCGGGCATGGCTTCACCCGAGGTTTCCGGGCCACCGCTCATCGAGGCGCTGCAGGATCAACTTGGGCTCGCTCTGCAGCCGGCATCCGGTCCAGTGCAGATCCTGGTTATCGACCACGTCGACAAACCGGCAGACGGCCAGTAGCTCAGGACCCTACCTGGTCGCGAAAAATGCGACCAGGTAGGACACCGAGCATGCTGAACGTGTTCCTTACAACCGGGGAGGGGCAGGAGGCGTCCCGCCCCATTGTTTGGCGCTTAAGCTTCCACTTTGCGCAACTGGAATTTGCGCGTTGCGGTTCGTCCCGAGTAGCTAGCCTGCACCAACAAAGAAGAATCCGGCAGCGCGGATTCATCCACATCGATCTTCATCTCCGCAGCGCCGACCGCGTCGGTGAGCGCCTGGGTATAGAAGGGTGCGGCATCGGGACGGGCGAAGCGTACGGTGATGCGCGCTCCGGGAGCGGCGGCGCCGTCGTCGGTGACGCGCAGGCGCATGCTCAGAACTCTTTCGGAATGGGCGGCGTCGGGGTTGAGCCATTGCACGTCCAATTGTTTGATCGCAGCCAAGGTTTCCGGCGAATCCTGCCGATCCAGAACGGTGTCGAGTTGTCCGTCGCGAATGGCATTGAGCACCAGGCGATGCTGGTCGCGCAGAACTTGCTCCTTCTCCGGATCGCCAAAGCCGCCGTCGGCGGCGGCGGAATAAGGACTGGCGCGCTTGCCTACGCAACGCCCGCGCACGAACACCTGCGTCTGGAGTAAACGTTCGTTCTCGCGGGCCTCGCTCTGCACGTGATAGACAGTGTCGCCGCGCTTTATATCCGTGTTAAAGCCGAAAATCATGCGGTTTCGTCCCCGGTTATCGAAATCTCGAGTTTTGTTAACAGGTCCTTAACAAAAGCCGGTCGCGTCGCTTGACACTAACAACTTGCCAACCATAATCTAGAATGTTTAAGCAATAGCAGGAATTATTATATAGGTCCCGAATGCCAGACGATTATTTCGTCCGCTATCTTCCGCTCCTGCTTCATATCGTCATAGCCGGGATCCTGGCTGGGGCTCTCGTTCTCCTGTCCTATTTCATCGGTTACCGCCGACCCACCCGCGCCAAACTCTCGCCCTATGAGTGCGGTGTTGCTCCCATCGGCGACGCCCGGGGGCGCTTCTCGGTGAAATTCTACCTGGTCGCTATGCTCTTTATTCTCTTCGACGTAGAAGCGGTTTTCCTGTACCCCTGGGCGGTGATTTTACGCGATCTTAAGATGTTCGGCTTCTACGAGATGCTCGTGTATATCGTAGTTTTGCTGGTGGGCTTCTTTTATATATGGAAAAAAGGAGTCTTGGACTGGGGCGAACCCTCCCTTCCGCAGCGTGAAGTTCGGCGGGGTGAAGTCTGATGGCTTGGGCCCCTGCCATTACTGATCTGGAATCATTGAAAGACCATCCCGCCATTGCACGGCTTTTGGCGTGGGATCGGGCTTCGGTTACAGGAGCAAAATTTGACCGCGGCGAAACCAGCGTCTATGTCGAGCGGTCGGCGTTACGGGAAGCTTGTGTGCTGCTGCGCGACGATCCCACTTGCGCCTTCAACTTCCTTTCCGATGTGACCTGCGTGGATTTGTATCCTTCGGAGCCGCGCTTTGAAGTGATCTACCAGCTCTTGTCGATCCCGAAAAAAGAACGCGTTCGGCTGAAGGTCCGACTGAACGGCAGCGACCCGGTAGTGGAATCGGTGACCTCCGTCTGGCCCGCCGCGAACTACTTCGAGCGCGAAGTCTTCGATCTGTTCGGCGTACGTTTCAGCGGGCATCCTTATCTGCGCCGTCTGCTGATGCCGGAAGACTGGGAAGGCCATCCGCTGCGCAAGGACTATCCAGTGGAGGGCTACCGCTAAGGTCCATGGCTCACCTTGCACCCACGCCCGTGCTGGAACCCGGCCAGGATCGCACGATGATCCTGAACATGGGGCCGCAGCATCCCTCGACGCACGGGGTGTTGCGCGTCATCCTCGAGATTGACGGCGAAAACATTGTGCGCATCATGCCCGACATCGGCTATCTGCACACTGGCATCGAGAAGACTTGCGAGGCTAAGTTCTATCAGCAAGTGGTGCCCCTGACCGACCGCATCGACTATCTGTGCCCGCTGACCAACAACCTTTGCTATGTGTTGGCGGTGGAGAAGCTGCTGGGGCTGGAGATCCCGCCGAAAGCGCAATGGATGCGGGTGTTGCTGAACGAATTGACCCGCATCAATTCGCATCTGGTTTGGCTGGGAACGCATGCCATGGACATTGGCGCCATGACCGTGTTTCTGTATTGCTTCCGCGAGCGCGAAGATATTCTGCGGCTGTTCGAAGCGGTCAGCGGGCAGCGCATGATGACTTCCTACTTCCGCATCGGCGGCCTGGCGCTGCCGCCGCCTCTGGATTTTTTCCCCCGCGTACGCGACTTCGCGAAACGCTTTCCGGCAAATGTGGATGAGTACGAAAATCTGCTGACCGGCAATCCGATCTGGGGGATGCGCACCAAAGGCGTGGCCCGCATCACCGCCGAAGATGCCATCGCGCTGGGCGCAAGCGGACCGACCTTGCGCGGCAGCGGAGTGGATTTCGACCTGCGCCGCGATATGCCCTACTCCGGTTACGAGAACTTCAAGTTCGACGTGCCGGTCGGCCAGGACGGCGACGTGTTCGCGCGCTACCTATGCCGGGTGCAGGAGCTGCGCGAGTCCATCAAGATTGTGGGGCAGGCGCTGGACGGAATGCCCGAGGGGCCCATCAAAGCCGACGCGCCCAAGGTCGTGCTTCCCGATCGCGAAAAGATGAAAACCCAAATGGAAGCGCTTATCTACCACTTCAAGATCATCACCGAGGGTTTTGCCGTGCCGGAGGGCGAGGTCTATCAGGCGGTGGAATCGCCGCGCGGCGAGATGGGCTACTACGTGGTGAGCGACGGCACCGCGAAGCCGTATCGGGTGCACATGCGCGCGGCTTGTCTGGCGAACATGCAAACTCTGCCGAAAATGTGCGAAGGAAAATTGCTGGCGGATGTGGTGGCGGCGATTGGCAGTATCGATATTGTGTTAGGCGAAATCGACAGGTAGATCAAAAGCATGAACCACGAAGGCCACGAACGTACACGAAGGAAAATCTTTGATTTGTCTTTGCTTCGCTTCGTGAACCTTCGTGGCCTTCGTGGTTAGAGATTTTTTTATGAAGTTTTCGGACCAATTCGAGTCGCGATTCGCGGAGATGCTGACGCATTATCCGACAAAGCGCTCCGTGCTCGTCCCGACGTTGCTCTACGCGCAAGACGAGACGGGTCATCTCAGCGATGAAGTGGTCGCGGAAATCGCCCTCCGCCTGGGATTGACGGAACTCGAAGTGCGCAACGTAATCAGCTACTACTCCCTGTTAACCACCAAGCCGCGCGGCAAATACAACGTGCAGGTCTGCACCAACATTGCCTGCATGCTGCGCGGCGGCGAGGAGTTGCTCACGCACTGCAAGACAAAGCTGGGCATCGGCCACAAAGGAACCACGCCGGACGGATTGTTCTCGCTGGAGGAAGTGGAATGTATTGGCGCCTGCAGTTGGGCGCCGGCCGCGCAGGTGAATTACGACTTCCACGAGAACCTGACCGCAAGCAAGATGGATGAGGTTTTGGACGAATACAAGAGAAAGGGAATGCAGTGAAAACAATTGAGTAATTTTGAAACTGAGTAATTGGGTAACTTGAACCGGTCAGGTTTCAAATTACTCAATCACACAATTACACAATTACCAAATTCCCATGGCTGACTTGGTCTCCCATCCCGACGAAGTAAAGATCGTCTCCAAGCGCTTTGGCAAGGGCGCGAGAGACATTGATCGCTACATCGATCTCGACGGCTACAAAGCCGTGCAGAAAGCTCTGGGCATGGGCGCGGACGCGGTCATCAATGAAGTGAAGAATTCCGGCCTGCGCGGACGCGGCGGCGCCGGGTTCAATACCGGTTTGAAGTGGTCGTTCGTGCCCAAGCAGTCGGCGAAACCGAAATACATTCTGTGCAACGGAGACGAAAGCGAGCCGGGCACGTGCAAAGACCGACTAATCTTCGAGCATGATCCGCATGCGGTCATTGAAGGCGTGATGATTGCCGGCATCGCCACCGGCTCGCACACGGGATACATCTACGTCCGCGGTGAATACCGTTACCTGCTGGAGATTATGCAGAGAGCGATCGCCGATGCCTACGCACGCGGCGTCCTGGGCAAGAATATCTTCGGCAGCGGTTACGATTTCGACGTTTACTGGCATGGCGGGGCCGGCGCGTATGAAGTTGGGGAAGAGTCGGCGTTGATGGAGTCGCTCGAAGGCAAGCGCGGCATTCCGCGCATCCGGCCTCCTTTCCCGGCCGTGGTTGGGCTGTGGGGCGGCCCCACGGTCATCAACAACGCGGAAACACTGGCGAGTGTGCCTCCTATTATTCTTGGCGGCGCGGATTGGTACTCCAAGCTGGGCACGCCGAAAAATGGCGGCACGCGCCTGTTCTGCCTGAGCGGCCATCTGAATAAGCCCGGCGTTTACGAATTGCCCATGGGCTACAGCCTCAAGAAGATGATTTGCGACGTTGGGGGCGGCATTCCGAATGGACGCAAGCTGAAAGCGGTCGTGCCGGGAGGATCAAGTTGCCCGGTGTTGACCGCTGAGGAAATCGATATCCCCATGGATTTCGATTCGCTGGCGAAAGCCGGGTCGATGTTGGGTTCCGGCGGACTGGTCGCGGTCGACGACACGGTTTGCATGGTGAAATTCGCGCAACGGATCATGAAGTTCTACCAGCACGAAAGCTGCGGCTGGTGCATTCCCTGCCGCGAAGGCACCGACTGGCTGAAGAAAACGTTGAATCGCTTTCACGCCGGCGGCGGAGTGAAGAAGGACATCGATAACATTCAGTACCTGGCGGAAAACATGCTGGGCCGGACATTCTGCCCGCTAGGCGATGCCGCGGCTTTGCCGACAATTTCCATCGTCAAGAAATTTCGCAAAGAGTTTGAAGAGCATTTGGACGGCAAGCCGTGCCCGTTTGAGAAAGTGGGGCTGGGCGAGCCGGTTCTGGCGTAGCGCCACCAAATTATGGCTGACGTTAACATCACGGTCGACGGCAAAAAGGTCACGGCCCCCGCCGGCACGCTTTTAATCGAGGCCTGCAAGACGGTGGGCATCGAAGTCCCTTCGTTCTGCTACTACCCGAACCTGTCGTTGCAGGGCGCCTGCCGCATGTGCCTGGTAAAAATCGAGAAGGCGCCCAAGCTGCAGACTGCCTGCACCACTGTGATCGGCGAAGGCATGATCGTCACCACCGACACTCCTGAGATCCATCAGGCGCGCAAGTCGATGGTCGAGATGCTGCTCGGCAACCATCCACTCGACTGCCCGGTATGCGATGCCGGCGGCGAATGCGAATTGCAGGACATGACTTTTTCCTACGGCGCGGCGGAATCGAAGTACATCGACGCCAAGAACCACAAAGAAGAACAGCAGTGGTCGCCGGTTGTGTTCTTTGACCGGCCGCGCTGCATTCTGTGCTATCGCTGCGTGCGGGTTTGCAACGAGGGTATGGATGTCGCCGCGCTGGGCATCCAGAACCGCGGCGTGAGTTCCATCATCGCGCCCAATGAAGGCGACCATCTCGACTGCGAAGAGTGCGGCATGTGCATCGACATTTGCCCGGTGGGTGCGCTGACCTCGGGCGCTTACCGTTACAAGACGCGCCCCTGGGAAATGAATCACGTGGGCACAACCTGTACGCATTGCGCCGACGGCTGCAAAACGACTTTGGGCGTGCGCCGTTCGGATACCGGCATGGAGATTGTGCGCGGCGACAATCGGGACAAGAGCGGCATCAACGGCGACTTTCTTTGCATCAAGGGCCGATATGCCTTCGACTTCGCCAATCACGAGGATCGGCTGACCCAGCCCTTGATTCGGAAGAACGGCCGCCTGACGCCATCCACCTGGGAAGAAGCCTTCGATTTAATTGGCACGGAGTTCGCCGAAATTCGGGATCGCGACGGCGGCCAGACGATCGGCGTGATCGGCTCCAATCGAACCACGAACGAGGAGAGCTACCTGCTGCAGAAATTCGCCCGCGTCGTATTGCAGACCAACAACATTGATCATCACCGCACTACCGACTTCCCCGCGTTCGCCGCCGCGCTCGCCGGAAAGCCGGAAGCAACCGCCACGATGCGCGATGTCTACCACGCCCCGGCGATTCTCCTGATCGGCAATGATCCGACCGAGCGCCACCCGCTGCTCGCCTGGCAGATTCGTAACAACGTCCGCCTGCACGGAGCGCGGCTGCACGTGGTGAATTCGCAGCCAATCAAACTTCAACGACAAGCGGCTACCTTCACGCAGATCCCGGAAGGCGCGGAGGGCAAGTTCGCGGCGTTCTTGGCGGGGAATGATTCGGCCGGGCAATCGCAGGATTCATGGGGCGTGCTGCGCGACAAACTTCGCGGCGAACAAAACCTGATCGTCGTCTTCGGATCGGAAATAACCGGCGCGGATATCTCCGGGTTGGTGAGATTCGGCTCGGGGATCCCCGGCGCCAAGTTCATCTGCCTGGGCGACTACGCCAACTCCCGCGGCGTTGCCGACATGGGCCTGTATCCCGACCTGCTTCCGGGCTACCATCGCGTGGCCGATAGCACTCCGTTCCACGAAGAATGGGGCGGCGTTCCGTCAACGCTCGGGCTCACGCTTCCGCAGATGGTCGAGAGCGCGAAGGCCGGCGGCCTGAAAGCTCTGTACGCGGTGGGAACCAATCCAATCGGCCGATTCGGCCTTGATCCCTTTGCCTTAGCCCACAGCTTTGTCGTGGTACAGGATATGTTCCTGACCGAAACCGCAACCCTTGCCGATGTGGTTCTGCCCGCGGCGAACGCCTACGAAAAATCGGGCACCTTCACCAACACTTGCGGCGATCTTCAACTGGTTAGAAAAGCCGGAGAAGTGAGCGGCTGCAAGAGCGATTTTGAAATGATCGTGCGCATCGCGGGCGCCATGGGCTTTGACGTTCGCAAGCTGGTTCCATTCGGCGGCGGAACTCGCGCGGACATGGGCCAGTCGCGCGGGGCGCAGTCCGGCGAAGCCGACCGGCATTCGGTTTGGCTGCAAGCCAACGGGCTCGAGCCCAAGATGAGCCCTTTCGATCCGATCGCTATTCTGGATGAGATTCAGCGCCTGGTCCCCGGATATGGAGTTTCCCGGATGAATCTGCTGGCTGGCAACGACCAACACACAACTTTGTCGGGGAGCGGACCAGGCGCGGCGCAGCCGCCTGAACTGATCGCGCCAGCCAACGACGCGCTGTTTACTTCAGGCACTTTGGGCCGCTATTCCCGCACTTTGAATTCGGTCGTCGAGAACCATCGCAAACAACCGGCGGAAGCTGACGTAGCCGCTGATTAATCGCCGTTCGCAGTCTTCGTTCGCCGTTCCATGGAAACTTACAGGTTGCATCGTTGCATGTGGACAGAGCACAAAGTGGCAGGTTAAAGAGAGAAATCATTGAGCATTGGCATCTTCATTCTCGTTTCGCTGGTCAAGATTGTGCTCGCGCTCGTCATTCTGCTCACCGCCGTGGCGTACTCGGTGTGGCTGGAGCGAAAAGTGGTCGGCCACATTCAGAACCGCTGGGGACCCACCCGGGTGGGACCGTTCGGGTTGCTGCAACCGCTGGCGGACGGCGTGAAGTTCCTGTTCAAGGAAGACATCACGCCGCCGCATGTGCACAAGTTGCTCTATACCCTAGCGCCGATGCTCGCGGTGGTGTTTGCGTTAACCTCCATCGCGGTCGTGCCCATCGGCAACAACGTCACCATCGGCGGGCTGCAGATCCCGTTGCAGATCGCGGACGTCAACATCGGCCTGCTGGTGGTTCTTGGCATTACGTCTCTGGGCGTTTATGGCGTAGCCTTGGCAGGTTGGTCGTCGAACAGTAAGTATTCTTTGCTGGGCGGCTTGCGCTCCAGTGCGCAGATGGTGAGTTATGAAATTGCGCTCGGTCTGTCGTTGGTGGGAGTGCTGATTTTATCCGGGAGCCTCAGCCTGCGCGAAATTGTGGATGCGCAGGGTGGGCACTTTTGGGGATTCATCCCCAACTGGAATATTTTTCGCGGGGGCCAGATTGTCGCGTTTTTCATTTACTTGACGGCGGCCTATGCGGAAACCAATCGCATCCCCTTTGATTTGCCCGAGGCGGAAACCGAACTGGTGGCCGGCTATCACACCGAATACAGCGCCATGAAGTTCGCCATGTTTTTTATGGCGGAGTACGCGAACATGATCACTGTGGCCTGCCTGGCGACGATCCTGTTCCTGGGCGGATGGCATGGGCCAGTATTTGGTCCGGCGTTTTTGCGGGCGGTTCTACCGGTATTTTGGTTTCTGCTGCGCGTGTTTGGATTTTTGTTTGTCTATATTTGGGTTCGCGGGACGTTGCCGCGGTTTCGCTATGACCAGCTTATGGCGTTTGGCTGGAAGTTTTTGTTGCCCCTGGCCATTGCGAATCTGGTGATTACGGCCTTGGTGGTGGCTTGGCGGGCATAGAGGAAGGGCGGGAGGCGCTCGCGACAGCGGGCGGGGACGCCAGCTCTACGTAAGAACATGGTTCATCTGATCATATTTCTGGTGTTCGGAGCGATCTGCGCGGCGGGTGCAATCAACCTCGTGGCGCAGCATCATCCCATCGACAGCGCGCTGTCTTTGGTGGTGGTGATGGGCTCGCTTGCGGTTGAGTATCTGCTGCTCGGCGCGGAGTTTGTCGCGGCAGTGCAGGTCATCGTTTACGCGGGCGCCATTATGGTGCTGTTTGTTTTCGTCATCATGTTGCTCAACGCCGGGGCGGAAGAACGCACCAAAGGCAGCCGCATCGCTCTTCTGCTTGGCGTTCCCGGCATGCTGATCGGCAGCGTGCTGATTGGCTGGGTTCTGATCGAACGTTCCGGGACTGGGTCGGTACTCGCGGGGGCTCTGCCGGGGTCGCCTCGGATCATCGGCTGGCTCCTGTTTCACGATTTCTTGTTGCCCTTTGAGGTGACATCCATTTTGGTGCTGATCGCGATCATGGGCGCCGTGGTGCTGGCGGCGCGCCCGGAATCGGCTCCGCCGGCGAAGAAGGAGGGCTGATGGTACCGCTGTCATATTACTTGGTGCTGGGTGGCATTCTGTTTGCATGCGGCGTCATCGGATTCCTCATCAAGCGCAACATCATCACGATTTTTATGTCGATTGAGTTGATGCTCAACGGCGTGAATCTCACCTTCGTCGCCTTTGCGGCGCAATGGCATGCGCTCAGCGGGCAGGTTTTCGTTTTCTTCGTGATGGTGGTTGCGGCGGCTGAGGCGGCTGTCGGATTGGCCATCATCATTGCCGTGTACCGCACCCGCGAAACTCTGAACGTGGACCACGTGAACCTGCTCAAACTATGACGCTAAATCTGCATCTCTGGCTGATTCCGGTGCTGCCGCTGGTCGGCGCCGCCATCAATGGCTTGCTCGGCAAGCGCTTTTCCCGGCAGACTGTTGCGGGGATTGCGCTGGCGTTTTGTGGCGCGGCATTTGCCAAGGCGCTGGAGGTCGCGACTCATTTCGCGTCCTTGACCACGCCCTACACGGAAACGGTCGCCGCCTGGATTCGCGCCGGCAACTTCCACGCAGATTTCGCCTTCTACCTCGATCATCTTTCTCTGGTCATGCTGCTGGTCGTGACCGGCGTCGGTCTCCTCATCCATATTTATTCCGTCGGCTACATGTGGGAGGAAGGCGGTTTCTACCGCTTCTTTTCCTATCTAAATCTGTTCATGTTCTTCATGATGACGCTGGTGCTGGCCGGCAACTACCTGCTGATGTTTATCGGCTGGGAAGGCGTGGGCCTTGCGTCCTATCTGCTGATTGGATTCTGGTTCACCAAGGATTCGGCCGCATCGGCGGGGAAAAAGGCGTTCATCGTCAACCGCATCGGCGATTTCGGGTTTCTGATCGCGTTGTTTCTCATGATTCGACATTTCGGATCGTTGGATTTTCGGCAGGTGTTTGGTGCCATCGCACAGAATTCGGCATATTTCCCCGTCGAAACTGCCGGAGCCGGGCTGCTCACCACCATCGGCCTGCTGTTGCTGCTCGGGGCTTGCGGCAAATCAGCCCAGATTCCCCTTTATGTCTGGCTGCCTGACGCGATGGAAGGTCCCACGCCGGTCTCCGCTTTAATCCATGCCGCCACCATGGTGACCGCGGGCGTCTACATGATTGCCCGTTCGCATGTAATTTTCGACCGCGCGCCGTCGGCTTTGACGGCGGTCGCCATTATCGGAACCCTGACCGCTCTATTCGCCGCGACCATCGGCGTGGTGCAAACCGACATCAAGAAAGTGCTCGCCTACTCCACGATCTCGCAACTCGGCTACATGTTCATGGCCTGCGGCGTAGCCGCCTATTCCGCCGGGATCTTCCATCTGATGACTCACGCTTTCTTCAAAGGCTTGCTTTTCCTGGCGGCGGGGTCGGTGATTCACGCGGTGGGCGGCGAGCAGGACATGCGCAAGATGGGCGGCCTGCGTACGAAAATTCCCTGGACGTTCTGGACCATGACCGCCGCCACCTTCGCCATCGCTGGGTTCCCGCCGTTTGCCGGTTTCTTCAGCAAAGACGCAATTCTGTTTGAAGCCTCGAAGGTCAGTCTGGTCTATTGGGGCATCGGCGTCTTCACCGCGTTTCTCACTTCGTTCTACATGTTCCGGCTATGGTTCATGACGTTCTTCGGAGAATATCGGGGAGAAGCCGAATCTGCGAGTCCAGGCCACGGAAACCATGGCCATGACAGCCACGGCGGCATTCATGAGAGCCCCAGAGTCATGCTAGTGCCGCTGGTGATTCTCGCAGTGCTTTCAGTGGCCGGCGGATGGGTGGGGAGCGCTCGTTTCCACCGCTTTCTGTCGCCTGTGTTCCATTCGGGAGTGACGGCTTACAGCTCGCAGGAAGCGGCCGCGGCTACCGTGCCGGTGGAGCACAAAGAGGACGGCAGATCGGAAATGTTGTTCACCAGCATTTCGGTCGGGGCGGCCGCCCTGGGTCTTTATTTCGCGTGGCTGCTGTACTGGCGCCGTCCGCAACTCCCCCAGCAGATTGCCCAGGCATTGGGCGGCTTCTACGGCACCTTGGTCCACAAATACTACGTGGATGAGTTGTACGCGACTCTCTTCGTGAAGCCGTTGGTGGATGGCTCAACTCAGATTTTGTGGCACGGCATGGATCAGGGCGTGATTGACGCTACGCTCGACAACAGCGCCTCCGGCGCGCGCGAAGTATCGGATTCGCTGCGCCATATGCAATCCGGCAACTTGCGCTCTTACGCCGGTTGGATTGCGGCGGGCGCTGCGGTGGTGGTGGTCTACATGGTTTGGATGGGAACCCGATGAGCGCCTTCGACGGCAGCATCCTCTCCCTGGTGACATTCATTCCGCTGGCAGGCGCTCTATTGCTGCTGCTCTTTCCGCGGCGCGACCGCGATATCCGCGTGTTCGCGCTGGTGGTATCGCTGGCGACGTTTGTGGTTTCGTTGCACCTGCCGGCGCACTTCCATCGCGCCGTGACCGACTTCCAGTTTCAAGTGGACCGCGCGTGGATTCCGACGCCCAACATCCACTATCATATGGGAATTGACGGCGTCTCCATGTGGCTGGTGGTGCTCACCACCTTCCTCACGCCACTGTGCGTTCTGATTTCCTGGAAGTCGGTCAACGAGCGGGTGAAGGAATTCTTCATCCTCCTGCTGGTACTGGAGACGGCGCTGATCGGCGTGTTCGTTGCGCTCGATCTTTTCCTTTTCTACTTCTTCTGGGAATCCACCCTGATCCCCATGGCGCTGCTGATCGGCATGTTCGGCCACGGGCGGAAAGTGTATGCGGCGGTGAAGTTCTTCCTCTACACCATGATCGCCTCCATGTTTATGCTGGCGGCGATTCTTTGGCTGTACGCCAAGGTCGGCAGTTTCGATTTTGTCACCATCCAGAATGCAATCCGAAGCGGTCAGGTAGAGGGCTTCACGGGCGCGGCGTTCTGGCTATTTCTGGGATTCTTCATTGCCTTCGCCGTCAAGGTCCCGCTCTTTCCGTTCCACACGTGGTTGCCGGACGCGCACGTCGAAGCGCCCACGGCTGGATCCGTGCTGCTGGCCGGGGTTTTGCTCAAGATGGGCACGTATGGCATGTTGCGCTTTGATCTCGGCCTGTTCCCCGCGCAATCGCGGACAAATGCCTGGTGGGTCATGATCATGGCGCTCATCGGCATTGTTTACGGCGCTCTGGTTGCCATGGTGCAGCCCAACCTGAAAAAACTGATCGCTTACTCTTCGATCAGCCACTTAGGTTTCGTGGTGCTCGGCATCTTCAGCTTTACCCAAATCGGGTTGGACGGCGCCACCTACGTCATGCTGGCGCACGGGGTCTCGACCGGTGCGCTGTTCATGTTGGCCGGCATTCTCTATGAACGGCGGCACACTTACGAGATTTCGGAATTCGGCGGGCTCGCCACGCCCATGCCGGTGTACGCGTCGTTCTTTCTGTTTATCGTTCTCGCGTCCGTGGGCCTGCCGCTGCTGAACGGATTTATTGGTGAATTTCTGGTTCTGAGTGGAGCATTCCAGGCTCGCACCGTCTATGGAGTGGTCGGTGCGACGGGCGTGATCTGGAGCGCCTGTTATCTATTGTGGATGTATCAGAGGGTGTTCTTTGGCGAGGTCACACATGACATCAACCAGACATTGCCGGACTTGAGCGCCAGGGAGCGCACCGCGCTGTGGCCCGCGGCCGTAGCCGCTTTGGTGATGGGCGTGGCCCCGCTGCTCTGGTTGAATGCGATCGATCCCGCTGTGCACGCCGTTCTGGTTCCGGTTGGGCAACTGGCCGCTCGGGTGGTGGGCCAGTGAATTTCACCATTCAGTTTGTGAACAACATTCCGAAGGGCGTCGACTACATTCGCATTCTGCCGGAGATCGTGCTCTCGGTTTTCGGCATTGTCGTCATGCTGCTCGACCCTGTGATGGACGAGCGCCGCAGCCAAAAACTGTTGGGTGGCATTGCCTTGCTGGGCTCGCTCGCAGCCATTGCAGCAACGCTGTATCAGGCCCAATTTCCCTTCGGGCTCGCCTTCTCCGACATGGTGCGGGTGGACACCTTCAGCGTGTTTTTTCATTTCCTGATCGCGGCCATCGCCGCCGTGACCATCCTCTCCTCTTACGAATACATGGAAGTGCAGCAGATTCGCGCCGGCGAGTACTACGCGCTGATTTTGTTCGGCGCGGTGGGCATGAGCCTGATGTCCTCGGCGATGGAGCTGGTACTGATCTTCATCGCGCTGGAGATTTCGTCAATTTCGACATACATCCTGGCCGGATTCCGGCGGCATGCGGCGATAAGCAGTGAATCATCCCTAAAATATTTTATGTTGGGATCGTTCGCCACTGCCTTTTTTCTGTATGGCGTGGCGTTGATGTTTGGGGCGACGGGATCGACCAGCATTGGCGTGATCGGCGACACGCTGCAAACCGAGATGATCCCTCTGCTGGCATACGTCGGAATCGCATTGATGTTTGTGGGACTGGCGTTCAAAGTGGCGGCCGCTCCATTCCACATCTGGACACCCGATGTGTACGAAGGCGCGCCCGCGCCGGTGGTGGGATTCATGTCCACCGCGCCCAAAGCCGCGGTTTTCGCGGTGCTGCTGCGCATCATGTTCGAGGCCCACGCACCGGGGCGACTGCAACTGGTTTGGGTCACGGCCGCGCTCTCCATGACCATCGGCAACATTTCCGCGCTGGTGCAGAATAACGTGAAGCGGCTGCTCGCCTATTCTTCCATTGCCCATGCCGGATATCTGCTGGTCGCTTTCGCCGCACTGCCGGAGAACGGCATTCCCGCGGCCATGTTCTATACGGCATCCTATGCCGCCATGAATGTCGGCGCGTTTGCCGTAGTGAGCCACATCGCTGGAGCGGGCGAGCGCCGCGTTGCGATGGAAGATTATGCGGGCCTGGGACGCCGCGCTCCGCTTTTGGCCGCGACGCTAACCATTTTTCTATTGTCGCTGATCGGCATTCCCATCACCGGAGGATTCTTCGCCAAGTTCTACGTGTTCAGCGCCGCGTTGCAGGCCAATTTGGTTTGGCTCACGATTATTGGCGTGCTGAATGGCGCGATTGGCGCCTACTACTACTTGCGGATTATCGTCGTGATGTACATGCGGGAGCCGAAGGAAGATACGCCGATCGCGCCCATTCCGCTCGGGCTGGGCAGCGCGCTCGCCATTAGTCTAGCGGCTACGATCTACCTTGGCGTTGTTCCTGGACGGGTGCTGGAGATCGCCTCGCGTTCTGCAGCGGACCTTCTGCGTTGAGACTCCCCGGCGGCGAAAGCCCTTTTCTGAAGACAAGCTATTTATCGCAGCGTTGAACCGCTGCTCCACTCAACTCCGCCGCGTTGTCGCTCTCGCCTTCTTCACCAGCTCCACATGGTTCCGTCAAGTTTACGGTTTACCGGCAGGTAGGCGCGCTCATAGGGATATTTGGCCGCCAGCTTCTCGTCGAAGTCCACGCCGTGGCCGGGTTTGTCGCCGGGATAGAAGTGGCCTTTGTTGAACGTGTACGCGTGGGGAAACACGTCATCGGTTTCTTGTGCGTGGCGCATGTATTCCTGAATGCCAAAATTGTTGATCGAGATATCGAAGTGCAAGGCCGCTCCCATGGTGATTGGCGAAAGATCGGTTGCGCCGTGGCAGCCGCTTTGCACGTGATAAAGCGCGGCAAAATCGGCGATCTTCTTCAGCGCGGTGATGCCGCCGCCGTGGACCACGGTCATGCGCAGATAGTCGATCAATTGCTCCGTGATGAGCAGCTTTGTGTCCCACACGGTGTCGAAAATCTCGCCCACGGCCAGCGGGGTAGTGGTGTGCTGGCGAATGATACGGAAGCCCTCCTGCAACTCCGCCGCTACTGCATCTTCCAACCAAAAAAGATGATAGGGCTCGAGTTCTTTTCCCAGGCGCGCCGCTTGGATCGGGGTAAGCCTGTGGTGCGAATCGTGCAGAAGGTGGATATCGTCGCCAAATCTCTCGCGCAGGGTTTTGAACAATTTGGGAACATGATTCAGATACTTTTCGGACGACCACGAGTTCTCCGGTGGCAAGCCTTTTTCGGCGGGCTCGTAGAATGTCTTATCTTTGGAGACGCCGTAGGTGCTGGGCAGGCCTGGAATGCCGGATTGGGCGCGCACCGCCAAGTATCCGTTCTCAATGTACTTGCCAACCTCGTCGGAAGTTTCTTCAATGTCGCGGCCGTTGGCATGGCCGTAGACCATCACGCCGGTGCGGCTCTTGCCTCCCAGCAAGTTGTAGAGGGGCGTGTTCAGGGCTTTGCCTTTGATGTCCCAAAGCGCCATGTCGACCGCGGAAATTGCGCTCATGGTGACCGGGCCTTTGCGCCAATAGGCTCCGCGATACAGGTACTGCCAAATATCCTCGGTCTGGAACGGATCACGGCCAATGATGCAGGGAATCACGTGATCGTTAAGATAGCTGGCCCCCGCTAATTCGCGGCCGTTGAGCGTGCCGTCGCCCAAGCCGTAAATACCTTGGTCGGTATAAATTTTGAGGGTGACAAAATTTCTTGCGGGAGAACAAACAAAAACCTTCGCATCCGTAATCTTCATCCACATTCCTCGCTAGGTCGATCCACTGCGCGACTTCCTCACTCGACAAACCGCTTCAGCGACGCACCGGGCGAATCCGCGAGCCACGGGCACTGCACAGAATACTCCTCTTTTCTGCGAGTTGGGATGGAGACAGGGATGTCACATGGCGTGCGATAAGAGCCGCGGATTAGATGCACCCTCAGCCGAATCGCTGTTTCTGACTTTGGCAGCCTTTCCCCATGCTAGAATCGCCGCCTACGGTGTAACGCGAGTGGACATCCGAGAAATCGCAAGAAGGGCCAAGGTCTCCACTGCGACCGCGTCCCGCGCCATTAACCATGTACCCACCGTCAACCCTCAACTGGCCAAGCGCGTCTGGAGCGTGGTCAACGAACTGGGCTACTACCCGAACACGCAGGCGCGAGCCCTGGTTTCGGGGCGCAGCCGCATTTTTGGCCTGATCATCTCGGAAATCACCAACCCTTTTTTCCCGGAAATTGTTCAGGTCTTCGAACGCATTGCGGTCCAGCATCGCTACGAGATTCTGCTGACCTCCACCGGCAACGATCCGGAACGCATGGAAAGTTCGGTGCGGCGCATGATCGAACGGCGAGTGGAGGGGGTTGCGGTCATGACCTTCGGCATGGAAGAAGTGCTGCTGGAGGGCCTGAAGCTGCGCAATGTGCCGCTGGTGTTTGTGGACGTGGGTCCGCCGCGCTCGCGAGTGAGCAACATCCGTATCGATTATCTGCACGGAATCAGGCAGGCGGTACAGCATCTGGCCACGTTGCGCCACGAGGAGATTGCGTTTATCACCGGGCCCCTGCGCCTCAAGTCGGCGGTGGCACGGCAGAACGCCTTTGTGCGCTCCATGCAAGAGCTCGGCCTGAAGGTCGACCCGGCGTTGATCGTTGAAGGCGATCACACCATGGAGGCCGGCATGAGGGCCTGCGCCCGGCTGCTGGCGAGACCCAAGCGGCCGACCGCAGTCTTGTGCTCCAACGATATGACCGCGATTGGGGTGATGCGCAGGAGTTACGAAGCCCGAGTCAGCATTCCGCGCGATCTATCGTTGGTGGGGTTCGATGACATCCGGCTGGCGCAGTTCGTGCTGCCCCCGCTGACCACGGTACAGATGTCACAGGCCGAACTGGCGCGCCTGGCGTTTCACGCCTTGCTGACCGAGGTCGGGCGCGAGACGCCGGTTCCGCACGGCACCGAATACCCGCTCCAGACCAAACTGGTGTTGCGCGAATCAACGGCCTTGGCCGCTTCGCCCAGCAAGCCTTCCACGGGCAGGCGCCGGAGAACCGCGCCGGTCCGGCTGACCTCCGACTAGGTGTTATGCCTCTTTCCGGTTCACTGCCTCGGCAGTTCGGATCAATCGGGGGAGCACATCCGCAAGTGCACCCTTTTGCGGCTGGCCGAAAGCAAAATAGAGTTTGCTGAATAGCGGGTAGAGATCTTCGTAGACGCGCTGTTCGGGCTTTGCCGGCTGGAAAAACGTGTGTGGCGGGCAGATCTTGTCCTGAGCTTCTTCCACGGTCTTAAAAGTCCCGGCGGCGAGAAATGCAAAAATCGCCGAGCCCAGGCTAACGACGCTCTTGCTTGGAACCAGCACGGGACGCCCCAGCACATTCGCATAAACCTGATTAAGCACGGGATTTTTCTGGGGAATGCCGCCGGCGTTAATCACCCGTTTGATGTGCACTCCGTGTTCGGCCATGCGGTCCAGAATCACGCGGGTGTGGAATGCGGTGCCCTCAATGGCAGCGAACAATTCGTCTTGCGCGGTGCTCTGCAGGTTCCAACCCAGCGTGATGCCGCGCAGGTTGGGGTTCACCAGCACGGTGCGGTCACCATTGTCCCAGGTCATGCGCAGAAGACCCGTCTGCCCAGCTCGATAGTTCTCGAGTCCCTGGCTCAAAGTCTTAACGTCCGTGCCGGCGCGAGTGGCGATGGCATTGAAAATATCTCCGACGGCGGAGAGGCCGGCTTCGATTCCCGTGCGATGGGGATGCACGCTTCCCTGCACCACCCCGCACACGCCCGGCACCAAATTCACCGACGGCGTGATTCCGATGATGCAAGTCGATGTGCCGACCACGTTGACCATATCGTCGGTGCGGCAGCCGGCGCCGATGGCGTCCCAATGCGCGTCAAAAGCGCCGACCGGAATTGGGATGCCGGCTTTCAAACCCAGCTTCTCGGCCCAATGCGGCGAGAGCCTTCCCTCGATTTGATCGGAGGTCGCAAATTCTCCATCCAGCTTTTCGGGAACCCCCGCCAGCAGCGGGTCGACTTTAATCAGGAATTCCTCAGAAGGCAACCCTCCCAGAGCGGGATTCCACAGCCATTTGTGCCCCATGGCGCACACGCTGCGTTTCACTTTTCGGGGATCGGTGATGCCGCACAACGTGGCAGCGACCATGTCGCAGTGTTCGAAAGCGGAGACAAACTGGGAGCGTTTCTCGGGATTGTGCCGGAGCCAGTGCAGCAGTTTGGAAAAACCCCATTCGGAAGAGTAAATACCGCCGCACCATTCGATGGCTTCCAGTCCCTCACGGTGAGCGGCTTCGGTGATCTCCGCGGCCTCGCCTTTGGCGCGGTGATCGCACCACAAATAGTATTCGCCGAGAGGCTGAAGGTTCTTTCCGACTGGAATGACCGAGGAGCCGGTGGTATCGAGAGCGATGGCCTCGACTTGATCGCCAGAGATGCCGGCCTTCTTGACTGCCTCGCGCGTCGCGGCCGCCAGCGCGCGCATGTGGTCTTCATGCGATTGGGTGGCATATTCGGGATCTTCGCGTTTGCGATGCAGCGGATATTCGGCGACCGCGGATTCCAACAGCCCGCGGTCGCTGTCCACCAAAGAGACGCGCACGCTCAGCGTTCCGAAATCCACTCCCGCCACAATGGCCATGCTGTTTTTCCGCTATTGCCTTTCGTGCCAGTACATGTCCCAGCCGAGGTAACGGGCGGAGGCTTCGTAGACCGCATCTGCGACCGTGGATAGATTTGCGGCCACGTGGTGTTCGAAACCCCGCTCGCAGATCAAGCGCAGGAGCTTTTGCAGGTGGGGAATCTCCACCACGCCCGCGCCGCCAAAGGTGTTGAGCGGATCGTCGGTGAACCGGCCTTGGCCCACGTAACCGCGCATGCGGCCAGCGGTATCGTCCGTCGAAAAGCGGGCGAAGCTCATCTTTTCCGGCTTAATCAGGCCCACGCAGGTGCCAAACGTGTTCTCCTTGCCGACCGTGCCGGCAATGATTTCCTGATAGTCCATCTTCACCGAACGGAAAAAATGTTTCGGCAAGTTCGAGCAATGGAAGCAGACCGCCTTGTTGGGATCTGAACCGTAGTTATTGTTCCAATCGAGGAGTGCCGACGGCGTCTCCGAGGCCAGGCGCAGGGCGTGCATTCCGAGGACGCCGCAGATGTCCACCTCGCAGGCGCTCGAAAGCAGGCTGTCGCTCATCATGCTCATGATGGTGCACGGCACCACGCCCAGATTTTCTTCGATCGAAGTCCAGCATTGCACGGCGCTGATGGCCACTTCGGTGGCTGCCATCCATTGGTCAACCACCGCGCCCAGCTTAGCCATCTTCAGCAGCGCCGCAGGTGGCACGCCGCTCGACTCCACATACTTATGAATCGCCGCCAACTTAGCCTGCGCCAAGTCATCGTTGTCCTTCATTCGCTCGATTCGGCCGAGCACTTCGGACAAATCCAAGGTTTCGATCGAGATGCCTTGCGATTCCAGAATCTTCTCGCTGTAGCGAACGGTATTAAAGGCCGTTGGCCGCGCCCCAATCGCGCCTACCCGCAGATTGCGGAACCCGTTCACCACCCGGCAGACCGCCGCGAACCATTGCAAGTCTTTGGCAAACTCCGGAGATTCCGGGCTCTCGGTGTGCAGCGTCGTGATCGAATAGGGAATGCCGTATTGCGTCAGATTGTTGCAGGCCGACATCTTGCCGCAGAAGCTGTCGCGACGATATTTGATCGTCATCTTTTTAGGGTCGTCCGGGGTTGCCTGCACCAGGACTGGAACCTGCAAATTCGCCAGGCGCAGCGTGTCGGCAATCGCGCGTTCCTCGCCGAAGTTAGGCAAAGTGACGATGACGCCGTCGATCCGTTCGCGGTTGCGCTTAAACAGCTCGGCGCAGCGCCGCGATTCCTCGCGAGTTTCCACCGCGCCGTAGTGGGTCTCCTCGGGCGTGGGTGCAACCACGTCAATGCCGGCGGCGGCCAGAACGCGCAACATCTCCTCGCGGCCTTCCTTGGCCAAATGATCGGGAAAGAAACCACGGTTGCCCACGATCAGGCCCATCGTCATTTTTTTCTTCAACGTCATATGACTCCCTTGAATTTCATCTATCTCTGTCCGTAGTACGCGTCTTTCCCGTGTTTTCTCAAGTAGTGTTTGTCAAGCAGGTGCCGGCCAGTTCCCTGCGCGCGCGGATTGATGCCGGTGGTGAAATACGCCATGCGCGCCACGGATTCAAGGATAACCGCATTGTGCGCCGCCGCGGCGATGTCTGGCCCCCAGGTGAAGGGCGCGTGATTGGCCACCAGAACCGCCGGGACCGCCATGTAGTCGAGGCCCTTGAAGGCTTGCACAATGGCGGTTCCGGTGTTTTTCTCATAGTCCGAAGCGATTTCTTTCTTGGTCAAAGCTCGCGTTACTGGAACCGGCCCGTAGAAATAGTCGGCATGAGTGGTTCCGAAACATGGAATGGACTTGCGCGCCTGCGCCCACGAAGTCGCATATTCGGAATGGGTGTGCGCCACACCGCCAATTTTTGAGAAAGCGCGGTACAGTTCGACATGTGTGGGAAGGTCGGAAGATGGGCGCAGAAAACCCTCGACGACTTTTCCGGTGAGGTCCGTCACCACCAAGTGCTCCGGCTTCATCTCCGCGTAGGGCACGCCGCTGGGCTTGATGACGATCAGCTTATCCTGACGGGAAATCCCGCTGGCGTTTCCGAACGTGTAAAGCACCAGCCCTCGCCGCACCAGTTCCAGGTTCGCTTCAAGTACCTCTTGCCGCAGCTTTTGCAAAAGCATGGTTTTGGGATGGTTGCTAAGTAGGAACACCGTTCGGACGCGCCAGTAATCGTTTTCCGAACAACAGAAAAACTAGAGGAATCAGCGGGCTTTGTCAATGGTCGGCATCTCCAAGCGGGCCCTGGCGAGGGGATGATCCGTGTTTGATATTTGTTCACTGCAGACTTTCTCGAAGAGGCCAAGAGTGGACTAGAATAGCGCCAGGAGTGAACCTCTTTGGCGAAATTTGAAGACTGCCTCCAGCGTCTGGAGAAGATTGTGCAAGAACTCGAAAAAGGGGAAGTGCCCCTGGAAAAATCTCTGGCGCTTTTTGAGGAGGGAATGCAGCTTTCCGCCGCCTGCCGCAAAGAGTTGGACGAAGCGGAGGGCAAGGTGGAGATTCTGCTGAAACAGAACGGGAAGCTTCAAGCTGAAGTATTCGAGCCCCTCGCCGGTAAGGCGCCTGGCAAGAAATAGGCGCAAGCCGGTACGTCGTCGCTCGCAGTATCAAACCTACGGTAGCTTTCGCACGGAAAGCTGCCGCCGCCAGCCCGGCCGTAAGACGACGGTCAAAAACCCAGGGGGTGTAATGCAATCTCTCAATGTAGTCCTCCTCCAGAGCGATCCTGGAACCGCTCAATTCCTCATCGCTCCCCTGTGCAACTTTTTCCGTTCGGTTTGTGAAGCGCGGTCGTTCGGCGATTTGCGAAACATCGCCAAAAACGGCGCGGCAGTCGTTATCCTCGACCTGGAGATGGCCTCTGTTCCCGACGTTGGGCAGCTATGCCATGACTTTCCGGGCATTTACATCGTCTGCAACCACCGCTTGGCCGACGAAGAAATGTGGGCGGCGAGTCTGAACGCCGGAGCCGCCGACTGCTACCGATCAGATGATACGCGAGGCATCCTTACGGCGGCACTCTGCAACGCGCCTATGGTGCGCTCGCTGGCCGCCTAACATAACTTTCGCCAACCCACGAGGACGCCGCAGCGGCGTCCTTTTCTCATTGCACCCGAACCGAAAGCCTCGCCTTGTTATACTCAACCCTCATGCTGACCCAGACTTTGCAGCAAGGCCAGGCATTGACGGACGCGGCGTTGGAGCGTCTTCTGCCGCCGGGAACGCAGCATCCCTCGTCCATCCATAGAGCGATGCGGCACAGCGTGTTTGCCGGCGGCAAGCGACTGCGTCCCATTCTGGCCATGGAAGCAGGCCGCATGGTTGCCAGTTCCCTTCCCGCCGCAATCGAGGAATTGGGCGCAGCATTGGAGATGCTGCACACTTATTCGCTCATCCACGACGATTTGCCGGCCTTGGACAACGACGATCTGCGCCGCGGCCGGCCCACTTGCCACAAGGTTTTTGGCGAAGCGATTGCGATTCTGGCCGGCGACGCGCTGCAGACGCAGGCCTATGAGGTGCTAGCCCGGCTGAAGTGCTCGGCGGAAAGCCGAGTGCGGATTATCGAGGAAATTGCCCGCGGCACCGGCACGATCGACGGCATGATCGGCGGCCAAGTCGTAGACTTGGAAGCCGAGCATAGCAAGCCGGACATCCAAATGCTCGAATACATCCATCGTGCGAAAACCGCGGCACTGATCACCGCCAGCGCGGTCAGCGGCGGGATGTACGCCGGAGCCAACGACGATGCAGTCGCGAAACTGCGCTCCTTCGGACTGAAAATTGGCTTAGCGTTCCAGATCGTGGATGACGTGCTCGACGTAACCCAGACTTCCGAGCAGCTAGGCAAGACCGCGGGGAAAGATACCGCGGCGGAAAAGGCGACGTATCCTGCGCTGTTTGGGGTTGAGGAATCGCTGCGCCGCGCTGATGAGTTGGTCGATTCCGCTCTGCTGCAGCTGAGCGGCTTTGGCGGCGGAGCAGAGACGCTGAAATCTCTGGCGCGGTTCTTGGTGGAGCGAAAGAAATAGGCTCGTTGAGCCATTGTGCGCGGCATTAGGCTTTCCGCTGTGCTCTCCGTGCTCCTCTGTGGTAAAAAAGAGCTTACGGCGATGGAGTTCGCCACAACCGCCTGGTTCCAGTTGGCAGCACCACCCGGCTGATGACTCCTACCAACTAACGCAGGAGAACTCCATCGTGCTCGACTTTCTAGCTATATCCCTAGGCGCAATCGTCGGCGCCAACGCCCGCTACTGGCTCAGCCGTTTTTCCGTCCGCGAATGGGGCACGGCGTTTCCTTACGGCACGCTCATTATCAATGTGCTGGGCAGTTTGGTCGTGGGCTTTTTCATGATCTGGACCACCGAGCGGGTATTGGTGAATCCGCGCTGGCGGCTGCTGGTCGTGGTGGGATTTTGCGGCGCGTTCACAACATTTTCCAGCTACGCCTTCGAGAGCATGTCGCTGTTCGAGCGCGGCCAAGCTTTCCTGATGTTCGCGAATATTATCGGCAGCAACCTGCTTTGCTTGGCGGCGGCGGTTGGCGGCATGGCACTGGCGAGGGTGCTGTAGAATGCAAGACGCAATGGCGGTACAAGTCACCATTTACCTCAACGAAGCTGACCAGTGGCATCACAAGCCGCTGCATGTGGAGATTCTCAACTATTTGCGGCGAGAGAATGTTTATGCAGCGACCGCGATTCACGCCGTGGCGGGATTTCTAGGGCGCCATCAGGTCGCGACCGCGCACTTGGTGGATGCCGGCGGCAAACTGCCGGTGATCATTATTTTCGTGGATACCGACGAGCATGTGAACCGCGTGTTGCCCACTCTGAAAGAGATGGCCGCGCATCGGCTGATCGTGCGGGAGAACGTGGTGCTGGAGCAGGGAAATCTGGATTAGGGCTACCCAGTGCGCCAGGTCGAGCGAAGGATCTAACTCACATGCCGTGACCTGCGCCGTCGATCCCGGCAAATAGATCGGTCTCAATTCCCAAAAGCATTTGTGGGCGGGTTGCAGCCGCCAGGTGAAACAACTCCTCCGCATTGCGCAACGTGCGCTCGCCGTAGGTTTCCATTAGAGGCAGTTGGCTCTGGTGGGCTCGAAAAGCCGCGATCTTGGCTTCAATGTATTCGGTGACGTCGATCTTCGTGGTCGCCGGAGAAAGCGAAACCGGCTGGCGCTCGGGCCATGTCCGCAGCGCCGTGGTGTAGTAGAGCTTTTGCGCGCGGTGGGGAGACAGACCCTCGGCGAATTGTTCCGCAAAGCGATCGCTGCGCCCAGCCCAATGATAGGCGGCGGTGGTGAACATCCCAACCGCCGCGTGGTCCAAGTGGGCGGTAACTGTTCCGTCGAGGCCTAGCGTCAGCACGACTTGAGGTTGGATTTGGCGGATTCGGCGGGTCAGATCGGCCACGACATCAATCAGATTCTGTTGCGTCAGGTTTCCATCGGGATAGTCCAGAATTGTCGCGCGGCTCACCTTCAAGATGCGGCAAGCCTCATAGAATTCCTGCGTGCGCGCTTCGGAGAGCTCCTCAGCAGATCGCGTATCGCCGCGGTTGGTGGCGGCCTGGCCGCGAGTCAGGCAGATCACGTGAGTTTCCACGCCCTGCTCGTGGTATTTCAGAAGCGTTCCACCAAAGGCCCAGGTTTCATCGTCAGGATGCGCGGTGGTGCAAAGCAATCTGAGCATAGGGCTATCCCGCGACTACTTTTTCACGGCCACGGCCACGCCATCGCGAATGGGCAGAATCGTAGTGAACAAATCGGGCGAACCATATAGCAGACGATTGAACTCCAGAATTGCCTTGGTCGAAGCCTCCGTGGGACTTTTCTCGGCCACGCGGCCGCTCCAGAGTACGTTGTCCGTAATGAACAACCCGCCTTTGCGCAGGCGGGGTACGGCGAGCTTGAACACGCGCGGATAGTCTTCTTTATCCACGTCATTGAAAATGATGTCGAACTCTTGCTTCTGTTCGGAGAGCAGTTCAAGCGCGTCGCCGGTTCTTATAGTGATTTGTTTGCTGACACCTGCCCGGTCGAAATAGCGACGGGCCTGCTCGGCTTTTTTGGGATCGCCATCGGTGTAGACGACGCGGCCGCCTTCGCCCACCGCGCGCGCCCACCAGATGGTGGAATAGCCGATGGCCGAACCAAGCTCGAACACTGTTTTAGCCTTGGCAAGGGACGCTAGTTGAAACAGCACGCGAGCCACCGCCGGGCCGACGATGGGGATTTTATGTTTGACAGCCTCGGCTTCCATCTCGGCCAAGACCTCATCGCGCGGCGGAAGCATGGCGTAGAGGTATTCGTCGACCTGGTTGTTGGTGATGCCGTGGTCGAACAATTCTGGGCGGGCTTTGCTTAGGGATGACAAATTGTGCTCTCCTAGTTGAGCTGTCGAGCTTCGCTCGACGGACAGCCGAGGCGGCTGCCCCCACGTGGTCGTTGGTTCAGGAAATTGTGACTCCGGGCTTCAGCTCGACGATCTCTACTCCGGGCGCCAATCTATGCAATGCGCTTGGCGTTCCCACCAGCACCGGGAAGGTTCCAAAGTGCATTGGAATGACCGTCTTCGGCTGCAGCAGGTTGCAAGCATAGGCCGCTTCGCGCGGCCCCATGGTGTAATGGTCCCCGATCGGCAGCATGGCGATGTCAGGCGCATACAGCTCGCGAATAATCTTCATATCGCCAAAAACATTAGTGTCGCCGGCATGATAAATCTTGAGCCCGGTGGAAAATTCAATGACGTAGCCACAGGCTTCCCCGCCATAAACCAACTCGTCGCCGTCCTGGATGCCGCAGGAGTGGTCGGCGTGCACCATGGTGACTCTGATGTCTCCCACGACCTGCGTACCACCTTTGTTCATCTCCGCTAGGTTCTTCACGCCTTTTTTCCCCAGCCAGCGGCACAATTCAGGAATGCCGACGACAGTAGGGCTGTGCTTCCTGGCGATTTCGACCGCGTCGCCAATGTGATCGCCGTGGCCGTGAGTGCAGAGCAAAACGTCAACCTTTCGAACGTCCTTCTCGGCTTTCGGACACATGGGATTGCCCATCACCCAGGGGTCGATCAGAACGGTTTTCCCGCCCGGGGTTTCGATGCGAAAGGTGGCGTGGCCTAGCCACGTAAGTTTGATTCCGTTGAGGTTCATAAATCCCTAGCCTTCAGGTCTCAGCAATCAGCTTTCAGCAAAACCGACAGACAAGAAGGATCAACCGGCAATCTCGCGCCGCCGAATGCTGAAAGCTGAGAGCCGACCGCCAATTAGTTTAATATGAACCGCCATGGCGCAGTTGAAGGTTCTGATTTCGCGCGAGCAGATCGCCGGCCGGGTCGCGGAGATCGGCGCCCAAATCACCCGCGATTTTTCCGGTCAGTCGGTGATTCTGGTAGGCGTGCTGAAAGGAGCTGCGATTTTTCTCGGCGATTTGGCGCGCTGCATCGAACTGGATACCACCTTTGATTTCATCGGCGTTTCCAGCTACGGAAACCGGCCCAGCCCGGCGCAAGAACTCAAGAGCGGCTGGGACTCTACCGGCGAGGTGCGCTTGACCAAAGATGCGGACCAGTCTATGCAAGGCCGGAATGTGATTTTGGTGGAAGACATTCTAGACACCGGGCTCACCATCACGTTCCTGAAGCAACTCCTGCTGGCGCGCCAGCCGAAAGCGTTGCGCATCGCCGCCCTGCTCGATAAACCCTCTCGCAGGAAACGGCCGATGCAAGCCGATTATGTGGGATTTGAGATACCCGATGAGTTTGTCGTGGGATACGGACTGGATCACGCCGAAATGTACCGGAACCTTCCCGACATCTGCGTCCTGCCCAGAGAATAGGTCAGCCTCCGGGCTGGGCTTGCACGACTGTTATCATAAAAGATTGTGGTGACGAGCAATATCCAAACCGACGCCGGTTCCAAAATCGAGCCCCTGCTGCTCGAAGTCGCGGACGTGGTCAATACCACGCTCGACTTGGATACCTCGTTGCGGCGGGTTGCGGAAGTTGTGCGCAAGGTCATCGACTACCAGATTTTCGCCATCCTTTTGCTCAATGAGAAGACGCAAGAACTGAGCTTCCGCTTTCAGGTGGGCTACCCACACGAGGTTGCCGAGCGAATGCGGGTCAAAGTTGGCGAGGGTGTGACCGGACTGGCGGCACAACGACGCGAGGCGGTGCTGGTCGGGGACGTAGCCGACCACGCCGACTACATCGGCGCGGCTCCGGGAGTGCGCTCGGAACTCGCAGTCCCCTTGATCCTGAAGAATCGCGTGATCGGAGTTCTCAATATCGAAGCGCTGCAGCCGAACTATTTCACCGAAGAGCACAAGCGCCTGCTGACCTTGATCGCTTCGCGCATGGCGGTGGGGATTGAGAATGCGCGCCTCTACACCCGCACTACACGGCAAGCCCGCACTTTGGTGCTGCTCAATGAGATTGCCCGCGAGTTGACTTCCATTCTGAATTTGGACGAGTTGCTCAAGCACATTGCCGAATTGTTAACCCGGCTGATCGATTATCAGATGTTCAGCATTCTGCTCTTGGACGCCGCCGGAGAAAAGCTGCAACACCGGTTTTCGCTGCGCTTTGGAGAGAATATTCAGCTTAAAGATGATCGTCCTCTCGGCCTGGGGGTGGTGGGCCACGCCGCGCAGCACCAGCACGCGGTGCTGGTGCCGGATGTGACCAAGGATCCCCGTTACATTCAGGTGAACCCGGAAACCCGCTCCGAGCTGGCCGTGCCGCTGATCTACAAAGACAAGGTCATCGGAGTGCTGGATTTGGAGCACACGCGCCGCGGCTTCTTCACCGAAGATCACAAGCGGACGGTGACTACGCTGGCGGCCCAGGTCGCCATCGCTATCGAAAACGCCCGCTTATACGAAGAGATCGCGCGCCAGGAAAAACGTCTGGAGCGCGATTTGGAATTAGCGCGACAGCTGCAGTCGCGGCTGCTTCCGCAGTCCCGGCCCAAGTTGACGAATCTGGAGATTGCCGCAAAGTTTATTCCCGCGCGCGCCATCGGCGGCGATCTGTATGATTTTGTCAGTTACTCGCTTTCGCGCACCGCGCTTGTCATTGGAGACGTGAGCGGCAAGGGCGCGCCTGCCGCCATTTATGCGGCGTTAGTGAGCGGCATTCTCCGTTCGCACGCTCCCATTGAGCCGGGACCGGCGGAAATGCTCCGCGCCGTCAATTTCTCTCTTGGGGAACGCAGAATTGAGGCGCAGTTTGTGTCGCTTATCTATGCTGTTTGGGACGATCCCAACCACACTCTGCAAGTGGCTAACTCGGGATTGCCGCGCCCAATTTACAGCCATCAGGGGAAAATTGAGACGATCGAAGCGACGGGATTGCCCCTGGGGCTGTTCGACGACGCCGACTATGACGAATTCACTTTCAAGGCCGCGCCCGGCGACTTGTTCGTGTTCTTCAGCGACGGCATTTTGGATGCGAGCAACCGTGCCGGAGAATTGTTCGGCCGCACCCGCGTGGAAAAAATTGTGGCCAAGTGTTCAGGACTGGCGGCGGACTGCGTGGTGGATTCGCTGTTCAAAGCCGTCGCCGAATACGCCGCCGGGGTGGAGACGTTCGACGATCAGACCGTAGTCGCCATCCGAGTCAAGGGCAGTCCAGGAAAGAAGAAGTGAGTCGATCCGCAGCCGAACATGCCGGACGCCCGCCGGCCTTTTCATATCGTAAATTGGGCAAAAACGCGCTCCGCAGTGGCGCCGTCGTTTTACATGGCGACCAATTGCCCTTGTCTCGCCTTGCTGAGCGCTTTGGCACGCCGCTCTATGTTTACTCGGCTTCGAACATTCGCCGGCGCATGCAGGCTTTCGACCGCGCCTTCGGCAAGGCCCCGCATACGGTTTGCTATTCGGTAAAAGCAAATTCGAACCTAAGCATTCTGCGTATGCTGGCCAAGATAGGATGCGGTTTCGATGTAGTTTCGGGCGGAGAACTGGAGCGCGTGTTGCGCGTCGATCGCCGGGCCGCGCAGAAAGTAGTTTTTTCCGGAGTCGGCAAGACCGCCGACGAGATGCTGCTGGCGCTCAAGGCGGGAATTCTGTTGTTCAACGTGGAAAGTGAAGCGGAACTTTCGGTCTTGGCGGAATGTGCCTCGCGGCTGGAGAAAAACGCGCGCATCGCTTTGCGCGTGAACCCGGACGTTCCGGCTGACACGCATCCGTACATTTCGACCGGCTTGCAGCAGCATAAGTTTGGCATTCCCATCGAGCAAGCCCGCGCGCTTTACCGGTTGGCGGCAAAACATGCCTTCCTGCAAGTCAGCGGCGTGAGCGTGCATATCGGATCGCAGATCACCGACATGGCTCCTTTTGCCGCCAGCATGGATCGCGTGGCCCAATTAGTGCGGGCATTGCGAGCTGACGGCCACAGCATCGGTTACGTGGACGCGGGCGGCGGGCTAGGAATTGCCTACGAGGGAAATGGCGATAATGAATCCGATTTCGCCGCACGCGCCAAAAAATATGCGCACGCGCTGCTGCAGCCTCTGCGCGAGTTGAAACTGCATTTGCTGTTGGAGCCCGGGCGCTCCATCGTTGGTCCAGCGGGCGCGTTGTTGACCCGTGTGGTGTACAAGAAGACCAACGGCCCCAAGACGTTTCTGGTAGTCGATGCGGCCATGAACGACCTCATACGGCCTTCTCTCTACAAGGCGCATCACGAGATCGTTCCGGTTATTCGCAACGCGTCCACCGGCGACGAAATCGTGGACGTGGTCGGCCCGGTTTGTGAAACGGGGGATTTTTTTGCCCGCGACCGGCAGATGCCTGGCGTTGAGCCAGGCGACCTGCTGGCCATTCTGGATGCGGGCGCGTACGGCATGGCGCTCGCCTCCAACTACAATACGCGCCCGCGACCCGCCGAAGTGCTGGTCGATGGGAAGTCTGTCAAAATCGTTCGCCGCCGCGAGACTGTGGCGGACTTGCTGCGCAACGAGCTTCCCAAAAGTTGATTCTTGGGTCCGATTTCTGCCGCCACTCCCTGCATCTCACCGCTGTCCCCACTTCAGTTTGGTGCGCAGAACATCAAAGAACGTTCCACTGACATGCAAAAGCTTGATTTGCAGCTCAGACTTGCGGCAGCGCAGGCGGTCTCCGTCCTGTAACGGCATCCCAATCTGACCATCAACACTTAGATAAGCTTCATCATCGCCGGTCTTGGCTATGATTTCGATTTCGGCGCTGTCGGGGACCACAAGGCTGCGGTGAGTGAGCGAATGGGCGGAAACCGGCGTAATCACAAACGCGCCGACCGAAGGCATCAGGATTGGACCGCCCGCCGCCAGCGAATAGGCGGTCGAGCCGGTTGGCGTGGAAACAATCAGACTGTCGGCCTGATAGCTGGAAACGAACACGCCATCGACGTACACGTCGCAATGGTTCAAGCGGGCGATGGTGCTCTTCCCGACCACCACGTCATTGACCGCGTCGAAGCTTGCCAGGCTGGCGTTCTTTCGGACTACCTCGCAGCGCACCATGGAACGGGGTTCGACGTGACAGCGGCTCGCTTCAATGCCCTCCAGGGTCGCATACATTTCTTCCAAAGGAACTTCGGTCAGGAATCCCAGCGCCCCCAGGTTCACCCCCAGCACCGGGATGCCGGCTTTCGCGACCGCCCGCGCGGCCGCCAGCAGGGTTCCATCGCCGCCCAGCACCACCACGAAGTTCAAGGCCAGGTCGGCCATGGCCTCACGCGCCAAAACGCGAATTCCGGAAGCGTAGGGAGCGGTTTCAGGATCCACCACCACCTGATACTGATGCTGACGAAACCAATCGAGCAGGCTGGGAACGATTTCCGCCAGCTCCGGCTTGTTGGGCTTGGAAATAATTGCGGCAGACTTGGTCGCGGATGGAAGGTTGTTGGTCGACATGGTCCAACTGGAATTGTACAGAAATCTCACGAGAAGCTTGCAATGGCCAAGCTGGGCGTCCGCTAATACACTCCGTACAGCAGGAATTCCCGGTTTCCTTCCGCCCCCAAGATCGGCGATTCAATGACATCGGTGTGTTTGCAGTGCAGGTTCAACAGCACCTGGCGGACTTTTTCTACGGCAGCCTTTTGCAACGCCTGGTCGCGGACGATTCCACCTTTCCCAACATGCTCGCGGCCAACTTCGAACTGCGGCTTCACTAGCACAACCAGATGCCGCGGCGCATTCTCCGCCGGAATTTCGGGGAAGGCCGCGGCTATCACCGCGGGTAAGATCAGAGTGGCAGAGATGAAAGAAACATCCATCACCACCAGATCGACTGGGACGCCAACCTGCTCGCGGGTTAGGTAGCGTGCGTTGGTCTTCTCCAGCAGGCGAACTCGCAGGTCTTGGCGCAGACGGAAATCAATTTGCCCATGGCCGGTGTCCACCGCAATTACGTTGACTGCTCCGCGCTGCAGCAGGCAGTCGGTGAACCCGCCGGTGGATGTACCCACATCGAGGCAAAGTTTATCGGCCACGTCGATATGCCAATGGTCAAGTGCCCTCTCCAGCTTCAGCCCGCCTCGGCTGACGTACTTCAGATCCTCTCCGAGCACTCGGATTTCGGCTACCGGATCGACACTCGCGCCGGCCTTGTCCATTTTCTGGCCGTTGACCAGCACCCTGCCGCCCAAAATCAAAGCCTGCGCGCGTTCGCGCGAGGCGGCCAGTCCGCGCTCCAGCACCAATTTGTCGAGTCTGGTTTTCAGAGGAGACTCCGGCTATCTGTCCGCACTTCATACAGTGCAAACTGCAGAAACGATTCTCGATGAATCACTTGCGGGCCCACTGTCCCGTTTTTACACAGTGTTTTGCACCGTCATGTTGAAAAAGCGGTAGCAACCCCTCGTCGCACTAACTTCAAAACAAAAGCCGCCCCCAGGGGCGGCTGACTTTCGTCGAATCCGCAATGGTCAGCTGGCCACTTCCTCCAGCAATTTTTGATCGATATCAAAATTGGCGTGCACGTTCTGCACATCATCGTGCTCTTCGAGCGCTTCCATCAGCCGGATCATGGTGGTGGCGTTGGCGCCTTCCAACTTGATGTAGTTTTGCGGAATCATGGTCACGCTGGCCGATACCGGCTCGATTCCGGCCTTCTTTATCGCTTCCAAGACCGCCTCGTAGGCCCCGGTATCGGTCAGCACTTCCCAGTTGTCGCCGTCGTCGCGCAGGTCTTCGGCGCCGGCCTCCAGCACCAGGCCCATCAAGTCATCTTCCTTGGCGGCGGATTTCGCCACTACGACGTCGCCTTTCTTGTGAAACATCCAGGAAACCGCGCCGGCATCGGCCATGTTGCCGCCGTTTTTGCCGAAAACATGGCGGATTTCGCTGACCGTGCGGTTGCGGTTGTCGGTATTGATATCCAACAGGATGGCCACACCGCCGGGACCGTAGCCTTCCAGGGAAAACTCTTCGTAGGTCGCACCCGGCAATTCGCCGGTGCCGCGCTGGATGGCGCGTTTGATGTTGTCCTGCGGCATGTTCTCGGATTTTGCCGCCAAAATGGCGCCGCGCAGGCGCGGGTTGGCGTCCGGATCGCCGCCGCCATTCTTGGCGGCAATGCTGATTTCCTTGATCAGGCGGGTAAAAATCTTGCCCCGCTTGGCGTCCAAAGCGCCCTTCTTATGCTTGATTGTCGCCCATTTTGAATGGCCGGACATGGCGATACCTCGTATTCAATGAACTTTGCTGGAGCAGGATTCGCCCACGCAAGAGATCGCAGAGATCACAGGACTGCCTCGCGGAGCCTCGAAACCATGCAGGCGAATATTGAGTATAGCAGATCGAGGATTGCGGGACGCGGGTTTAGCTTTCGGACTTCTCCCGCCGGTTCAGGTACCCATAAGCCACGGGTAGCAACGGCGGGGGCGGTAGAATTCCCTCATCCAGAACGATTTCGGGACCCTCTGTAAACCCGGACCACGGAAACTCGTCCATACTCATAGCAGAAGATGAGGCGCATGGGAACGACCCTGGCAGCAACCTTCGGTACATCGGCGCGGGCGGCCGCGGAAGCCATCTCGCCGGAGCTTTTCGACGAAATTGTCCGCCGCCACCAGCGGCGCGTCTACCGGGTGATTTTTCTGCTGCTCAAGGATGCCGACGCTGCGGACACTCTCACCCAGGAATGCTTTCTTCGCGCCTTCCAAAAGCGGTCCACTTTCCGCGGGGAATGCGCACTATCGACTTGGCTGCTCAGGATTGCGGTCAACTTGGTTCGCGATCACCAGAAGAGCCGCCGCGCTTCTTTTTGGCGGAAGCTTGTGGGCCTGGAAGAGGAGGGCTCGGGTAACGCTACCGTTCCGCAATTCGCCGCGCCGCAACCTTCCGCGGAACGAACCCTGTTGGCACGCGAAACGCTCCGGGAAGTGTGGAGCGCGGTCGCTTCCCTTTCGCCGCAACAGCAAACCATCTTTCTGCTGCGTTTTGCCGAAGAGATGTCGCTGGCGGAGATTGCCGAGGTACTTCGGCTCAAGGTTGGGACCGTCAAAGCACAGCTATTCCGCGCCACCAGCAAGGTGAGAGAGACGGTGAAGGAGAAATCATGAAGTTCATGCGCCATCTCAACGACGAGGAATTGACGGAATTGCTTTTGGAGAGGGATGAGCAAGAGTTGCAGCATACTCTCGCAAAACTCCCCGAGTGGTTGCGCTCCAATACCCAGCCGCCGGAGTGGTTTTGGCAAAAGCAGCAAGCGGCCATCCGCGAGCGCATCGTTGCCACCCGGCGCTTGGTCTGGCCGGTCCTGGCCGCATCCGCCGGCGCCCTGGGGCTAGTGGCGCTCGCGGCATCCATGTTGCACGGCGGCCGCGCCCCGGCGCCTCCGCCTGCTCCCAGCGCGCAAACCGTGTCCGACCAGGAACTGATGATCGCCGTCGAGCAAGACGTGCAGTCTGATGTCCCGGAGGCGCTCGCGCCGGCTGACTTGCTCGCCGATGAAATCGGCAACTCCCAAGCTGTCTCGACCTCGAGTCACGTCCCAAAGGAGAACAAGCATGAGAACTAGCAAATTGATCTATCTGCTCGCCCTGCTGCTGCCCGTACTCGGGTTGGCGCAGGCTCCGACTGACGGCGCTGCTGGCGGCCCTCCCAGCCCCCCTCCCCCAGGCATGGGCCAGATGCATGGCTCAATGGCCATGCATCGTGGCGAGATGCAGATGCAGCATGGCCCGATGCGCGGCGAGATGGGGCGCGGCGGCATGGGCCGTCACGAAATGGGCAAGTGGTGGAAGAATTCCGAACTGGTCAAAAAGCTGCAGCTTACCGACGCTCAGATCAAGCAGCTTGATCAAACCTTCTTCGATCACCGCATGAAGCTCATTGATTACCACGCGGATTTGGAAAAGCAGGACATGAAGCTGCAAAGCCTGCTGGATGAGGATTCGCCCAACGAGGCCCAGGTGGGGGCGCAAGTGGATCAGGAACTCGCCGCCCGCAGCAAGCTGGAGCGCGAGAACACCATGATGAATCTCGATCTGCGCAAGGTGCTCTCCGTCGATCAGTGGCGCAAGCTCAAAGCTATCCGTCAGGATCACGAATCGGGCGGGCATGAGTTTTTCGCCGGCCATCGTGGCCCCAGAGGCCGCGAAGACAGCGGACCACCTCCCCAATAATTCATCTCGCAATACCCTTCGCCAAAGCCGCCTGGCTCACGCAGCAGGCGGCTTTGCCGGCGTGCTAAACTCGATTTACATTCCATTCGCTCAGGAAGCCTCGATGAAATTCGGCGTAATCATCTTTCCCGGATCGAATTGCGATCATGATGCGTACTGGACCCTCCAGAACGTGGCTAAGCAGCCGGTGACGTTCCTGTGGCATGAGTCCCACGACCTGCAGAACTGCGATGCCATTGTGGTTCCGGGCGGTTTCGCGTATGGAGACTACTTGCGCACCGGCGCGATTGCCAAATTTTCTCCAGTGATGGAGTCGGTGCGCAAGTTCGCCGCGGCCGGCGGGCTGGTCCTGGGCATCTGCAATGGCTTCCAGATTCTCTGCGAATCCGGCCTGCTGCCGGGAGCGCTCACTCGCAACGTGGGCCTCAAATACGTCTGCAAGCAGGTCCACGTGCGAGTGGAAACCTCCGACACTCCTTTCACCAACGCTTGCCGCGAAGGCGAGGTTCTTACCATTCCTATTGGCCACATGGAAGGCAACTACTTTTGCGACGATGCGACCCTCGCCGAGCTGCAGCGGGAAAAGCGCGTGGTGTTCCGTTACGCGAGCGCCGCTGGCGAAATTACCGCGGAGGCGAATCCCAATGGGTCGCTTTTCAACATCGCCGGCATTTGCAGTGCTGGCCGCAACGTGCTGGGCATGATGCCTCATCCGGAACGCGCGAGCGAAGCGGAACTGGGTGGCGTCGAAGGCTTCAGGATCTTTGAATCCTTGCTGGGCGTCCTGGCGGAGAAATAAGTCCTCTTAATCCACACCCATTCCACAAGACTTGCACAGTTTTTGACCCAAAGGGATTCGATTGCGCTTCCGGTGAATGTATTGGTTTGTTAGTTTGAGCCATCCCCGTCCGCTTACTTGACTGCTCGCGCTAGGCCCCAAGTCTTCGTGTGTTCATTCTTGGAGAGTCTATCTATGACTACCAGCGAGATCATGAGCAGCCTGTCCGATGCGGTCTTGTGTGACCAACGTATTCTCAGCGCGCCTGAAAGAGAGTTGCTGGCCAACCTCTTGCAACGCGCGCAGAGGAACGCTGGGGATGGCGCCGTAGCCGCCGCCATCGCCAGCAGCGTCGGAGAAATTGTTGCCCAGCGAGCTTACGGAGTTCTAGGCGAAAGCATCATGCGCCGTCTGGCCGAAAGCCTGAGCGAGCCTGACCAGATCCGCAAGCAGCGGTCTAAGACAATAATGGCGGGGCCGCCGGGAGGGCCGGGGCAGGGACCGTTTCCCCCCAGTCCGAATCCTCCTGGACCTCATTTGAGGACGGCCGGCCCGCCGGGAGGACCCGGTCAGGGGCCGTTTCCCCCCAGCCCCAATCCGCCTGGGCCTCATGCCACGGTTCGTGCACTGCAATCCCGGAGCGAAAACGTGGCGGTCGCGGAGATGCCCGAAATTCTGCCGGCGAAGTGCGTCATCCTGGAGGAGTTTCTGGCCCCCGCCGAGCTGAGCGCGTTGCTACGACATACGTTTGACCACGAGGCGGATTTTCAGCTCAGCGAAGTGGTTTCGCCCGGGGTCACTGGCGGAATCGTGGACCATGAGTACCGCCGGTCGCGCGTGCTTATGAATCTAGCCGGCCACCAGGCCGTCGTGGTGAACCGCATCCAGTGTTGTTGGCCGCGCATACTCTCTGGATTGGAGCACGCCGAATTCACGGCCTCCAATGTCGAGGCGCAAATCACCGCCAGCAACGACGGCGACTTCTTCCATTGGCATAGCGACAACTCGCAGGAAGTGAATGCGCCGAGGGAGATCACCTTCGTCTACTTCTTCCATCGCGAGCCCAAGAATTTTCGCGGCGGCGAGCTGCGAATCTACGATTCGCGCCGCGAAAACAACGGCTACACGCCCATGGCGAACTACCGCACGGTGGTTCCCCAACAAAACCAGATAGTGCTGTTCGCCAGTTCGCTGGCGCATGAGATCACTCCGGTGGAATGCCCTTCCCGGGCTTTTGCCGATAGCCGCTTTACGGTGAACGGATGGTTTCACAGATGAACCACGTGGGCAGCCTGGAATGGCTGGAACGGTTGATGCAGATCCCGGCGTCACCGCGTCCGCTGCCCGCGAGTCTTCCCCCGTCTCGTTTTCATTGCCGCTTGGTTCAACAGCCGGATCATTTGGTTCCCCATGGCTTTCGCACGGAAACCTGGGGGGATTCGTCCTATGGCGGGTTGCGAGTGAGTCCGGAGGTCTTTTTCGCACGCGACGGTGAGCTGCCTGCCGCTCTGGTTCACGACGCCGGCCTGGTGGACAATTTCGCGTTGCAGGGGCACGTCGCGTGGGTGACGGCTCCGGGGAGCCGCGCCCTGCAGCCTTTCCATCTGGAAGCGGAGTGGGGAGAAATCCTGGCTGGCGCCCCGCCCGCGGATCCCCTGCCCGCAACTCTCACGCCCAAAGCGCGCCGCACTCTTGCCCTGGCCAACGTGCTGGGTGAACCTGATGCGTTTTTCAAGCGCCGCGAGGACTGGGTGGAAGGCACGACTCGTCTGACCCGCCAGTTCAAAGACAAAGGCTACGCACCCGTAGGGCAGATGATTCACCCTTTCCACATCTCGGCCCTGCGGCGCTACTATCGTTATCTCATCCGCACCGGCGGTCTGCCGCTCGGGGATGCCCAAAGTTCGCGCCGCTACGTCGCCCATAACGAGAGTGTCGCGCGCTTCTTTCACCATCAACTTGCCAGCACAGTGAGCGCCATCGTGGGCGAGCCAGTCAAACCTTCCTATGTTTATCTAGCTTCCTACCAGGGTGGCGCACAGCTGGAGAAACACACGGACCGGGAGCAATGCGAGTTCAGCGTTACGCTCTGCCTTGACTATTCTCCCGAGCCCCGCCGCGAGACTCCCTGGCCCATCCACCTTCATACCACTTCAGGCCGCGTGACCGTATTTCAAGCGATCGGAGATGGCCTAGTCTATCGTGGCCGCGAACTGCCGCACGCTCGCGACCCGCTGCCGCCGGATCACACCTCCACGTCTATCTTCTTTCACTACGTGCGGGAGAACTTCTCCGGCAGTCTGGACTAGCAATCACTTTCCCTCAGACTGGGGCGCCGGTTGCCATTCATAAATGACCGGGAGCTGGAATATACTGGCTTGGTCTCGCTCCCGGCAGACGGGGAGTGCAGGCTTGCACTTAGGTTCAACTCTCAATTCTTGCCGCATTTGGACCTTGGATCGTCGGTACGGTAGCTAACCATAGGGAGGACGACATGCATTCGCAATTTTTGCGAGCCATCGTGTGGCCCGTGTTCGCGCTGACTACTTGTGCGTGGGCTCAGCAGGCAGACTCCTGCGCCAGCCTGATGAACTTCAAAGCTCCGAGCGTCGAGATCACGAAAGCCGCACCGATTCCTTCCGGAAGCACCGTGCCGAATCTCTTTGGGCCGGGCCACAGCGCGCCGCTGCCCGCCTATTGCCGAGTCGAGGGCGTGATCAATCGCCGCACCGGGGTTGGCGGCGAGGAGTTTGGAATTAACTTTGCGCTGGCTATGCCAGAACAATGGAATGGCGATTTCCTGATGCAGGGCGGAGGCGGTAGTAACGGCGTGGTGCAGCCGCCTCTCGGTCTGAATGCCTCAGGGGGCACACCCGGGCTCATGCGCGGATTTGCCGTGGTCAGCACCGATACGGGCCATAAGAGCCGTCGAGGAGGATTCGATTTCGGTTTTATGCAGGATCAGCAGGCATTTCTGGACTTCGCTTATCTCGCCAATGCCGAGGTCGCCACGCTGGCCAAACAACTCATCGCCCAGTACTACGGGAAGCCGGCGGCATTTTCGTATTTCTCCGGATGCTCCACCGGGGGCCGCGAGGGCATGGTTCTTTCGCAACGCTACCCCACGGTTTTTGACGGAATTATTTCGGGCGACCCAGCCATGCGCACCGGCCTCTCGAACCTGGCGATCGGCAGGTGGATCCCCGTCGCGTTCAACCAGATCGCTCCGAAAGATGCCGATGGCAAACCGATCATCGGGCAGGCCATCACCGACGGTGACCGGAAGCTGATCGCAGATGCGCTCCTGCAAAAGTGCGACGCGAAAGACGGATTGGCTGATGGCATGATCTCCGACCCTCTCGGCTGTGATTTTGATCCGGCGATTCTCACCTGCAGCCAAGGGAAGACCGAATCCTGCCTGAGTCCAGAGAAAGTTGCCGCGATTAAAAAGGCTGTCGGCGGACCAAAGACGCCGAACGGCGTCCAGATTTACCCCGGCTTCCTGTACGACACGGGCATCACCGCCAGCGGGCCCATCCGTGGGATTCTCTCTCCGGGAGCGGGCATTTTCGGACCCGCAACCACGGCCATGGAACTCGACGTCGAGAAGGAAGCGCTCGCGGATATCGAGCCGCTCGTGGAATCGATGTCCACCAACCTGACAACTTTTTCCCAACATGGCGGCAAGCTGATCTTTTACCACGGCGACAGCGATCCCTGGTTCTCGCCGCTCGACACTTTCGACTACTACAAGGATATGGCGGCTGCAAACGGCGGCCTCGAAGCCGCTTCCAAGTGGAGTCAGTTTTACTTCGTTCCTGGGATGTCCCACTGCGCCGGCGGTGCCAGCCTCGATCAGTTTGATCTTTTGGGTGCGCTGGTCAATTGGGTCGAGAAGGGATCTGCTCCAGCGTCATTGACTGCCACCGGCCGGGCATTCCCTGGGCGCAGCCGCCCTTTGTGCCCTTACCCCAAACACGCCCAATATAAGGGCCAAGGCGATACCGCAGACGCGAACAATTTCGAATGCCGCTGATGACCGTGAGGGCAGGTGGCCCTCGATAAGAACGAAGGCTTTGTCAAGGCATAGTAGTTCTGGCCGGTGCGGAGCACCGGTGGATTT
>Ga0209415_10000032_pt1 | contig 171002 bp, 160 predicted proteins | sample PeaSoiSIISIP2007_FD_187696 | JGI IMG/M metagenome (GOLD analysis project Ga0209415, IMG submission 187696) | Peat soil microbial communities from Weissenstadt, Germany - SII-SIP-2007 (SPAdes) (version 2) | ecosystem: Environmental > Terrestrial > Soil > Wetlands > Peat | place: Germany... | reverse complement strand
CACTCCGGGCACGCTGTTACCGTGGAGCCGTGTCCGACTGGCCGGTGCTCCCGTTCAACGACCACGTCGTCGCCCTCTTCCCTGGTCAGGGCTCGCTGAGCCCCGGCGCCGGCGTCGCGTGGCACACCTCGCGCCATTGGGAGATCGTCGAGCGCATCGCCAAGGTCACCGACGTCGACGTCGACCGGCTGCTGACGCTGGCCGACGACGAGGAGGTCGTGCGCACCGACAACGCCCAGCTCGCCACCTTCGCCCTGTCCATGGTCGGCTACGGCGAGCTGCTCGACTGCGACATCCGGCCCCGGTACCTGCTGGGCCACAGCCTCGGCGAGTTCTCCGCCCTCGTTGCGTCGGGCCTGCTCAGCGTCGACGAGGGCGCGCGTCTCATCGCCGTGCGCGGCGCGGCGATGGCCCGCGCCGCCGCGGCCGAGGACGGCTCGATGATCGCCCTGATGGGCGGAGACGCGGGGGCGCGCGACGCGCTCGATGACCTCGACGGCATCTGGCTGGCCAACGTCAACGGCACGGGCCAGCTGGTCGTCAGCGGCACCCGGGCGGCCCTCGACGACCTGCTGGTGCGCCACCGCGAACTGGGATGGCGCCGAGCGAGCCCGCTGCCGGTCGGCGGCGCGTTCCACTCGCCGCTCATGGCCCCCGCCCAGGAGGAGCTCGACCGCGCCCTGGACGTGACGACGTGGGGATCGACCGACGCGGTCCTCGTGGCCAACGTCGACGGGGCCGTGCACACGAGCGCCGACGACTGGCGCCTGCTGCTCTCGCGCCAACTGACGTCCCCGGTGGAGTTCCTCGACGCGACGCTGGCGCTGCCCGAGGTGGTGACGACGTCAATCGAGCTCCCACCGGGCGGCGTTCTCACCGGTCTCACCCGCCGCATCCGCGAGTTTCGCGCCCAGTACACGCCGGAGTCGCCGATGGCGCTGCGAGGGATCGAACCGTGAGCCGCCTCGTCGTGGTGACCGGCGCGAGCCGCGGAATCGGCGCGGCGGTCGCCGAGCGCTTCGCCGCCCAGGGCGACGCGGTGGTGGCGCTCTCGCGCTCCGGCGACGCGCCGAGCGCCTGCGCGCGCTCGGTGCGCGTCGACGTGACCAACTCCGGCGAGGTGGCCGCGGCGGTCAAGTCAGCCGTCGAGGAGTTCGGTCCGGTCGTCGTGGCCGTCGTCAACGCCGGCGTGACCCGCGACACGCTGGCCCTGCGCATGGGCGACGAGCAGTGGCGCGAGGTCCTGGCCACCAACCTCGACGGCGCGTTCTACACGGCCCGCGCCGTGCTCGCCTCGATGGTGCGCGCGCGCGCCGGCTCGATCATCTTCATGGGATCGATCAGCCCCTTCGTGGGCGTGCCCGGCCAGGCTAACTACGCGGCGTCCAAGGCCGGCCTCGTGGGACTCGCGCGCGCGCTGGCCAAGGAGGTGGCGACGCGGGGCATCACGGTCAACGTCGTGGCTCCGGGGCTGATCGACACGGACATGACGAGCGAGCTCGGTTCGGCGCGCGACGCGATGGCCGCGCTCATCCCGATGGGCCGCGTCGGCCAGCCGGCGGACGTCGCCGGCGTCGTGGCGTTCCTGGCCAGCGATGACGCGCGATACGTCACCGGGGCGGTCATCGCGGCGGACGGCGGTCTCGCGCTCGGGATGTAGGTGCGGGCCCGAGGGCCCGATGAGTACGATGGAACGAGACAAAAGCCAAGGGGTACCTCGATGGACCGTAACGAAGCACTCGCCAAATTCACTGACAACGCCGTGGAGGTGCTCGCCGTGGATCCGGCCCAGGTGACGCCCGACGCCTCCTTCGCCGACGACCTCGGCGCCGACAGCCTCGACCTGGTGGAACTGGTGATGGCGCTCGAGGAGACCTTCGACATCGAGGTCGCCGAAGATGAGCTGAAGGACATTCGCACCGTCGGAGAGGCCTTCGAGCTCATCTACGCCAAGCTCTAGTGCGAGCCGCCCTCACCGCGGACGGACCGGTCCCCGGGCGTCGGGTCGCGGTCACCGGCGTCGGAGCCCTGACCTGCGCCGGGGTCGGCGTGGACGCGCTGTGGGCCGCGCTGCTCAAGGACGTCGCACCGCCGAGCAAGCGCGTCGCACCCTTTGACGCCTCGCATCTCGGCGGTCCCAAGGAGCTGCGTCGTCTGGACCCCTTCTCGCTCTACGCGTTGATGGCCGCCGACGAGGCGTGGCGCCAGAGCGGCCTCGAGGGCCCCCTGCTCGACGCCGGCAGCATCGTCACCACGGGCATCGGAGGACTCCAGACCATCCTCGAGCAGGTCAAGGTCCTCGACGCGAAAGGCCCCGCCCGGGTCTCACCATTCATGGTGCCCATGATGATGCCGAACGCGGCCACCGCCGCGGTCTCGATGCGCTACGGCCTGGGCGGGCCGTGCGAGACGGTCACCACCGCGTGCGCCGCGGGCACCCACGCCATCGGCAACGCCGCGCGCCTGGTCGCCCAGGGACGCTGCCCGGTGGCGGTGGCCGGCGGTGCCGAAGCGGTCCTGGTCGAGCTCGCCGAGGCCGGCTTTCGCAACATGACCGCGCTGAGCAACCTGGACCTGTCGCGGCCCTTCGACATGGACCGCGACGGCTTCGTCATCGGCGAGGGCGCCGGCGTGCTGATCCTCGAGGAGTACGAGCACGCCTTGTCGCGCGGCGCGACCATCCTGGCCGAAGTGATCGGCGCGGCCTCGACCGCCGACGCCCACCACATCACCGCGCCCGACCCCACCGGCAGCGGAGCGATCCGGTGCATGGAGCTCGCGCTCGCCGACGCCGGTCTCGCGCCCGGCGACGTCTCGCACATCAACGCGCACGGCACGTCGACGCCGCTCAACGACCTGGCCGAGTCGGTCGCGGTGCACGCGGTGTTCGGCGACACCGTCCCGCCAGTGACCTCGATCAAGGGCCACCTCGGCCACTCCCTCGCCGCGGCCGGCGCGCTCGAGGGCGTGGCTTCCGTGCAGACCCTGCTGCGCCAGTTGATACCCCCGACCGCCGGGACCCACAAGATCGACCCGGAGATCGACCTGGACGTCGTGGTCGGTGAGCCACGGGCCGCCGAGGTGGACACGGTCCTGTCGAACTCGTTCGGCTTCGGGGGCCACAACGGCTCCGTGGTGTTCCGGCGCTACGCCCCCTAGACGCTGAACCAGTCGTCGCGGTGGCGATCCACCTGGGAGTTCTCGTAGGCCCAGCGGGCGTTCGCGATGAACTCGCCCAGCAGCACCGGGTCCTTCACCCCCGACGCGGACTCGACGCCCGAGCGCACGTCCACCCCCCACACCGGGTAGTGCTGCACGACGTCGACCACGTTGGAGGCGGTCAAGCCGCCCGAGGCCACCAACGGCGTGCGGATGGACTCGTCGAGAAAGACGCTCAGGCAGTCGACCAGCGAGTCGTGGTCATCGGATTCGGGCAGGACCAGGTAGTCCACCCCAGAGGTCCGCAACTCCAGGTCGATGACCCCGGTGCTCGGTATCGTTCGAAACACCGTGTTGACCCGTTCGGCGACGTAGTGCAGCTGCTCGACGGTCATCGCCCCATCGATCTGCACCGCGCTCAGCCCCAGCGTGTTGGCGATCTCGACGATGCGCTGGGGCAGCTCGTTGCGGAAGACGCCCACGGTGAGCGCCCCGTGGGGCAGGCGGCGCACGATGTCGTGGACGAGCTCGGTGGACACGCGGCGCGGCGTCGGCCCGAACTCGAATCCGACCGCGCTCGCGCCCAGCCCGATCGAGAACAGCGCGTCCTCCTCCGTCGTGACCCCGGAGATCTTGATGAACAGGTCATCGACGAACAGGCGCACGGGACCTCCCCGCGACAACGCTAACTGACGACGGTCGCTGGCTCAGATCGTGTCGATCCGCACGTCGGAGGTCTCGCCGTCGACGAGCGTGCGGTGCGCGACGCCGAGCGCGACCACGCCGCCGGTCGCCGGAACGGCCGTCGTGACGCCCTGGGGGCCCTCGGGTCCGCGCGAGCGGAGCACGGCATCGATCGCGCCCGGCGTCGGGCCCGTCGCGCGGACCAGGCGCCAGGGCACCTTGGCACCGCGAGAGTCCAGGCGACCCACCAGCTCCTGACCGGTGTAGCAGCCCTTCGTGAACGAGATCGTCGCGGCTACGACGTCGGCCCCGAAGCTGTGAGGCGTGAGCTCGCGCGCGAACTCGTTCTCGCCGGGCCACCGCGCGGCGACCAGGTCGGCGGTGGTCGCGAACGGACCCTCCACGCTCTCTACGACGTCGAGTACGCAGTCGACGCGCAGCAGAAATCGGCGCAGCCGCGCCAACGCGTCGTCGACCCGCCCGCTGGGCACGACGAGGTCCAGCCCTCCGTCGGCGGTCCTCGCCAAGAGGGACGTCACCACGACCGAGTCGGGTCGCAGCAGCAGGGACCATCGCTGCTCGTCACCCAGGGACTCGACGTCCTGGCTCAGCTGACCCTGCAGGAATCCCACGGCTTGGCTCCCACGGCCTCTGATCAGGGACCATTCGAGAGTGTCCACGGTCGGGTGCTCGGGCGGTCCACTCATCGACCATTACAGTAGGCGCGACCGCGCGACTGTCGTTCGGTCGTTGGGGGCTCGACGTGTCGCTGCAGAACGAACTGAACACCCTGACGTCGTCACTCGCCGAACTCGCCGCACGCCTGACCGCCCTGGTCGAGGACGAGGGACCCGCGATGAGCGCCGACGACTACACCGAGTTGGTCGCAGCGGAACGCACGGTGGGCGCGCTGCTGCGCCGATTGAACCGCGTCGCCTCGCGAGTGCGATGAGCGTGCGACGGTAGTCTTTTTCATGGTCGCCACGTGGCAACACTCCGCGTCGCTCACGACCGATCAGCGACTCGACGTCCTGAACCTGCTAAACCGCACCGAGGTGCTGCTGGGCCGCGAGGCGATCGACGAAGGCCGGCGACGGGTGGTGGTGCACGGCTGGTCCGCCGAGCATTGGCTGCACCACTCCGACGCCCACCTCGACGGCTACGCCGTGCTGAGCGGAGCCGTGCCCCCGACTCTCGAGATGTGCGGCGGTGGATTCGATCCGTCGCTGCTCGACGCGGTCCTGTCGCTCCACGACCACGTGGACTGGTGGATCCGCGGCGTCAACGGCGCGGCGCGAGGGCGGGTCGTGCGGACCCTGCAGATGCTCGAGGTCCGGCTGCCGGTTCCGGTGGAGGACGTGCCGGTCGGCGCGACGCTGCGCAACTTCGAGCCGGGCCGCGACGAGCGGGCCTGGTTGGCCCAGAACAACGCCGCCTTCGCCGACCACCCCGAGCAGGGTGCGTGGCGCGACGCCGACCTCGACGAACGATGCCGTGAGCCGTGGTTCGACCCGTCGGGCTTCCTCCTGCTCGAGATCGAGGGCCGCCTCGCGGCGTCGTGCTGGACCAAGGTCCACGAGCTGCACCCCGACCGCTTCGGCGAGATCTACGTCATCTCCGTGCACCCCGACTTCCAGGGTCGCGGCCTCGGTCGGGTGATGGTGACCCAGGGACTCGAGGCCCTGCGTCGCAAGGGCGTCAGCGAGGCCATTCTGTTCGTGGACGAGTCGAACGCCGGCGCTCGCGCCCTGTACGCATCGCTGGGCTTCACGCTGGTGCGCGAGGACCAACTGGTCCACTTCGACCGCAGCTAGGAACCGACCAATCGTCCCACCGCGAAGGTGACACCCGCCGCGAGCGCCGTCACCATGAGCTGGCGCAGCGCCCAGCGCCACGTCCCGCGCCGGATGAACCAGCCGATCACGCCGCCGAACACGAGGGACGCCACCGCACCGAGGGCGATCGACCACAGCGCGTCGTTGCCGCCGCTGGTCACGAGCCACGGCAACAGCGGGATGAACGCCCCGAGCGAGAACGCGAGGAAGGACGAGATGGCCGCCGCCCACGGCGACCCCGTCGCGGACGGGTCCACTCCCAGCTCCTCGCGCGCGTGCGTGCGCAGCGCGAGGTCCGGGTCGCGCATCAGGTCGGTGGCGAGACGGTCCGCCAGCTCGGTGTCGATCCCGCGCGACTCGAAGAGCGCCTGGAGTTCGTCGCGCTCCTCGGCCGGACTCGCCTCGAGGGATCGGCGCTCCACGTCGATCTCGTACTCGAAGGACTCCTTTTGGGCCCGGACCGAGACCCACTCCCCCGACGCCATCGAAAAGCCCCCGGCGACCAGTCCGGCCAGACCCGCGAGCCGCACGACGCTGTGCCCGGGGTTGGCGCCGGCGAAGCCGAGGATGAGCGAGATGTTGGTGACCAATCCATCGCTCGCCCCGAAGACCCCGGCACGAAACCATCCCGTCGTGATCTGGCGGTGCGCCTCACCGTGGACGGTCTCGGACACCCGTTCATCCTACGGTCGCCGCGAGCACCCCTGGGACCACCGGTAGAGTCGTCGTGGAGGTGGACATGGCCGCGCACGCTGCGAGTGTCGACGAGTTGGTCGCGATGGTGGGCACCCATCTGGGGTACTCGGACTACCACCGGGTGACCCAGGAGGAGATCAACCTGTTCGCCGACGCGACGGGCGACCACCAGTGGATTCACGTGGACCCGGCGAGGGCGGCCAGCGGGCCGTTCGGCACGACCATCGCGCACGGCTACCTGACCCTGTCGCTGCTGCCGGTCCTGCTGCACGGCATGGTGCACTTGGACGGGGTGAAGATGGGCATCAACTACGGGACCAACAAGGTCCGCTTCCCCGCGCCGGTTCCCGTCGGGTCCGAGATCCGCGCCGGGGCCACCCTGGCCTCGGTCGAGGAGGTCGCCGGCGGCGTCCAGGTCGCCCTCGACGTCGTCGTCGAGGTTCGTGACGCGCCTAAGCCGTCGTGCGTCGCGCAGATCGTCTCGCGCCTGTACCTCTAGAGCGGTGTCGACGCGCGAGCTCCCCCAGGGCGATGACAAGACGCGTGCGGTGCGCGCGATGTTCGACGCCATCGCCCCGCGATACGAGATGCTCAACCACGTGATGACCCTCGGCCTCGACCGGCGCTGGCGCCGCCGGGCGGTGAACGACCTGCGTCTTCCGGCCGCCAGCCTCGTGCTGGACGTCGCGGCCGGCACCGGCGACTTCACCCGCGAGCTCGCGCGCCAGGGTCACCGCCCCGTCGCCAGCGACCTCAGCTTTGGCATGCTCCACGCCGGCCACGGGATGGACGAGCGGGTCCAGGCCGATGCGACGTCGCTCCCCTTCCGCTCTGGCGCCTTTGATGGCGTGACCTGCGGCTACGCGCTGCGCAACGTGGCCGACCTCCAGGGCACCTTCGACGAGATGTCGCGCGTCGTGCGCCCGGGCGGGCGGGTGTCGCTGCTCGAGGTCGCCGAACCCGCGGGCGGCCTCTTCCGAGCCCTGTTTCGCCTCTGGTTCCGCCACGTCGTGCCGCTCATCGGCGCGATCTTCTCGGACCGGCGCGCCTACGCCTACCTGCCCCGCTCGACCGCCTACCTGCCGGGCGCCGAGACCATCGTCGCGATGATGAATCAGGCCGGCTTCTGCGCGGTGAACCACCGTTTGCTCACCGGCGGACTCAGCCAGCAGTTCGTCGCCACGAGGGCGCGATGAGGTTCGTTCGCCGGCGCGTTGACGCCCTGGCGTGGGACTCCCTGCGCACGCTGGGCGCCCGCGAGGGCTGGCTGGTCGAATCGCCCGTGGCCCTTCGCGCGGGCTTCGGGGGCTCGTGCGTCACCTTCAATCTGCCCGGTGGTCCCCACGACGAGACCAGCGTCGCGGACGCGTTCGCCGGTCTCACCTTGGAAGGTGACGACGGACCCGCCGGGACCGGCATCGTGGCCTTCGGCACGCTGCCGTTCGATCCCGCCGCGCCGGGACGCCTCGAGATCCCGACCTACGTCGTGACCCAGGAGCGGGGCGGCGCGACCTGGGTGACCAGCGCCGACGGCGTCGACGCGTGGCGCGGACTCCTCGACGCGCAGACACCCCCGACCCAGGACCCCCAGAACCTGCGGTCGCTCACGTACCAGCCCACGGCCGAGGAGTATGCCCACAACGTCGCCCTGGCCGTCGAGGTCATGCGCCACAAGGAGATCGACAAGGTCGTTCTCGCTCGCGCCGTCCTGGGCACCGTCCCCGAGCCCCTGGACTGCGCGGCGATCGCCCAGCGGTTGCGCCACCGCGAGCCCGTGTGCACCATCTACAGCCTGCCCACGCCCGACGGCCGGCGCTTCGTCGGCGCGAGTCCCGAGCTCATCGTGCGGCGCGAGGGGCCCGTCGTGCGCAGCCAGCCCCTCGCCGGGACCATCTCCCTGCCGCCGCACGCCGCCCCCGACGACTACCAGAACTGGCTGCTCGGCAGCGCGAAGAACCTCCACGAGCACGCCGTCGTGGTCGACGACATCGTCCAGCTCCTGTCGCGCGACTACGACGACATCGTCGCCGATCCGACGCCGTCGATCGTCGCCCTACGCACGGTGGCCCACCTGGGCTCGTGGGTGACCGGCGTGCACCGCGACGCCAACCGCGCCCCCGACGCCCTGGCCGTGCTGCGCCTGCTGCACCCGACCGCCGCGGTCGGCGGCATGCCCCGTGACGCCGCGACCGAATTGCTGGCCCGTCTCGAGGCCCACGACCGCGGCCACTACGCCGGTCCCGTCGGGTGGGTGGACGCCGTCGGCGACGGCGAGTGGTGGCTGGGCCTGCGCGGCGTGCTCGTGGACGGCACGTCGTTCGAGGCCTGGGCCGGCGCCGGGATCGTGAGCGAGTCCGACCCGATCGCCGAGCGCGAAGAGACCCGCGACAAGCTGGCGAGCGTCCTGACCTCGGTGCTGGTCGACCGGGTCTAGGGCCGCTTGCCGATGGGCCGCTGCAGGGCCCATTTGGTCACCAGCCAGAGCGCTTCGGCCACGATGCTGCTCGACATCTTGGACTCGCCCCGCGTGCGATCGGTGAAGGAGATGGGCACCTCCACGATCGACGCCCCGCCGAGGCGCGCGCGGTAGGTCATCTCGATCTGGAAGCCGTACCCGTCGGCCGTGACGGTCGTGAAGCCGATCTTCTCCAGGGCGGAGCGCGAGTACACCCGGTAGCCCGCGGTGGAGTCCTTGACCTTGAGCCCCAGCATCGCGGACGCGTACTGGTTGCCCCCGCGCGACAGGAGCAGGCGCGGGATCGGCCAGCTGGGGATGGTCCCGCCGCGCACGTAGCGCGACCCGATGACCACCTCGTAGGTCGTCGCGGCCGCCAGCAACGTCGGCAGCGCGCGCGGGTCGTGCGAGAAGTCGCAGTCGATCTCGACGAAGCGGTCGTAGTCGCGGTCCAGCCCCCACGCGAAGCCCGCGCGGTAGGCGCCGCCGAGTCCGTTCTTCGCGTCGCGGCGCATCACGGCGATCTGGCCCACCTCCTCGCCGACGGCCGCGGCGGCGTCCGCCGTGCCGTCGGGGCTGTTGTCGTCGACCACCAGCACGTCGGCGTCGGGCACCGTGTCGCGCAATGCGCGCAGCATGCGCTCGACGTTCAAGATTTCGTTGTACGTGGGCAGGACCACCAGCACGCGCATCGCTCGATACTACCGAGGCCCCTAGAATGCTCCGGTGGGATTCCCATCGCTGACCAGGTCATCGCGGACCACGTAGGCCACCGCCATGACCGAGCCGACGCGACCCAAGCGCTTCGCGTTGCCGCGCGAGATCCGCATCATCCTGAGCGTCGGCCTGCTGGTCTTCGTCTTCGAAATCCTCGTCCTGCCCCAGTTCGCCGGGGCGCGCCGCTCCCTGCACCTGCTCGCGGCGCTCAACCCGTTCCTGGTGGTGCTGGCCGTGGCGTGCGAGGTCGCGGCCATCTACTCCTACGTCGAGCTCACCCGCACGGTGCTCTTCCCCTACTCGCCGAGCCGATTCAACACGCTGCGCGTCAACCTGGCCGGCCTCGCGATCAGCCACGTGGTCCCCGGCGGGACCGCCCCGGCGGGGGCCCTGTCCTACCGGATCTTCAACGAGCTCGGCGTGCCGCGCGAGACGAACGCCTTCGGCCTGGCCACCCAGGGCAGCGGATCGGCGGTCGTGCTCAACCTCATCTTCTGGTGCGCGCTGGTGATCTCGATCCCACTGCGCGGTTTCAACCCGGCCTACGGGTTCGCCGCCCTGGCCGGGGTCTTCCTGCTCGCCGCCTTCTTCGGCACGATCCTGCTGATCATGCGCGGCCAGCGCCACGCCGACGTGTGGCTGCGGGTCCTGGCGCGCCGGGTCCCGCGCATCAACCCCGACAAGGTCAGCGCGCTCCTAGAGAAGGTGGCGGCGCGCATCACCCTGCTCATCAACAACCGGCGCACGCTGTGGTGGGCCTTCAACTGGGCCGGGCTCAACTGGCTGTTCGACGCGGCGTGCCTGTGGGTCTTCGTGTGGGCCTTCGGCCACGCCATCTCGCCGATCGACCTGCTGGTGGCCTACGGCCTGGCCAACATCCTGGCCGCCATCCCGCTGACCCCGGCCGGGCTCGGCGTCGTCGAGGCCACGCTGATCCCCACGCTGGTGGGCTTCGGCGTGCCGCACGGCCAGGCGATCCTCGCCGTGCTCTCCTACCGCCTGGTCAACTTCTGGATCCCGATCCCCATCGGGGGCGCGGCGTACGCGAGCCTGCAGTGGCGCCGCGACCGGGGAACTAGCGCGACACCAGCGACCGGGCCCGAGCCAACGCCCGGCGTTTGAACTCCTCCTGGGCCGAGAGGTCGTTGACCGGCTGGAGCCGGCGCCAGCGCCGGTCGGTGCCGAGCACCCAGGTGAAGCGGTCATCGTGCCACGTGACCTCGAACGCCTCGATCAGCTCGTCGCGGTTGTCGGAGCTCGAGATCGGCACCACGACCTCGACGCGGCGGTCCAGGTTGCGCTCCATGAGGTCGGCCGAGCCGATGTAGACCCCGAAGTCGGGCTCGCCCGTGCGCCCGAAGATGAAGACGCGCGAGTGCTCGAGGAACTCGCCCACCAGGCTGTGCACGGTGATGTGCTCGGAGAGGCCCACGACGCCGGGTCGCAGGCAGCACAGGGTGCGGACCTCCAGGCGGATGTCGACCCCGGCGCCGCTCGCCTCGTAGAGGGCGTCGATGATCGCCGGGTCGGTGAGGCCGTTGACCTTCATGGCGATCGTGCCGCGCGGGCCGAGGTCGCGCTGGACATTGATGAGCTCGACGATCCGCCCCCGCGTGTGGGTGGGGCTCACGATGATGGTGCGGTACTCCTCGACCCTCGCGAAGCCGGTCAGGAAGTTGAACAGCTCGCCGACGTCGTGGGTGATGTCCGGGTCGCAGGTCAGCAGCCCGAAGTCCTCGTAGGTGCGCGCGGTCTTGTCGTTGTAGTTGCCCGTGGCCACGTGGGCGTAGCGCGCGGTGGTCGCGCCCTCGTTGCGCACGACCAGCGCGGTCTTGGAGTGGGTCTTCAATCCCACGACCCCGTAGACCACGTGGGCGCCGGCGTCTTCGAGGGCCTTGGCCCACTCGATGTTGGCCGCCTCGTCGAAGCGCGCCTTGAGCTCGACCAGCGCCACCACCTGCTTGCCGTGCTCGGCGGCGCGGATCAGCGACTTGACGACCGGTGAGTCGCCCGAGGTTCGGTACAGGGTCTGCTTGATGCCCACCACCATGGGGTCGTCGGCGGCCTGGGCGATGAACACCTCGACCGAGTCGCTGAACGAGTCGTAGGGGTGGTGCAGCAGGATGTCGCCCTCGCGGATCGCGGCGAAGATGTCGCCGACGTGGTCGCCCTGGAGGAGGCGCGGCGGCGTGATCGGCGACCAGCCCTCGCCGCGCAGGTCGGGGCGCTCCATGGCGTACAGACTCCACAGGTCGTGCAAGCCCAGCGGCGCATCGGTCACGTAGACGTCGTTGGGGTCCAGGTCCAACTGGCCGACCAGGAGGTCGAGGAACTCCTTGGACATGCCGCTCTGGAGCTCCACGCGCAGGACCTCGCCGAAGCGACGCCGGCGCAGCTCGACCTCCAGGGCGACGAGCAGGTCGTCGGCCTCGTCCTCTTCGAGCATGAGGTCGGCGTTGCGGGTGACCCGGAACAGGTCCGCGCGCCCGATCGTCATGCCCGGGAAGAGCTGGCCGAGGTTCGCCATGATGAGGTCCTCGAGCAGGCACCAGCGCTCCGGACCCGCGGGCAGGAAGCGCGGCAGCGAATTGGGGACCTTGACGCGCGCGCTGCGCTCCTCGCCGTTGGACGAGTCGACGACCGTGACGGCGATGTTGATCGAAAGGTTCGAGATCATGGGGAAGGGGTGCCCCGGATCGACCGCCAGCGGGGTGAGCACCGGGTAGACGTGCTCGTCGAAATAGACCGCCAGGTCCTTGCGCTCGGCGTCCTCGAGGTCGGCCACGCGCACGATGGCGATGCCGTCGCCGGAGAGCTCGGGGAAGATCACGTCGAGCACCAGGCGGTCCTGGCGCTCCACGAGCGACGTCACGCGCTCGCGGATGGCGGCGAGCTGCTGGCGGGGCCGCACGCCATCGACGGAGGGCGTCTCCACGCCGGCCGCCACCTTGTCCTCCAGGCTCACGACGCGCACCTGGAAGAACTCGTCGATGAGGTCAGCGAAGATCGCGATGAACTTGCAGCGCTCCAGGATCGGGAGTTGCCGGTCCTCGGCGAGGTCGAGCAGGCGCGCGGCGAACTCCAGGCGCGAGAGTTCCCGACTGGAGAAGCGCTCGGGTCCGAACGACGAGAGGTCCACCGCCACGAGGGTCGCGACTCCTTACTTCACGAGAACGTGATCAAACCATCGTACGACTACTGTTGGACCGTGGCGAGGCACGCGACCCGAGACGCGCCGGCCCCCGCCACCAGCGTGGTTCCGGTCTCGAAATCGCGCTCCACCGAGCTGGGCCTGATGGTGCTGGCGTGGATCATCACGACGTCGCTGTACATCCTGGCCTCCCTGGGCGCCCAGGGGCACATGCCCCCTCGCCTGTGGTCCTTCCTGAGCGTGATCGTGTTCCTCTCGCTCGCGATGCACGTCGCCATCCGCCGCTACGCGCCCCAGGCGAGCCAGATCCTGCTGCCCGTGGCGACGCTGCTCAACGGCATCGGCTACGTGGAGATCGCCCGTTGGAACTCGACGCACGCCGCCTACCAGGCGGTGTGGTTCGCGCTGGGGGCCGTCGCGCTCGTGATCACGCTCAAGGTGGTGCGCCACGTGCGCGACCTCGACCGCTACCGGTACCTGACCCTGGTCGGCGCGATCTTCCTGCTGCTGCTGCCCCTGGTCCCGCACTTCGGCGAGACGGTCAACGGCGCGCGCCTGTGGGTCAAGGCCGGGCCGCTGTCGTTCCAGCCCGTGGAGCTCGCCAAGATCCTGCTCGCCTTCTTCTTCGCGTCCTACTTCGCGGCCAACCGCGAGCTGTTGTCCACGCCCACGATGCGCATCGGCCAGCGCCTCATCGTGCCGCCCTCGAAGCTGCTGCCCATCCTCTTCGCGTGGGGGTTCGCCATCGCCGTGCTGGGCGCGGAGAACGACGTGGGCTTCGCCATCCTGCTCTTCGCGCTCTTCTTGATGCTTCTATGGGTCACCACGGGCCTCAAGACCTACGTGCTGTTGGGCTTCGGTCTCTTCGCCGGCGGCGGCTTCCTGGCCGAGCGGCTCTTCTCCCAGGTGCACCTGCGCATCAGCTACTGGCTCGACCCCTGGCACTACATGAACTCGGGCGGGCTCCAGCTGGCGTACGGCTGGTTCTCGCTGGCCGCGGGCGGCGTCACCGGCACCGGCCTCGGCCTCGGCCAGTCGGGCACCGTGCCCTTCATCAGCTCGGACATGATCTTCGCCGCCGTCGGCGAGGAGTTGGGGATCCTCGGGATCATCGTGGTGCTGTGCCTGTTTGCGCTCTTCGTCGGCGAGGGGTTCCGCATCGCCCAGCGGGCCCACTCGGACTTCGTGCGCCTGGCCGCGACCGCGCTCACCGCGACCGTGGGCATCCAGGCGTTCGTCATCATGGCGGGCGTGCTGCGCCTCCTGCCCTTCACCGGCATCACGCTGCCGTTCATGGCCTACGGCGGCAGCTCGCTGCTGGCGAACTACGTCATCGTGGCCTTGCTGCTGCGGATCTCGGACGAGAACGCCACCGAGCCGCGCGGCGGCGAGATCCGGACGGTCGATCTCTCCTAATCCGTGGCGGCGGCCAGGATCTCCTCGGCGCACAGGATGGGCGCGGCCACGCGCTGGCGCAGCGCGAGGATGATCGCGTCAGAGGTGCGCGCGTCGAGGACCTCGCGGCCCTGGGGCGCCATCAGGTCGAGTTCGGCGAAGTAGACGCCGCCCTCGACGCGCACGATCCGCGCGGCCACGATGTCACAGCGCAGGCGGGCCATGATCTCGCTGGCCAGCTCGTGGGTCCCCGGGCGACGTCCCGCGACATACTCGAGGGCCTGGTGCAGCGCCACCGCCTCGGGGAGCGCGACCGGAATCGACAGGCTGCGGTAGGGCGCGTCGGCCTCCATGAGGTGCACGAACGGCGACGCGTCGCCGAGGTCGTAGGTCACGCTCTCCGCGTTCATCACCCGAAAGACCGGGGCCGCGTCGGGCGCCGGACTCGGGTCGGGAGGTGACGCGTCGCTCACGGGTTGCAACCTAACTGCTCCGGCGCCGCGACACGGACAGCACCAGGCCGCCCGCGGTGTAGAACACGAGGACCGCCGAACCCCCGTAGCTGAGGAACGGCAGCGGTATCCCCACCACCGGCATGATGCCCATCGTCATGCCGATGTTCTCGAAGCAGCTGAAGGCGAAGAAGATGAAGATGCCCAGGCACAGGACCTTGCCCATGGAGTCCTTGGCGTTCTTGGCGATCCAGAACATCCGGAACGCCACGAAGCCGAGCAGCGTGACGATCGCCGCCGAGCCGATGAAGCCCAGCTGCTCGCCGATGGCCGTGAAGATGAAGTCGGTGCGCTGCTCGGGCACGTAGCCCAGCACCGTCTGGAGGCCGTGAAACAGGCCCGCGCCGTGCAGACCGCCCGCCCCGATGGCCGACTTGGCGTTATTGACCTCGTAGATGAGCTGCTGCATCGCCGGGCTGGTGGAGTTCTGGTGCAGGAACGAGATGATCCGGTCCAGCTGGTACTTGTGCAGCAGCTTGCCGTACACGGCCAGCGCCACGGCAGCCGAGCCGACGATCGCCAGGAATGTCATGAAGCGCGGCGGCACGCCCGCCACGACCATCATCGCGGCGACCACCAGGACGACGATGGTCGCCGTGCCGACGTCGGGCTGGACCACGATGAGCACCAGGGGCACCGCGCCCATGGTCAGGATTCGCATGACGTCGTACATGGCGAGGCCGTCGGGGCGGCGCTGGCAGTAGGTGGCGACGGCCAGCACGATGATGAGCACGGTGAACTCGCTCGGCTGGACCTGGAAGAGGCCGAAGTTGTACCAGCGCTGCGCCCCCAGCGCGCTCTGGCCGAGGAAGAACACGCCCACCAGGGAGAGGAGCGAGAGCACGTAGAGCGGGGTGGCGACGATCTCCAGGCGCCGGTAGTCCAGCAGCGAGATCGCGTACATCACGGCCACGCCGATCACGACGAAGAGCGCCTGGCGCTCGAGGTAGTAGTGAGGATTAAAGCCGGCGTTGATCAGGGGCTGGCGCGTCGCGCTGTAGACCATGGTGACACCGACCACACCCAGCAGGATCATCCCCGCGGCCAGGCTGTAGTCGAGGCCCTCCTTGGGCTTGAGGCGCGCCGAGATGGCGCTCAGGGTGTCGGTCACGCCAGCGCCTTCATCAACGAGGCGCCGTCGACCTCTCGTCCCCACCACCAGGTCATCTGGCGCGCGGCCTGATAGGCGAGCATGCCCAGCCCGTTGGCGGTCCGGCAGCCCAGTTCGGCGTACGCGCTGCGCCACGGCGTCAGTCGCGGCTCGTAGGTCACGTCGACGCACACCGTCGAGGCCGTCGCGCCGTCGACGACCTCGACGCGGTCGCGTCCGTCGGCCGGCACCGTGTTGACCACGAGGTCGACGGTCGTGGGGGGTCGAGCCGAGGCCACGACGCACTCGTAGCGCGCGGACAGCCACTCGACGTGCGCGGGCGTGCGCCCGGACACCGCGATCCAGTTCGCGCCGGCGCGGGCCAGCGAGTCGACCACCGCGCGCGCCGCGCCCCCGGCGCCGTGGACCGCGACGCCGCACCCCGCGACGTCGAAGTCGAACTGGGCGCGCAGCGCGTCGACGAACCCGTCGCCGTCGGTCGAGTCGCCGTGGACGAGCCCGTCGCGCACGAGGAGCGAGTTGACCACTCCCAGGCGCGCCGCCGCCGGCTCGAGCTCGTCGCACACGCCGAAGGCCAGGCCCTTCAGGGGCATCGTGACCGAGAGCGCGTCAAAGCGTGTCCTCAGCAGCTCGCCGAGGCGACTGGCCTCCGACTCGCGCAGGGCCACGCGCTCCGAGGTACCGGTCAGGCCGACCTGGGCCAGTCCCGCCTCGTGCAGGCGCGGCGACAAGGAGTGCTCGATCGGATAGCCCACGACGCCCAGTCGCCAGTTCAACCGAGATTCCTCGCGGCCTGTTGTTGGTACTTGAGATCTTGCTGGAAGGTCGTGGCGAACTTCTCATCGCCCTTCTTGTCAAAGAGCACGAAGTAGAGCCACGAGCCGGGCGGCGCGTGCAGCACCGCCCGGAGAGCCGTGGTCGACACGGTGCAGATCGGGGTCGGGGTGAGTCCCGCGTGCAGGTAGGTGTTGTAGGGCGTCGGGTTCTGGAGCATCTTCGGGGTCACCGTCCCCGCGTCCATGCCGAGGGGGTACTTGACGGTGGAGTCCATTTGCAGACCCCCGCCACGCTTCAGGCGGTTGAAGATCACCCGCGCCACTTGGGGCATGTTCTGAGGGTAGTAACCCTCGCGCTCGACGATGGAGGCGGCGATGATCAACTGGTACGCCGACAGCCCGTTCACCGTGGTCGAGGGCGAGAAACCGACCGACGTCGCCTCCTTGGTGAAGCCCTCGGCCATCCGGCGCGCGAGCGACATCGCCGTCTCGTCGGGCTTGAGCAGGTACTGGCCGACGCCGACCAGACCCTCGAGGGAGTTCACCGCGTCCGACAGGCCCGCGATGTGCGGCGGCGTCAGGTCGGGATGATAGGGCGAGTCGCGCGCCAGGGACGCCGCGGCGCCGAGCAGCTGGTCGGCGAAGAGGTTGCTCTTGTCCGCGGCGACGGTGTCGAAGACCTCGTGGATCGTCTCGCCCGGAGCCACGTCGATGACGAGGACGTTGGGCGGGGCGTTCAAGATGGCGTGCACGTGGGCGAACGAGGAGTTCTGGGCGATCTGATACGAACCCGCGTGCAGGGTCAGCGACGAGAAGACCTCCATGTCGATCTTGAAGGCCAGCGGCGAGCCGATCACGCCCTTGGCGTGCAGCTCGCCCGCGACGGTCGAGACCGAGTCGCCCGAGTGGACGGTGACCACGACGAGGCGCCCAGGGCTCCCGAGGGGGTAGACCTGCAGCGCGAACCACACCACGGCGAGGAAGAACACCGCGACGATCCCGGCGCCGATGCGCATGGCTCGCTTACTCACCGGTGGCCTCCAGGAAATGCTGGAGCATGATGACCGCGGCGGCGCTGTCGACTCGTCCGCGGTGATCGCGCGACGTCACGCCCGCTTCGCGCAGCGATCGCTGCGCGGCGGTCGTCGTGAGGCGTTCGTCAAACGTGACGACCGGCACCGCGCCGAGGCGCTGACGCAGATCGGCGACGAAGCGATCGGCGAGCTGCGTCGAGGAGGTCTCGGACCCCGACAGCGCGACCGGACGTCCGACGACGACCAGGTCGACCCCTTCGTCGCCCACCAGCTCGGCCAGCACGGCGAGGGCGCTGTCGCCCGCCGCCAGCGGCTCACGGGGAAACGCCATGGTCCGTGCGGAGTCCGAGATCGCCACGCCCAGTCGCCGGCTGCCCGGATCGATGGCCAGTACCCGCGCCACGGCCACTAGAGGGCGCGCGCCGCGTCGAGGACCTGATCGAGGGCGCGAGCGTCGCGACCCCCGGCGAGCGCCAGTCGCGGCGAGCCGCCCCCTCCCCCGCCCACCAGGGCCGAGAGCGCCTTGACGGTCGCCTGGGCGTCGAGCGAATCGTCGGAGGCCACGACGATCGCGACCTTGTCGTCGCTCGTCCCGGCGAGCACGACGGCGCGACGACCGCGCCGTTGCAGGTCCTGGGCCAGCGTGCGCAGTTGTTCGCCGCTGTAGCCGTCGATGCGCGCGACCACCAGGTCGCCGTCGAACTGCGCGTCGATCTGCTCGGCCAGGTGGGCGAGTTGGGACTGGCGAAGCCCGGCGATCTCCTTCTCGAACTCGCGCTGGCGCTCGAAGAGTCGCTCGAGAGCGGGCACGACGTCCTCGGTCGACGTCTTGAGCAGGCTCGCCACGCCGGCCAGTGCCCGTTCCATCTCGTAGCTGCGGCGAAAGGCACCCATCGCGCTCACGGCCTCGATCCGACGGGTGTTGGCACCGATGGAGGACTCGCTGACCAGCTGGATCTGGCCGATGTCGCCCAGTCGGTCGACGTGGGTGCCGCCGCAGAACTCGAGGCTGTGCGATCCGGCGCGCACGACGCGCACGCGCTCGCCGTACTTGTCGCCGAAGAAGGCGACGGCGCCCATCTTCTCGGCCTCGGCCTTGGTGGTCTGGATCGTGTCGACGTCCTCGTTGGACACGACGTCGCGGTTCACGAACGTCAGGATCTCGGCGGTCTCCCCCTCGCGCAGGCCCGCACCGTGCGAGAAGTCGAAGCGGAGCCGTTCGGGCCCGACCCACGAGCCCTGCTGGCGCACGTGGTCGCCCAGCACCTCGCGCAGCCCGGCGTGCAGCAGGTGCGTCGCGGTGTGGTTGCGGCGGGTCGACTCGCGGCGCACCGGATCGATCACCGCGAGCGCGCTCTGGCCCGGCAGGACCTCGCCGGTGACGCGCCCGCGGTGGGCCACCAGCCCCCCGGCGACGCTCTGGGTGTCGAGCACGTCGAAGCGCCCGGTCTCGGTGGTGACGACCCCGGTGTCGCCGACCTGGCCGCCGGACTCGGCGTAGAAGGGCGTCGCGTCCAAGAAGAGCTCGCTGACGCCGTCCTCGCCCGCGAGGACGCCCAGGACGGTCGTCTCGATGCTGTAGCGCGACACGTCGCGCCCGACGAACTCGGTGACACCGTGTCGCTCGACGAGGTCGCGGTAGTGGGCGTCGTCGGCCAGGTTGAGGGCCTTGGCCCCCGCGCGGGCCCGGCGACGCTGCTCGTCCATGGCCTCGTCGAAGGCCGCGTGGTCGACGCTCAGACCGGACTCGGCGACGATCTCATCGGTCAGCTCGACCGGGAACCCGTGGGTGTCGTGCAGCTTGAACGCCACGTCGCCCGGGAACACCGTCGCCCCGGAGCGCACGACGTCGTCGCGGGCCTCTTCGAGCAGGGAGAGCCCGGTGCGCAGCGTGCGGGCGAAGCCCGCCTCCTCGCGCTCGAGCACCTCGACGATGAGGTCGCGGTCGTGGACCAGGACCGGGTACGCCGCGCCCTCCTTGACGATCGTGGCGTCGACCAGCGAGGCCAGCAGCGGTTTGTCCGAGCCGGCGCGCCGGGCCGCCAGGATGGCGCGGCGGATGATGCGCCGCAGCACGTAGCCACGGCCCTCGTTGGAGGGCAGCACCCCGTCGGCCACCAGCATCGTCATGGCGCGCCCGTGCTCGGCGATGCGGCGCAGGGCCACGTCGGTCGCCTCGTCGCGCCCGTAGGCGACGTCCACCGCGCGCGAGGCAGTCTCGAGCAGGGGCACGAACAGGTCGGTGGCGAAGACGGACTCGACGCCGTTGAGGATCGACAGGATCCGCTCGAAGCCGGCGCCGGTGTCGATGTTCTTGGTGGGCAGGTCCAGCATCGTGGCCCCGGGTCCGCGCTCGTACTGCATGAAGACCAGGTTCCAGAACTCCATGAACCGGTCCTCGGCGCCGAAGGCCGGCCCGCCGCCGTCGCCGAAGGCGGGACCCTTGTCGAAGAAGATCTCCGAGCAGGGTCCGCACGGCCCGGTCTCGCCCATCCCCCAGAAGTTGTCCTCGTCGAGTCGCTGGATCCGCTCGGCGGGCACGCCGATGCCGTCGCGCCAGATGTCGGCCGCCTCGTCGTCGGACAGGTGCACCGTGACCCACAGGCGCTCGGGGTCCAGGCCGAATCCCTCGGTCACCAGGCCCCAGGCGTAGTTGATGGCGCCCTCTTTGAAGTAGTCGCCGAAGGAGAAGTTCCCCATCATCTGAAAGAACGTCAGGTGGCGCTGGGTGGTGCCGATGATCTCGATGTCCGAGACCCGAAAGCACTTCTGGATCGACACGGCCCGCTTGTGCGGCGCCGCCTCCTCGCCCAGGAAGTACGGCTTGAAGGGCACCATGCCGGCGATGGTGAAGAGCAGCGACGGGTCGTGCGGGATCAGGCTGGCCGAGGGGACGACGGTGTGGCCGTTGGCCGCGAAGTAGTCCAGGAAGATCGAGCGAAGTTCGGCGGCTTCCACGCGTTCACTCTACCGGGGCACCTGATTCGTCCTGGTCCGAGGCCGTGCGCGCGCGCCACTGCTCGACGAGCGCACTCTCACGGCCGTAGGGACTCGCGTCGTAGAAGGTGCGCCCGACGAGCGCGTCGGGAAGGTACCGCTGGGCGACCCAGCCACCCGCGTGGTCGTGGGGGTAGTCGTAGTCGGTGCCGAAGCCCTGCTCGGCCGCGCCGCGGTACCCCGACCCGCGCAGGTGGTCGGGCACCTCGATCGGCCCGCCCTCACGCACCGCGTCGGTCGCGGCGCCCAGGGCGCGCGTGACCGAGTTGCTCTTGGGCGCGAGCGCGAGCGCCAGCGTCGCGTGCGCCAGGGTGAGTCGGCCCTCGGGAAGTCCCACGAACTCCACGGCGCGCGCCGCCGCCTCGGCGACCAGCAGCCCGGTCGGGTCGGCCAGCCCGACGTCCTCGCTCGCCAGGATCACCAGGCGCCGGGCCAGGAAGCGCGGGCTCTCGCCGCTCTCGAGGAGGGTCACGAGCCAGTAGAGCGCGGCGTCGGGGTCCGAGCCGCGGATCGACTTGATCAGTGCGCTCACCTGGTCGTAGTGCGTGTCGCGCGACTGGTGGTAGAGGCGCCCGTCGCGCGCTCGCGCCACCCGGGCGACCGTCACGTCGTTGCCCCCCTCGGCCCGGGCGAGCACGATGGCGGTGTCGAGCGTGGTCAGCGCGGCGCGCGCGTCGCCGTCGCTCGACGAGACCAGGGCGGCCAAGGCCTCGTCGTCGATCGCCGCGGCGCGCAGCTCCAGCCCGCGCCGGCACAGGACCGTGAGGTCCTCGTCGCCCAGGGGGTGCAGGCGCCAGAGCGTGCAGCGGCTCATGAGCGCCGCGTTGACCTCAAAGTACGGGTTCTCCGTCGTGGCCCCGATGAGCACGATCTCGCCGGTCTCGGTCGCCGGGAGCAGCAGGTCCTGCTGGGCCTTGTTGAAGCGGTGCACCTCGTCGATGAACAGCACCGTGCGCTGACCGTGCTCGCCGAGGCGCTCGCGGGCGCGCACGATGGCCTCGCGCACGTCCTTGACCCCCGAGGTTACCGCCGACAGGCTCTCGCTGGCGTAGCCCGCGGCCACGGCCATGATGCGCGCCAGGGTGGTCTTGCCGGTCCCGGCCGGTCCCCACAGGATCATCGAGGTCAGCTGGCGCGCCTCGACGAAGCGGCGCAGCGGCCCGTCGGCTCCCACCAGGTGGTCCTGGCCGACGACCTCGTCGAGGGTGCGCGGGCGCAGCAGCTCGGCCAGCGGCGCCTGGGCGCGCAGGCGCTGGGTGACGGCGTCGTCAAAGAGGGACGTGGGTCACGAACCTTTCGGCGCGAAGCGCAGGCGCAGCTCGCGCAGCTGGCGCTCGCCCAGCGGTTTCGGCGCGCCGGTCATGAGGTCGGCGCCCGACTGGGTCTTGGGAAAGGCGATCACCTCGCGGATGTTCTCCTGGCCGGCGAAGATCGCCACCAGCCGGTCGAGGCCCACGGCGAAGCCCGCGTGCGGCGGCGCCCCGTACCGGAAAGCCCCGAGCAGGAAGCCGAAACGGCTCTCGGCCTCCTCGGCGCTGATGCCGAGCGCCGCGAAGACGCGCGACTGGATGTCGGCGCGGTGGATGCGCACCGACCCGCTGCCCAGCTCCCAGCCGTTGAGCACGAGGTCGTAGGCCTGGCTGCGCACGCTCAGCGGGTCGCTCTCGAGGCGGTCCAGGTCCTCGGGGTGGGGCATCGTGAACGGGTGGTGCGCGGCCATCGGGTGGCCGTCGTCGTCGACACCCTCGAAGAGCGGGAACTCGGTCACCCAGACGTAGCGGTGGGGTCCGTCGCCCACCGGCGGCGAGCCCAGCGCGACGCGCAGCGCGCCCAGCGTGCGGCACGCCACGGGATGCTGGTCGGCCACGATCAGCACGAGGTCACCCTCGGTCGCGCCGTCGACCCCGGCGACGGCGTCGCGCTCGGACTCGCTCAAGTGGCGAGCGAGCGGCGAGTCCAGGCCCGCCGACGTGACGCGGAACCAGGCGAGGCCCTGGGCACCCGCCGCGGTCGCCTGCTCGACCAGCCCGTCCAGGCGCGCGCGCGACAGGCTCGCGCCTCCCGCGACGCGCATCGCCTTGACCGTCGGGGCGGCGAAGGCCCTGACCGACGTCGCGGCAAAGGTGGCCGAGAGGTCCTGGAGGGTCATGGCGTATCGCAGGTCGGGCTTGTCGGTGCCGTAGCGGTCGAGGGCCTCGGCCCACGTCATCGACGCGATCTCGCCGGGACGCTCTCCCGTCGCCGCCTCGGCGGCGTCGAGCACCGCGCGCGCGACGAACCTCATGACGTCGTCCTGGCTGACGAAACTCGCCTCGACGTCGAGCTGGGTGAACTCGAACTGGCGATCGGCGCGCAGGTCCTCGTCGCGCATGCAGCGCGCGATCTGGTAGTAGCGGTCGAGCCCGCCCACCATCAGCAGCTGCTTGGCGATCTGGGGGCTCTGGGGCAGGACGTAGAAGTCGGTGGGGTGCAGGCGTGAGGGGACGACGAACTCGCGCGCGCCCTCGGGCGTCGGCGCCCAGAGCAGGGGCGTCTCGACCTCGCAGAACCCCTGAGCGTCCATTGCCGCGCGCAGCGCGCGGTTCACCACGGCGCGCAGGCGCAGGTTCTCCTGCATCGGCTCGCGGCGCAGGTCGAGGAACCGGTGACGCAGGCGCACGGCCTCGTCGACCTCGCTGCGCTCGTCGAGCGGGAAGGGCGGGGCCTCGGCGATCGCCAGGATCTCGACCTCGCACTCGGTCAGCTCGACGGCGCCGGTTGCGAGGCGCTCGTTGACCGTGCCCTCCGGGCGGTGAGCCACCGTGCCGGTGACGCGCACCACGTACTCGGCGCGCGCGTCGACCGTCCCGTCGACGACCGCCTGGAGGATGCCCGAGCGGTCGCGCAGGTCGAGGAAGGCGAGGTGCTCGCCGTGCTCACGACGCTTGGCGACCCAGCCGCACACGGTCACGCGCCGGCCCACCATGTCGACGCCGACCGAGGCGCACAAGCAGTCGCGCAGCGCGGTGGCCTCGTGGTTCTCGGGCGTCGTCACGTCGTCCCCGTCAGCTCGCTCAGGGTCGCCAGCAGGTCGCCGCGAGCCACGCGTCGCTGGGCGGACTCGCCGTCGCCCGCGCGAAGGTCCCTCATCGTCACCTCGCCGGCGTCACGCTCCGCGGGTCCCACGATCACCGCGACGCGGGCGCCCGAGCGGTCGGCCACCCTCATCTGGGCCTTCATCGAGCGCCCGTCGTACGCGCGCACGGCCGCGAAGCCGCCGCGGCGCAGCTCGTCGACCAGGGTCGTCGCCTCGTCGACGCCCGTCGTGTCCACGACGAACACGTCCGGGGACCGGCGGATGAGCTCGCGCTCCACGCCCTCGGCGTCCAGGGTCAGCAGCACCCGCTCGATGCCGCAGCCGAAGCCGATGCCCGGCGTCGGCTCACCCCCGAGCAGCTCGGCCAGCTGGTCGTACCGACCGCCGCCGCACACGCCGTTCTGGGCGCCCTCGAGGGCGCCGGCCACGAATTCGAAGGTCGTGCGGGTGTAGTAGTCGAAGCCGCGCACCAGCCGGGGGTTGCGCGTGACGGCGATGCCGAGGCGGGCCAGGCCCGCGAGCACGCGGTCGAAGTGGTCGCGGCACTCGTCGCACAGGTAGTCGGGCAGCATCGGCCCGGCGTCGGTGACCGCCACGCACTCGGGCCTCTTGCAGTCGAGCACCCGCAGCGGGTTGAGCGACCAGGTGGTGCGGTGCTCGTCGCAGAGCTCGGCCTCGTGGGCGCTCAGGTGCGCGCGCAGCGCCTCGACGTAGAGCGCGCGGCACGCGACGTGGCCCATGGAGTTCACGTCGAGGCGCAGTCGCGTGAGCCCGATCGCCTCGAAGAACCGCGAGGCCAGGGCGATGACCTCGACGTCGGCCGCGGGGTCCTCGGTGCCGAGCACCTCCACGCCCAGCTGGTGGTGCTGGCGGTAGCGCCCGGCCTGGGGCCGCTCGTAGCGAAAGGCCGGCGTCACGTACCACGCCTTCCACGGCGTGGTCGGCTGGTGCTGGACGAAGGCGCGCACGACCGGGGCCGTGCCCTCGGGGCGCAGCGCGTAGATCCGGTCGCCGCGGTCGGAGAACACGTACATCTCCTTCTTGGCCACGTCGCTGTCCTCGCCGATGCCGCGGTTGAAGACCCCGAGCTCTTCGAACATCGGCGTGATGACCATCGAGAACCCGTAGCGGTAGGCGAACTGGGCGAAGGTGGCCACAACCCCTTCCCAGCGCGCCGACTCGGGGGCCAGCACGTCGTGGGTCCCGACGGGCGAGCGGAACGCGGGGGCGGGTCCGCTCATGAGGTGGAACGTTGGCCGGGCAGCTGGCGGAACGCGTCGAACACGCCGTCGACCGACTTCAGGGCCGCCAGCAGGCTGGACAGGTGCGTGGGGTCGACCAGCTCGACGTCGAAGATCATGCGCACGATGCGCGAGCCCGACGTCGTCGAGCTCGACGAGATGATGTTGAGGTGGTACTCGGCCACGACTTTGGACACGTCGAGCAGCAGGCGCGAGCGGTCGAAGGCCAGCACCTCGAGCACCGCGCGGTACTGGCCGCCCAGCGACCCGTCCCACTCGACCTCGATGACGCGCTCGCCGAGGCGCTGGGCCAGGGCCACCGCGTTCGAGCAGTCGTCGCGGTGCACGCTCACCCCGCGGCCCTGGGTGATGAAGCCCATGATCGGATCGCCCGGCACGGGCGAGCAGCACCTCGCCAGGTGGATCATCACGTCGTCGAGCCCCTCGACGTAGACCCCGGCGCTGCGCCGCGTGGTGCGGCTGGTGCGCGGCAGCTTGGTGACCGTCGAGGGCAGCTGCTCGGCGTCGCCGCCGTGCAGCTCGCGCTCCAGGCGCTGGACCACCGCCAGCGCGGAGTTCTGCCCGCTGTCGATCGACATGAGCAGGGCGTCGAGGTCGTCGAGGTTGAGCGACTTGATGACCGCGTCGAGCGCGCTGGACGAGTACGACGTGGCCACCGGCAGCCCCTCGCGGCGCAGCGCTTTGGTCAGCTCCTCGCGGCCGCCCTCGATGGCGTCCTCTCGCCGCTCGCGCTGGAACCACTGGCGGATCTTGGTGCGCGCGCGGCTGGACTTGACCAGGCCCAGCCAGTCGCGCGACGGCCCGGCCGTCTCGGACTTGGACGTGACGATCTCGACGACGTCGGCCGAGTGCAGCACCGTGTCCAGGGGGACCAGGCGGCCGTTGACCTTGGCCCCGACGCAGTGGTGGCCCACCTCGGTGTGCACGGCGTAGGCGAAGTCGATCGGCGTCGCCCCCTCCACCAGCGAGATCACCCGGCCCTTGGGCGTGAAGATGTAGACCTCGTCGTGGCCGAGGTCGAGCTTGAGGGCCTCGAGGAACGCGATCGGGTCGCTCTCCTCCTCTTCGACGTCGGCCAGGCGCTGCATCCACGCGAGCTCCTTGCCCGAGTCGCCCTCCTTGTAGGACCAGTGCGCGGCGATGCCGAACTCGGCGCGCCGGTGCATCTCCTGGGTGCGCACCTGGACCTCGACCGACTTGCCGCGCGGGCCAATGACCGTCGTGTGCAGCGACTGGTAGAGGTTGAACTTCGGCGAGTTGATGTAGTCCTTGAATCGGCCCTGGACCGGGGACCACAGCGCGTGGATGGCCCCGAGCACCGCCCAGCAGTCGCGCTCCTCGTCGACGACGACGCGCAGGCCCACCAGGTCGAAGATCTCGTCGAACTCCTTGCCGCCGATCACCATCTTCTCGTAGATGCTCCAGAAGTGCTTCGGGCGCCCGCGCACGTCGCCCTTGATCGAGAACGAGTCGAGCTTGGCGCTCAGCGTCTCCATGACCTCGCTCAGGTAGACCTCGCGCTCGGGGGCGCGCGCCGCGACCATCTGCTCGATCTCGGCGTAGCGCTTGGGGTGCAGCGTGGCGAAGCTCAGGTCCTCGAGCTGCCACTTGACCTGCTGGACGCCCAGGCGGTGCGCCAGGGGCGCGTAGACGTCGAGGGTCTCCTGGGCGATGGCGCGCTGGCGGCTCATCGGCATCACCGAGATCGTGCGCATGTTGTGGAGCCGGTCGGCCAGCTTGATCAGCAGCACGCGCCAGTCCTGGGCCATGGCGATGAACATCTTGCGGATGGTGGCCGCCTGCTGGGCCTCCTTGGAGTCGAACTCCAGGCGGTCGAGCTTGGTGACGCCGTCGACCACCGCGGTGACGCGGTCGCCGAACTCGCGGCCCAGCCACTGGGTCGTCACGCCGGTGTCCTCGACCGCGTCGTGCAGCAGCGCGGCGGCGATGGTGGTCTCGTCCAGGCCCAGGTCGGCCACGATGTCGGCGACGGCAATCGGGTGGGTCACGTAGGGCTCGCCGGTGCGGCGCAGCTGGCCCTCGTGCGCAGCGATGGCCGCCAGGCCGGCGCGGCGGATCAGGTCCTCGTCGCCGTCCTCGTGGTAGCCGAGGAACCGCGTGATCAGGCGCTCGACCGCGTTGACCAGCGCGGGGTCCGCCGGGGCGCGCGACGCCATGCTCACCATGGGGTCAGCCTACCGGCGCCCTACCGCCGTTTCCGCTTACGCGCGCGCGCCTGGAGCGGCTCGACCCTCACGCCACCCTTGAGCACGCCGCGCGGCGCGACCGTCGTGGTGAGCGTGCGCTGGGGACCGTCGCTGGACAGCACCGCGGCGGCGGCCGGCGTCAGGGTCTGACGATCGGCGCGGGCGCTGACGCGCGCGGCCAGCTCGCGGAAGCGCGGCTCGCGCTCCTTGAGCAGCGACAGCAGCGGGCTCGCGATGAAGATCGACGAGTACGCGCCCGAGAACAGCCCGACCGTGAGCGCGAGGCCGTAGTTCTGCAGCGTCGTGGCGCCCAGGATGTAGGCGCCCACCACGAGCACCGACAGCACCGGCAGGATCGCCACCAGCGAGGTGTTGATCGAGCGCGCCAACGTCTGGTTCATCGACAGGTTGACCATCTCGGCGTAGCTCATGTCGCCGCCCTTGAGCACCGTGCTGGCGTTGTCGCGCACGCGGTCGAAGACCACCACCGTGTCGTAGAGCGAGTACCCGAGGATGGTGAGCAGGGCGATCACCGTGTCCGGGGTGATCTGGAAGCCGAACAGCGAGTAGACCCCGACCGTGACCAGCAGGTCGTGGACCATGGCGATGAAGGCCGCCAGGGCCATCTTCGGCTCGAAGCGCACGCTGATGTAGAGGACGACCGCGATGAAGAACACGATGAGGGCCTCGAGCGCGCGCTTCGTGATCTGGCCGCCCCAGGTCGGTCCGACGCTGGAGGTCGAGACCTGGATCGGATTGACCCCGGCGGCCTTGGCCATGGCGTTGACGACGGCGTTGGTGATATTCGTCTGCTGGGTGGTCGAGAGGCTGTTGAGGTCCGCCGTCACCTGGTAGGTCTTGCCACCCAGCTCCTCGATGACCGGCTGGGTGAGCCCGGCCCGGGTCACCGCGGCGTTCATCGCCGCGATCGACGAGTGCGGCGCCAGCACCTCCCAGGAGCTGCCGCCCTTGAAGTCGATGCCGAAGTTGAAGCCGCGGATGCCCAGCGACGCCAGGCCGGCCACGATGATCACCATCGAGATCGTGAACCACGTGCGCCGGCGCCCGACGAAGTCGACGGTGGTGAGGCCCCGGTAGAGGCGGCCGAAGGGGTTGTACGTCGCGGTGTCCTTGACGGTCTCGTCACTCACTGGGCACCACCCCCGGGCGCACGCCCGCGGCCAGCGAGAGCGCCGACGTGGAGTCCGAGCCGCGCCGTCCGAGCAGGATCACCATCGGGCGCGTGAAGTACCAGGTGATGAAGACGTCCATCAGCGTCGAGAGGCCGAGGAAGAAGGCGAAGCCGCGCACGTCGCCCACCGCGATCAGGTAGAGCAGGACTGCCGCCAGGAGGCTCACCGTGTCCGCGGCCAGCACCGTGCGCCAGGCCGAGCGGAAGCCCCGGTCCACGGACGTGCGGATCGAGCGGCCCGAGCGGGCCTCGTCCTTTAATCGTTCGAAGTACACGATGTAGCTGTCCACCGTGATGCCGATCGACACGATGATGCCGGTGACGCCGGCCAGCGAGAAGGTCGGGGCGAAGGCGGTATGGCCCAGCGCCGAGATGATCGCCCACAGCAGCGCCGCCGTGACGCTGAGGCCGAGGATGATGACCAGGCCGAGCGCCCGGTAGTACGCGATCGTGTAGAGCAGCACGAGCGCCAGGCCCACCAGACCGGCGCCGAGGCCGGCCACCAGCGCGCTGTGGCCCAGGGTCGGCGAGACCGTCACGGTGTTCAGGGCCTGGAGCCGCACCGGGAGCGCGCCGAACTCCATGGCGATGGCCAGCGCCTTCGCCGACGACTCGGTGAAGGAGCCCGAGATCTGACCGGACCCGGCGAAGCTGGTGAAGGAGTTCTGGGTCGGCTGGATCAGCGGCGCCGACTGGACCACGCCGTCGAGCTCGATCGCCAGCTGCTGGTGGAAGTTGGCCTTGGCCACGGCGTCCCACTCGGGGCTGCCGGTGGAAGTCAGGTTGTAGTTGACGACCCACGCGCCCACCTGGTCCTGCTGGGCGACGGCCTTGGAGATCGCGGTGCCGGTCAGCTGGGACGGGCCGAGCACCAGACGAACGCCGCGTTGGCCGAGCAGCGGCAGGAGGACCTCATCGGGCTTGAAGTCCTTGTTCGACGGGGTCGTCGCGAGATTGGTGAACGCGGGGTCGGGCGGGATCGACGAGTTGTAGGTGTAGCCGGCCGCCGAGTTCGGGTTGACGGCGACGTTGAGGTTGGCGGCGCTCAGCGTGTACTGGGGGGCGCAGGTGGGCAGCTTGCCCGGAGCGACCGGCGTGAGCTTCGTGCCGGTCGCGGCCTCGCACAGGACGGGCCGGAAGAGCAGCTGGGCGGTCTCGCCCACGATGGACAGGACCCGGCGCGCGTCCTTGACGCCGGGCACCGAGACCACGACGTTCTTGCCCTGGAGATTGACCGTCGCGCCCGACACGCCCAGCCCGTTGACGCGGTTGCTGAGGATCTGGACGACCTCTTGCATGTTGGCGTTCGTGGCGACCGTCGTCGGCTTGTAGACGACCGACAGGCCTCCCGCGAGGTCGAGTCCGAGCTTGGGACCCCAGCCCAGCGACAGGGTCGCGACCAGCGCTCCGAAGGAGACGACGACCGTCAGCACCAGGCTGACGATCATCGACTGTCGCGAGCCGACCGGTGCGGCCATCCTTACTTGTCGCCCTCGGCGGCCTCGCCGCCCGGGGTGTCACCGTCCGCGTGGTCGTCGTCGGTCGACTCGGGGACCACGGGATCGAACCGGCGCGCGATCGCGCTCGGGATGAAGTCCAGCTCGGCCCCGCTGGAGCTGCGCAGCGTGATCAGCCCGTCCTCCTGGCGGATCACGGTCCCGACGAAGCCGCCGACCGTCTGGGCGCGCTCGCCCACCTCGACCTTGCGGGCCTCCACGCGCGCGGCCTTCGTCCGGCGGCTGCGCGGGCGGATGTAGAAGAAGTACAGGGCCACGAAGACCGCGACGTAGATGAGCAGGAACGCAGACGACGTATGGGTCGTCTTGCTCGCGGCGGCCAGCAACATGGGGTTCCCTCCGGGTTAGATGCCCTCGAAACCCTACTCGCTCGCGCCACCGACCCCTAGAGCAGCCCGCCTCCGCGCGGCGTGCGCCCGAGGTGGAGGTAGGCGCGCTCGGTGGCGACGCGCCCGCGCGGCGTGCGCGCCAACAGGCCCTCGCGCAGCAGGTACGGCTCGTAGGCGTCCTCGATCGTGCTCGTCTCCTCGCCGCAGGCGTGGGCCAGGGTGGTGAGCCCGACCGGCTGCAGGGAGAACTGGTCGCACAGCAGTCCCAGGATCCGCCGGTCCACCTTGTCCAGGCCCAGGGTGTCCACCCCGAAGAGCTCGAGCGCCTCGACCGCCAGGGCCTCGTCGACGCCCGCGTGCCCGCGCACCACCGCGACGTCGCGCACCCGGCGCAGCAGCCGGTTCGCGATGCGCGGGGTCCCGCGGCTGCGCCCGGCGATGACCGCCGCGGCGGCCTCGTCGACGCTGACGCCGAGGAGCCGCGCCGAGCGATTGACGATGACGGTCAGGTCGTCGACCCCGTAGAGGTCCAGTGACGCGACGAAGCCGAATCGGTCGCGCAGCGGCGCCGAGACGAGGCCGGTGCGCGTGGTCGCCCCGACCAGCGTGAAGCGCGGCAGGTCGAGCCGGATCGACCGCGCCGACGGTCCGCGGCCGATCATGACGTCGAGGCGCCGGTCCTCCATCGCGAGGTACAGGACCTCCTCGACCGAGCGCGTCAGGCGGTGCAGCTCGTCGATGAAGAGCACGTCGCCGTCGCCCAGGTCGGTCAGCAGCGCCGCCAGGTCACCGGGTCTCGTGAGCACCGGGCCCGAGGTCACGCGCAGCCCCGCCGCCATCTCGTTGGCCACGATCGTCGCCAGTGAGGTCTTGCCCAGGCCGGGCGGACCGGCGAAGAGCAGGTGGTCGACCACCTGTCCGCGCACGCGCGCCGCCCCCAGGACGATCTCGAGGTGGCCGACCAGCTCGCGCTGCCCGACGAACTCGCTGAGCGACGTGGGGCGCAGCGTCGCCTCGACGGTGCGCTCCTGCTCATCGGCCACCGGCGCCACCACGCTCTCGGCGGCGAGGTCGAGGTCCACGTCGCGCCGGGTCACCGCGGCCTCAGTCGATGGAGCGCGGCCCGCAGCGTCGCGGACTCGTCCTCGCCGCCCGCGAGGTCGCGCAGCGCCTCGCGGATCTCGACGCTGGTGTAGCCGAGCGCGCGCAGCGCGTCCTCGACCGCCTCGTTGTCGCTCACGCGCCCGTGGTCCTCACCGCCCAGGGCGACGACCTTGCCCTTGAGCTCGAGGACGATCCGGCTCGCCGTCTTGGGCCCGATGCCGGGGATCTGGGCGACGCGCTTGGCGTCACCGCTCTCGATCGCCGCGGCCAGCTCCGCCGTCGTCATCGTGCGCAGCGCACCCAGCGCCGTCGAGGGGCCCACGCCGGGCGTGGCGAGGAGCATCTCGAAGAGTTCGCGCTCCTCGAAGGTGACGAAGCCGTAGAGCGAGATGGCGTCGTCGCGCACCACGGTGTAGATGAAGAGACGCGCGGGGTCGCCGGCGGCGAACTCGTCGCGCGCCACGTGCACCTCGTAGCCGACCCCGCGCACGTCAACCACGACCGCGCCGTTGGGCAGGCGGTGGCGGACCTCGCCCTCGAGCCAGCCGATCATCGCGGCGTCGCCGCGGCGAGGCGGCGCTCGGTGCGCTCGGTCACGAGGAAGGTGATGGCCAGCGCCAGCGCGTCGGCCACGTCGGGCGGGCGCGGCGGCTCGCTCAGTCCGCACAGGCGCGCCACCATCGCCTGGACCTGGGACTTGGACGCCGCGCCGTAGCCGGTCACGGCCAGCTTGACCTCCTGGGACGTGAACTGTCGCACCCGCGCGCCGGTCGCGCCGGCCAGGGCGATCGCCACGCCGCTCGCCTGGGCCACCGAGATCGCGGTGAGCGCGTTGCGCTGGAAGAAGACCCGCTCGACGACGACCACGTCGGGGCGCGCCTCGGCGATGAGACCGGCGAGCTCGTCGCTCAGCTGGCGCAGCCGCTCCTCGACCGGGGCCGACTTCGAGGTCTCGATCACCCCGGCGCGGCGCGCGGCGAAGGACTCCAGGTCGGACAGCGACCCCTCCACCACCCCGTAGCCACAGCGGGTCAGGCCCGGGTCGATGCCCAGTACGAACATATGTTCGATATTAACCTCGACCACCGCGTTGGTGGTGTTTAGGCCTCGAAGTCGGCCAGGACCTCGTCGGAGACGTCGAAGTTGGCGAAGACGTTCTGGACGTCGTCGTGCTCGTCCATGGCGTCGACGAGGCGCAGCACCCGTTTCGCCTCGGCGTCGTCGGTGATCTCGACCACGTTCTGGGGCACCAGGGTGAGCTCGGCGCTGAGCACCGTCAGGCCGGCGCCGTCGAGCGACTCGCGCACGGCACCAAGATCGTGCGGCTCGGTGGTCACCGTGTAGTCGCCGCCGTTGTCGGTGAAGTTCTCGGCGCCGGCCTCGAGCACTTTCTCGAGGAGCTGGTCCTCGTCGACGGGCCCCTGCACTTCAATCACGCCCTTGCGGTCGAACTGCCAGGCGACCGAGCCGGGCTCGGCGATCGACCCGCCGAAGCGCGTGAAGAGGTGCTTGATCTCCGCGCTCGTGCGATTCCGGTTGTCAGTCAGGGTCTCGACGATCACCGCGACGCCGCCGGGGGCGTAGCCCTCGTAGGTCACGGGCTCGTAGCGGGCGCCCTCGAGCTCGCCGGTGCCGCGCTTGATGGCCCGCTCGATCGTGTCGATGGGCACCGAGGCCTCGCGGGCCTTCTGGTACATGGTGCGCAGGCTGGCGTTGGTCGTCGGGTCGCCGCCGCCCTCGCGCGAGGCGACCTCCACCTGGCGGATCAGCTTGGCGAAGACCTTGGCGCGGGCGCTGTCCTTGGCCCCCTTGCGGTGCTTGGTGGTCGCCCACTTCGAATGGCCGGACATGGTTCCTCCCGCCCCGTGGGGCGTAGACGATGCTACCGGCTGAGCGCGGCGACTCCGAAAGGGCCGTCACTGCGCGCAGGTCCAAGACCCGCGCGGCGCTACGACGAGGACGGTCCCCCGGCGCGAGCCTTCTCCACGCCCGCGAGCGCCTCGCGCAACTCGCCGAGCCACTCGGCCTCGTGACGGCCCACCAGCTTGACGCACCAGGCCAGCGCCTCGCTGCGGCTGCGCGCGACGCCCGACTCGATCAGCGTGTCGAGAACGGCACGCTCGCGCAGGCGCAGACGGGTCATGACCGGGATGCTCAGATGCGTGAACAGCGTCGTGACGCCGTCGCGACCGACACCCCAGGACACCTTGCGACGAAACAGCTCCTCGGCCGACTCGGCCAGGGCGACGCGCTCGGCGCGGGTCGACTCGCGAAAGCCGTCCACCGTCACGTCCGCGGGCAGCTCGCCCACGCACAGGATCTCGTCACCGTCGACCTCGACACTGAGCGAGCTGAACCAGTTGCGCGGCACCTTCTCGTCGAAGAACCGCGTGATCTCTTCTTTCTTCATGATTACAAGATTACACGCTTACACTTCGCGCCGTGCGCGTACGCGGGGCGCGGGATGCTGACGGCTCCGGCCCGTCTGATCAGGAACGATCGTGAGCAGCGCCGCGGGCTAATCAGACCGACGGCGCCGCCGCGAGGAAGAGCTCGTGGATCCGCGTGTCGCTGGTCAGCTCGGGGTGGAACGCGCAGCCCAGGATCGCTCCTTGGCGCACCAGGACCGGGTGCGCGCCGTCGCCGTGGTCGTGGGTGGCGAGCACCTCGACCTCGTCGGACCACCGCTCGACGCGCGGCGCGCGGATGAAGACCCCGGGCACCACGCCGATCCCGATCACGTCGACGTCGGCCTCGAAGCTCGCGATCTGGCGCCCGTAGCCGTTGCGCCGCACGGCGACGTCCAAGGCGCCGAAGCTCCACTGGTCGTCGCGCCCGTCGAGCACGCACTCGCTGAGCAGGATCAGGCCCGCGCAGGTCCCCAGCACGGCGAGGCCGTCGGCCAGGGCTTCGCCGAGGGGCTTGCGCAACCCCGAGGTCTCGAGCAGGTGGGCCATGGCCGTGGACTCTCCCCCGGGCATCACGAGCCCGTCGAGTCCGTCGAGCTCCTCGGATCGGCGCACCCGCGTCACCTCGACGCCCAGCGCGGTGAGGACGGCCTCGTGCTCGCGCACGTCGCCTTGCAGGGCGAGCACGCCGACGCGGCGCACTACCAACCGCGTTCGGCCAGGCGCTGTTCGAGAGAGGCGGTCTCGGCACCGCGCATCGCGGCCCCGAGTCCCGTGGATACCTTGGCGACGACGCCGGCGTCGTCGAAGTGCGTGGTCGCCTCCACGATCGCCGTGGCCATGCGCACCGGGTCCTCGCTCTTGAAGATCCCCGAGCCGACGAAGACGGCCTCGGCTCCCAGCTGCAGGACCAGCGACGCGTCGGCGGGCGTCGAGATGCCGCCGGCGCAGAACATCGGCACGGGCAGGTGGCCCGTCTCGGCGACCTCTTGGACGAGCGCGAGGGGGGCGCCGAGCTCCTTAGCCAGGGCGAAGAGCTCGGAGGCGTCGGCGCTCTTCAGCCGGCGCATCTGGGCGTTGATCGTGCGCAGATGGCGCACGGCCTCCACCACGTTGCCGGTGCCGGCCTCACCCTTGGAGCGGATGAGGCACGCGCCCTCGCCGATGCGCCGCAGCGCCTCGCCGAGGTTGGTCGCCCCGCACACGAAGGGCACCGTGAAGGCCCACTTGTCGATGTGGTGCTCCTCGTCGGCTGGTGTGAGGACCTCGGATTCGTCGACGTAGTCCACGCCGAGCGCCTGGAGGACCTGGGCCTCGGCGAAGTGGCCGATGCGGGCCTTGGCCATGACCGGGATGGTCACGGTCGCCTGGATCTCCTGGATCATCATCGGGTCGCTCATACGCGCGACCCCGCCATCGCGGCGGATGTCGGCGGGCACGCGCTCGAGTGCCATGACCGCGACGGCTCCGGCGTCCTCGGCGATCTTGGCCTGCTCGGGGTTGACCACGTCCATGATGACCCCGCCGCGCAGCATGTCGGCCAGCCCGCGCTTGACCAGCGCGGAGCCGACCTTGGCGTCAGTACTCATGGCCCAATCCTACCGGGCCGCGGTCACCACTCTTCGAGGGCGCGGGCGCGCAGCTCGACGTCGTCGAGGTCCGAGAGCTCCGGCCCCGCGCGATCGGCGTGCACGTCGAACCAGATCCAGCGCTGGGCGGAGTAGGCGCTCGACGCGAAGTACGAGTCGGCGGGCACCGTCTGGGCCGCGCAGCGCCGCAGCGCCCCGGCGATGCCCAGGGGGTAGCGGATCGCCGCGGCCGCGACCTCGTCGGCGCGGTAGGCGGCCCCCACCCCGGCCAGCGTGCGGCGCGCGTCGTCGTTGGCGCCGCTCACGCACGCCAGGCTCTCGCGGGCCAGCAGGCCCAGGCGCTGGCGCGCCAGGCAGTGCGCCACCACCCCCTCGAGCTCGATGAGCTCGAAGTCGCGCATCAGGGCGTCGGTGACGACGAAGGTCTCGTGGGGACCGTCGGGGACCAGGGCAGCGTTGTAGCCGGGGTCGCGCACGATCAGCGCGCGCAGGTCGTGCGCGCCGAAGGTCGCCGACAGCCGGTCGAGCACGGTCGTGAGGCGCTGGTGGTCCTTGTCGGTGCCGCCAACGTCGAAGCGCGCGCGCAGCGACGGGCCGAGGGAACGACCCTGGCGGTCGGCTCGGGTCAGGGACCGGCGCAGCAAGAGCACGTACGCGACGGCGACCGCGACGCCGAGCGCCGGGAGCCACGCGACGAACGCCACGGCACCGATGAGCCCGCCCGCCACCACCGCGACGGCGATCGACTGGGGCACGCGCCGGCGCATGGCGAAGTCGCGCACCGCCTTGGCGTTGGCGTGCCGTTCGGCGCCCGTGGGGGTGTAGGGGCTCTGCCACGTGGGATCGAGCACAGGCGCGACGAAGCGCGGGCTGCGGTCGCGCGACGACGAGCGCCGGGGGCGCGAGCGCTGCTTGGTTGCCACGACGAAAGGCTACCGTCTCGGTGCGAAGCGCTCCCCCGCGCGAGCGTAGAGCGCCTCGTACTCGTCGATCAGTCGGCGCATCGACCAGTTCTCGGCGTGGGCGCGCGCCGCGCCGATCCGCGCGGGCGTCTCGGCGGCCAGGGCGGCCTCGATCCCCGCTTCGAGCGCGGCGGCGTCGCCGGGGGCGACGAGGGTCGCGTGGCCCCCGGCGGCCTCGCGGTACCCGTCGATGTCGCAGGCCACGACGGACGTCTCGCTGGCCATCGCTTCGAGCAGGACCATCCCGAAGCTCTCGCCGCGGGTCGAGGGCGCGACGACGACGCGCGCTCGGCGCAGCCAGCGCCGCTTGGTCTCGTCGTCCGCCGCCCCGAGAAACCGCACGGCGGGGTCGTGGGCCGCGAGGGCCTCGAGTCGAGCCCGCTGCGGGCCGTCGCCGAGGATCACGAGGCTCCAGCGCGACGCGTCGCGATCGTTGTGGGCGCGCACCGCCTCGACGGCGAAGGAGGTCCCCTTGCGATCCTCGAGTCGACCGACGAACACGATCTCGACGTCGTCGCGCCGCTCGCGCGCGAACTCGACGAATCGCTCGGACTCGAAGCCGTTGAACAGCACGGTGGTCGCCACCCCGGCGGCCCCCAGGATGGTGCGCGCCGCGACCTCGCTGACCGCCGCGGCTTCGTCGAGACGCGACGCCAGCACCCGCAGCACGGGACGCGTCAAGGTGAGCGCCGGTCCCGGGCCCGCTCGGTGGAAGGTCCCCACCGTCGGCGCGGCGTGGGCTCGCAGGACGCCCCAGCCGAGCAGCGGCACGAACGGCTCGTGGAGGTGGACGACGTCGGGCGAGAAGCCGACGACCGCGCGTCGGGCGCGTCGCGCGGCGACCGGCGACAAGGTGAGCGGGGCCCTCGAGCCGTTGGCCGGCATCGACCACACGGTGCCGAAGCGCGCGACGCGCGCCGGCGTGTCGAACGTCTCGTGGCGCGCGGTGCCGGGCGCGACGACGAGCACCTCGTGGCCCCGACGCGCGAGCTCGCGGCTCATGGCGAGAACCTGGGCCTGCACCCCCCCGGGCACGTCGAGCGCGTACGGCGAGACGAGCGCGATCCGGCTCACGAGGGCGCGAAGCGGTCTTCGAGCACGTGCCACTGCTCGGGCGCTCGGCGGATCAGCCCCTCCAACTCGTCGGCCAGCAGCTGGGTCACGCGCGAGACGTCGTCGCGGAGCCGACCGGCGCGCGCCGTGTCGATCGGCGCCGTCACGACCGCGAAGTGGTCGCGCCCCGGTCCCGCGTAGCACGCCGCCGCCATCAGCGTCGCGCCCGTGCGCAGCGCCAGCGTCGCCGGACCCGCCGGCAACGTGACCGGAACGCCGAAGAAACGGACCGCGAGCCCGTTGTGCTGGATGTCGCGATCGCTCAGCAGGCCCACGACCCCTCCCGCGTGCAGCGTCGCGAGCAGTGCGGTCCCGGCGTGCTCGTCGAGGGGCGCGACCGAGATGCCCAGCGCCCGGCGCTTCGCGGCGAACCACTCGAAGAGCTCGGGGGGCTCGAGCACCTCGACGACGGCCAGCATGGGCAGTCCGATCTGGGCGAGGTAGGCGCCGCCCCACTCCCAGCTGCCCACGTGCGGCAGCGCGAGGATGACGCCGCGGCCTCGCGCCGCGGCGGCGTCGAGGTGCTCGCGGCCCTCGGCGATGATGAAGCGATCCACCACCGTCAACGCGTCGATCGCCGGCAGCTTCGCGCCCTCGGCCCAGTACTGGCCGTAGCTGTCAAAGCCGCGCTCGACGAAGCGGGCCACCAGCGCCGGGTCGACCGGCTCGCCGTCCGCGGCGAGGGCGAGCGACAGGTTCGCCGTGAGCGCGCGACGTTGGGGCGTGTCGCGCCGTCCCACGCGCGCGGCGACGCGCCGGCCGACCCCGACGTCGAGGCGCTCGGGCAGGGCCTCCATGACGGCGGCCAACGTCTTGTAGACCGCGACCCGCGCGCGTGACGCCACGGTCAGTGGCGAGAGGAGCGGCTCAGACCGCGACGCGACCAGCGCGGGTGGTAGTGAACCCTCTCCGCGGGCGCCACGGCCGGCCCGGGACGCGCGGCCATCTGCCACACCCGCCAGAAGCGGCCGGCGGCGGTCATCGCGGTGAGCGCCAGGAGCACCCACAGCACGGGGATGAAGATGGCGGTGGCGAGCAGTCCGACGCCCAGCAGGATCATGCGTTCGGCGCGCTCCATGAGCCCGCCCTTGGCGGCGAGGCCCAGGCTCTCGGCCTTGGAGCGCTCGTAGGAAATCATGAACGTCGTCGTCAGGATCCCGAAGGGCAGCAGCACCAGCTGGCCGTGGTGGTGCACCGTGAGGTAGTAGGCCACGCCGCCCATGATCAGGGCGTCTGAGAGCCGGTCGGCCACCGAGTCGAAGAAGCTGCCGCGCTGGCTCGCGCGCTGGGACGCCTTGGCGACCGCCCCGTCGAAGATGTCGTGGAACCCCGTCAGGGTCAACAGGACCACCGCGACCAGGTGGTACCCGGCGCCGATGGCCCACGCGGTGGCCAGGGCGAAGATCAGCCCCGAGCCCGTCAGGACGTCAGCCGACACCCCCGCGCGCACCAGCGCGCGGCCCACCGGCGCGGTGGTGGCGTCCAGTCCTTGTCGGAACCTACCGTCGAACATTGACCTCCCGGGTCCCCATCAAGTCTACCGAGGCCGCTCAGGGCGCCGGGGTGTCCAGGTACGGGCGCACCTTGGCCCAGGTCGACGCGAGGGACTCGGGCAGGACCCTCGTCTCGCCGATCGAGGTCATGAAATTGGTGTCACCGCTCCAGCGCGGCAGGACGTGGCCGTGGAGGTGCTGGGGAATTCCGGCCCCGGCGGCCAGTCCGAGGTTGAGGCCGATGTTCATCCCGTCGGGGCGGTACGCCGCCTCCAGCGCGGTCGCCGCCCGGCGCACCGTGCGCCAGAGGCCGTCGGACTCGGCTGGCGTGAGACCGGCGAGGTCGGCCACGTGGCGCCGCGGCAGCACGAGGAGGTGGCCCGACCCGTAGGGAAAGGCGTTGAGCGCGACGTAGGTGAGCTCGTCGCGCCACAGCACGCCGGTCTCCTCGCTGACCTCGGCCAGGGCCAGCGCGCAGAAGACGCACGACCCCTCATCGGCGACCTCGCCGGGAGCCGCGCCCGACACGTACTGCTCGCGCCACGCGGCCGAGAAGCGCGCGAGGCTCACCCGCGATCCTCGGGCGCGCCGTGCGCGCCGATCTCGGACACGAGGTCGGACACGAAGTCGTCGAGGGCGACACCGCGCGCTGGGTCGTTGGACCCGCGCGCGTTGACGCCCACGCTCTGCGCGGCGACGTCCTCGTCGCCCACGACCACGACGTAGGGGATCTTCTCGACCTTGGCGCGGCGCACCCGCGCGCCCAGCGGCTCCGACGCGGTCTCCACCGTCGCGCGCGCGCCCACCTCGCGCAGACGCTTGGCCACGGCGAAGGCGTAGCGGTCGTGGTCGTCGCGCACGCCCAGCACGCGCACCTGCTCGGGGCTCAGCCACGTCGGCATGTTGCCCGCGTAGTGCTCTAACAGCACGGCCATGAACCGCTCGACCGAGCCGAAGAGCGCCCGGTGGATCATGATCGGGCGCGAACGCGAGTTGTCCGAGGCGACGTAGGTGGCCCCGAAGCGCTGGGGCGTCTGGAAGTCCAGCTGGATCGTGGACATCTGGTGGGTGCGGCCGATGGCGTCGCGCGCCTGGACCGAGATCTTCGGTCCGTAGAAGGCGCCGCCGCCCACGTCCAGGACCAGTTCGAGCCCCTGGCCCCCGGCGATCTCGGCCAGGGTCGTTTCGGCCTCGGCCCACTCGGCGTCGGACCCGACGGACTTGCCCTCGGGACGCGTGGACAGCTCCAGGTAGAACTCGGTCAGCCCGAAGTCGCGCAGCAGGTCGAGCACGAACTGGAGTAGGCTCGCCAGCTCGTCGGCCACCTGCTCGCGCGTGCAGAAGATGTGGGCGTCGTCCATCGTCAGGCCGCGCACGCGGGTCAGCCCCTGGACCACGCCGGACAGCTCGTAGCGGTACACCGTGCCGAACTCGAAGAAGCGCAGGGGCAGCTCGCGGTAGCTGCGCTGGCGCGACTTGAAGATCAGCACGTGGAAGGGGCAGTTCATCGGCTTGAGGTAGTAGCGCTGCCCGTCGTCGAGCTCCATGGGCGGGTACATGCTCTCGGCGAACCACTGGAGGTGGCCGGACGTCTCGAAGAGGTCGGACTTGGAGATGTGGGGGGTGTTGACGAACTCGTAGCCGCCCTCGACGTGGCGAGTGCGCGAGTAGTCCTCCATGATCCGGCGCATGGTGCCGCCCTTGGGATGGAACAGCGCCAGGCCGGGACCGACCTCGGGGGGGAAGGAGAAGAGGTCGAGCTCGGCTCCCAGACGTCGGTGGTCGCGGCGCTCGGCCTCCTCGAGGAAGTTGAGGTGGGCCTCGAGGGCGTCGGCCGACTCCCACGCGGTGCCGTAGATGCGCTGGAGCTGCGGGCGCTTCTCGTCGCCGCGCCAGTACGCGCCGGCGACGCGCGTGAGCCGGAAGTGCCCGAGTCGCCCGGTCGACGGCACGTGGGGGCCTCGGCACAGGTCGCGGAACTCCGGCGAGTTCTCGTAGGTGGTCACCACGTTGGCGCTCGCCTCGGCGAGGTCCTCGGCCGACCCACCCGCGGCGACCGCCTCGATGATCTCGACCTTGAAGGGCTGGTGGGCGAAGAGCGCCAGTCCCTCGGCGACGGAGCACTCGGCGCGCACGAACGGCTGATCCTCCGCGATGATCTCGCGCATGGCGGCGTCGACGCGCGCGAGGTCGTCGTCACTGAATCGCGCCCCGTCGGGCAGGTCGAAGTCGTAGTAGAAGCCGTCGCGGATCGCCGGGCCGATGGCGTAGTGGGCCCCGGGCCACAGTCGGGTCACCGCCTGGGCCATGACGTGCGCCGTGGAGTGGCGCAGGACCTCGCGGCCCTCCTCGCTGGCCGGCGTGACGATCGCCACGCTCGCCCCGTCGCTCAGCACGGTCGCCAGATCGGTCAGCTGTCCGTTGACGACGGCGGCGAGCGCGTCCTTGGCCAGGCGCCGGCCGATCGCCCCGGCCAGGTCCCGGGCAGTGGATCCGGCGTCCATCGTCCGGGTGCTGGCGTCCGGCAGGGTCACGACAATATCCGCCATAGAGCCTTTCTCCGCCTACAGCGTAATGCCGAGCAGCGCCGCGCCCGGGGCGACGCTGCACCCGGCGAGGGCCGCGTCATCGAGCACGCGCAGAGCGCCGGGCGTGTTGAGATCATCGTCGAGCGCGTCACGCACGTCGTCGAGGACAGCGCCGCTCCGGCCGGTGGTCAGCGTCGAGCGCCACGTCGCGAGGCGTGACTGGGCCATGAAGAGGAGCTCGTCGCGCCACTCGAAGTCCTCGCGGTAGTGCTGGTCGAGCAGGGCGAGGCGAGCCGCGGCGGGCTCCGCGCGCGTCACGAGGTCGTCGACGAAGACCAGGTTGCCCAGCGACTTGGACATCTTGGTGCCCTCGAGTCCGACGAGCCCCGTGTGCAGCCAGTGCCTCGCCAGGGGCGCGCCGGTGACCGACTCGCTCTGGGCCGCCTCGCACTCGTGGTGCGGGAAGGCCAGGTCGCGCCCGCCACCGTGGACGTCGATCGTCTCGCCGAGGTCGCGCAACGCCAGTGCCGAGCACTCGATGTGCCAGCCGGGGCGCCCGGGACCCCAGCGCGACTCCCACGCCGGCTCGTCCTCGAGCGAGGGTTGCCACAGCACGAAGTCGAGCGGGTCGCGCTTGCGCGGGTCGTCGGGTCGACCGCCGTTCTCGGCGGCCAGCGTGAGCATGACCTCGCGTGAGAAGTGGCTCACCTGGCCGAACGAGCCGAACTTGGCCACCTCGAAGTACACGTGGCCGTCGACCTCGTAGGCGACGCCGCGTTCGAAGGAGGCCCCCACGAGCGTCAGGATCTCGGGGATCGCCCCGGAGGCCCGCGGCTCGCCGTAGACCGGCAGCAGGTTGAGCAGCGCCATGTCGCGCTCGAAGCGCGCCATCTCCTGGGCCGCCAGGTCCAAGTAGTTCACGCCCAGCTCGCGGGCCTTGCGCAAGATGTCGTCGTCGACGTCGGTGACGTTGCGGATGCAGCGCGTCTCGTGCCCGGCGTCGCGAAGGCGGCGCTGCAGGACGTCGAAGGTCAGGTACACGAAGGCGTGGCCGAGGTGCGCGGCGTCGTAGGGCGTGATCCCGCAGCTGTAGAGGGTCACGCACGGTCCCGCGACGAGGGGGTGGACCCCGCGACGGGCCGAGTCGTACAGGTGCATCAGTGCGTCAGGCCCGCGAGCTTCAGGTAGCTGTGCGTGCGATAGCGGATGTTCACCGAGGCGCACACCGCGGTGAAGGACTCGATCGTGCTGGCGAGCGACATCGACCCGGCGATGACGGCCCGCAGACCGGGCATCTGGTCGACCAGCTCGGCCACCCGGGTGCGCGCGAAGTCGTCGTCGGAGAAGATCAGCACGTCGGCGTCGAGCTCGCTGTCGAGGTCCTCCATCAGCGCCGCCGGCAGGTGGTGGAAGGCCCCCACGATCGTGCTCTGAGGAAGCGCGAAGGCGATCTGGGCGGCCATCGACCCGCGTGACGGATAGAGCGGAGCGAGCTCGCGCCCCTCCTTGGCCAGGGCGTTGACCATGGAGATCACGGTCTTGTCGACGAGGCGCTCGCGCAGGGCCGTCACGGTGGCGACCGCCGAGTCCCACGGCGTCGCCACGATCACCAGGTCGGCGCCGGCCGCGACGTCGTTGCCGCCGCCGGCGAAGGAGCCCCCGCGCGGCGTCAGCTGCGCGGCCACGTCCTGGGCGCGCTGCGCGTCGCGCGAGCCGATCACCACGTCGTGACCGCAACTCGCGAGCCGCACCGCGACACCGCGCCCGGCCGGTCCGGTACCACCGAGAATGCCCACCGTCGCCATCTGTCGTCCTCATTCGTTTTGCGGAACGAGAAGTACGCTAACAAGATGGGACTACTCTCGGACCACCGAATCCTGGTCACCGGCATCCTGACCGACGATTCGCTGGCCTTCGGCATCGCGCGGCGCGCCCTCGACGAGGGCGCCGCCGTGGCCATCTCCGGCGCCGGGCGCAGCGTCTCGCTCACCCGGCGCACCGCGCGCAAGCTCGGCGACGTCGGCGAGGTCATCGAGCTCGACGTCACCGACCCGACCCAGGTCGCCGCCGCGGCCGAGGAGGTCGAGCGGCGCTTCGGGCGCCTCGACGGGCTGGTCCACGCGATCGGCTTCGCCCCGCCGAGCTGCCTGGGCGGCGGCATGCTGGTCTCGCCCTACGAGGACGTGGCCACCGCCCTGCACATCTCGACCTACTCCCTGGCCGCCCTGACGGGCGCCTTCCTGCCCCTGATGCGAAAGAGCACGGCACTCGGCGGCGCGTCGGTCGTGGCACTGGACTTCGACGGGACGCGCGCCTACCCCATGTACGACTGGATGGGCGTGATGAAGGCCGCCCTGGAGTCGCTGGGTCGCTACCTGGCCCGCGAGGTCGGGCCGGACCACGTGCGCGTCAACATGCTGGCCGCCGGTCCCGTGCGCACGATGGCCGCCAAGTCCATCCCGGGGTTCTCCATCTTCGAAGACACGTGGGACGAGCGCGCTCCCCTGGGCTGGGACGTCCACGACTCGAGTGCCGTCGCCGACTCCGCGATCGCGCTACTCTCGCCCCTGCTGCGCGCGACGACGGCGTCGGTCATCCACGTCGACGGCGGCGCGCACGCGATGGGCTGATCAGTCCTTCGTCGTCGCGTCGCTTCGCAGCTCGCGCGGCAGCTCGCGCGGCGACTGATGGGCGAACTGGGTCTCGTAGAGGTCGCGGTAGAGCCCGCCGGCCTCGTGGAGCTCCTCGTGGGTGCCGCGCTGGACGATCGTGCCGGCGTCGACCACCAGGATCTGGTCGGCGTTGCGGATCGTCGAGAGCCGGTGCGCGATGACCAGTGACGTGCGCTCGGACATGGTCTCGTCGAGCGCGCGCTGGACCAGGTACTCGCTCTCCGCGTCCAGGTGCGCCGTGGCCTCGTCGAGTACGACCAGGTGGGGCGCCTTGAGCAGGAGTCGAGCCAGGGCGACGCGCTGCTTCTCGCCGCCCGAGAGCCGGTATCCGCGCTCGCCCACCACGGTCTCCAGGCCCAGCGGCAGCGCCACCACGAGTTGCCAGATCTGGGCGGCCCGCAGCGCCGCCTCGAGCTCGGCGTCGGTGGCGTCGGGCCTGGCGAAGACCAGGTTGGCGCGCAGGGTGTCGTGAAAGAGGTGCGGGTCCTGGGTGACCACGCCCACCGTCGCGCTCATCGAGGCCGTCGTCGCGTCACGCACGTCGACGCCGTTGATCGAGACCGACCCGGCGTCCACGTCATAGAGGCGCGACACGAGCAGCGAGATCGTCGTCTTGCCCGCGCCGCTCGGTCCGACGAGTGCCGTCATGGAGCCGGGGGCGACGGCGAAGGAGACGTCGTGGAGCACGGGCGTGCGCGGCGTGTCGTCCAGGCGCGCCACGGCCTCGAGCGAGGCCAGCGACACCTCGTCGGCCCCGGGGTAGGAGAAGTCGACGTGGTCGAAGCGAAGCTCGGTCGGGCCGCCAGGAATCTCGCGGGCGTCGCGCGACTCCTGGATCATGGGCTCGAGGTCCAGGACCTCGAAGAGGCGCTCGAAGCTGACCATCGCCGACATGTAGTCGATGTTGATGTTCGACAGCTGGGTCAACGGCCCGTAGAGGCGCGTGAGGTAGAGGGTCAGCGCGACCAGGGTCCCCACGGCCAGCTGGCCGTGCAGGATCGCCACGCCTCCGAAGCCGTAGGCGAAGGCCGTGGCCAGCGACGCGGTGAGGCCGAGCGCCACGAAGAAGAAGCGCTGGTAGGTGGCCTGGCGCACACCCATGTCGCGAACCTGACCGGCGCGGCTCTCGAAGTGGTGCAGCTCATCGGCCGGGCGCCCGAAGAGCTTGACCACCATCGCCCCGGCCACGTTGAAGCGCTCGGACATCACCATGTTCATCTCGGCGTTGAGCTCCATCCCGCGCTGAAAGAGCGTGCCGAGTCGACGCCCCACGAGTCGCGCGGGGATCAGGAACGCCGGCAGCAGCACCAGCGCCACCAGGGTGATGGGCCAGCTGAGGTACAACATCGTCCCCAGGATGATGGTGACCAGGATGACGTTGCCCACCACGTTGGAGAAGAGGTCGGTGAAGGCCTGCTGGGCGCCGATGACGTCGTTGTTGAGCCGGCTGATCAGGGCGCCCGTCTGCGTGCGCGAGAAGAAGGCGATGGGCATGCGCTGGATGTGCTGGTAGACGCGGGCGCGAAGGTCGTAGATCAACCCTTCACCGATCACCGACGAGATCCGGCGTTCGAAGAGCGAGAGCACGGCGTCGACCAGAGCCAGGCCGACCGTGAGCAGGGACAGACCGATGATGAGGCCCTCGTGCCGGTGCTTGACTCCGACGTCGAGGATCGCTCGCAGGACCAGGGGGGCCACGGAACTCACCACCGCGTCGAGCACGACCGCGCCCAGGAAGACTCCGAGGATCATCTTGTAGGGACGCGCGAACTTCAGAACGCGCGGCAGCGTGCCCTTCTTGATGTGGTGCGCGAGGAGCTTGCGGTCGGTGCGCATCGATCGGGCGCCCATGTGCAGCCCGGCCATGCCTGGCCCACCCCTCATGCTCATCGTCCTACCTCCGCCCAGTGAGTGTAGGAACCGCCCGGCGAACCCAGCGCGGCGCTATGAGGTCAGGGCCGTCACGACGATCAGCACGCCGAGGGTCATCATCACGCACCCTCCCGTCGTGCGCAGCGTGACCAGACGCCGCGCCGAGCCCGACAGCCATTCGCGGGCGGTCCCGGCGATGACGCCCCAGGTGCCGTCACTGCAGAACGCCATCACGCTGAACACCCCGCCAAAAATCAGGAGCTGGACGGTGACGTGGCCCTTGGACCGATCGACGAAGTGAGGGAAGACCGCGGCGAAGAAGACCAGCGACTTGGGGTTGAGGACCCCCACGGTGAACCCCTGTCGTATGACGTGTAGTCGCGAGGGCCGCACCTCCTCGCGGTTCACCATCGCCGCCGCGTGGGCGTGTCGGTGGCGCAGCGCCTCCACGCCCAGCCACAGCAGATAGCAACCGCCGGCCAGCTGCAGCACGACGGAGAACGTCTTGGAGCTGGCCAGGAGGGGGCCCAATCCCAGGGCCACGACGACCGAGAGCACGAGTGTCCCCAGGCTGTTTCCCAGTACCGTCAGCACGGCCACGGCCCGACCCCAGGCCACGCCGCGGGCCAGGGTGAACAGGACGCTCGGTCCGGGCGCCACGATGATCGCCATCGACGCGACGAAGAAGGTGGCGAACTGCCCCCCGCTGATCATGATCCGTCCGGTGCGGGACGAGAGACGATGTCGCGACGCTCGGCGCCCGACATCGGCGCCCGATCGCGCGCCCCATGGACCTGGATGGGGGAACCCGGCGTCATGAGGAGCCCACGGTACCAGCGGACCCCTGAACGACTCGATGAGGTGATTCGGCCCAGAACGGGACTTTGGTCCTTGTCACCGCGATCTTCCCCTTCGGTACTGTCGAGGCAGCCCCCCCGGCCAGCTTCAGCTCGCGGCGCGGAGCGTCTCGACGCGTCCGGACGCCGACGCAAGGTGCCGGCACCGCCCAGTAGGAGTCGAGACGTATGAGAGGTCCGATACCCGAGAGTGGTTCAGTGCGCGGTCGCGCGCTGCGGGCAGCCACGGGAATCTGCGTCCTCATCACGCTGCTGGCCCCGTTGAGCGCCGCGGCCGCGGGTCGATCGACGTTCGCCGCGTCGGCCATCTCCGCGCCACGATGCCCGTGGGTCGCGGCATCGCTCCACCACACGGCCAGCCCGAGCACGCTCGCTCGCGAGGTCGTCGCGCGAATGACGCTGAGGCAGAAGGCGAATTTCGCGGTGCTCGAGGTGAGGAACAACGTCGAGAACACGAATGTCGCCGTGCCGTCACTATGCATCCCCGCGCTGACCCTGACCGACGGCCCGGTGGGAGTGGGAAGCTCCCAACGGGGCGTCACGCAGTTCCCATCGTCGATCGACGTCGCCGCCAGCTTCGACCCGTCGCTCGCCCGTTCCGTCGGCGTGGCGATGGGTCAGGAGGCCCTGGGCAAGGGCTTCGACGTTCTGCAGGGACCCAACCTCAACCTCTCGAGGGTCCCGCTCTCGGGACGGATCTTCGAGACCTACGGCGAGGACCCCATCGTGACGAGCGCCATGGGGGTGGCGACGGTCGAGGGCATCCAGTCGGTCGGCGTCATGGCCAACGCGAAGCACTTCACGGGCTACACCCAGGAGACCGCCCGCGGGGTCGTCAACCAGAGCGTCCCGACGCGCGCCCTTCAAGAGCTCTACAACGTCCCCTTCAAGGCCGCCGTCACCGAAGCCCACGTGGCGTCGATGATGTGCGCGATGGGTTCGCTCAACGGCGTGAACACCTGCTCGAGCCCCTACATCTACGCCACCTTGAAGTCGTGGGGCTTCGCCGGCTTCACCCGCTCTGACTACCGGGCGATCGCGTCCATCGCCCCGGCGTTCGCCGCGGGGCTCTCACTGGTCAAGCCCGGCTCGGCCGTCCAGCTCATCGGTTTCGTCCAGCACCACCGGCTCGCCATGGCGGCGCTCGACCGGGCGGTGACCGCGGTGCTGACCCAGATGTTCGCCTTCGGATTGATCGCCCACCCGCGGTCAATCGACCTGGCGCGCACGGTGACGAGCGCGGCGCACGCGCGCGTCGCGCTGCGCGCCGCTGAGTCGGGCGTCGTCCTCTTGAAGAACAGCGGGTCGATCCTGCCCCTGTCGGCGTCCCCCGGCTCGATCGCCGTCATCGGGGCCGACGCCAAGACCGCGCCGGTCTCGGCCGGCGGGGGGAGCTCGACCGTGAAGGCGCCGTACGTCGTGACGCCGCTGGCCGCGATCACCTCGACGTGGGGCCGACACGCCACGGTCACGTACAGCCAAGGCGGGCCCCGAGGGCTCGAGCTCGACCAGCTGCAGTTCAGCGACCTCGTCGCGGGTGTCGCGCCGCCCAAGCAGACACCGATTGTGACGACCGGTGAGCCCGGCAAGGCCGACCTCGCGCTGGACTTCGCCCACTCGGTCACTCCGGCCCTCGCCACCGCGGCCAAGGTCGGCACGGGCGATGGCTGGAGCCACTGGCGGGTGGTCATGCGGGCCCCGCACACGGGCACCTACGAGTTCGCCCTTCAACAGGTCGGCGACACGTGGTTCAGCGTGAACGGCCGCACGCTCTTCGCCTCCCCCGGGGTCCACGGGCCCACCAACTGGGCGACCACCATGCACATGGTCAAGGGGCATCGTTACACCCTGTCGGCGCACTGGTTCGCGATCACCAAGAAGGACGTGCCCAAGCTCGGCGTCAGCGACGTCACCGGCGCGATTGGCGCCGCCGTCGCCGCCGCGCGGCGCGCGAAGGTGGCGATCGTCTTCGCCGGCAGCTTCAGCACCGAGGGGGCCGACCAGTTGAGCCTCTCGCTGCCGGGCGACGAGAACGCGCTGATCTCAGCCGTCGCTGCGGTCAACCCCCGCACGATCGTCGTCCTCAACACGAGCGGCGCGGTCTACATGCCCTGGCTCAGCCACGTGCGGGCCGTCCTCGAGGCCTGGTACCCGGGCCAGATGGACGGCACCGCCATCGCCGCCATCCTGCGCGGCACGGTCGACCCGTCGGGACACCTGCCGATCTCGTTCCCCGCGAGCACCACGCCCCAGCCGACGACACTCGGCGCGTCCTTTCCCGGCGTCAACGGTGTCGTCTCCTTCGGCTCAGGGCTCGACATCGGCTATCGCTGGTTCCAGGCGAACCACGTGACGCCACTGTTCGCCTTCGGTGACGGACTCAGCTACACGACCTTCCAGCTGTCGAACGCGTTCGTGTCCAGCGCGTCGAACTCGGTAGGAGTGAGCGTGCGCGTGCGCGTGACCAACACGGGCGCCCGCCCGGGCGCCGACGCCGTCCAGGCCTACGTCGGCTACCCCTCGGACGCCGGCGAGCCACCCCTCCAGTTGCGGGCGTTCACCCAGGTCGGACTCGCCGCGCACCAGTCGCGCACCGTGACCCTCACCCTGGCGCCCGCGAGCTTCCAGATCTACCGCCAGGGCCGCTACGTCACCGTGCCCGGCACTTACCAGATCGACCTCGGCTCGTCGTCGGCAGATCTTCCCGTACGCCTGAGCATCCAGCGCTAGGGCCGGGTGTTCAACGTCCGAGGGCCTCGTCCAAGCGCCGTCGCAACACCGGGACGCCGTACTCGGTGAAGAGGTCCTCGGCCTCCTTCGCCCGCGTCGACTGGGGATGGCCCGCACCGAGGAGGTGCGTCGCCTCGAGCTCGGTCAGCGCGACGTCCAACATGCAGTCGAGGCCCCGCCACGCCTCCACCGCCGACTCGTACAGGTCGGTCGCCTCCTCGGTGTCGCCGTCGAGCGCCGCGAGCGCCGCCTCGATCTCCAGACGCAGCGCCGCGAGCCAGCGGCCGCGGATCTGCGACGCCGATCGGAGCGCTCGACGGACCTCGACCGGGTCCTTCAACCAGATGGCGCAGCGCGCCTGATGGGCGATCGCGGCTGACGAGTTGATCCCGGCGGGGTCGAGCTCGACGGCTTCGGCCGCCCGGGCCAGACCCTCGCGCATCTCGCCGGCGAAGTAGTCAACAAGGGCCCGGGAGGTCAGGATCGTGGTCTTGCCCGCAACGAACTCGGTTTCGCCTAGGCCGGACATCACGTCCGCGACGATGGCGCGCGCCGCGTCGACGTCCCCGTGCCAGGCTGCGAGCATGGCCCTCAAGAATCTGATCCACACGACGTTGCGTTCCTGCGCGCCTCGCGACTCGATGGCGTCCAGAATGGGTTCGATCTCGCTCCAGTTGCCTAGGCCGATCCCCGTCTCGACTGCGTTGAGCAGCGAGACCTCCTCAATCGTGCGAACGCCGGCGCGCCGTGCGGTCTCCGCGCACTCCAGGGTGACGCGGTAGCACTCGCGGGTGTCGTCGGGCAGCGAGTACAAGCTCAGCGACATTTGCGATTCGGCCCGTTCGCGCATCGACCCCGACTCCTCGGCGATGGCCGCTCGGCCGCGCGCCAGCATCACCGCCTCCTGGTGGCGACCTAGGTTGAACAGGGCGAAGGAACGCGCTCCGAGGGCGCCATTGAAGACGGGGGCGCAGTCGATTCGCTCGGCGATCGCCAGGGCGACCTCCGCCCACTCCAGCGCCCCCACCGAGTCACGGCTGTGCGTCTTGGTTTGGGCGATGCTCATCGCCAGTTCGGCGCGCGCACGCGGATCGCCGTCCTCGCCCAGCGCTTCGTAGGCCGCGTGGGCGATCTCGACGCCCTCTTCGAGTCGGTCCAGTGACCGCAGGACGAGAACCAACTTCGCGGTCGCGAGGCCGACCGCCGCGACATCGCCGAGGTCCCGGTACTCGTCCACCGCCTGGGTGGCCAGAGCCAGGGAACGCTCGCGGTCACCTCGGTACAGGGCGGTGTCCGTGGCCAGTTCCAGTAACGCCGCGTGCGCCGCCCCCGGAGGGGTCACCGAAAGCGCCTGTTCGACCAGCTCGTAGGCCTGATCGGGCGAACCGAGCGACAGCGCCCGCTCGCTCGCTCGCCGCAGCCACTGACGCGCGTGGCCGGCGATGTCGAGCTCCTCGTTGCTCTCCGGCGCGGCGCGATGGGCGGACAGGTAGTGGTTAGCCACGATCGCGATGAGCTCGTCGTCGTCGAATGACTCGTAGTAGCGGGCGGCCGTGAGGTGCTTGGCGTTGAGGTCGCGACGCGAGAGCATCGACAGCGCCACGTCGGCGATGACGCCCTGGACGAATCCGTACTGCCCGCGCTCGGGCGAACGCGGGTCGGTGTCGAAGCGCAGGAACTCGCGGCGCACCAGGTCACGCAGGTGCGCGTCGACGCTCGCGCGCTCGATCCCGCTCACGACGCTGAGCGACTCGGGCAGGAACGAGGTGCCGAGGACGGCGGCGTCCTGCAACAACGCCCGCTGCTCGGAGCTCAAGGCGTCGAGGCGCGACGTCACGAGAGCCTGGAGCGTCTCGGGGATGTCGAGCGAGGTGACGTCGCCGGTGACGACGAAGCCGCCGCTCTCCTCGACCAGGACGCCCCGGTCCACCAGCATCCGCAGGGTCTCGACGGCGTAGAGGGGGACCCCCTCGGCGCGCTGGAGGATGCGCTGCGTGATCTCCTCGGGCAGCCCCGCCACGACGCCGGTCAGCAGCTCACGCATGGCTGCGTCGGTGAGGGCCTCGAGGTGCAGCGAGGTGAAGCTGCGCTGCCCGGCGCCCCAGTCGGGTCGCAGGTCCAGCAACTCCGGGCGCGACAGCGTGAGCACCATGATCGGGAACGTCCTGGACCATTCCAGGATCGACTCGATGAAGTCGATCAGGCCCGGGTCGGCCCACTGGAGGTCCTCGAAGACCATGACGGTGATGCCGAAGGACGCGATCCGCTCGAAGTAGGTGCGCCAGGCGTTGAAGAGCTCGTCGCGCTCCCCCACCGGCGCGTCGGTCAGGCCGAGCAGGTGGGCCAGACGAGACTCGACCCAGCGACGCTCCTCCTCGTCGGGCACGAACTCGGCGACGCTGGCTCGCAGCTTCGCACGGCTCTCCTCGGCGCCCTCGACCTCGTTGATGCCCGCGCGCATGCGCACCATCTCGCCCAGGGCGCCGAAGGTGACGCCCTCGCCGTAGGAGGCGGAGCGGCCCTGGTGCCAGAACACGTCCTCGGCCAGGCCGTCGACGTACTTGAGGAACTCCCACGCCAGGCGGCTCTTGCCGATACCCGGCACTCCCGTGACCGACACCAACCGGGCCCGCTGCTCGCGCGTCGTCGCGTGCAGGAGCTCCTTGACCAGGCGCAGCTCCTCGTCGCGTCCCACGAAGGGCGGTTCGAGCCGCTCGGCCCGCCCGAGGCCCTTGCGCTTTCCCACGACCCTCAGCGCCCGCCACGCGGTGACGGCCTCGGAACGACCCTTCACCGTGAGCTCGCCCACCTCTTCGAAGGCGATCGCGTCCGAGGACGCGCGCCAGGTGGCCTCGTCGACCAGCACGGTGCCCGGATCCGCGGCGCTCTGGACCCGCGACGCGGAGTTCACGGTGTCGCCCAGCACCATGCCTTCGGAGACCTTGCCCACCGTGATCGCCACCTCGCCGGTGACGATGCCGCCGCGCGCGCGCAGATCCGGGTGACCGGCGTCGCGACCCAGGTCGCCGACCGAGGCCACCACGTCCAGGCCGGCGCGAACGGCGCGCTCGGCGTCGTCCTCGTTGGCGGTGGGAGCACCCCACACCGCCATCACGGCGTCCCCGATGAACTTCTCGAGGGTCCCGCCGTAGTTCTCGATGATCGCGCGCGCCCGGTCGAAGTACGTGCTCAGCAGCTCGCGGACCTCCTCGGGGTCGCGCTTCTCGGCGAACGGGGTGAAGCCCACGAGGTCGACGAAGAGCACCGAGCACAGGCGCCGCTCGGCGACCGACGAGTCGAGAGCGCGCGCCGGCGCCGCGGCGGCGGCCGGTGAGGCCGGCGTCCCGCAGTCGGCGCAGAATCGCTGACCCGCGGACATCTCCGCCCCGCAGTTCGCGCACGCCGCAGCGAGTGACGCACCGCAGTTCGCGCAGAACCGCTTGCCGTCAGGCGCCTCTTCCCTACAGGACGGACACTGCACGGGTCACCCCCCAGTTAGCGAGATGATACGCGGCGTGCGGACGCGACGGCTCGTCTACGCGTCGGCGGCGTGGTCGCCGGCCCGCATGACCGTGACCATGGTGTTCATAACCGGATCGGCCACGACGGTAATGGCGCTGCCGGGCACGGGCATCTCTTCGAGCACCACCGTGCCGCCCTGGGCGCGCGCGGTCGCACGCACGCGCTCGAGGGAGTCCGTCACGTAGATCGCGTTCCACTGCGCCGCGCGCCCGGCCATCTCGTTGGCGCTGACGCTCGCGAACCACTGCTCGCCGTTGGCGAGGACCTTCATGCCCGGCTCCGGTTCGCTCAGGCTCATGCCGGTCAGCTCGCGGTAGAAGTTCCCGGCCGCCTCAGGGTCGCTCGAGGTGTGGTCGAACCAACCCGGGGCGCCGGGCTCGTAGACGAGGCCGAACCCGGCGAACGTGCCGGGCTGCCACAGTCCGAAGCGCGCGCCGGTGACGTCGACGACGATGGCCATCGTGCCCACGTCGGCCACGTCCATCGGACCCATGCCGACCTGGCCACCGAGCTCGACGGCTCGCCGCGCCGCCGACGCGATGTCCGCCGTGGCGAAGTAGGTGATCGCCTCGCCCGCTCCTCCGGGACCCTGCCCGAAGCCCATCACCGCCTGGGCGTCGCGGCTGGCGATGGTGTAGTGGCCCATCTCCTCGCCGCCCACGTCGTAGGTCCAGCCAAAGAGCGCGCCGTAGAAGGCCATGAGCGCCTCGCGCTGTTCGCTGGTCTCGACGGTGACGTCGACCCAACAGGGCATTCCGGATTCATGGGATTGGATGCGCGGCATCCCGCGAGTCTGGCACCACCGTCGCTCGCGCGCCACCCGCGCTCGGCCACCGCCAGAGCCCCGGTACGTTGCACCGGGGCTCTGGTCGACAGCGAGTGAGTCAGGCTATTTCAGCCAGGAGGGAATCCCCGAGCTGAGCTTCGTGGCGTTGCGAACCGGCCCGTTGGGCGTGGAGTCCGTCACGTAGATCTTGCCGTCCACCGCCGTGGTCGACGTTGCGCTGTTCACCTGGATCAGGTAGCCACCGTTGAGGCCCTGGTGGTCGTTCGACGTGTAGCGCAGCGGCGTCAGCGACGGCGTCTGACTGAACGTCGTGCTGGTCAAGGTCTTGAGGAAGCTCGCCCGAGTGAAATTCTTTCCGGCGGCCTTCAATGCCTCGACGAAGGCGACGCCCCACCCGACTCCGTACACCATGTTGCCGTCAAGAGGAGTCGCGCCCGTGAACGACGGGAAGTCCGTCCGGTCCTTCAACAGGACCTTGGTGATCCACGCGTGCCACGGGGTAGCCGCGGCCGACGCGGGCAAATAGCTGAACGAGATGGCGCCGATCTCCGGATCGGCGGGCACCTTGCCCGCCAGCGGTGCGAAGACCGTCACCGGGTCCGACCCGACGCTCGAGATCACCCAGTGCGGTGCGTATCCCAGCTGCAAGGCCGCGCCCAGAACAGCGTCGGTCGCCCCGGGAATCGTGTCAAGCACGACCACGGTGCACTTGTCGGTCTGGAACTTGGCGACGTAGGGACCCATGACCGCGCCCTGGGTGCTCACGAGTGCCGCCACGGAGTAGAACTGCGTATCGGTCAGGGTGAGGCTTCCCTGGCCGACCAGGCCGGCCAGACCGTCGGAACCGAAGTCATCGCCCTGGCCCAGGAAGCAGACGCTGGCCCCGGGGTAGGTGGCGTTGATGTACTTGGCGAAGATCTTGCCCTCTTCGTTGTAGCTGGTCTGCCAGCCGAACAGCCCGGGATACGTCGACGGGTTGTTCCAGTCGCGCGAGCCCGAGTTCACGAAGAGCTGAGGTACGCCGTTGGCCTTGAGCAGCGAGCGCACGGAGTCCTGAGTCGGCGTGCCCAGCGAGCCAACGGTCGCGAACACCGGCACCGAGAGCAACGAGTGAGTCTGGGCCACGGTGCTGGGGTTCGAGCTCGTGCAGCCGAATCCCGGCGTGCCGTAGCAGTCGTCCTTCAAGATGTACCTGATCTTGCGGCCGTTGACGCCACCCTTGGAGTTGACGTACTTGAAGACGGCGTTCGCCGCCTTGGCGACCTCGTTGTAGCCCTGGGAGGCGATGCCGGTCAGCGGAACCGTCGCCCCGATCGTGATCTGGTGCGCGGTGACGCCCGGCACCTTCGTGGCTGCGCCAGACGTAGCGATCGATCCCCCGGCGATCACCATCGTGGTGCACAACGCCAGCGCCACTCCCGCGGTCGTCAGACGTCGTGCGAATCGTGTCTCTATCACTTAAATCCCCCTGTCGGAATCACTTAACTGCCTGGCGCGAGCGTAGGTCCAGTTGAGGGGCTATTCAAGTCAGGCGCCGGACGCCGCTGGCGTTGATGCCAGAAGTGACGGATCGAACCGGCCAACCCCAAGGGCGCGAAGATCATCGTCACGATGAGCAGGCCGCCAAAGATGATGCCGTTGAGCTGACTCGCCAGGTTCCCCTGAGCGTTGAGCCCCGTCTGGGTCACGATCCACGAGATGACGCTGGCGGAGTACGCGTAGATCAGCCCGCCGATGAGCGCCCCGGGAATCGTGCCGATCCCGCCGATGACGACAACCGAGAGGATGGTGACCGACAGGGCGAACGAGTAGGTCGACGGAGAGACCGAGTTGTTGATGAGGGTCCACAGGGCGCCGCCCAGGGCCGCATACGCCGAGGAGACCACGAAGGCCGTCACGCGCGCGCGCGGCAGCGAGATGCCCACCAGCTCGGCGGCGACGTCGTTGTCGCGGATGAGGCGCATGGCGCGCCCGGTCCGGCTGGCGAACAGGTTCGCCATGAAGAAGAACGCCACGCCGGTGACCACCAGGGTGATGTCGGTCAGCCACGCCGTGTTGGTCGTCAGCAACGGGGTCGATCTGCCGAAGAGGCTGACCAGCCAATGGGGCGGGGTTGCCTCGGTGGGCAGTTGAAGTCCCCCGTCACCGCCGGTCCACGAGTTGAAGGAGTTGAGGATCGCGCCAAAGGCCACCGCGAAGGCCAAGGTCATGCCAGCCAGGTAGGGGCCGCGCAGCCGCGTGGCGGGAAGACCGAGGAGGAACCCCACCAGGGCTCCGCACGCAACCGCGATCGCCAGCGTGAGGACGATCGGCGTAGTCGCGTGGTGGTTGGCCCAGATGGCCATCACGAACGCCCCCACCCCCATGAACGCGCCGTTGCCGAGCGAGATCTGGCCGGACGCCCCGGTGAGGAACGACAGGCCCACGAGGACGATCGACATCGCCGCGCCGGTCGCCAGGTTGTAGTCGGTCGTCGCCGAGAAGTAGAAGGTCGCGACGAGCGCGGCAACGACCGCGGTCGCACAGGTCGCGGCGCGCACGAGCACGGGGTGGCCCGCGCGCAACGGTGCCGACGTGATCATCGTCCCTCCGGCGACGACTATCGCGAGCGCGATCGACAGCGCCACGGCATCGCGCGTCGACGCCAGGCCTAAGAAGCTGACGATGACCCCCGCGACGACGGCCGCCCCAGCGACGATCACGCGACGAGGCGACATCGAGCTCATCAGACCCGCCTCGTCGAGCGGGGCGAGAAGATCCCGTTGGGCCGCACCATGAGCGAGACGACGAGTATGCCCAGGGCCACCAAAATGATCGCGTTGGAGTTCACGTAGTCGCCGACGAACTGCAGGGCCACACCGATGCCCACGCCGGCCAGGATCGCGCCGACGGGACTCTCGAGCCCGCCGACCGCGGCGGCGATGAAACCGAACGCGAAGATCCCGTCCATCACCTGGGGGGTCAGGCCAGTGAAGAAGTTCGACGCGACGAGGATCGTCGTGATCGTCCCCACACCCGTCGACAGGATCCACCCGAGGGTCAGCATCCTCCCGACCCGCACGCCGAGCAGGCGCGAGACCTCGGGCGCGAGCGCCGACGCGCGCAGCTGCAGTCCCAGGTTGGTCAGGCGGAAGAGGACCGCGACCAATGTCATGACCACCACGCCGGTGCCGATCTCGTAGAGCGTGAAGCGCGACATCGCAATCGGCTTGCCACCGAGTTGGAAGTCGATGGGAGAGAAGGGACTGGGCAGACTGTGCGGACCGGACGACCAGATGGCCGCCGCCACGCTCTCGAGGACGATGAGAAAGCCCACCATGACCACGATCGGGTTTATCTCCGGTTTCCCGTACAGGTGGCGCACGAGGAGTCGCTCGGTGGTGCCGCCGAGGAGGAAGCCGGCGGCGATCGCCAGGGCGACGCAGGGCCAGTAGCCGAAGTAGTGGGCGAAGACGACCATCCCGACGTACGTCGAGAACATGGGCATGGCGCCCTGGGCGAAGTTGAGGACGCCCGTCGAGCGCCACACCAGCACCAGGCTCAGGGCGAACAGCCCGTAGATGATGCCGTTGGTGACGCCCCCGAGCACGTCGGACATGATCCGCGAGGTCAGGATCGGGTCCACTACTCCACCATCCCCAGGTAGTACTGGCGCAGGTTCTCGTCCTCGGCGACGACCGACGCGACGTCGTCGGCCACCACTCGGCCCACGTGCAAGACGACCGCCCGGTCGGCGATGCGCAGCGCCGACGACGCGTTCTGCTCGACCAGGATCACCGTGAGTGAGTGCGACGAGCACAGGTCCTTGATGGTGTGCATGAGCTGGGCGGTGACCAGGGGCGCCAGACCGAGCGACGGCTCGTCGAGCAGCAGCGTCGACGGTTGGGCAATGAGGGCGCGGGCCATCGCGAGCATCTGGCGCTCCCCGCCCGAGAGCTTGGCGGCGTGCTGGCGGCGGCGCTCGCCCAGCACCGGAAAGCGCTCGTACTGCTCGGCGAGGCCCGACTTCAGGTCGGCCTTGCTCGCGAGCGCGCCCAGTCGCAGGTTCTCTTCGACCGTGAACTCGCCGATCACGCCGCGGCCCTCGGGCACGTGGCCCACCCCCGAGCGCGCGACGTCCTCGGGCGCGCGGCCCACCAGCTCCAGGCCGTCCTTGGCGATCGAGCCGCGCACGGGCGACTTCAATCCGCTGATCGTGCGCAGCAGGGTCGTCTTGCCGGCCCCATTGGCGCCCAGCACGGCGGTCAGCGCCCCGGTCTCGGCGGTGAAGGACACGTCGCGCAGCGCCTGGACCGCGCCGTAGCTCACCGAAAGGTGCTCGACGGCGATCACTCGCTGACCCCCAAGTACGCCTCGATGACCGCCTCGTTGTTGCGCACCTCATCGGGCGATCCGGTGGCGATCACCTCGCCGAAGTCGAGCACAACGAGGCGATCGACTAGGGGCATCACGAACTCCATGTCGTGCTCAACGAGCAAGACGCCCATCGAAGAGCGCAGATGGACGATCAGGGCGGCGAACTCCTCGAGCTCCGCCTCGGCGAGGCCGGACGCCGGCTCGTCGAGCAGCAGCAGCTGCGGATCGGTCATCAGGGCGCGGGCGACCGACACCTTCTTCGCGACGCCGTAGGGAATCGCCGACGGGAGCCGGTCCGCCATGCCCGCGATGCCCAGGCGCTCCAGCATGGCCAGCGCGTCGCGACGCAGCTCGCGCTCGGCGCGAACCCCTCGCGGCAGCGCGACGAGGCTCGACCAGAACCCGCCGTGTTCGCGGATCTGCCCGCCGGCCATCACGTTCTCGAGCACGGTGCAGTGCCCGTAGAGCCCGACCCCCTGCAGGGTGCGCGCGATGCCGGCGCGAGCCAATTGGCTCGGTCGCAGATTCGAACGGCCGGCGGCCGGGAAGTGGACGTGCCCCTCGGAGGGTCGGACGAATCCGCAAGCCACGTTGAAGGCCGTCGTCTTGCCCGCTCCGTTCGGCCCGATCAGCCCGACGATCTCACCCGACGACACCGAGAAGGACACGTGCGACAGCGCTCGCAGTCCCTCGAAGTGCACCGACACGTGCTCGAGCGCGAGCAGGACCTGGTCGGAGTCACCCACCATGACGCTCCAAGGTACTTGCTCCCGCGTCGCTCGACGTCCCGACTCGACGCGGGCACGCGCCTCTCAACGGACGCTGACCCGTGAGCGACGCCGGGGACCGAACGCCGGTTCGCGAACGGTAACCTCCACCTCGATGCGGCCCGTCCTGCCGGCGACCGGTTCGGTCTCCACCGAGATTGCCGCCACGCTCGAGCAGGTGTGGCCCTTCATCTGCGACCCCACGATCCCCGCGCGTTTCTCTCAGGAGTTGCGTGAAGCGGACTTCGTCGAGGCATACGGGCCGCGCAGGGGCGCCGTGATCCGGGGACGCAACGCGCGAGGCGACGTCGAATGGTCGACGCTCTCCACCGTGGTGGACTGCGAGGAGCCCCGCCTGTTCCGGTGGGCCACCGGCGGCGACGGCGATCCCACCGCGACGTGGACGCTGGAGGCCACCGCGAACGACCACGGCGTCGTGTTGACCCATGCGGTCGAGATCCACCCGGGCAAGGCACCCCTCGGAGCGGCCATCGAAGCGGAGCCCGAGCGGGCCAGCGAGATCGTCATCGCTCGGATGGCCGAGGTTCTGGCCAACATGAGGGCGACCGTCGAGGGAATCGCGGCGCTCGCGATCGACGTCCCCACCCGATGACGCTGAGCGATTCTTCGGTCCTCTCGACGCCGCGTCACGGGTCCCGACTCCTCGCTGGTGACCCGAGGGCGACTCAGGCGTCGCGCCGGACCATTCGCCACGCGCCGAGAGCCGTCCACCCGACGAGCCACGCCACGATCACGATGACGGCCACCGTTGTCGTCTCGGGTACCAGCGACGTGGATCCGGGGCCGTTGTGTCCGAAGACCTGAGGCAGCGCACCTGGTTCGATATGAGCCGTGGCCAGACCCACGAGTCCGCGCTGCAGGTTGATGATGTGCGGGATCACGTGCGTCGCCAACAGCGGCGTGAGGATGATCTCGAACACGATCAGCGTGATGATGGTAACGGTGCGCTGGCCGATGAGAGAGGCCAATCCCAGTCCCACGGTGAACCCGATGATCGCCTCGAGCTCTATCCACAATCCCGCCTTGATCATCAGCGAGTTCGGCGGGGACAGGAAGGTGTCGTGGTAGACGGCATAGTTCTGCTTGGCGATCTTGAACGCGACGGCCTGCTGCTGGGCCTTGGACGCCGTGGGAGGGGCGCCGCCACCCGATGGGATCTTCGTGATGATGACGCGCGGACCCCCGGGCCCGTTGCCGCAGTTGACGTTGACCGAAATGGGTCCCCGGGACGGGAAACCGCAGATCACCTCGCCGGGGTGAGCGACCGCCCACCTCTCGAAGGCCGGCTGCGAGAGTCCGTAGGGGACGTTGGAGACCCCCTGGTAGTCGAGCTTGGTCGGCGCGGCGAAGCAGCACACCGCGCAGACGATCGTGAAGCCGGCCGCGACCATCGTCACAACGATGGCGAGGCCCGCCGGGATGCGCGCGAAGTAGATGGCCAGGCGCGAGCGACCGGTCACCACGAGATGGCGGAACATGCCGTCGGCGACGTCGCCGGTGGCCGCGGTCGCGCCCATCGTCGCCGCCACGATAAATCCGAAGATGAACATGACGCCCGTCACCAGATTGGTGAAGATGTCGTAGCCGCCCGCGGGTGCGTAGGACTTCGGGGCGACGGCGTGCGAGATGAGGCGGATGGTCAAGAAGAGCGTCGGGATGCCGATGTTCACGACCGCCAGGGCGATCATGAGCCCCCGGCGCTTGCGCAGTTCGAGGATCCGCGTCGAGATCATGGCACCGTTGGGCAGCCATGATCCGCGGTGGTCGCTCCGGCCGGGTGCCGGCGCGGTGACCGTGGTGTCGACGACGGCGCTCACTGGGTGTCCCCCAGCCGGCTCGTAACCTGTAGGAACCAAGATTCCAACGACACCTGGACCTCCTGAAGTCGGTAGACGGCGATCCCCTCATGGACCAGCACCCGGTTGATCTCGGCCACCACGTCGCGCGAGGTGCCCGGCGGCAGGTCGATCTTCAGCCCGCCGTCGGTGACCTCGATCTTCGGGGCCACGGGCGAGCCGTCGAGCAGCGATTTGGCTCGATCGGGCGACTCGCACTCGACCTGCAACTCGACTGACGTGCCCGACAGGAGCTCGGAGATCGATCCCTGGCGGATAACGTTGCCGTGGTCGACGATGGCCACCGCGTCACAGGTGCGCTCGACCTCGTCGAGCAGGTGCGACGACAGCACGACGGTGCGACCTTCGGCCACCAGCGCCAGGATCATGTCGCGCATGTCGTGCATTCCCGCGGGGTCGAGGCCGTTCATCGGTTCGTCGAGGATCAACAGCTGGGGGTCGCTGAGCAGGCAGGCGGCGACGCCGAGGCGCTGGCGCATTCCCATCGAGTACTTCGACACCTTGTCGTCGGCTCGGTGCAGGATGCCCACCCGCTCCAACGCCGGGTCGATGCGGGCGCGCGCGGCGGGTTCGCGGGCGGCGGCCAGGATCTGAAGATTCTGTCGGCCCGTCAGGTGTCCGTGGAAGCGGGGTTCATCGACGATCGCCCCCACCCGTGCCAACGCCAGGTCCCGGTGGCGCGGAACGGGGTAGCCCAGGAGGGACATCGTGCCGGCGTCGGCGCGAGTGAGTCCGAGCAACACGCGGATGAGGGTGGTCTTGCCCGCACCGTTGGGACCGAGGTATCCGAAGGCGCAGCCGCGCGGCACGAGGAGCTCCACGCCGTTGACCGCGACGGTGTCGCCGAAGCGCTTGGTCAGTCCGTGCGTCTCGACGGCCCACTCGCTTTGGGAGGCCTGGGCTTCTGACGGGGCGCTCATGGTGCTCGTGCTCATTGCCATCCCTCGCTCGATTGGACGTCTGGCTCAGTCCCCAACGTGGATGAGCGGACTGTGTGGGGCCATCCTCTCACGTGCGCGCGAACCTGCCTATCGGGGCCACCGAGCAAAGTCAGGGTTGGACTCAGGGATTACCCCGATAGCGGGGAGAACCAGGCTTGTGAAGAGCGTCGCGTGGTGCTCCTCACGTCCCCTCCGATGCGCGCAGATCTCGGTCAGGCCACCGGGCGCGGCTCGCGCCACATCGAGTAGAGCGGCGGTCCGTCGGGCACCGGCGTCAGTGTCGTCCTCAGCTCGTAGCCGAATCGCCCGTAGTACGCGAGGTTCTCCACCTTCTGGGTCTCCAGCCCGCTCGCGACCCCTTCCTCGTCGACCCGGGCGAGGCCGTCGTTCAACAGCAGCGTCCCGATGCCCTGGCGCTGGTGAGCCGGATCGGTCATGAGAATCAGGAGGTACCAGTGCGGGTCCTTCGGGTGCGCCTTGGCCGACGCCTTCATGTACGCCGCGCCCGTCTTGAGCGTCCGCGGCTTGCGCGCCAAGGCGCGAAGCACCCCCGGCAGCTGGGACAGTTGCGTCCCCGGACTCGGCGGGTAGCACCCCGTGGGCAGCCACAACGCCAGGCCGAGGATCTCGCGGGTCGCTCCGCGCACCGTTCGGAGCCGGGCGCCGGGGCCCGCGTGGGCGATGACGGTGCGGTGGATGAGTCGCAATCCGCGCGCGCGAAACCGCTCCCCGGGCAGCAGGTACTTGAAATAGGGGTCGTCGCCGAAGGCCCGTTGGGCGAGCCGGGCGGCGTCGTCGAACTCGTCTCGCGAGAGCGGCGCGTCATCGATCCGAGACTCTGGCGACGTCACCCGCGTGAGCCTACGCCGCTCCCGGTGGCGCGTCGCCGGTGACGTCGCCGCACCGGGTGACCGGCGCCGTGGGACCGACTACGCCACGCGACGCGACACCACTTCACGGATCTTCACGCGCCGTCCCGTGCGAAGGATGGCGCGACGATAGATGCGTGCCGCGAGCTGGGCGACCCCGATCGTGCACACGAGGCTGAAGACCACCGACGCCGCGAACTCCCACCAGGTGACCGCGGAGAAGCCCACCAGGACCGGCATCGCGAAGGGCGCGGTTGGCGGCAGGTACGCGAGCACCTTGACCAGCTCCGACGGGGCGCCCGAGCTGGCCCCCGTCAGCGCCACGATGTAGCCGAAGATCATCGGCAGACTGAGCGGGAACGCCAGCGTCTGGACCTGGTCTTGACGCTCGGCCATCGAGCCGGCCGCGGCGTAGACCCAGCAGTAGAACGCGTAGCCCACGACCAGCCACACGATGGTGCTGGCGAGCACGAGGGGGGCCGTGCCGTGGAAGAGGTTCGAGCCGACCCCCTTCGAGAGACTGAGCGCGAACACGACGATCAGCGTCGCCTGGGCGAAGGCGACCAGTCCGATTCCCGCCACCTTGCCCGAGAGCAGCTGGATCGGACGTAGTGCGGAGAGGAGGACCTCGATGACCCGGCTCGACTTCTCCTCCATGACGCCGATCAGGATCCACGTGTTGTACTGCGAGAGCATCACGAAGATGAGGATCACGCCGGTCAGGGCGACCGAGTTGACGTGGCTCGCACGGGATGGCTTGGCGGGCTGAAGGCTCGCGACGGGCAGTGCCTTGGAGATCTCGAGGGTGTGCACCTGCGCGGCCGTCAGGTGGGCGTCTTGGAAGGCCACCACGTAGCTGAGGTTCTGCGCGACGGCCTGGATGAACGACGCGTTGGTCGACGAGTCGCTCGGGGAGATTGCGGTGTTGACCTCGAGCGTTCTGCCGTCGATGACCACCAGGTCGAGGAGCCCCGCGCGCAGGTCGGTGGCCGCCTGCGTCGAGGTCGCCACGGTGCGGAAGTGGACGGTCGTTGCGTTGCTCGTGGCCGAGCTCTCGACGGCCGACCGGGCGCCCGCGGACAGGTTCCCGACCACGCCGACGCGCTCGGGAGTCGTCTTGCCGCTGTTCAGGGTGGGGATCACGATCGCCGCGGCGACGACCGCCAGGATGATCGCGGTGCCGACCAGGAAGATCCGGCTCCGGAACCGTTCGCGCATCTCGCGGGCCGCGACGAGCCCGACGCCGCCGTGCACTGGTCCCCAGTTCGTGTGGTCGCGCGCCGCGGGAGTCCGGCGTCGACGACGCCAGAGCCAGATGCGCAGCGTCACGGCGGCGATCACCGCGATCACGAGGAGGGTGGGCTTCATCCCAGCGCCTCGCGGAAAACCTCGGAGAGCCGGCGCCGGGCGAACACGAACTCGGTGAGTCGGCCCGCCAAGGTGGCGGCACGTAGCACCGCGTCGCTGTCGACTCCTGCATCGAGCACCAGGCGGGCCTCGCCGCCGCCCACCTCCGAGATCGTGACGCCGGGAAGGTTGCGAGCCCATTGCGCGTCGCGGTCACCGTCGACGCGCACCACCAATCGGCGAGGCCCGCTGGTCGCCAGGTCGTCCACGCGTCCCGACACGACCAGGCGGCCGTGGTCGATGATGGTGACGGACTCGCAGAGGTCCTCAACCTGATCGAGCTGGTGACTCGACAGCAGAACGCAGCAGCCTGCGCGAGCCTGCTCGACCAGCACCTCGCTGATGGCGTCGATTCCCGCTGGATCCAGTCCCGCCAACGGCTCGTCGAGCAGGAGCATCTCGGGGTGGTGCGCCAGCGCGGCCGCCAGCTGCACCCGCTGCTGGTTGCCGTGGCTCAGAGTCTCCACCTTGCTGCGGACCCGGTCGGCCAGGCCCAGGCGTTCCAGCCACGACGCCGCCTCGCGATACCCGTCGTGCGGGCTCATCCCGTGCAGCCGCGCGAGGTATTCGACCTGCTCGCCGACGAGCATCCCGGGATAGAGACCGCGCTCTTCGGGCATGTACCCGAATCGGCGGCGCTGCGCGTCCCCGATCGGCGCGCCGTTCCACGTCACGACGCCGGCGTCCAGATCGGTGAGCCCGAAGACGGCTCGCATGGTCGTGGTCTTGCCCGCCCCGTTAGGTCCCAGGAAGCCGATCACCTGTCCGCTGGGAACCGTGAAGGACAGGTGATCCAGCGCCGTCACCGTCCCGAAGCGCCGGGTGAGACCCTCGAGCTCCAGCTGTCCGGACACGTCTTCAGCGTAGGTGGCGTCGCCGGCCCGACCAATGCGCGCGACGCGGACGATCAGCGGCGCCCACTCTCGGCGACGAGCCGATTTAGGGTGGCTTCATGCGACTGAGCACACTGATACTGCCGTGCGGCCGGTGGGCGACGATGGGTCCGAAATGGCGCCGCGCGGAGGAACTGGGCTTCCACGCGGCGTACACCTACGACCACCTCGCGTGGGGTCGTCTCGAAGATGGTCCGTGGTTCGGTGCGGTGCCGACACTCGCCGGCGCCGCGCTCGCGACCTCGACCATGCGTCTGGGCACGATGGTGACGTCGCCCAACTTCCGCCACCCCGTCCCGCTCGCCAAGGACCTCATGACCATCGACGACTTCAGCGCGGGTCGACTCAGCATCGGCGTGGGGTCGGGCGGCGTGGGCCGCGACTCGCTCGTGCTCGGCAACCCTCCCTGGAGTGCGCGCGAGCGTGCCGATCGCTTCGAGGAGTTCGTCGAGCTGCTCGACCTGCTCCTTCGCCACGCCGACACCAGCTTCGCTGGCGAGTACTACGCGGCCCACGAGGCCCGGATGCTGCCCGGAACCATCCAGTCGCCGCGGCCTCCGATCTACGTCGCGGCCGACGGCGCGCGCGGCATGGACCTCGCCGCGCGCATGGGCGACGGGTGGATCACCCTGGGACGGTCGTTCCGAGAGGACGTGAACATGCCCGAGGTGGTCGCCGAGCAACTGGCTCAGCTGAGCGACGCCCTCGACCGCCACGGCGTCGACGACGCCTCCTTCACGCGGGTCCTGCTCTTGGGGTTCGGCGACCCGCCGCCGTTTGCGTCCGCCGGAGTCTTGCCGTCGCTCATCGAGCAGTACGGCGAGATGGGCATCGACGAGATCGTCGTGCACTGGCCCATCGCCGGCACGCCCTTCGCCGCCGACGCCGATCTCTTCGAAGAGGCGGTGCTCGCCGCCCTCGAACTCTGTGGCACGGCGCCGCCGCCCTGACGACGCCGGCGCCGGCCGTGCGGAAGGACGGGACTCGGGCTAGAGGGTGAAGCCCCCACCCGGCAGCGGCTCGTCATCGTTGGGCGTGTCACTGGGCGTCTCGTAGGGAGTCTTGTCCACGGGGCTCGCCGCAGTCAGCGGACCGTTGTCGGCCTCGTACGCGGACAACTCTCCGGTGAGCCGCTCGATCTCCGACTTCGTGGCGTCCGTGCCCCTGCCCGTGTGCTCGGCGAAGACGGCCGCACCGAGCTCGTGTAACAGTCCGTCGGCGCGACGACGCGCCTGGGCGTCCGCCAACTTCGCCTGGCCGGCCTTCCCGGCCTCTTGCGCCTTCTGGGCGATCTGACCCGCCTGCGACTTCACCTTGTCAAAGAGCGCCATGCTCCCTCCTTCTCCTAGATCCGGCCAAGCAGCCCGTCGCGAAGCGGGTTGGACGAGCGATCGTCCTGCTTCTCTTCACCTTCGTACTCGCGGTGCAGCGTCGACTGCAGCAGGACCGGGCCGTCACCCGTGAGGGTGACGAGATTGATCCCCTGGCCGCCGAAGACAGCGCTCATCACGGTCTGGGCGTTGAGCGCGCCGATGCGCTCGACCCCGAACGCGACCGAGTCCGCGAAGGCGACGACCGCGCCCCCGTGCACTTGGATCTTGCCCCCGTACGCGGCGGGGTTCAGCTCCACCAGGCTGCCGCCCCCGCCCACGATGAGCGTGCCCTCGCCCGTGAAGTGCTCGAAGATCAGTCCCTCCTTCGAGCGGCGCCCGAGGCTGAGCCCGGTGAAGTCGATGTCGTAGGCGACGCTGGACTCGGCGCAGATGAACGCCCGGCTCTCGGCGCGCCAGCCCGACGTTCCGTCTAGCTCGATCACGCGCATCTGGCCCGGCAGCTCTCCGGCGAGTGCGACCAGCCCCGACCCGCCCGAGGGCGAGAACCACTGGAAGGCGAGGCTCTGACCGGCCAGGGCCCGCTTTCCCACCTCGGTCGCCGTGGAGAGGGCCGCCTTCAAGAAGCTGCCGCTGCCCGCCTTGGACTGCTGATGCGCGGTGTCCGCCTTGCCGCCGGGCGTCGTCAGGCGGGTCTCGATCGAGACGTTCGTGGTCTTCCAGCGGAATTTCATCGCGTCGGCGTACAGCGTCTGGCCGCTGTCGAGCTGACAGGTGACTGTCTGGGCGATCTCTCCGGTCACCTTGCAGGCAATGGTCATGTGCCACCTCACTGATGAAGCGGGGACCCGACCGGCCGACCGCGCACGCAGCGCGATCGTACAACCGAACGGCGAGCACCGGCAACCGGAGCGAGGTACCCTCGCGCCGCGACGAACGACCAGGAGCAGCGGGCACCGCAGGCGTCGCGACGGCCCGGGCTCGAGGGCGCGCCACGATCCAGCGACGGAACTGGCGCAGACCCGCGGTGGGCGCTAGAGGACTCGAACCTCTGACCTCAGCCGTGTGAAGGCTGCGCTCTAACCAACTGAGCTAAGCGCCCGGAGCGTCCATCCTACCGCCCGGTCTCACTGGGGTCCGAGGCCTCGGGCAGTATCCTTCCCCCGTGGCCGATATCCCCGAGGACGTCTCACCTCGACGTCCCCGGCGCCCGCGACGAGAGTCCGCCGTTCCGCGCAGCGTGGTGATGGCCATCGACACCATCGAGCGGCGCGTTGCCTTCATCGCCGGCGCGCTGGCGCTCGTGCTCGCGGGACTCTTCACGCCCCACCTGTTCAAGAACACCTGGATCACCGAGACCGCCAAGCCGGTCAAGGGCCACACCTGCGCCACGCCCTACCACTGGAACGCGGTGCTCAAGACGTGCAGCCACCACAAGCTGACCCACCCCTCGGACTGGCTGCCCCAGTTCATCCTGATCGTCGTCATGGCCGTGGCGATCGTCCTCTTCGCCTACCTGCGCAAGCGCGTCGGCGTCGCCTTCGGCGCGTTCTTCCTGGGCCTGGCGCTGGGCACCGTCGGCCTGCCCTTCCTGATCCTCGGCGGGTGGCTGCTGCTGCGCGCATTGCGCCTCCAGCGCTACGGCGACGCCAGCTTCTTCGGTTCCTCGCGCCTCGCGCGCGAGCAGGCCCAGGCCAAGCGCGAGGGCCGCACGGTCGCGCCGCGCCGGTCCCGATCCAAGGAGAAGGAGCCCGCGGCCGCCGCGCGACCCGTCGCCCCGGCGCCCTCGAAGCGCTACACGCCGAAGAAGCCCCCGCGCAAGCGATAGGTATGGCGAAGCTCGGACTGGACTTCCCGACCAAGTGGGGTCGCGGCTACCCGGGGCGCCTCGCGCGCGCGGCGATCCAGAACGGCTACCTCATCCCCTACGTGCGGCGCATCTCGACCCTCGAGGTGCGCGGGCTCGATCACCTCGACGAGTCCGGTCCCGTCATCCTGGCCGCGAACCACGCGAGCAACCTCGACACGCCCCTGCTGCTCAGCGCGCTGCCGGCCACGACGCGGCGTCGCACCGTCGTCGCCGCGGCGATGGACAACTTCTTCATGAACGCGTTCACGGCCATTCGCACCGTCCTCGTCTTCAACGCCATCCCCATCGACCGCCACAAGGTCAACCGTCGAAGCTCCCAGCTGGCCCTCGAGCTCATCGAGGACGGGTGGAACCTCGTGATCTATCCCGAGGGCGGTCGCACGCCGACCGGCGAGCTGCAGGAGTTCAAGGGCGGGGCGGCCTACCTGGCCGAGCGCGCCGACGCCCCGGTCATTCCCGTCTACATCCACGGCGCCGGATGGCTGCGCGGCCCCCACTACGCCAAGGCGCCTCAGTACGTGGCGGGACCCAGCCAGCGACGCCATCACGTCGTGGTCGCCTTCGGTCCCGTGCTGCGCTGTGGCGAGGGCGAGACCATTCGACGCTTCAACGTCCGCGTCGAAGACGCCGTGGTCGCCCTGGGCCGCGAGGTGACGGGTGATCCGACGCTGCGGATCAAGCGCGCCGGGGCAGATTGAGCGCGCGGCAGCGCTCCTCGTAGAGGCGGTCGGCGACTCCCGCCAGGGGCTCCAGGCGGCGTCCGAGGACGCCCGACAGCACCTCGTCGGCGAACCACGGATTGAGCGCCAGCACCGGACCGTGCGCGTAGGTCGCCCAGATCCGGTCGGTGACGAATCCGTCGGTCGCGCCATCGCTGCCGCGACCGCGCCGCACGGCGCCCAGCGCCGACACCGCCTCGCCGATGCTCGTGCGACCGCCGTGGTTCTCGAATCCCACCAGCCAGCGACCGCGCACGTCGACCGCGAGATCGCCGACCGAGCGGCGTTCGCCGCGCGTGGTGCGCGCGTCGACCAGGCCCAGGCCCGGGTACTCGTCGTCGCCCTCGACGCAGAAGGTCGTGCCGAGCAGCTGCAGACCCGCGCAAACGGCGAAGAGGTGCGCGCCGCCGGCCACGCGCTCGCCCAGCGCGCCTCGCGCCAGCAGGTCGCACGCCAGGCGCTGGGGGCCGTCCTCGCCGCCGCCCAGCAGATAGAGGTCGGCGTCGGGCACGCGGTCGTGCAGGGCCACCGTCACCAGGTCGACCGGGACGTCGCGGCGCCGGCCGCGCTCGACCAGCACGCGCGCGTTTCCCCCGTCCCCGTAGGTGCCCAGGAGCTCCGGGAACAGCAGGGCGATCCTCACGACGTGCTCGCGGCGAGCCACTCGCTGAAGGCCGTGTAGTTGGCGATCAGCCACACCGGCGACGCCCCGTGCGCCAACGTCGCCCGGTCGTCCACGACGCGCGCCGCGACGCCGGCGTAGTCGAGCCGCGTCGCCAGGTCGAGGCGGCGCTCGCCCAGGCACGACACCTCGCGTCCCGCGAGCGCCTCGAAGGGCACGTCGTAGAGCCACGAGGGGTCCCGCCCGTCAGCGACCTGATCGTTGATCGCGATCCACAGGTCGCACGCGCCGGCGCGGACCAACGGGAGGACCGCCGCGAACCCCGCCGGGTTCTTCGCCAGGATCAGGTGCACGGTGCGCCCGCGCCAGCGCCGCCGGGCGAACCGGCCCGCCACCTCGGACACCGTGTTGACCCGCGCGACCGCCTCACCGGTCGCGACCCCGACGACGTGCAATGCGGTCACGGCTTGGGCGGCGTTGGCGGCGTTGAAGTCCCCGGGCACCGCCAGGTCGAGGTCGACGGCCTCCCCGTCGACGACGAGCCGGTCGCCCAGGGTCGTGGTGAGGTTCGTCGGGCGCGCGAAGCCGCACACGCACCGCCAGCCCGACTCGTCGAAGGCGATGGGTTGCGTGCACTTGGGGCACGATGTCGCGTCACCGTGCCACGCCGTGGGTACGTCGCACCACTTCACCGAGGCGGCGGCTTCGGCGGCGAACACGACGAGTGGATCGTTGGCGTTCGCGACGACGACCGCGGTCGTCGTCGGGTCGCCGCAGCACCGGCGCCACCGCTCGGCCATCTGACGAACCTCGTTCGCGCGGTCCAGTTGATCGCGCGAGAGGTTCAGCAGGATCACGACGCGCGGCCGGGCGCGACGCACCACCTCGGCCAGCCACGCCTCGTCGACCTCCAGGACGGCTCGCTCGGCGCGCGACGAAACCAGCGCGGCCACGTGTCCCGCGGGCATGTTGGCGCCGGTCGCGTTGGTGGCCACCGGGGCGCCCCAGCCCGCGGCCACGAACGCCGTCGTCGTCGTCTTGCCGTTCGTGCCGCTGACCACGATCGTGGTGCGCGCTCGGGCCAGGCGATCGAGGAGCTGGGGGTCCAAGGCCAGACCGACGCGCCCACCGGCCACGGTCCCGGCGCCCCGGCCGAGCCGGCGCGAGAGGGTGTTGACCGCCTTGACGGCTCCGGTGGCGGCGCGCGAGCGCAACGTCATCGGGTTGGCCATCGCGTCCACGCTAACAACCCGAAAAATGCAGAAGGGCCAACCGGGGGGAGGTTGGCCCTTCTGCGAAACCTGAGTTCTCTCCAAAGGGGGGTCTGGAATGAACCGGCAGCCATCAGTATGGCGGGAGCGGCGTTATCAATCAAGTCGATATCGATGATAGTTCCTATCTGTATCCTTGATACGTGGAGATCCGCCAGCTCGAGGCGCTCGTCGGCATTGACGACCACGGCACGTTCTCCGGGGCGGCCGACGCCCTGGGCACGGTGCAGTCGAACATCTCGAGTCGCATCGCCCGGCTCGAGGCCGAGCTGGGCACCGAGCTCGTCGACCGGGCACAGGGGGTGACCACCGAGTCCGGTCGGATCGTCGTCGCGCGCGCTCGGCGGATCCTGAGCGAGCTCGGCGCCATCGCGGCGGACGTCTCGGAGCTGCGCGCGGACGTACGCGGGCGCGTGACCCTCGGCATGATCGGCTCGGGCGGACGCTGGCTCGTTCCCCTGCTCGTCGACGCCCAGCGCGAGCGCTACCCCAACGTCGCGTTGCACATCGTCGAGGGATCCAACTCGACCCTGGTGCCCCAACTGGTGCAGGGCTTGCTGGACATCTCGGTGCTCGCCGGTCCCGTCGATGAGCCCGAGCTCACCTGCACGGACCTGTTCGACGAGGACCTGGTCCTGATCGTTCCCCACGACCACGCCCTGGCGGGCGAGACTTCCGTCTCGTTCGAGACCCTGTCGCGCTACGAGTTCCTGCTCCCGTTGCCGGGCACGCCGATCCGTCGCGAGATCGACGCGGCCAGTCGCGCCCACGGCGTGGAACTGCGCCCGCTGCTCGAGATGGACGGGCTGCGCACCATCGCGTCGCTGACCTTCGACGGGCTGGGGATCGCGATCCTGCCGGCCTCGATGCTCTCGCGGCACCTGCGCAGCTCCTTCGTCGCGGTGCCGATCGAAGGGATACCCCGGCGCCGGGTCCTGCTCGTCGGGCGGCGCTTCGGCTTCCCCGCCGCCCCGGTGCGCGCCGTGGCGGCACTGCTGAGCGAAGTGGTGCGCGCCGCCGACGACCCCCCGGCGGGCGTGCACCCTCCCTCCCCCCGCCGTCTGCCATAGTCGCGGGGTGGCAACTGCGCTCTCGCCCGCGGACACGGCGTCCCTCATCGTTCGGCGCGACCGCGCCTTCAAGACGTTGGTGGCCAACGTGGGGCCACCCCCGGCCTTTCGACGGGTCAAGGTCGACCAGCGCTTCGCGACCCTGATCCGCTCCATCACCTTTCAGCTCCTCGCGACGAAGGCGGCCAACACCATCCACCGGCGGGTCCACGACGTGTGCGGCGGCGCCGTCACCGTCGACTCCGTCCTCTCCGCCGGCACGGCCAACCTGCGCGCGGCGGGGCTGTCGGGCACGAAGGCCGCGGCGATGATCGACCTGGCCGAGCACGTGGCCGACGGGCGCGTGCGCCTGGGCGCGCACGGTCGCATGAGCGACGCCGAGGTGACGCGCGAGGTGACCGCGGTGCACGGCATCGGACCTTGGACCGCCGAGATGTACCTCATGTTCTCGTTGGGCCGGCCCGACGTGTGGCCCGTGCTCGACCTGGGCGTGCGCCGGGGCTGGTCGCTGCTGCACGGGCTCGACGAGATGGTCAGTCCCCAGGAGCTGCGCGTGGCCGGCGAACGATTCGCGGGCGTGCGCTCCGGCGTCGCGTGGTACTGCTGGGCCACGGTCGACGACGACGCGTGGTGAAGTAACCTCCCCAAAGTGCCCGACCTCTCCCTCGCTGATTTCGAACGCGACGCCCTCGCCACGCTGACGACCTTCGGGACCATCCCGTGCCTCTCGCCGATGTTCGACGAGGACTGGGAGCAGAGCGGCCACATCGAGGCCGCCATCGAGCTCCTGGCCGAATGGGCGCGCGAGCGCCGCCTGGCCGACGCCGACGTGGCGGTCCGTCGCCTGCCCGGGCGCACGCCCGTCCTGACCGTGACCGTGCCCGCCACCGGGCCGAGCACGGGCACCTGCGTGCTCTACGGACACCTCGACAAGCAGCCCCCCTTGGGCGACTGGTCCGAGGGCCTCGATCCCTACACGCCGGTGCGCCGCGGCGACCGGTTGTACGCACGGGGCCTCGCCGACGACGGCTACTCGGTCTTCGCCGCCCTGCTGGCGCTCGAGTCGCTCGAAGCCGCCGGACGCCCGCACGCGCGCTGCGTCGTGCTGATCGAGGCCAGCGAGGAGAGCGCCAGCTCGGACCTCGACGCCCACCTCGACGCCCTCACCGACCACCTCGGCGAGGTCGAGCTGCTGATCTGCCTGGATTCGGGTGCCCTCACCTACGACCGGCTCTGGGTGACCTCGTCGCTGCGCGGCAACGTCAATGTCCGCGTCAAGGTCGAGGTCCTGCCCCGCGCCCTGCACAGCGGGCTGGCCAGCGGCGTCGTGCCCTCGTCCTTTCGCGTGCTGCGCCAACTCCTGGACCGCGTGGAGGACGCCGCGACCGGACGGGTCCGGCTCGACGAGCTATCGGTCAAGATCCCCGCGGCGCACGTCGACGCGGCCGAGGCCCTGACCGAGGAGTTCGGGGACGTCGCGGCCCAGGAGTGCGAGGTCCTCGACGGCGTGCGCCTCATGGGCAAGTCCGCCGCCAAGCGCCAGCTACGCCGTACCTGGCGGCCGGCGCTGTCGGTCATCGGTATGGGCGGCATCCCGGACCCGGCCATCGCCGGCAACGTGCTGCGCACCTCGACCACCGCCGTGCTCTCGATGCGCCTGCCGCCGACGGTGTCGTGCGCCGCCGCCGCCGCCGCGCTCATCGACGTGCTCAGCGCCGACCCGCCCGACGGCGCCCACGTCACGGCGACCATCGACTCGAAGGGGGACGGCTGGGTCGCGCCGAAGCCCTCCGCCTGGCTCTCCGACGCGCTCGATCGCGCGTCGCGCGACGCGTTCGGCCGCGAGCCGGGCTACATCGGCGAGGGCGGGTCGATCCCCTTCCTCGCCGAGCTCGGTCGGCGGTACCCGGCGTGCCAGTTCGTCGCGACCGGCGTGCTGGGCCCGGACTCCAACGCCCACGGCATCGACGAGATGCTGGACCTGCCGACCGCCGTCGCGGTCACCAACGCCGTGGCGACCATCGTCGAGGCGCACGCGCTGGCGCCGCGACCCAAGAAGAAGTAGGTGGCGATGGCGACCCGACTCCTCCACTCCAACGGAACACCGCTCCAGGTGGTCGGCCGTCCCGACGCCCCGCGCGCACTGATCGTGCTGCAGGAGGCCTTCGGCGTCAACGACCACATCCGCGGCGTGGCCCAGCGCTTCGCCGACCAGGGCTACTACGTGGCGGTCCCCGAGCTCTTCCACCGCAGCGGCTCGCCGGAGCTCGGCTACGACGACTTCTCGCTGGTGGCCCCGCACATGGGCGAGCTCAATCCCGACGGCCTGGCTGACGACGTCACCGCCGCGGCCGAGTTCCTCAACGCGGCCGGCTACCCCACCTCGTCGATCGGCGTCGTCGGCTACTGCATGGGCGGCTCGGTCGCGCTCTACGCCGACACGCTCGGGCTGGTGGGCGCGGCCGCCTCGTTCTACGGCGGCGGCGTGACGGCCGGGCGCTTCGGTCTGGCGCCCCTGGCCGAGCTGGCGAGGAGCCTGCGCGCGCCGTGGATCGGCCTCTACGGCGACCTCGACCAGGGCATTCCGCCCGAGCAGGTCGAGGCGCTGCGCGAGGGCGCCGCGGGCTCGTCGGTGGTCACCGAGGTGGTGCGCTACGCCGACGCCAACCACGGGTTCAACTGCGACGCGCGGCCCGCGGTCTATAACGCCGTCGCGGCCGCCGACGCCACCGCGCGCACCCTGACGTTCTTCGCCACCCACCTGGGGGCCAAGTAGCTCAGCTGCGCGGGACGTCCTTCCACGGGACGTCCTTGTCCACGCGGGGCTCGCCGGCCAGGCCCAGGACGCGCTCGCCGATGATGTTGCGCATGACCTCGCTGGTGCCGCCCTCGATGGAGTTGGCGCGCATGCGCAGGAACGCCTTGCGCGGGTCAGAGGCGTTGAACGCGCTCTCGGTGGGACGAACGAGGGGGAACTTGGTCTTGTAGAGGAGCGCCTCGGAGCCGAGCAGGTCGACGCACAGCTCGCTGGTGCGCTGGTTCTCCTCGGCGAAGGCCAGCTTCGCGGTCGAGCCCTCGGGTCCGGGGGTCCCGGCGCGGCGCAGGTCGTTGGCGCGCCAGTTGGCCAGGCGACCCACCTCGGTGGACACCCAGCGCTCCATCAAGCGCGCGCGCAGGGCCATCGCGTGTCCGTCGGCGCGCCCCGCCCACTTGCGCCGCCAGATCGACAGGGCCTCGCCGATCAGGCCCGAGTCGCGCGGCGGCACGGTGCCGCCGATCGAGACGCGCTCGTTCATCAGCGTGGTGATCGAGACCCCCCAGCCGTCGCCGACCGCGCCCAGGCGCATCGAATCGGGCACGCGCACGTCGTGGAAGAAGCACTCGTTGAACTCGGCCTCGCCGGTCACCTGGTAGAGCGGGCGGACCTCGACGCCGGGGGCGTGCATGTCGACGAGGAAGGCGGTGATGCCCCGGTGCTTGACGGCGTCGGGGTCGGTGCGCGCGATGAGCAGCCCGTAGGCCGACACGTGGGCCAGGGTCGTCCAGACCTTCTGACCGTTGAGGACCCACTCGTCGCCGTCGCGCTCGGCCCTCGTGGCCAGGCTCGCCACGTCGGACCCCGCGCCGGGCTCCGAGAAGAGCTGGCACCAGACCTCCGACCCGGTGAAGAGGGGACGCAGGTAGCGGCGCTGCTGCTCGGGCGTCCCGTGGGTGACGAGCGTCGGGGCGACCATCCCGTAGCCGATGACGTTGCGCATCACCGCCGACGGCGCGTGCGACGCGCTCAGACGCCGCAGTACGTGCAACTGCTGGGTCGGCGTCGCGCCCAACCCTCCGAGGCCCTCGGGAAAGTGCGCCCAGGCGAGACCCCGGTCGAACTGCTCACCGAGGAACTGTTCGACGTCGGTCGTCGCGGGGGGAAAGCCGCCCACCAGCTCGTCGATGCGCTGGTCGATCTCCGCGTCGCTGACGGCCACGAATCCTCCTTGTCGTCGACTGCATACTACGCAGGCCCCGGATGAGACTTTCGACTGTTGACGTGGGTGCGAGGCCGCAGAGACACGACTGCGATCTGGCCTCGCGGCCCTTCGGCTCAGCTCACGGCAAGCGTCAAACAGCACGCTGTGAGCACGATACCCACCGGCGCCATCAGGAATCTCTCCCATTGACTCTTGGACAGTGCGTTGGCGACGGCGCTGAGGCCAAAGACCACGACGAGGATCCAGATCCCGTCGCGCACGAGGGCGGAGTGGTGAGCCGTACCGATCAGTCCACCTCGGGCCAGGACGACGTAGAGCGCCACCAAGAAGACGACCGCGGCGACGCCGCTCGCGGCGCGCAGACCAAGAGGCAGGATGCGGTGTACCCCGCCGAACGCCGCGCGGCCCACGGGCAGTCCGATAGCGAGGAGAACCTGGAAGATGGCCAGTCCCCCGGTCACAACCGCCGCCACGCCGGCGACGACGTGCAAAGGATTGCCCATGTGTCGTGACCTTAACCAGCCGCGTTCGGGCGCGCGCCGTCGTCAACCTGCCCCAGCAGGAACGGGCCGTTCCGCTAGAAAGGTGACGTGACGACGCGACGCATCCTCGCCACGTCGGGCGGATTCGTGCAGGGCCCCGTCCAGATGTCCTATCGCCTCGGCGAGATGCTCCTCGAGGCCCTCACCCTCACCGGCCAGACCCGGCCGCGGGTGTGCCTCGTGAACACCGCGGGCGGCGACGATTTCGCGTGGTACGCGATGTCCTACGAGGCGTTCAACGCCGCCGGCTGCGACGTGACCGAGCTGAAGCTCTTCTACCAGCCGTCCGCCGACCCCGAGGAGCGGCTCACGACGTGCGACCTCGTGTGGGTGGGGGGCGGTTCGACGGCCAACCTCCTCGCGCTGTGGCGCCTGCACGGGGTCGACGCCGCGATGGCCGCCGCGTGGGAGCGGGGGGTCACGCTGGCGGGCGTCTCGGCGGGCAGCGTGTGCTGGCACGTTGGCGGAACGACCGACTCCTACGGTCCGACGCTGCGGCCGATCACCGACGCGCTGGGTTTCCTGCCCTACGGCAACGGCGTGCACTACGACGCCGAGGCCCAGCGCCGGCCGCTGCTGCACGAGCTCGTCAGCGACGGCACCCTGCCGCTCTCCTACGCCACCGACAACTTCGTGGGGCTGTGGTACGAGGGCACGACGCCCACGCGCGTCGTGTGCGACCTCGACGTCGCGCCGGAATCCGGACCCGCCGCCTACCGCGTCGAGCGGGTCAACGCCGAGGTGGTCGAGACCCGCCTCGCGGTGGGTTCGTCACTGCCCTGAGGCGGCGCGCACGAGCGCGCCGCGCACCTCTTCACCCTTGCGGTCCAGGCGCGCCGCGGCGCCCAGCGCGTCGCCGGACCCGCAGCGCGCGAGCCAGTTGGCCAGGATCAGGTACCCCGACTGGGTGAGGATCGACTCGGGGTGGAACTGCACGCCCTCGAGGGGCAGCTCGCGGTGGCGCATCCCCATCACCAGCTCGCCGGACCATCCGGTCAGCTCGAAGCAGTCGGGCAGAGTGGCGCCGTCCACCACCAGCGAGTGGTAGCGCCCCGCGACCAGGGGGTTCGGGGCACCCGCGAAGACCCCGGCGCCGCGATGCTCGACCAGCGTCGAGCGCCCGTGCACCAGCTCGGGCGCCGCGACGACGCGCGCGCCGAAGGCCTCGCCCAGCGCCTGGTGTCCGAGGCAGACGCCGAGCATCGGCAGCGCCGCCTCGGCGCAGTAGGTGATGACCTCGAGGCAGTTGCCCGCGTCGCGCGGGTGCCCGGGTCCCGGCGAGACCAGCACGCCGTCCGCGGCGGTCATGGCGATGAACTCGGCGTCGACGCGGTCGTTGCGCAGCACGGTCACGCTCGCGCCCAGCTCGCCGAGGTACTGCACGAGGTTGTAGACGAAGGAGTCGTAGTTGTCGACGACGAGGATCGACGGGCCGCGCGACATGGCTGAATCCTACGGGCCGCGCGAACGCGCTCACTAACCTTTGTGGATGGGCCACCCCGACCTCGCCGCGTTCACTCGCCTCGTCGAGGGTGGCTTCACGGTGGTGCCGCTCACCCGCACCCTCCAACTGGACCGCGAGACTCCCGTCTCGCTCTACCAGCGCTTCGCGAACGGCCGCGCCTTCTTCCTGCTCGAGAGCGCCGCGCTCGGCGAGGAGACCGGCCGCTACTCCTTCATCGGACTCGACCGTCTGTGGCGCGTGACCACCGCCGGCGGCGCGACCGTCTGTGAGGGGACGCGTCTGCCCGCGGGCGTCGACGCCCCCCTCGCGGTCCTGCGCGCGCTGCTCGCGCACCATCGGGCCCCGCGCCTCGCGGACCTGCCCGACCTCATCGGGGGCGCCGTGGGCTTCGTCAGCTACGACTACGTGCGTCGCCTCGAGCGCCTGGATCGTCCCGAGGAGCCCGACCCCTGGCCCGACGTCGACTTCTCGTTCCCGGGAGCGGTGCTGATCTGCGACCACCTGCGCCACTCGACCACCGTGGTCGTGAACGCCGTGATGGGCAGCGACCCCCCCGCCCTGGTCTACGACGCGGCCACCGACCGGCTCGACGAGATCGTCGACACGCTCTTGTCGCCCGCGCCGGCCACCGAGCCCGCCGCCGAGCGCACGGTCGCCCTGGCGCCCGAGGAGCGCGACGCGGTCGACGTGCGCCTCCTCGCCGCGCGGCTCTCGAACTTCTCACGCGACGACTACTGCGCGGTCGTCGAGCGGGCCAAGGAGCACATCGTCGCCGGGGACGTCTTCCAGGTCGTGCCCAGCCAGCAGTTCTCGCGACCCACCACTGCCGACCCCCTCACCCTCTACCGGGTGCTGCGCGCGCTCAACCCCTCGCCCTACATGTACTTGCTCGACAACGGCGACAATCAGATCGTGGGCGCCTCGCCCGAGATGCTGGTGCGCGTGCACGACGGCGTGGTGAGCACGCGTCCCATCGCCGGCACGCGCCCGCGCGGGGACAGCGACGCCGAGGACGCGGCGCTCGAGGCCGAGATCCTTCACGACGACAAGGAGATCGCCGAGCACGTGATGCTGGTCGACCTCGGACGCAACGACGTGGGGCGCGTGGCCGACCCCGGCACGGTGCACGTGGACCGCTTGGCTCACGTCGAGCGCTTCAGCCACCTGATGCACCTGGTCTCCCAGGTCAACGGACGCCTGCGCGACGGGCTCGACGCCTTCGACGCCTTCGACGCGCTCTTCCCGGCCGGCACGCTCACCGGCGCGCCCAAGGTGCGCGCCATGGAGCTCATCGACGGCTTCGAGCCGGTGCGCCGCGGCCCCTACGGCGGGGCCGTCGGCTACTTCGCCCTCAACGGCAACGCGGACTTCGCCATCACCATCCGCACGCTGTCGATCCGCGGCGGCGTGGCCACGGTCCAGGCGGGCGGCGGCGTGGTCGCCGACAGCCAGCCGGACTTCGAGTACCGCGAGTGCCTCAACAAGGCCTCCGCGCCGCTCCTCGCGTTGCAGATCGCTGACCCGAGGTGACCTAGCCCGGCGGGCTGGAGGAGGCGGGATCGGCTGACCTCGCGGGCGGGCGCCTAGTACTGGACCGAGATGCGCCGGGCCGGGCCGTCGACCGTCATCGGGCCCCCAAAGGGGATGACGTACTGCGGATCGGTGTGCCCGAAGTCGGGTCCGTAGACGATCATCGCCTCCGGGTTGTACGTCGCGAATGCGCGCAGCGCCGCATCCTCCTGGTCGGCGCGATACGCCGCGCGCCCGGCCTCGTCGAGCGGGTGGTCGCCGTGCCAGGCCTTCGCCTTGGCGAAGACGACCGCGGGAAACCGGGACAGCAGTCCGCGCTCGCCCATGTTGCGCAGCATCTCGAAGACGGCGTCGGCCGACGGCATGTCCTCGGAGGTCTCGAGGATCAACACGCAGCCGTCGTACTCCTCGTTGGGGAGCATCCAGCGATTCGCCGCCAGATTCCACTGCATGATCTCGAGGTTGCCGCCCCAGGTCGGACCGGTGACCACGCGCGTGGCGTTGTGCCAGTGCCAACCCGGATCGGGCGTCGTGGGAAGCGGACGGTCGAGCGTCGAGAGGTCGTCCCAGCGCGCTTCCAGGTCCGTGAACTCGCCCACCGGAGCGATGTCCACCCACCCGGACTCGAAGAGGGCGTGGCGCAGCGAGCCCGCGAACACGGGGTGGACGCCACCGGGCCGCGCCAGATGGACGAGCGTCGATCCTCCGTGGTACCCGACGATGCCGAGGTTCCACAGGTAGTTCAACATGTTGGTGTTGTCCGAGTAGCCGAAGTACGCCTTCGGGTGCGCGGTGATGAGGTCGGCGTCCAGGAACGGCAGGACCGTGATCTGGTCGGAGCCACCGATCACCGCCATCACGGCCTTGATCGTGGGATCGGCGAACGCCGCGTTGAGGTCCCGTCCGCGCTCTTGGGGGCTCGCCCCCACCTGACGGGTCGTGGGGTACTCGACGGGCTCGAGCCCGAGGTCGTCGTGGAGCACCCGTACGCCCCGCTCGTGCACCAGCGGGAACACGCCCGCGCCGGCCCACGACGGCGAGACGACGGCGACCCGATCGCCGCGCTGGAGCTTGGGCGGCGCGAGTCGTTGGACGGAACCACTCATGGGCCACAAGGTACTGCGGGCCCCGCGCGTGACCCGCCGCCACCGCGGCGCCCCAGGGCCGATTCGGGGGCCTCACCTATGCTGAAGCGGAGAAAGTCGGGAGGTCTCGCCGTGGCCGATGAGCGCGCCTACGACCAGTGGCGCCGGGAGTTCGAGGCGCAAACCTTGCGCGACACCCCCTTCACCACCCTGTCGGGCATCCCCCTCGAGCCGGTCTACGGTCCGCGCGACGGCGAGTTCCCCGGCGTCTACCCCTACACCCGGGGCGCGTACGCCTCGATGTACCGCTCCAAGCTCTGGACGATGCGCATGTTCGCCGGGTTCGGCACGGCGCTCGACACCAACGCCCGGTTCAAGGAGATCATCCGCTCGGGCGGTGACGGGCTGTCCACCGCCTTCGACATGCCGACGTTGCTGGGCCTGGACTCCGACGACCCCATGGCCCTGGGCGAGGTCGGTCGCTGCGGCGTGGCCATCGACTCCCTCGCCGACATGCGCGACCTCTTCGCCGACATCGACCTGGCGAGCATCACCACGTCGATGACCATCAACTCGCCCGCCGCCGTGATGCTCGCGCTCTTCGTGGCCCAGGCCGAGGAGGCCGGCGTCGCCCGCCACCTGCTCGGTGGGACCCTCCAGAACGACATCTTGAAGGAGTACCAGGCCCAGAAGGAGTTCGTCTTCCCCCCGCGCCAGTCGATGCGCCTGGTGCGCGACACCATGGCCTTCACCGCGGCCGAGATGCCCCGGTGGCACTCGATCAGTGTCTCGGGCTATCACATCCGCGAGGCCGGCTCGACCGCGGCCGAGGAGCTCGCCTTCACCCTGGCCAACGGGTTCGCCTACGTGGAGCTGGCCGCCGAGGGCGGGCTCAGCGTGGACACGGTCGGGCCGCGGCTCTCGTTCTTCTTCAACGCCCACATCGACTTCTTCGAAGAGATCGCCAAGTATCGCGCGGCCCGGCGCATCTGGGCGCGCTGGATGCGCGAGCGCTACGGCGCCGTCGACGAGCGCACCACCCAGCTGCGCTTCCACACCCAGACCGCCGGGGTGTCGCTCACCGCCCAGCAGCCCGAGAACAACCTCAGCCGCACGGCGATCGAGGCGCTCGCCGGCGTGCTCGGGGGTACCCAGTCCCTGCACACCAACGCCATGGACGAGGCCCTGGCCCTGCCCAGCGAGCGCGCGGCGCGCCTGGCGCTGCGCACCCAGCAGATCATCGCCCACGAGACCAACGTCGCGCACGTGGCCGACCCGCTGGGCGGGTCCTACTACGTCGAGGAGCTGACCGACGAGATGGAGCGGCGCGCCGAGGCCCTCTTCGCCGAGATCGACGAGATAGGACACGGCTCGATGCTCGAAGGCTGCATCCGCGGGATCGAGGAGAACTGGTTCCAGGGCCACATCGCCGACTCGGCCTACGAGCTCGAGCGCTCCTTCAACACCGGCGAGCGCATCATCGTCGGCGTGAACGACTTCACCGAGGGCAACGACGAGGAGGACCTCTCCATCCTCCAGATCACGCACGAGGACGAGAAGCGCCAGCTCGAGCGCCTCGAGCTCGTGCGCGAGACGCGCGACGGGGTCGCCGTGGACGCCTCGCTGGCCCGACTGGCCGAGCGCGCCGCCGACCCGTCGGCCAACCTGATGGGTGACCTCATTGACTGCGCCAAGGCGTACGCCACGGTGGGTGAGATGATGTCGACCATGGCCGGAGTCTTCGGCCGCTACGTGGAGGTGCCGACCCTGTGACGGTGCGCGTGCTCGTCGCCAAGGTCGGCCTGGACGGCCACGACCGGGGCATCAAGGTGGTGGCTCGGCTCCTGCGCGACGCCGGGATGGAGGTCGTCTACACCGGCCTATTCCAGACGCCCGAGACCGTCGCCGCGGCCGCCATCGACGAGGACGTCGACGTGGTAGGGCTGTCCATGCTCTCGGGAGCCCACATGACCCTCGCCCCGCTCGTCGTGGCGGAGTTGCGCGCTCGCGGGTCGGACATTCCCGTGGTGGTGGGCGGCATCGTTCCCGCCGGCGACCTCGACGATCTGCGCACGGCCGGGATCGCCGCGGTCTTCACCCCGGGCGCGAGGAAGGACGAGATGGTGGCGACCATCACATCGCTGGTAGCCGCGCGGACCTAGCGCCCGCGAGCCGAGGCAGTCCGTTGGCACAAGTCGAGTCGATGAAACCAATCCAGCCCGCCGGGGCCTGGCAGAGGTATGGGATACTTGCCAGTCCGGCGCGCCCGCTGATGGAGAGGCTCACCGGCGCCTCGTCGAGCGGGCCGGCGTACCCATACGTCGCGGCGCTCAGCGAAAGTCGTCCTGCAGCTCGGCGAGCGCTGCACTTCCCGGACAGAGCCGGTCCAGCGGGATCTTGTTGAGGCCGGTGGCCGGCGTGTGGTTGAGCGCGTGCATGTCGGGGGCCGCCTCGTTGACGTAGAGCAGGCCGGTCGCGATTTCGCCGCGCAGGGCGCGGTCGCGCACGTACTCCTCGACCACCATGCGGTCGCTCGAGTCGTATCCCTCGGGCACCGCGCGGAAGCGCACGACGCTGCCGTCGTGCATCACGACTTCGCGCAGCTCGTCCGAGGTCACCTTGGCGGTGATCTCGAGGCGCACCGGAACGAAGTCCGCCTCGATCTCCTTCACCTCGTGCTCGCGGGTGAAGCGGTAGCTCTTGGTGGAGCCCTCGTGGTCGTTGAACGTGACGCACGGGCTGATCACGTCGATGAGGGCCAGCCCGTTGTGGGCCACCGCGGCCTTGAGGATCGGGATCAGCTGCTCCTTGTCGCCGGAGAAGGCGCGCGCCAGGAAGGTCGCGCCCATGGCGAGGCCCAGCAGGATCGGGTCGATCGGGGCGATGGCGTTGGGCTCGCCGCGCTTGGGCTTCGAGCCGATGTCCGCCGACGGCGAGAACTGGCCCTTGGTGAGCCCGTAGACGCCGTTGTTCTCGATCACGTAAACCATGTTGACGTTGCGCCGGATCGCGTGGGCCAGGTGCCCCAGCCCGATCGACAGCGAGTCGCCGTCGCCCGAGATCCCGATGTAGATCAGCTCGCGGTTCGCCGCGTTGGCCCCCGTCGCGATGGTCGGCATGCGCCCGTGCGCGGAGTTGAAGCCGTGGGCGCCGCGCACGAAGTAGGTGGGGGTCTTGGACGAGCAGCCGATGCCCGACAGCTTGGCGATCATGTGCGGGGGCGTGGACAGCTCCCAAAACGCGTGCGTGATGGCGGCGGTCACCGAGTCGTGCCCGCAGCCCGCGCACAGCGTGGACATCGCGCCCTCGTAGTCGCGCACGGTGAGCCCCAGCTCGTTCTTGGGCAGCGGGGCCAGGGGAATGAGGGGCTTGGCGATCGAGGTCATCGGTTCACCTCCACGGTAGCGAGCACGCCGTCGACGACGGTCTTGGCGCTCAGGGGGAATCCGCCGTAGGCGAGGATCGGGCGGAGGCGCTCGATGGGCACCCCCGTCTCGATGGCGATCAGGCTGCGCAGCTGGGCGTCGCGGTTCTGCTCGACCACGAAGCAGAACTCGTGGGCGTCCAGGAAGGCCCGGACCTCCTCGGAGAACGGGAAGCCCCGCACCCGCAGGTAGTCGACGGGGATGCCGGCCTCGCCGAGCACGTCGCGCGCCTCGCGCACCGCGAGGTCGCAGCTGCCCAGGGTCACGACCCCGATGGTCGCGCCCTCACGGCGCTCCACGAACGGGGCGGGGACGTAGGCCGCCGCGGCGGCGTGCTTCTTCTTCAGCCGGTCCACGACCTCCTGGTACTGCTCGGGGTCCTCGGTGTAGCTGCCGTGCAGGTCGTGGCCCGAGCCGCGCACGAAGTAGGCCCCGCGCTCGGCCGATCCGGGCAGGGTGCGCGGCGTGACGTAGTCGGCGTCGGGGTTCGCGTAGCGGTAGAACTCCTTGAGGCTGGCGAGGTCCTCGTCGTGGAGCACCCGTCCGCGGTCCGGCACGTAGTCGTCGTTCCAGGTGAGCTCGGGCACGACCCAGTCATTCATCCCGATGTCCAGGTCGCTCATCACGAACACCGGCGTCTGGAAGCGCTCGGCCAGGTCGAAGGACCGCACCGCGAACTCGAAGCACTCGCGCGGGTCCTTGGGGAAGAGCAGGATGTGGCGGGTGTCGCCGTGGCTGGCGTAGGCGCACGCCAGGATGTCGCCCTGCTGGGTCCGCGTCGGCATGCCGGTGGAGGGACCGGTGCGCTGCACGTCGACGATCACGGCGGGGATCTCGGTGTAGTAGGCGAGGCCGATGAGCTCGTTCATCAGCGAGATCCCCGGGCCCGAGGTCGAGGTGAAGGCCCGCGCCCCGCTCCACGACGCGCCGAGCACCATGCCGATCGCGGCGATCTCGTCCTCGGCCTGGAGGATCATGTAGTTGTTCTGGTAGGTGGCCGGGGCGTCGTCGGTCGCCGGCGTCACCTCCTCGCGCCGGTACTGCGCGCACAGGCGCGTGAAGTTGTCCATGACCGCCGTCGCCGGGGTGATCGGGTACCACGCGGCGACCGTCGCGCCCGCGTACAGGCAACCCAGAGCGACCGCCGTGTTGCCGTCGATCAGGATGTGGCCGCCGTTCGCGTCCATGCGCTCGACGCGGAACGACAGCGGGCACTCGAAGTTCTCGTGCGCGTAGTCGAAGCCCAGGCGCAGCGCGCGCTGGTTGGACTCGCGCAGCTTCTCGTTGCGCGCGAAGGTCTCGGCCAGCAGATCGCCCACCAGGTCGACCTCGATGCCCAGCAGCGCCACGACGGCTCCGGCGTAGGCCACGTTCTTCATCAAGATCCGCTCGCGCGGCGCGGCGAAGTTCTCGATGATCATGCGCGCCAGGGGCACACCCAGGAAGGTCACGTCCTCGCGCGCCAGCGCGTCGTCCAGCGGCCACGACGAGTCGTAGAGGACGTAGCCGCCGGGGCGCACCTCGGCGATGTCCTCGGCGTAGGTGACCGAGTTCATCGCCACCATGAGGTCGTAGTCCAGCGCGCGCGACGTGTGGCCGTCGACGCTGACTCGGATCTCGTACCACGTCGGCAGTCCCTGGATGTTCGAGGGGAACAGGTTCTTGCCCGACACCGGGATGCCCATGCGGAAGATCGCCTGCATGAGCAGCCCGTTGGCGCTCGCCGAACCCGTCCCGTTGACGTTGGCCAGCTTCATCGCGAAGTCGTTCACGCGCACGTCGCGCATCAGATCCACCATGGCGTCTACCGTCCCTTCGGGCCCGCGGGCACGGGGATCCGCAGGACGCCCGAGTCGGCGGCGTAGGGGATCTTGAGCTCGAACTCCTCCATGTCCCACGCCGCCGTGGGGCACCGCTCCGCGCACAGCCCGCAGTGCACGCAGACGTTCTCGTCCTTCACCATCACCCGGCCGGTCTGGGGCAGCGGCGCCGAGACGTAGAGCGCCTGGTCGTGGTTCTCCGAGGGCGCCATGAGACGCGTCCGCAGGCTGGCCTCGGTCCCGTTGGCGGTGATGGTCAGGCACTGCACCGGGCAGACGTCGATGCAGGCGTCGCACTCGATGCATAGGGGCGCCGAGAACGCGGTCTGAATGTCGCAGTTGAGGCAGCGCTGCACTTCGTGGACGGTCTGTTCCACGCTGAAGCCGAGCTCGACCTCGGTCGAGAGCGAGGCGAAGCGCCGGGTCAGCTCCACGTGGGTCATCTGCTGGCGCGGCGAGGGGTTGTAGTCGTTGTGGTAGCTCCACTCGGTCATGCCCATCTTCGCGCTGACCAGGTTCATCCCATCGGCCGGACGCTCCAGCAACGACGCGCCGCTGCAGTGCTGGTGGATCGAGATCGCCGCCTGGTGGCCGTGGGCCACCGCCCAGATGATGTTCTTGGGACCCCACGCGGCGTCACCGCCGAAGAACACGCCCGGCACGGTCGACTGGAAGGTCGTGGCGTCGACGACCGGCATGTCCCACTCGCCGAACTCCATCCCGAGGTCACGCTCGATCCAGGGGAAGGCGTTCTCCTGGCCGATGGCCAGGATCACGTCGTCACAGGGGATCACGACCGTGTCGAGCACCGTGGAGTGGCGCGCGCCCTCGTCCCACTCGACCACGTCGAACTCCATCGCCGTGACCCGACCGTCCTCGACGATGAAGCGCCTCGGCGCGTGGTTGACGACGATCTCGACGCCCTCCTCCTCGGCGTCCTCGAGCTCCCAGGGCGAGGCCTTGAAGTACTGCCGGGGACGTCGGGCCATCACCTTGATGTCGCGCCCGCCCAGGCGCCGCGACGTGCGACAGCAGTCCATGGCGGTGTTGCCGACACCGATGATCAGGACCCGCTCGCCGATCTGCTCGATGTGGCCGAAGGCGACCGACTCGAGCCAGTCGATGCCGATGTGGATGTTGGCTCCCCCCTCGGCGCGGCCCGGCAGGTTCAACTCCTTGCCCCGCGGAGCGCCTACGCCAACGAAGACGGCGTCGTAGCCCTCGTCGAGCAGGCCCCGCAGGCTGTCGACCGGCGTGTTGTAGCGCACGTCCACGCCCATGTCGATGATGACTTGGCACTCGTCGGTCAAGACGGTGTCGGGCAGGCGGAACGAGGGGATGTTCGTGCGCATCAGTCCCCCGGCCTGATGGAACTTCTCGTACATCACGACCTCGTAACCGAGGGGCAGCAGGTCGTTGGCCACGGTGAGCGACGAAGGTCCCGCGCCGATGCACGCCACGCGCTTGCCGTTCTTCTCGGCGGGCACGCGCGGCAGTCGCTCGGAGACGTCGCCCTTGAGGTCCGCGGCCACTCGCTTGAGCCGGCAGATGGCGACCGGGCTACCGTCGACGCGGCTGCGCCGGCACGCCGGCTCGCACGGGCGGTCACAGGTGCGCCCGAGTATCCCGGGAAAGACGTTCGACTCGCGATTCAACATGTACGCGTCGTCGAATCGGCCCTGGGCGATCAGGCGGATGTACCCGGGCACGTCGGTGTGCGCCGGGCAGGCCCACTGGCAATCGACGACGCGGTGGTAGTAGTTCGGGTCCTGTACGTCCGTTGGGTCCACGCCTGCTCCACCACCTGGTCGGTGGCGCGCCAAGAGAGACGCGCCGCACGTCCAACTTACTTCGACCACCGAGCGATCCAGTCACCATGGGACGGTCCGAAAGTCCCGGCGTGAGCGGTCGTCCGGCGGCCCCGCACGACGCTGCGGGTCCGGCGTCGTCGAGGTCAGGCGTCGTCGCGGAGCGCCTCGACCGGCGCGACGTCGCCGCGCTCGGGATCGCGGACCCCCGGCGTCACGAGGACCAACACGCACAACAGGGCCGACGCCAACCCCCCCGCGGCCAGCGTCGTGCGGGTGCCCACGCCCGCTGCGACCACCCCGCCCAAGAGGATGCCGAGCGGACCGAGGGAGAAGGCCAGCAGGAAGACCAGGGACGAGACGCGCCCGAGGAACTCGCGCGGCACCAGGCGCTGCATCATCGAGAACCAGAGCACGTCGCCGTAGATCAGGAGGCCGACCTCGACGGCGTTGAGCGCTCCGGCCACCCAGACGTTGGCGGCGAGAGCGAGCGACGCCATCGCTACGCCGCCGACCGCGTAGGCCACCCACAGGACGGTGACGAACCGGCGCGGCGAGCCCAACCGGGCCACCACGAGCGACGCGACCACGCCGGCGGCCCCGCCCGAGGCGAACACCATCCCGAGCGACAGCGAGCTGGCGTGCAACACGTTGCGCACGAGGAGCGGCAGGAGCACGGTCAGCGGCGCCATGCCCACGAAGTTCGCCAGGGCGGCGCCGAGCAACGACGCGATGAGCCATCGTTGGCTGCGGACGTAGGCGATGCCCTGGAGCGCCTCCGCGATCGCGGTGCCCTGCGCCTCACGGCGCGCGGTGCGCAGCTTCATGGCGAGCAGGCAGCCCGCCGACACGGCGAAGCTGATGGCGTCGGTGGCGAAGGACCACGCGAATCCGATCGCCGAGACGATGACTCCCCCGGCCGCGGGCCCGATGAGTCCCTGCGTGAGCTGGCCGCTCAACTGGCCCAGCGCGTTTCCCTGGGCCAGGAGGCCCGGCTCCAGGAGCTCCGGGACGATCGCCGTGGCCGCCGGGAAGAAGAACGCGTCCGCCGTCCCGAAGACCACCGACATGACGATCAGCTCCCACATGTGCAGCTCGTGACGCGCGAGGAGCACGGCGACGAGGCCCACCGCGAGACCGCGCACCGTGTCCGATGCCAGCATCGCGAGCCGACGCGGGACGCCGTCAACCACGACGCCGCCCACCAGGGCGAAGACCACCGACGGCACGGCACGCGCCGCCAAGACGTAGGCCAGGTCGAGGGGGCCGTGTCCGACGCGCAGGGCGACCAGCGCCAGCGCCACGGTGAAGACGCCGTCGCCGAAGGACGAGATCGTCTGACCGGACCACAGCAGCGAGAAGTCGCGGACCTTCAGCGCGTCGAACGTGCCGGGCTTCTTCGACGACGTCGCCACGTGGGCCACCCTTTCCCCGGGACAGTGTCACCGACGCCGTGCGCGTCAGGTCGCCGGGAACGCCGCGCCCCCGGGCGACGAACCCGCTCTTTCGAGCGAGGAACGCTCAGCCGACCAGCGGCACCGACTGGCCCGGATCGATCGCCGCGACGAGCGTGCCGTGACCCGCACCCAGCTGCTCGCGCAGCTCCGCGGGCGTTCCGGCGAGCATCGGAAAGGTCCCGTAGTGGTACGGCACGACCCGGCGCACGCCGAGCAGGCCCACGGCGTACGCGGCCTCGCGAGGTCCCATGTTGTAGTGCCCGTCGATCGGGATCAACGCGGTATCGGGGTGGTAGAGGTCCCGGATGATCGCCATGTCCCCGAACACGTTGGTGTCGCCCGACACGTAGACCGGCCCGCCCTCGCCGTCGGGCAGGTGGGCCACGTAGCCCACCGGGCTCCCCCCGTAGGCCTCGGGGACGTCGTCGCCGACCGAGACGCCGCAGGAGTGCTCGGCGCCCACCATCGTGAGGGCGACCTCGGCGAGGGTGACGGTGCCACCCTTGTTCATGCCGATCACGTCGGTCACGCCCTGGAGCCCGAAGTACACCGACATCTCGTGCACGCACACGATGGTCGCTCCCGTCGCCTTGGCGAGCTCCACGGCCGATCCCATGTGGTCGAAGTGCCCGTGGGTCACCGCGATGAAGTGAACCTCGCCGATCTCGTCCATCGAGATCGGACTCTTGGGATTGCCCTCGAACCACGGGTCGAACACGATGCGAGTGCCCGACATCGTCGTGAGCAGCACGGTCGCGTGACCCAACCACGTCAGGGTCCCCCTGGCGCCCACGACGCCCACGTCCTGGATCTCCTCGTTACGAATCGCTACGTTCACCCGATCACCTTTCGTCGCGCCGGCTGGACCGGAGGCGGCGACGGGCGTCGCCGTTCACCAGGGGAACTTACTGTGCCCACCACCGACGCGCGAGCTGGATGTGTCCGCGGTCGCCTACCCGGTCGTGACGTACTTCACCTTGAAGAAACCCGAGAGATTGCGCGCGCTCGCGGCGTGACCCAGTCGCGACAGTCCGAAGTTGTCCTCGACGGTCGCCAACAGCGAGTAATGGTTGAGCGGCGTCGCGACGTGCGTGCCCGGCGTGGTCTGCTGTGAGATGACGAAGGTCGCCACCTGCCCTCCGCCGCCCCGGCTCCCGTATCCCTCGTCCCACGTGATGATCAGCAGTCCCCCGCTCTTGTAGGCCGCGCTCGCGGTCACCTGATTGACGAAACCGGTCAGCCAGGTCGCGGCCACGGCGGTCGCGCAGTCGTGCCCGTCGTGACACAGCGTCGGGGTGACCCAGACGAAGCTCGGCACCTGACTCGCCGGGCCGCTCAGCGTCGCGGCGAGGTCGCCGTAGGGACGCAGGTGCGAGCAGAGCGCGGGTGACGATCGCACATTGTTGAAATAGCGAAAGGGGTTGTGCTTGCTCGCGTAGTCGTGGCCGCCGTAGGTCGCGAGGAAGCAGGATCCTGGCGCGCCCTCGAGGTAGGCGTCGAAGGACACGTGCGCCCCGGCCAGCTGACTGAAGAGGTTGGGGGCGCTGACGTAGCAGGTGACGCAGTCGCTGGTGATGCCGAACGTCGAGCCCGCGGCGAGGGCCAGGTAGTTCGGCAAACTGGGGTGGGCGACCGCGTTGTAGTTGGTCGCCACGCCCCCGCGAGCCGCCAGGCGGGCCATGGCCGGGTTGGCCATCACGCTCTGCTCGGACCGGTTCTCCATGACGACGACGAACACGTGCAGGAAACCCACCACGCCGTTGCGCCCGTACTGGGCTTCGGTCGCCCGGGCCGAGGGACCGACGAGCGTCGCACCGACGACGAGCGCGCACGAGAGCGCGGCCCCGAGGCGACGGGCGCGGCCTCTCGCGCTCGTCGGCGGATCGCCTGCGCCCACGTCGACCTCCCTTCGCCCCTCATTGTGGCGCAGTGCCGCGGCGGGCGGGCTTCGCCGGCCATCGACGAGTGGCGCACCGGTCTCGGGTTGCGTCGCTACGCGGACCAGTTCGCCTCGAGGTCCGAGGTGCAGGCCGGGCAGCGCGACGCCGTCGGCGAGATCTGGGTCTCGCAGCGCGGGCAGGGGGCGAGCTGGGGGTCTTCGGGCGGGCCGTAGCCCATGCGGCGCATCATGGCGCCGGCGGGCTTGACGATGAAGAAGAACACGACGACCGCGATCAAGAGGAAGGCCACGATGTCGTTGATGAAGGCGCCGAGGAACAACGGCTGCCCGTGCACCGTGACCTTCAGGTTCCCGATCGCCGTCTTGCCGCCCGTGAGTGCCGCGATGAGCGGCGTGATGATGTCGGAGACGAAGCTCTTGACCAGGGTGGCGAACGCCGCGCCGATCACGAAGGCGACCGCCAGGTCGACCAGGTTCCCCTTCAGGACGAATGCCTGAAACTCCTTGAACATCTTGGTGTGCTTGCGTACCGCATCGGGCACCTTGGCCATGACGCCTCCTCTCGCTGTGCGCCGACAGTACCCCAGAGCCCGCCGCGAGTTCACCGGCGTCCCTACGCTGGGCCCGTGGACGACGTCGGACCCCTGATCGCATCGGGCCGCGACGCCGACGTCTTTGACTTCGGGCCGGGACGCGTGCTGCGCCGATCCAAGACCGGCCGATCCCTGGCCTGCGAGGCCCGGGTGATGGACCACGTCGCCAGTCGCGGATATCGCGTTCCGCGCGTTCACGATTTGCGCGCCGGCGACACCGAACTCGTGATGGAACGGATCGAGGGCCCCTCCATGCTCGACGCGATGGCTCGTCGGCCCTGGACGCTGTGGCGCCACGGCGCGACCCTGGCCCGACTCCACTATCAACTTCACGAGATCGCCGCGCCCGACTGGCTGGCCCCGTTCCCCACGGCCCCGGGAGACCGGGTCGGCCACCTCGACCTGCACCCCATCAACGTGCTGCTCTCCCTCGACGGACCGGTCGTCATCGACTGGACCAACGCCGCGGCGGCGCGCCCGATGACCGACGTGGCCATGACGTGGCTCCTGCTCGCCGCCGGACAGGTGAGCCAGGGTGGCGCCACCGCGCTGATGGTGCGCGCGGCGCGCCAGCGCTTCATCAACTCCTTCCTGCATCCTTTCGACCGGGCCTCGGTCGGCGGCGAGCTCGGCGCCGCGCTCGAGTGGAAGGCCCGCGACCCGCACATGGCCCCACGCGAGATCGCGACCATGCGCGCCCTCGCCGAGCGCGCCGCACGGAGCTAGAGCGCTCGCGACCCCGACTCACGACGGTCGAACGGTTCCAGCCACCCGGCGCCGGACACTTCGCGCAGCGTTCTCGACCATCACCGCCCCTACTGTCGGGTCCGTGGGTGTGACGACAAGCGCAGCAGGCGCGATCTCGCCGCGCGCGGTGCGCCTCGAGTGGGCGACGATCGCGTTGTCGCTCGGCGAGGCCACCGCGGCGCTGGTCAGCGGGATCCTCGCGGGCTCGGTGGCCCTCGTGGCGTTCGGGGCCGACTCGGTGATCGAAGTTGCGAGCGCCGCGGTCGTCCTGGGTGACCTGAGGTCCCTGACGCGAGGCGACCCGGCCAGCACCGAGCGAGAGCACCGCTCGCACCGGATCCTCGCAACCCTGTTCTACGCGCTGGCGATCTACGTGGTGGTGATCGCGACCCTGGCCCTCGTGCGCGCGACTCACGCAACGGAGAATGGCCTCGGCCTCGGTGTGTGCGCCACGTCGAGCGTCCTCATGCCCGGCCTCGCGCTCGCCAAGGGGCGCACGGCCGCCCAGTTGACTCGCCACGGCCACGCCTCAGTGGGACGCCTGCTCTCGAGCGACGCCGCCGAGACGGCGCTGTGCGGCCTGTTGGCTCTCAGCACACTGGCGGGAGTCGCGCTCACCGCGTGGGCTGGCTGGTGGTGGGCCGACCCCGTGGCCGGCGCCGCCGTCGTCTACTTCGCGGTGCGCGAGGGCCGCGAGGCGTGGCGCTGCGACCCGGTGTTAGGGCGGACCGCCTAGACCCGGCCGACGAGGTGTCGCGCGTAGGCGTCGAACGTGCCCTCGGGGTCGTCGTGCATCAGGTACAGCGCGAACTGGTCCACGCCCAACTCGCTCAGCTCGCGCAGTCGTTCGCGGTGCTCGGCGATCGTGCCCAGCACGCAGAAGCGGTCGACGATCTCGTCGGGGACGAACTCGGTGGACGGGTTGCCCGCCTGCCCGTGGTGGCTGTAGTCATACCCCTCGCGCGCCTTGATGTAGTCGGTGAGCGCCTGGGGCACCGCGCCGGACTCGGCGCCGTACTTGTTGACGATGTCAGCCACGTGGTTGCCGACCATCCCCCCGAACCACCGGGTCTGGTCGCGCTGGTGCGCGCGGTCCTCGCCCACGTAGGCCGGCGCGGCCACGCACACGTAGAAGTCGTCGGCGTCCTTGCCGGCCGAGCGCGCGGCCGCCTCGGCGACCCCGATCGCCCAGTTGACGACGAAGGGATCGGCCAGCTGCATGATGAGCCCGTCGGACCCGCGCCCGGCGAGGTCCAGCGCCTTAGGCCCGTAGGCGGCCATCAGGACGTCGAGGTGTCCGTCGCTGACCCACGGGAACTTGACGGTCGTGCCCTTGAGGTCGACCGCGCGGCCCTCGGCCAGCTCCTTGATGACCCCCATGGCCTCGCCCAGTGTCGACAGCGACGCCGGAGAGCCGCCGGTCACGCGCACCGCGGAGTCACCGCGTCCGATGCCGCACACCATCCGGGGCCCGAACATCTCGTTGAGCGTCGCGAAGAGCGACGCCGTCACCGTCCAGTCGCGCGTCAGCGGGTTGGTAACCATGGGACCGACCTTGATGTGCTCGGTCGCGGCCAGGATCTGCGAGTAGATGACGAAGGGCTCCTGCCACAGCACGCACGAGTCGAACGTCCAGAAGTTCGTGAACCCCGCGGTCTCCGCGCGCCGGGCCAGCTCGACCACGTCACGAGCCGGCGGGTTGGTCTGGGCGACGATGCCGAAGTCCACGGGCCCCTACCTCAAGAAACCGTTGAGGCCACGGGTGAGGAAGCAGCCCGCACCCGGCGTCCCGACGTACTGGTCGTTCTCGACCACCACCGCGCCGCGCGACAGCACCGTCGTGGCCTTGCCCGCGACGTCGAGGCCCTCGTACACCGAGTAGTCGACGTCCATGTGGTGGCTCTGCGCCGACAGCGTGTGTGCGCCCTGCGGGTCGTAGATGACGACGTCGGCGTCCGCCCCGGGGGCGATGACACCCTTGGTCGGGTAGAGCCCGAACATCCGCGCGGGCGTGGTCGACACGATCTCGACCCAGCGACCCAGCGACAACTCTCCGCTCTTCACGCCCTGATAGATGAGGTCGACGCGGTGCTCGACGCCCGGCAGGCCGTTGGGGATCTTCGAGAAGTCCCCCCGCCCGAGCTCCTTCTGGTCCTTGAAGCAGAACGGGCAGTGGTCGGTCGAGACCACGCTCAGGTCGTCGGTGCGCAACCCGCGCCACAGCTCGGCCTGGTGCTCGCGAGGCCGCAACGGCGGCGAGCAGACGTACTTGGCCCCTTCGAAGCCGTCGCGCGCGAGGTCGTCGGCGCTCAGGAACAGGTACTGAGGGCAGGTCTCGGCGAACACGCTCTGGCCGCGGTCGCGGGCCGCGACGACCTCGGCCAGCGCCTCGCTGGCCGAGAGGTGGACGAAGTAGACCGGGGCGCCAGCCACCCGGGCCAGCTGGATCGCGCGGTGCGTGGCCTCGCCCTCGAGGATCGAGGGGCGCGTCAGCCCGTGGAAGCGCGGATCGGTCTGGCCCCGCGCGAGGGCCTGGGCGACCAGGACGTCGATGGCAATCCCGTTCTCGGCGTGCATCATGATGGTCCCGCCGTTGCCCGCCGCGCGCTGCATCGCCTGAAGGATCTCACCGTCGGTTGAGTAGAAGACGCCCGGGTAGGCCATGAAGAGCTTGAAGCTGGTGATCCCCTCGTCGACCAGCCCGTCCATCTCCTTCAAGGAGACGTCGTTGACGTCGGACACGATCATGTGGAACCCGTAGTCAATGGCGCAGTGGCCCTGCGCCTTGGCGTGCCACTTGTCCAGCCCCTCGCGCAGGCTCGAGCCCTTGGACTGGATGGCGAAGTCGATGATCGTGGTCGTGCCGCCGAAGGCGGCGGCCCGGGTGCCGGTCTCGAAGGTGTCGGCCGACTGGGTCCCGCCGAAGGGCATCTCCATGTGAGTGTGACCGTCGACCGCCCCGGGGATGACGAGCTGGCTCGTGGCGTCGATCACCCGGTCGGCGCCCTCGCGCCACGTGTGCGACGTCGCCGATCCCGGCGCGCACAGTCCCGCGATGGTCTGGTCCTCGACCAGCACGTCGGCGCCGAACGGTCCGCCAGCGTTCACGACGGTCCCGCCGCTGATGAGTATCTTCACTCCCCCTCCTTATACCTGCTCGACGGAATCTCCTAGGGGGCCACGAGCTCGTCGTAGCTGTCGGGACGCCGGTCGCGGTAGAACGCCCACGTCTGGCGGACCTCCGCGAGCTGGCTCATGTCGAGGTCGCGCACGATCAGGTCGTCGTCGTCGCCGGAGCCGGCCTCGCCGATCATCTGGCCTCGAGGGCTGACGAAGTACGACGAGCCGTAGAAGTCGTTGTCGCCCAGCTCCTCGACGCCCACGCGGTTGATGGCCCCGACGAAGTACTCGTTGGCCACCGCCGCGGCCGGCTGCTCGAGGTTCCACAGGTACGCCGACAGCCCGCGGCTGGTCGCCGAGGGGTTGAACACGATTCGCGCGCCGCCCAGGCCGAGGGCGCGCCAGCCCTCGGGAAAGTGCCGGTCGTAGCAGATGTACACGCCGATGGGACCGATGGCGGTGTCGAAGACCGGATAGCCCAGGTTGCCGGGGCGGAAGTAGTACTTCTCCCAGAATCCCTTCACCTGAGGAATGTGGTGCTTGCGGTACTTGCCCAGGTAGGTTCCATCGGCGTCGATGACGATGGCGGTGTTGTAGAAGACGCCCTCCTGCTCCTTCTCGTAGATCGGCGCGATGAGGACCATGCGCGTCTCCTTGGCCAGCTCGCGCATGAGCTCGGTGGTCGGGCCGGGGATGGTCTCGGTGTACGAGAAGAACTCCGGGTCCTGGACCTGGCAGAAGTACGGTCCGTAGAAAAGCTCCTGGAAGCACAGCACCTGAGCGCCCTGGCGGGCGGCCTCGCGCGCCAGGGCCACGTTGGCCGCGATCATGGACTCCTTGTCGCCGGCCCACTTCGTCTGGACGAGTGCGGCCCGGACGATTTCCGGCTCGCCCTCCCTACCTTTGGTCATCACTCTCCCTTGACGTGGTAGGTCCCAAGTTAACGCCTGGGCCGCTGACGCGACAGGTCCACGGCGAACGAATGCGGGCCCGCGTGCGCACCACAGTGGGTAGCGTGCAGCCAGCGGGTTCGCACATCGAACGATGGCGGCGCCACGTCGTGAAGGGGGTCCCATGGGATACGGCGCGCGGGCGACCGCCGGCTACCGCGATGCCCCCAACGACTTCGCGCGCCGCCTCTTCGCACCGCTTCCCACGCGCTACAACCGGCTCTCGGCGGTGCTCTCGCTCGGTCAGGATCCCAAGTGGCGCGCCGCCGTCGTCGATCACGTCGCGGCGGGCGAGCCGGGTCTCATCCTGGACGTCGCGTGTGGGCCCTGCGCCGTGACCGAGCGGCTCGCGCGGCGCACCTCGGCGCACGTGGTGGGCCTCGACCTCTCCGACGAGATGCTGCGCGCGGGCCAGCGCAACGTCGAGGCTGACGGGCTCGCCGAGCGCGTGTCGCTCGTTCGCGCGCGCGGCGAGCAGCTGCCCTTCGCGGACGGCACCTTCGACGCGCTGACCTTCACCTACCTCCTGCGCTACGTCACCGACCCCGCGGCCACCCTGGCCGAGCTCGCCCGGGTCGTCAAGCCCGGCGGGGCGATCGCCAGCCTCGAGTTCGCCGTCCCGACGCGAGGGCGCTGGCGCGCGCTGTGGTGGCTGTACACGCGCGCGGTGCTCCCGGTCGCCGGACTCGCTACCGGGGGACGCGGCTGGTGGGACGTGGGACGGTTCTTGGGACCCAACATCACGAGCCATTACGAGCACTATCCGGTGGAGTGGACCGTGGACGCCTGGCGGGCGGCCGGCATCGAGGAGGTTCGCACCCGGGCGATGAGCCTCGGCGGTGGACTCATCATCACCGGGTACCGGTCGCGCTGAGATGGCCGAGACGCCCCTCATCCCCACCCCTCCCGAGGGGCCCGCGTTCTACTCGCATCCCTACTTCCTCACGCGGCCCCGCTCGCGCGAGTGGTGGACGGTGCTGCACCCGCCCTACACCATGCTCCACCTCTCGCTCGTCACGACGGGCGCGTGCCTGGCCGGCCCGGTCAACGCGGTGCACTTGGCCGCGACGCTGGTCGCGTTCTTCCTCGCCGTCGGCGTCGGCGCCCACGCCCTCGACGAGCTCAACGGACGGCCACTGAGGACCTCGATACCCTCGGGACAACTCGTGGCGGCCGCGATTCTCGGCCTCGGGGGCGCGGTCGCTCTCGGAGTCGTGGGCATGGTGCTGGTGAGCCCGTACCTGGCGATCTTCATCGCCATCGGGCTCGTGGCCGCCGTGGGCTACAACCTCGAGCTCCTCGGTGGTCGGCTCCACACCAGCCTGGTGATGGTCCTCAGCTGGGGTTCGTTCCCGGTCCTCACCGCCTACTTCGCCCAGCACGTCGCCCTCAGCTGGGCCTCGGGGGCGGCCGCCGCCTACGGGGCGTTGGTGGTCAGGATCCAACAGTTGCTCTCCACCCCGGCGCGCGACTTCCGGCGCCGCGTGCTCGCCGTCGAGGGCACGACGCGTCACGTGGACGGGACATCCGAGCCGATCACCAAAGACGCGCTGTTGCGCCCCTACGAGCTGTCGCTCAAGGTGCTGTGCTGGATGGGCGTGGCCCTCGCGCTCGCGCTGGCCCTGCGCCAGTTCGTCGGGTAGTCGTCCGAGGAGCCGTCGAGCTCAGGACAGGGCGTCGACGAGGGCCGCCATGGGAACCGTGGCGTAGCTGATGGACTGGTCCGCGATCCCGTAGGGGATGAACAGGTTGCCGGCGTGCACGATCGAGCCGCACGAGTACACGACGTTCGGGACGTAGCCGTCCTGCTCCTCCGCGTCGGGCAGGAGCAGGGGACGCGGCAGCTGCGCGACGATCCGGGCGGGGTTGTCGAGATCGAGCAGCATCGCGCCGAGGCCGTAGGTGCGCATCGGGCCCACGCCGTGGGTGAGCACCAGCCAGCCCTCGGCCAGCTCGATGGGTGAGCCGCAGTTGCCGATCTGGAGCAGCTCCCAGGGGTAGTTGGGGATCTGCAGGGGCCGGACCTCGTCCCACACGTGCAGGTCCGCGGAGTACGCCAAGGCGTTGGATTCGCGATCGTGGCGCGAGAGCGCCACGTAACGCCCGTCGAGGCGACGCGGAAAGAGGGCGAGACCCTTGTTGCCCGCTCCCACGCCGGCCAGCGGGGTCGAGCGGAATGTCATGAAGTCCGCGGTCTCGAGCAGCTGCTGGGACACGTTGCGCCCGTCGAAGGCCGTGTAAGAGCCCACGAAGCGCGCCTCGTCGTCTCCCTCGAGGCGAACGAACCGGACGTCCTCGAGCCCCGAGGACTCCGAGGGCGTGGCGGGCCACAGGACGCGCTCGGACAGGTCGGAGGACTCGTCGAAGGTCGCGACGTACGAGCACTCGGCGATCGCGCGCATGTGCACCGCGGTGTCGAAGACGTTGGGCCGCGTGTCGCGCTGCTGGGCGACGCGGTCCAGGCCCGCCTCGAGCTCTTCGATCGTGAAGACCGGCTTGAGTCCGTCGAGCACGTACGCCGCGGTTTCGCCATCGATGCCCGAGTCGTTCAGCTTGGCGTGAAGGACCGTGCGATCGAGGTCCGCGAAGCGCGTCTCGGCGACGTGGGGGAACGGACCGGGCTCGTCGAGTTGCATCGTGCCGGTCTCGTCGAGCGTGCCGGTGCGAAAGCCGATCGACGACCGGTGGCCCTCGCCGATCGCGCGGTAGCTCATGATGACACGGAGGCTTCCGGGTGCCGCGCCGGACTGGTCGGGGTGCGCGATCAGGCAGGGGTTGCAGATCGACGACCCCTCCAGCGAGAACTCGTGCGTGAAGACCGCGCCGAGCAGCTGGCGGCGCGCCGGCGTCAGCGGCCGGGTCACGTAGGAGGCGACCCGATCGGCGTGCTGGGCGAATACCTCGTCAAGGTCGTCGTGACGATCCGAGAAGCGCACCCGGATGGCCGCGAGCTCGTCGACCACGGCGGCTTCGTCAAGGCCCATGAGCCGCTCGACGGTGATCGTGGTGCGCGACTCGCTGCCCCCGACGAGCTCCTGGCCCGGGATGAAGAGGCGCAGGATCACGCGGCGACCGTCCGGGCGCAGTCGCAGCCCGGATCGGACCGCCAAGCCGACGTCGCTCACGACGCCACCCTCGCGAGACGTCGCGCGTTCTGGAGCGTGGTGAGCAGCGCGATCGTCGACTCGGCGCCCTGATTGAGGTTGGGGCCCATCGCGGTGAGCCCGTCGTATCCGCCGCCGGTGCGCGCGTCGAACATCGGGGCGCCGAGGTCGTTGTCCCCCATGAACCAGCGCACGGCGAGCTCGTGGCCGCTCAGCCACTGCTCGTCGCCGGTCAGGTTGAAGGCCCGCAGGCACGCGTCGGACAGCGCGGCCACCTCGATCGGCTGCTGGTCGTATCGCTCGGCCGACGAACTCGAGTCGCGCCCACCGTGCGGCGTCACCGAGAGGTGACCGTCGCGGGTCTGGAGGGCGAGCAGCCAGGCCAGCCGGCCGAGGCCGTCCTTGATGAGCCGGGCGTCACCCAGGATCGAGCCGACGACGATGGTCGCCTCGGGCAGGACCGCGTTGGCGTAGGCCAGCCGCTCCTCGGGCCAGGGCCACGTCGGCGACGCCGCGGGACGGTCCAGCACCGGGGCCGCCGCGAGCACCAGATCGAGCGCCCGTCGGTTCGCCGGATCGAAGTCGAGCACCTCGGCCGCTCCCAGCACGGCGAAGGCCATCGATCGAGGCCACGGCGAGCGCTGGCCGGCGCCGCGTTCGAACATCGCGAACGCCTCGTCGCGCAGGTCATTGAACGGAGAGCGGGCGAAGGTCGTGCCCAGGGCCCACAGGGCTCGTCCCCAGCAGTCGTCCGCGGTGCGCGGTCCGCTCCACGAACCCCCGCTGTGGCGACGGTTCCAGAACTTGCCGGTGCGGCTCTGGGCGGCGTCGAGGAACGACAGCGACGATCTCGCCAGGGCCACGAGGTCGGCGTCGGGGTCGGGTTCGCGTGAGGCGACGAGCAGGACGCGCGCGACGTCGTCCGTGCAGTACCCGTGTTCGACGCGCGCGAAGGCGTGCTCGGCGTGCTCGTACGTCCCGTGCGGGCCGGTCAGGGAGTGCAGGTGCGAGAAGCGCGGCTCGGGAGCGCTGATCACGCGACGACCCTCACGCGCTCCAGCAACCGGTTCGCCAGGGCGCCGTACTGGCGTCCGACGGCGTCCCAGCTGAGCCCGGGGGCGAGTCGGCTCGCTTCGGCACGCATGGACGCGGCCGCGCTGGCGTCGGTCAGGATGACCCGCAGGGCGCGGCTGATCGCGGCCGCGTTCTCGTGCTCGACCACGACGCCCGCTCCGGAGCCCAGCAGTTCGACGGCGTGCGGGAACGCCGTGGCGATGACCGGTCGCCCCGCGGCGACCGCGTCGACCAGCACGCCGGACGTGGCCTGGTCCCTCGAGTCGTAGGGCAGGACCACGACGTCAGCGCTGGCGATGAGCGAGCCCAACGAGGAGAGCTCGCGGTACGTGTCGTCGAACTCGACCATCTCGGCCACGTCGTTGTCGATCACGCGTCGCTGGAGCGAGCGACGGTAGCCGTCGCCCTCATGAGCGAGCACCTTGGGATGGGTCTGGCCGGCGATGACGTACAGCGGCGCCGGCTTGAGGTCCTTGAGGTCGGCGAGCGCGTCGATGACCCACTGGATCCCCTTGCCGGGTCCCAGCAGCCCCCAGGTCAGCAGCACCGGACGCTGTTGGGGCGTCGGGGTTAGCTCGGATCCGTTCACGGCCGCGCCGTGGGGGATGACCACCACGGGTGTCTTGACGATCTGGTTGGTCGCGCGCAGGATCCCTTCGGCTCGCTCGGTCATCACGATGACGGCCTCGACGTGTCGCAGCACCCGGTTGAGCACCCGGCGTTGGTGCGGGCTGGGCGTCGCCAAGACGGTGTGCAGGGTCGCCACGACCGGGACGTGCAGGCGCGTCAGGACCTGGAGGACATCGGATCCGTCACGTCCTCCGTACAGTCCGTACTCGTGCTGGACGAATACGGCGTCGCAGCGGTTCAGGACCTCGACGACGCGGTCGATGGAGGAGGGATCACTCGCCACCAGCTCACCCAGCACCGGCAGCGCTGAGGCGGAGGGTCCTTCGGGGGCGTCGAGCACTCGCACGATCCCCACGTCGGCGCCCTGTCGGACGAGACTCTTGCCCAGGGCGGTCGCGAACGTGGCGAGGCCGCAGTGAGTGGGCGGCGAACTGCTGAGGATGCCGAAGACGGCCCGTCGAGGCGTCGCGGGCGGCCGATCGAGTCCCCGCGCGGCGAGGATCGCTCCGACATTCCCCTCCTCGCGGACCTGGCGGATCGCGACGTCGCGATCACAGTCGGGCTCATGGTTCACCCCTGCATGAGGTGCGACCTGGAAGTTCAGGGTGCTGGTCATGCGGCCCCCGGGGAGCTCACACCGCCACGCACGGGAGCTTGCGTCCAACTCATGTCTCGTCCGCGGTTGAGGACTCGCCGTGGCGAGCTCGCGCTGCCGCTCGCGCCTTGCGGCGTCGATCGAGCACGAGTGACCCGATGGTCACAGTGGCCATCATGGTCTGGATGATCGACCACGAGGGGATGCGGCGACGCTGTGGTGGTGAGGATGTCGGGGTCTCCACTTCGGTCAAGTCGCGACGACGATGGCGACGGCGAAACGACATGAGCACCTCCCGGGGTGAAGGCGTCGAGCTCGAACGGGCGACAATCGTCTCAATCGTCCGACCCGGTCTTGGCGTCTCGAAACGGTTGGATCACTTCCTACCGCCCCCTCATTCTACACGCCACGTCGTCGCGGGAATCAGGCCGCGAGCACGTGAGAGGACCACACCGACCACTTCGAGCGTGCACACGAGCTCTGATCCGGCGATGACTCGACGTGCGCGGACTCCAGGTCAACGCCGAGGGCCACGGCGCCACGACGCATCGGCACGATCTCGACGTGCAGGTGCGAGTGACGAGCTCGCGACGCCGTCTCATTTGTGCCCCCTGACCTGGAAGTACGTATTCTGGAAGTTCCTGTCGCAAGGCGGACTCCGAGTGGGTACGCTCAGAAAAGCGGCTCTAGACAACACGGTTGCAGGATGCAGTTGGACAGTTATCGACCGTGAGGAGTCCCGTGTCCTTTCCGCCTTCGCGTTTCCGCCGAGCGTCGGGCTCCCGTTCGAACACCCGCGCGCTGGGGTTCTCATCGGCCAGCTCTGACAAGGTTCCACGCTTCGGTGCCGCCATTTCTGATCACCAGACGGCGGGCGCGCGCATCGTCCTCGTTGGCGAGATCATCCTCCCCAGCGTCACGGGTGACACCACCGTGTCAAGGTACGGGGACGGCGCCCCGAGGAGAAAGTCCCCATGACGGCTGGCGGCGCCGCTCACGTGCGTCATCTCTAAGTAACTACCCCCCTCTTAGAGATGACGCGGGTGAGCGGAGCGCCGGCCGCTTCCCCGCGGTGACCGAGCGACACCGTTCGCCAAGTGTCGGCTCCGCTGAGTTACCGCGTGGTGAGACGTGCTTCGACGGGCGACGACCAGGGCGCGGAGATCGTCCGAGGCAGTAGGGGGCGGCCCGGCATCCTCGTGGCCCACCGGGCCGGTGGGGTCAGCGCCGGATCTTGGGCTCGGGGGTGTGATCGAGGTCCTCGACGGCGATCTCGCGATCAACGACGCGGCGGGCCACGTTGGTCAAGCCCTCATTGTGGTTGCGCGCGTGCGTGCGCAGACGTGCGAACGCTCCATCCATGTCGGTGCTGGTGGTCTGGCTCACCATGCCCTTGGCCTGCTCGATGATGATCCGGCTGTGGAGCGCGATGCTGAGCTGGCCATTGAGGGTCTGCGCATCGAGCGACGTGCGGTGCTGGAGGATCGCGATCGTCGCGACGTCGGCGAGGCCCTGGGCGACGATGACGTCGCTGTCGTCCAGCGAGCCCTGGACCATGCGGAAGAGGTTCAGCGCGCCGATGGTGCGGCCGCGAAGCCGCATGGGCAGACAATGGACGGACTTGTATCCCTGGGCCAGGGCGAGGGGCGTGAAGCGGGGCCACCGGTCGTCGGGTTCGGCCAGCGCATGGTTGACGATGGCTCGCCCGTCACGGAAGCAATCCACGCACGGACCCTCGTCGCTCTGGAGCTGGAACAGCTCGAGCACCCGCATCGACTCGCTCGACGACGCGATGAACTGAAGCTCCCCGCTCGGCGACGAGAGCATGACCCCCGCGGCGTCGACGTCGATGGCCTCCGCGCAGCGGTCGCTCAGCAGGGTCAGGACGTCGATGACGTCGAAGTTGTCGACGAGGCTGTCGGCCAGCTCGACCAGGGTCGCGATGAGGAGCTGCTCTCTAGCCATTCGCGCCCCACTGTACTTCGCGCGCCCTGACCAACACCCGCGGTGATCGCAAACCGCCGGGCCGGCGTGGCGTCGCGCGGGCTCACTCGGTGCGCCCGTAGGCGTTGCGCCACACGGCGCCGGTCGGCTCGTACCAGAGCTCTCGGGCCACGACGCGGCCCGCGGTGTCGGTCAAGTTGGCCGTCAGGGCGTAGGCGTGCGAGCGCAGCGTGACCAGCGCGTCGCCCAGCGTCATCGAGCCCTGCACCGCGACCATGCCCGCGGCCTGGTGGACCAGGAAGTCGAAGGAGGCCTCGCGCTCCAGGTCGGTCGCCAGCGAGCCGCTGACGGCGCGCGCCTGCAGGGCCAGGACGGCTCGCGCGATGACCGCCGCCATCAAGTACGCGTTCGCCGCCTGGACGTCGGTCATGGCGCCTTCGACGTCGCGGTGGAGCGCCATCGCGCCCAGCCTCACCGCCCCGATGCGTACCGGGAACGCGAAGACCGCCCGCACGCCCAGTGAGAGGGCCCGAGGCGCGTAGCCCAGCCACCGCGGCGAGCGGCTGCGATCGAGGTCCGATTCGACGACCGCGCCGTCTGAGCCGCAGGCGTCGGTGCACGGCCCCTCGCCCGCCGCGATCTCCATGTCGATCAGCGAGGCGGCCAGATCGTTGCTGGCGCACATGCTCGTCAATTGGTCATCGCGCGACAGCAGGGCGATGCTCGCGCCGCTCTGTTCGGTGACCTGAGCCGCCACCGCGCACAGGACCCCGGAGTGCGGCGCGGACCTCTCGCGCTGGGAGAGCAGCTCGAAGATGGCCAGGAGGCGTGGGGACGGCACGCTACGCGCCCCGCGACACAACATCGGGCCGACCCACGGATACGCCGAACGATCGCATACGTCTCCACGTCTCGCACGCACGCTCAACGAGGTCTTGATTCAGCGTTCTGAGTCAGGTTCTGGGACTCGCTTCCACCCTAGCCACGCGCCGCGGCCCCGCCCGCGTCGGTGCGGTTGAACGCAGCCGCTTCGGCGCGACGGGCCGGGCCACCTAGTCGGCGCTGACGATGATCTGCTTGACCCGCGTGAACTCCTCCATGCCGGCCATGCCGCCCTCCTTGCCGTAGCCCGAGGAGCGAAATCCCCCCACCGGCATCTCCGGGCCCAGGATCAGGTGATCGTTGATCCACACCGTCCCGAAGTGCAGCGCGTTGGCCAGTCGGGTGGCGCGACCCACGTCGCGGGTCCACACCGATCCGGCGAGGCCGTACTCGACGTCGTTGGCCATCGCCAGGGCGTCCCCTTCGGCGCTGAAGCGCTGGACCGTCACGACGGGACCGAAGCACTCCTGCTGGACGAGGTCGTCACCCTGGTCCAGCCCGGTCACGATCGTGGGCTCGTAGAAGTAGCCGGGGCGCTCCGGGATGCGACCCCCCATCACCACGGTGCCCTTGTCGCGCGCCCCGTCCACCAAGGCGGCCACCCGGTCGCGCTGGACCGCCGAGATGAGGGGACCCAATGTCGTGCGTCGGTCGTCGGTGTCGCCCAGCACGGCCTTGGTGAACTGCGCGGCCACGCCGTCGACCAGCTGATCGAAGAGGGGTCCGGCCACGATCACCCGGGTCGCCGCCATGCAGTCCTGTCCGGCGTTGATCAGCGCCATCGCCCCCACCGTCGCCACGACCCGCTCGAGGTCCGCGTCCTCGAAGACCACGACCGGGGCGTTGCCGCCGAGTTCCAGGACCACCGGCTTGGGGGTCTCACTCGCGAGCTGGGCGATCCGCCGTCCCGCCCGGGTCGACCCCGTGAAGGTGGCGATCGCCACGAGGGGGTGCGCCACGAGGGCCTCGCCGGCCTCCGGTCCGCGACCGTGGACGACGTTGAACACGCCGGGCGGCAGGGCCCCGGCCGCCAGGCGCGCGAACGCGGTGGTCGACAGCGGCGTGTTCTCCGAGGGCTTGACCACGATGGTGTTGCCCGCGGCCAGCGCGGGTCCGATCTTCCAGACGGCTTGCCACAGCGGGTAGTTCCACGGGGTGATGGCCCCCACCACGCCGAGGGGCTCGCGGCGCAGGTAGAAGGAGTGGCCCGCGACGTAGTCCCCGCCCGCCTGGCCCGTGCTCATCTTCGCCCCGCCCGCGAAGTGCCGGAACGCGTCCGCGATCGCCGGCAACTCGACGTCGTGGGCGGTCGTCCACGGCTTGCCGGCGTCCATGACCTCCAGATCGGCGAATCTCTCCAGCTCGCTCTCCAGCAGGTCGGCCAGCCGGTGCAGCCGCCGGGCCCGATCCGAAGGCGTCATCTGCGACCACACCGCAAAGGCCCGGGCGGCCGACTGCACCGCGGCGTCCACGTCGTCCGACGTCGACGCGCCGACGTTGGCGATCTGTTCACCGGATGAGGGATTCATCACGGGCATCTGATCCTCGCCGCTCGCGGGAACCGAGCGGCCATCAACAAAGTTCTCAACCGTCAAACCGGCACCCCTCGTCATCGCGTCCTCGTTTCGCGTAACCGCGCCCAGGCCAAGGTACCGGTTCACCGGTGCTCGACGCCTCATCGAGTTCCTCGGTCCGTAGTGTCAGGACGTGATGCGCGTTCGCACGACGCGGCAGACGGGCCGCCGGATGCTGGCGACGGGATCCCTGGTGCTCGCGAGCCTGACGCTGGGACCCGTATCTACTCGAGCCGCCCCGCCGACGGTGATCGCGACCTGCCTCTCCTCGCAGCTCTACGCCGACACCGCCTCGTCCCAGGGCGCGACACAGTCCACCTACTACATGCTCCTGTTCACCAACCACGGGCACTCGGCGTGCACCCTCTCGGGGATCCCTTCCGCGCAGCCGGTCGTCGGGCCGCGCAACTCGCCGGTCGGACCAACGGCTGGCCGGAGCCGGCGAGCCCGGCGCGGAGAAACGGTCATCCTCACCTGGCGCGGGGCGCACCGTCAGGCCAACGTCTACTTCAGCTCCGACGTCGTCTCCGAGCTGTGCCGACCCCGGCTCACCGCCGACGGGGTCGTCGTGTCCTTCTCCCCCGCGCTGCGGTTCTTCCTTCCCACGAAGTACTTCCAGGTGTGCGCGTCGCGCGTCACCACCTCCATCGACGGCGTGGCGCCCGGAACCACCGGTTCCATCTAGGCCCCCGTGGTCAGGGGGCCGGTCGCCCGACCCCCTGCCCTGACCACGACGGGGTTGCATGCCCGAACTACTCGACCGGGATCTCCTTGTTGATCAGGCCGAGGTCGATTCCTTGGCTCTTGCGTATGAGTCGCGCCACCACGTAGACGATGATCGCGAGCACGTAGAGGGCCGCCATGAACACGAGCGACTGGTGGTTGTTCACGCCGTAGGCGGGGTTCTTGAGCCACTCCCAGACGTTGTAGACGATGAGGCCCAACGTGATGAGACCCGACACCGGGACGATGGGCACGCCCAACACCTTGAACTTGCTGGCCGCCGATGACGCCCACAACTCGGGTTTGCGCCAGGGCAGGATGATCACCGCTATGCAGCTCACCCCGTAGGTGACGGCGATCACCAGCGTCGCGTCCAAGGTGTAGGTCACGAATTTCGTCGAATAGGCGTACACCGCGCTGAGGCCCACCGCGGGCAGCAGCATCAGAACGAGCGAGGCCATCGGCACCTTGCGCTTCTCGCTCACCGTCGCCGCCGCGTCGGGCAGCACGCGGTCGAAGGCCGCGGCGAAGATGACCCGCGTCGACGAGAGGAAGAGCGTGCCGACCCAGCCGAAGAACCACAGGCTCATGAGCAGAATGAGGACCACCTGGAACAGCTCGTTGTGCACGATCCAGCCGGCCATCATCACCGGGTAGGGCCAGATCGGGATCGTTCCCTTCAGACCCCAGTAGGCGGCGTTGGCGTTGTTGTAGAAGTTCCAACCGACCGTCTTGACCATCAGGAGCAGGAAGACGACCGACAGCAGGACCGTCAGCCACAGACCGGAGAACATGCCGGTGAAGACGCGCTTGAAGTCGCTCGCCCCGCGCACCTCGCCATAAAGCGTCGAGCCCCAGTTGGGCCACAGCAGGTAGAACATCAGCAGCGGAATGAGCAGCATGCTCGCGCCGAAGGCGTTCAACCCGAAGGCGGGTGCGGCGTAGCCCAGGCCGTGCGCGGCCGCGTTCGTCGTGCCCACCGCGTTCGTGATGCCGAAGTACTTGTGGGCCTCGAGGTTGACCGAGTTCACGAAGCTGTGGTGCGAAGTGAACAGCAGCAACAGCACGACGACCAGGAATCCCACCATGCCGCCGGCGAAGCACCATTTCTGCACCTTGGCGTACGCCCCCATGCCGACCGACACGAGGATGCCCGCCAGGGCGATCGTGATCAGCGAGATGGTGAACGAGCCGTTGTGGGTGCCGAAGTACTCCGCGGCACCGCGCCAACCCAGCGTGTAGAAGAGCGGCTGGATGATCTCCACGTTCAAGACCGTGCCGTAGATCGGGGCCCACAGCCACAGGATGAACCACCAACCCGTCGCCGCGAAGATGAAGCCAACCGGACCGCCCAGGATCCGCGTCTGCCAGACGTAGTCGCCACCAGCCCGCGGAATCGTGACGATGAGTCCGGTGTAGGCGATGACGAGGAACGACACCCACACCGCGGAGAGCAGCACCCCGGTGAGGAGCTGGCCCTTGGGGATGAACGAGTTGAACGAGAACTCGTAGATCCCCAGCGTGATGATGTTCGTCGACAGGCAGGCGTAGATGATCGCGTCGCGCACGCTCCACCCACGCACCAGACCGGTCGCTTTTCTCAGGAAGAGCGTCGGCGCCTCCGAGCCGGCGGACCGCCCGCCGACCCCGTCCGACATTCCCTCCGACTTCTCATCTATTGACATGAATCCCCCTTGTTCGTGACATTGATTGCTCAGCCGTTGACGAGGATGTACCTCGTTACCTTCTTCTTCTTTTCGTTGAGGTCGATCACGGCGCCCTGCAAGACGCCGTCGGTATAGACGCTTCCCGGGTTGATGGCCAGGGTCTTGCCGATCTTGGTCACGCCCTTGGACTCGTGAATGTGGCCGTGCACGCCGAGCATCGGCTGGAGGTTGGCGATGGCGTCGCGCACGGCGGTCGAGCCCACCGGCTTCATGACCGCGCCCCCGTGGATCGGACGCATGTTCTCGTCGAGCGCCGGCGCCGAGTCGAGCCCGGAGTTGTAGGGCGGCGCGTGGAAGTTGAAGATGGCCCGATCCATGTCGGGGATCTGGTCGGTCACGTTCTTGATCCGCAGCGCCAGGTCCTCTTCCGAGCCCTCGCGGAAGGTGTCCCAGGGCGTCGGGTTGGTGTAGCCCATGGAGGCCATGTAGAAGCCGTCCAGCTCGACCACCTTGCCCTCGGTGAAGGTTACGCACGGGCTCGCCTCTAGCACAGGGTCGATGTCGAAGGTGTCGTCGTTGCCCCCGTTGACGAAGCAGGGGATCTCGCCGCCCTTGAGCTTGCCGTCGGCCATGTCGAGCCACCGGTCGAGCGTGTGGACCATCTCGACCGTGAAGCGACGGTCGATGGCGCCCTCCTGCTCGTTGAGCTCGGTCATCTCGTCGGGGGTGATCCGCGCCGGGTAGAACCCCCGGTTGCGGATCTGGCCCTCGATGGCGCGGACCTCCTCTTCGGTCTCGAGGCGCAGCGTCTGGCCCGACCACGTCACCTCGTGGATTCCGCCACGCGTGACGATCGGCACCATGACCTTGCCGGTGACGTCACCGCCCAGGATCACCAGGTCGGCCTTGTAGAAGGCCGCGGAGTTGAGGAACTTCTTCCAGCAGATCTCCGAACCGTGGATGTCGGTGGCAAAGAAGATGCGCACGGCGAGCCCTCACCTCCCCAAGACGACTAACGGCAAGGGCGCCCGATCATCCTGGTGTGGTGCTTCCCCCCGCTTGACCCAGTACAGCGTCGCCATACCTACCACAGCGCCTCGGGAGCGTCAAGCAACATCAGTGCACGACCTCCTCGGGCAGCTCGTACCACCTCATCCGGTCGCCCACCTTGGCGCGCGTCTTCCACTTGAGCGACTTGGGCGTCGCGTCGGCCAGCTCCACGAGCCGTTCGGCGGTGCGCACCGCGTCGTGGTGCGGCGCCGGGGGCAGCAGGTCGGGGTGGTCGCCGATCAGCAGGGGCAGCTTGTTGAGGTTGTCGGTGACGGTGCGCCACCAGCCCCAGTCGGCGCTGAGGACATCGCAGAAGCGACGCCGGTCGATCTCGGGCCCGCCCTCGCCGGGGCTGTCGCCGGACACGGGAAAGGCCGAGAGCAGGTGGCAGATGTCGCGCGCGTCCTTCTCGTTGAGCTCCACGATCTGCAGCTTGGTGAGGAGCAGATCGACGACGTCGAGCGTGAAGGGCAGGGTCCGGAAGTTGGGGCGGAAGTCGAGCTCGTGGCACATGGTCAGCCGATCGACCATGACGTCGATGGGCCGGCCCGACGGGGCCGTGAAGTACATCTGGCGCTCGCCGCTCAGCGCGTTGAATCGCCGGTCCGGCTCGCAGCCGACGCCTTCGAGGAACGACATCACCTCGCGGCGCCCCTTGGACAGGCACCCGAAGTCGATGTCCTGGTCGCGGCGAAGGCGCGGCGGGAAGTCCGGGCACAGCACCCGCACGGCGAGTCCGCCCAGCAGCCGCAGCGGGATGCCGGCCGCCGACGCCGCCTCGGCGATCATGCGGGCCTCGACCAGCGGATCGTCTGACGTCCCGACCAGCTCGAACCCACTCTCCCCCACGAAAGGCCACCTCCGTCGCGACCTCGTCAATCTACTGCCGCGACCGCGCGTCGCGCGGCCTTAAGGTGCCCTCGATGTCGCGACGCGCACCGGGCTCGAGCGGCGACAACCTCTAGCTAGCGCCGCGGTGAGGCGGGACGCTCGGGGCGACCGCGCGCGCGGCGAGCAGCGACTGGCGCCACACCTCGGTCTCGCGCACCTGGTTGAACGTGAAGACGTGGACGCCCTCGACCAGCGAGGCGGGATCGGTCAGGACCGCGCCGACCTTCTCGAGCAGCCGGGCGGGGTTGTAGGCGCCGGGGGTGCCCAGGCGGAGGATTCCCTTGCCGTGGCCCGACGCGAAGCGCGCCGACTCGCCCACGCCGATCTTCGTGGCCACCCTGACGAGCTTGGTCTGCTCCACCGGACCAGCCAGGCCGAAGTAGAGCGGGAGCGTCACGCCGCGCGCGCGCACGCGCCGGATCCACCGCTTGAGGATGGTGGCGCTGAAGCACAGGTTGCTCACCATGTAGGTCGCGTAGTGGCGCTTGTCCCACATCGACTGGATGGTGACGTCATCGGAGATGCTGCGGTGGCTCTCGGGATACCCGGTGATCCCCATCTGGTGAAACGGCCGCCCCATCGCGTCGAGCGCCCGGAGCAGGTCGAAGGCGCTCTCGAAGACCCCCGCGGGGGCCGCGGCGTCACCCGCCGGGATGAAGACGTCGTCGACTCCCGCGTCGCTCAACCGGCTCACGATCTCGGCGAGGTGCGCCGCGTCGACGACCTGGCGCGCGGCCACGTGGGGCACCACGCGGTAGTCGAGGGCACGGAGGCGCTCGGCCAGGGCGATCGTCGCCTCGAGTCCCTTGCTCGGCGACGCCGTGATGGTCACGGTCACGTCGTGGGGCACGACCGAGGCGACCAGGTCCTCGACCGAGGGCGTCGGGATGACCTCGTAGCGCGGGTGGACGAGCAGGGCCCCGGCGGCCTCGCCCCTACGCACGAGCGCCGACCTCGCGGTGCGGGCGCGCCGGGCGTGCGACGACCGGGCTCAGGAGCTCTTCGAGTTCGTGCTCCAGCGATCCGGTCCCGACCTCGCGGACCTCGAGGGGCGCGGCGAACCGCTCGGCGATCTCTCGCGCGAGGGCCTCCAGGTCCTCGGTGCGCTCCTGGGCCAGCCACACGACGCGCCGGTAGTGGCCGAAGTAGTCCGTCCACAGCTCGGGGTGGCGGTCGAGCCCGAGCTCCCTCAGCACGCTGGAGCGAAAGGTGCGCACCAGGAAGTCGGTCAACAGGTAGGTGCCGGGCTCGTCGGCGACGAGTCGGGCGACCTCGTCGGCGCCGGCGAAGAGGTCGTAGCAGTGCTCGCCGCGCAGGCGGTGCAGGCCCAGGCGCTCGCAGATCCGGTCCAGCTCGCCGTAGGTGCCACAGTCGGCGTAGGCGAGGACGACGCGTCGACCGTGCTGGAGGAGCCGGCTCGCGAGGCGCTCGACGCGCGGCGCGATCAGCCGGGGCCGATTGTGCAAGAGGGCGGGAAGGCAGACGACCTCGACGTCCCAGGCGCGGCGCGCGACGAGCCGCCGGATGGGCGGCGCGAGGGCCCCGCACGCGATCACCGCCGGGGTGGTCTCAGCCGGGGAAAGCCAGCTGGTCGACGAATCGGTCGTTAAAGTCACCGCGGTCGGAAAGCTCGACATACTCCACCTCCTCCAGCAGGGCCATGGCGCCGGCGCGCTCCCTCATGCTCAGCAGCGCCATCTTCGCGCCCTCGCCAGCCACGTTGCCGGCGCTCAGGATCCTCAGCGTCGGCAGCTTGGGCACGAGTCCCAGTCTGACGGCGCTGGCCGGGGAGAGGTAACTGCCAAAGGACCCGGCGAGGAGGACCTGCTGGACCTCGTCGACCTTGACGCCGGCCTCCTCTAGGAGGATCGACCACCCGGTGGCGATCGCCGCCTTGGCGAACTGCAGCTCGCGCACGTCGCGCTGGCTGAGGTAGATCGAGCGCGTCACGTCGCCCTCGTCGCCCGTCCAGTGGACGACGAAAACCCGTTCTGCCCCCAGGGTCGTGAGCCGTCGGGCGTTCCCCGGGGCGAGACGAGCGGCCTCGTCGTCGGTCACGAAGCGGCCCGACGAGTCGATCAGTCCCAGCTCGACCAACTCGGCCACGACGTCGACGAGCCCCGAGCCGCACAGTCCGATGGGGTCGACGTCACCGATCACACCGAGCTCCACGCGGTCGGGCGTGAGCTTCACCACCTCGATGGCCCCGGGGGCCGCGCGCATGCCGCAGCGGATCGCCGCCCCCTCGAAGGCCGGACCGGCGGGCGCCGCGGTGGCGAGCAGCCGGTCGTTGTTGCCCAGCACCAGCTCGCAGTTCGTCCCGATGTCGAGGAACAGCCGCAGGCGCGGGTCGCGGTCCATCCCCGACGCCAGCAGTCCGGCCAGGATGTCTCCGCCCACGTAGGCGCCGAAGGCCGGGAACACGACCGCGCGGGCGCGGGGGTGAGCGCGCACCCCGACCTCGGTGGCGAGCACCTCGGGCAGCAGCTTGGTCGACATGATGAAGGGGGCCACCCCGAGGGGCTCGGGGTCGATGCCGAGCACGATGTGGGTCATGGTGGCGTTGCCGGCGAGCGCCACCTCGTAGATCTCGGATCGCTCGACTCCCCCGGCAGCGCAGACCTCGCCCACCAGCTCGTCGAGGGCCTCGTGGGCCAGGCGCGTCATCTCTCCCAGCGCGTCGGGCTTCATCATGATCGCGCTGATCCGCGTGATCACGTCCGCGCCGAAGGGCTGCTGCTTGTTGAGCATCGACGCCACGGCGACCGGGGTCCCGGTGGAGAGGTCGAGCAGGGTGGCGACCACCGTCGTCGTGCCGAGGTCGAAGGCCACGCCGAAGAGCCGCTCGGTGGTGTCGCCGGGCTCCACGTCGATGAGGACGTCGTCGACCACCACAGCGGTCACCTTGTAGTCGCTCTCGCGCAGCGCCCGACCCAGCGAGCGCAGGACCGCCAGTTCGGTGCGCAACTCGAGGTCGTCGAGGCTGGCCAGCAGGCGCTCGAGGTCGGTGGCCTGGTCGGAGAGCGAGGGCTCGGACAGCTCCACGTAGCGCTTCTGCACGGCGGGGCGCAGGATCACCTTGCGCCCGACCCCGACGGTCGCGGCCTTGGGCCGCGTGACGAGGGGGGGAACTTCGACGTGCAGGTCGGTCACGACCTCGACCCGGCAGGCCAGGCGCCACCCGGCGCGCAGCTCGTCGGTCGTGTACGCGCGGGTGTCGAGCGTGGTGATCGGGGCGGTGCCCTCGAGGATCTGCACCTTGCACTTGCGGCAGGTCCCGTGGCCGCCGCAGGTGGAGTCGATGGCGATGCCGTTCCAGCTCGCCGCGTCGAAGAGCATCACGTGCGGCGGCACCCGGACCTTGCGGCCCGCGGGCTCGAAGCGCAGGTCGAAGCGGCCGCGGCCGTCCAGGGCGTTCCCGTCTCCCCCGGCTCCGGACTCGGGCGCCGCGGCGGGCGCCCTCACCTCTCTCACGACGCGTCGGCCGCCTGCTGGGCGCGGTGCGCGCTGATCCAGTTGGCGCCCCAGGGGTCGTGGTCGAGCATCAGGTCCGCGGCCTTGACGGCGCGGACGAGTTGCGGCGTGCGGGCGTCCATGATGGCGCTGGTGAGTCCGCACTTCATGGCCATGGGCATGAACACCGCCCCCAACGTCGCGCGGTCCGGCATGCCGAACGAGACGTTGGACGCCCCGAGCGTCATGTTGAGTCCGAACTCCGCGTGGATCATCGAGATGGTCTCGAGAGTCTTGGCCACGAGTGTGGTGTCCGCGCCGATGGGCATGGCGAGGGGGTCGATCACGATGTCCTCGATGGCGATGCCGTAGGTGCCGGTCGCCACCTCGACGATCTTGCGCACCAGCTCCAGGCGACGCCCGGGTTCCATCGGGATCTCGAACTCGTCGTTGGGCAGCGCGATGATCGCCGCCCCGTGGCGCTTGACCAGCGGCAGGATGGCCTCAAGCCGGTCGTCCTCGGCGGTCACCGAGTTCACGAGGGCCTTGCCCTGATAGGTCGAGAGGCCCGCGTCCAGCGCCTCGATGACCGACGAGTCGATGCACAGCGGGATGTCGCTGAGGCCCTGGATCATCGTGACCGCCTGGACCATCAGGTCGACCTCGTCGGCCAGGGGCACGCCCATGTTGACGTCGAGCACCATGGCGCCCCCGGCCACCTGCTGGGCGACGTCGATCGCGATGCGAGACAGGTCCCCCGCGCGCAGCTGCTCCTGGAAGATCTTGCGCCCGGTGGGGTTGATGCGCTCGCCGATGATGCAGAAGGGCTGATCGTCGCCGATCACGACCTCGCGGGTCGCCGAGCGCAGGGTGGTGTGCACGCCGCGCCGCTAGACCGTGGCCATCGCGCGCTTGGCCTCCAGCAGGTCCTTGGCGCGGCGCACCGCCGCCGAGGCGTCCGAGGCGTAGCCGTCGGCGCCCACGGCGTCGGCGTACTCCTGGGTGACCGGCGCGCCGCCGACCATCACGATGACCTGATCGCGCAGGCCGGCCTTCTCCAGCGCGTTGATGTTGGCCTTGAACATCGGCATCGTGGTGGTCAGGAAGGCCGAGAACCCGACGATGTCCGGCTTGTGCTCGACGATGGCCTCGACGAAGCGCTCGGGGGCGACTTGAACGCCGAGGTCGATCACGTGAAAGCCCGCGCCCTCCAGCATGATGTTGACCAGGTTCTTGCCGATGTCGTGCACGTCGCCCTTGACGGTGCCCATCACGAACGTCCCGACGGCCTCCACGCCCGTGGCCACCATGAGCGGGCGCAGCACGTCGAGCGCGCCGGCCATGGCGCGCCCGGCGATCAGCATCTCGGGAACGAAGAAGTCACCGCGCTCGAATCGTGCGCCGACCTCCTCGAGCGACGGGATCAGGGCGTCGAAGAGCAGGGTCTCGGGGTCGAGTCCCATCGCCAGGCCGGCGTTGGTCAGCTCGAGGACCGCCGGGGCGTTGCCGACGAGGGTCGAGTCGTACATCTCCTTGAGCAGTTCGTCACGGGTCACGTCGCACCTTCTCCCTCTGATCGGAATCCGAGCGCGGCCGACAGGGCGTCGGCCTCGGCGATGCACTGGGCGCCGGTCTCGCGCACGCGCGCCGCGCCGAGCCGGCTGGATGGCCCGGACACCGAGAGCGCGGCGATCACCTCACCGTCGCGGCGGCGCACCGGGGCGGCCACGGCCACCAGTCCCTCCTCGAGCTCCTCGTCGGCCCGGGCGTAGCCGCGCCGGCGCACCTGGTCGAGGTCGTCCTCCAGCACGGTACGACTGGTGATGGTGCGCGGCGTCAGCCGCGCCAGTCGGCCCGCGGGCAGCGTAGCGACGCCGTAGGCGAGGAAGACCTTGCCGAGCGCGGTGCAGTGCACCGGCTCGGCCCGGCCGAGCCAGTTGGTGCCGCCCAGCACGTAGCGGCTGTCGACCTGGGCGATCTGCTCGACCAGGGCGTGGCGCAGCACGCCGAGGTTGATCGTCTCGCGGCAGACCTCGCCGAGTCGCTCGAGGAAGGGCGTCGCTACGGCGACCAGGTCGGTCTCGGCGTTGCCGCGCAGCGAGTAGCGCACGAAGGCGTCGCCGGGCACGAAGGCGCCGTCGGCCTCGCGGCGCAGCAGCCCGTTGCGCTCGAGTGCCGTCAGCAGTCGCGACGTGGTGCTCTTGGCCAGGCCGGTCGACTCGGCCAGCTCGCTGAAGGTGACCGAGCGCGCGGAGTCGACGACGCGGGTGAGCAGGTGCGCGGCGCGATCGACGGCCTGGGCCCCCGACGGTTTGGTCATGTCCCTCACGCTCACGAGTTCCATAGTACAGTACGGAGTTCTACAATATGAATCGCGGCCCGAGCCACCTCGCGGCCCGGATCAGGTGAGGCAGGCGGCGATGTTTGTCAACAAGATGGCCCGGTACGAGCTGCTCTCCCCCGACGCGATCGAGGTCCTCGACCGGGGCTGGCGCCGCATCGTCTCGGAGATCGGCGTGCAGTTCGTCAAGCCCGAGGCGGTCGAGCTCTTCCGCGCCGCCGGCCAGGGCGTCGACGGCCAGACGGTGAAGTTCGACCCCGAGTTCATCGTCGAGCAGATCGCCAAGGCGCCGCGCGAGTTCGACATCCAGGCGCGCAACCCCGCCAACACCGTGCACATCGGCGGCGACCACATGGTCTTCGGCGGCGTCTACGGCCCGCCCTTCGTGCGCGAGGGCGCGCTGCGCCGCGAGGCGACCCTGGAGGACTTCCGCAAGTTCACCATGCTGGCCCAGAGCTACCCCGAGCTCGACACCGCCGGCGGGGTGATCTGCGAGCCCAACGACGCGCCGCTGGACTCACGGCACCTCGACATGATCTTCGCCCTGCAGACCCTGACCGACAAGATCTACATGGGCAACGTCGTCTCGGGCGTGAACGCGCGCGACACGATCGCCATGACCGAGATCCTGCTCGGCGGGCGCGAGGCCATCGAGGCCACGCCCGCGACGATCTCGCTCATCAACTGCAACTCGCCCCTGCGCTGGGACGACCGGATGCTCGACGCCCAGTTCGAGTACAACCTGGCCAACCAGCCGGTCATCTTGACCCCGTTCCTGCTCATGGGCGCGATGAGCCCGGTCACCATCGCCTCGGCGCTGGCCCAGCAGATGGCCGAGGCCCTGACGGGCATCGCCCTGGCCCAGCTCATCCGACCGGGCTGTCCGGTGGTCTTCGGATCGTTCCTGTCCAACATCGACATGCAGTCGGGCTCGCCGTGCTTCGGCACGCCCGAGTCCGCCATCGGCCTGCTCTGCACCGGGCAGCTGGCGCGCCACTTCGGGCTGCCCTTCCGCACCGGCGGCGGGCTGACGTCGAGCCAGATGCCCGACGCCCAGGCCGGCTACGAGGCGCTCATGACGATGCTGCCGACGTTCCTGACCGGCACCAACATGGTCATGCACGCGGCCGGGTGGCTCGAGAGCGGCCTCGTGAGCTGCTACGAGAAGTTCATCATCGACATCGAGCTGCTGCGCATGCTGCGCGTGGAGTTCACGCCCCTGGAGATCGACGAGGCCGCGCTGGCCTTCGACGCCCACCTCGAGGTCGGCCACGGCGGCCACTTCCTGGGCGCCGAGCACACGATGACGCGCTTTCGCGATTGCTTCTACCGGCCCCTCGTGTCCAACTCGCAGAACTTCGAGCGCTGGACGCGCGAGGGCGCGAACGACGCGGCCGCCCGCGCGACCGCGATCTACCAGAAGAAGCTCGAGGAGTACGAGGCACCCGCGCTCGACGACGCGATCCGCGCCGAGCTCGCCGAGTACGTCACGCGCCGTCGCGGCGAACTCGGCGACTGACGTGACGCCCGTCGCGCGAGCCCTCAGGCCCCGCCGTGTGCCGAAGGTCCCCGCCGGCGCGCGCCGTTCGACTGGCGGGGTCGCGACCGACACGAGAAGATGGGCGCCATGAACGACTCCACCACCGCGGCCCGGGCCGTCATCATCGGCGCCGGCATCGTCGGAAACTCCCTCGCCTACCACCTCGCGCGCCTCGGCTGGCGCGACCTGATCCTCGTCGACAAAGGCCCGATGCCCAACCCCGGCGGCTCGACCGGGCACGCGTCGAACTTCATCTTCCCCGTCGACTACTCCAAGATGATGACCGAGCTCACCGCCGACTCGACCGCGCAGTACAAGGAGCTTGGCGTCTTCATCGAGAGCGGCGGCATCGAGGTCGCGCGCACCGACGCCCGGCGCCAGGAGCTGCGCCGGCGCGCCGCGGCCGCGACGGCCTGGGGCTACGACCACCAGCTGCTCAGCCCCGACGAGGTCGCCAAACTGGTCCCGTACCTGGACCCCGCGTCGATCCTCGAGGGCCTCTACTTCCCCAACGTCGGCGTGGTGGACTCGCTGCGCGCCGGGACCATCATGCGCGAGCGAGCTCAGGAGATGGGCGCGCTGAGCGTGCGCGCCAGCACCGAGGTCCTGGGCATCGACGTGTCGGAGCGCGGCCGCATCGAGCGCGTGCGCACGACCTCGGGCGATATCGAGACCGAGGTTGTCGCCGTGTGCTGTGGCGTGTGGAGCCCGCGCATCGCCGAAATGGCCGGCGCGACCATCCCGCTGACGCCGGTCGTGCACCAGATGATCAGCGTCGGGCCGGTGCCCCTCTTCGCCGACACGGTGGGAGAGATCACCTACCCCATCGTGCGCGACATGGACACCAACATGTACGAGCGCCAGCACGGGGGCGACATCGAGGTCGGCTCCTACGCGCACCGCCCGATCATCGTAAACCCCGAGGAGATCCCCTCGATCGAGGAGTCGGCGCTGTCGCCCACCGAGATGCCCTTCACCCAGGAGGACTTCGACCCCCAGCTCGCCGACGCGCTCGAGCTCATGCCCGAGCTGCTCGGCGACGAGCGCGTCGGCGTGCGCTACGCCATCAACGGCCTGATCTCGATCACGCCCGACGGCCACCCCGCGCTCGGCGAGACCCCCGAGGTCAAGGGGCTGTGGTCGGTCGCCGCCTCGTGGATCAAGGAGGGCCCGGGCATCGCGCGCGCGGTGGCCGAGTGGATGGACGGCCAGTCACCCGAGATCGACCTGCGCGAGGCCGACGTCGCGCGCTTCTACGACCACCAGCGCACCCGCGAGCACGTCACCGCTCGGGCTCGCGAGAGCTTCAACAAGATGTACGGCATCGTGCACCCGGCCGAGCAGTGGGAGTCCCAGCGCCCGACGCGCCTCTCGCCGGTCTACGACCGCGAGCGAGATCTGGGCGCCTTCTTCTACGAGACGACGGGCTGGGAGCGACCCTTCTGGTACGAGAGCAACGCCCCCCTCCTGGAGCGCTACGGCGTCCGGGTCATGGACCGGCCGGCCGAGTGGGAGTCGCGATGGTGGTCGCCGATCATCAACGCCGAGCACCTGGCGCTGCGCGAGAGCTGCGGGCTGGTCGACCTGTCGGCCTTCGTCGTGCTCGACGTCAAGGGCCCCGGCGCCCTGGCGGCGCTGCAGCGCCTGGCCGTCGCCCAGATGGACGTGGCGGTGGGCCGCGTCGTCTACACGCCCTTCCTCGATCCCGAAGGCGGGTTCAAGTCGGACCTCACCGTCATGCGCCTCGGCCCCGAGCACTTCACCGTCGTCACCGGGGCCCACACCGGCATGACCGAGAAGAAGTGGATCCGCGACCACCTGCCCGCCGACGGCTCGGCCCAGTTGACCGACCTCACGTCGGGGTGGACGACCTACGGGCTGTGGGGTCCGCGCGCGCGCGACGTGCTGTCCTCGGTCACGACCGACGACGTCAGCCACCAAGGATTCCCCTTCGGCCGGTGCCGGCCCATGACGATCGACGGAGTGCGCGTCGTGGCGTCGCGGATCTCCTACATCGGCGAGCTGGGCTGGGAGATCTACGTGCCCTTCGAGGAGGGCGCCCGGGTCTGGGACACCCTGTTCGCGGCGGGACAGGCGCACGACCTGCTCCCGGTGGGCATCGGTGTCTACGGCACGACCGGGCGCCTGGAGAAGGGCTACCGCGCCCTGGGCAGCGAGCTCACCACCGATTACACCATTGTCGAGGCGGGCATGGCCCGGCCCACGGTCAAGACCGACGACTTCATCGGGCGTGACGCCTACCTGGCCCAGCGCGACGAGACGCCGGTGGCGCTGCTATGCACGCTCACCGTCGACGACCACCGCTCCGCCGACGGCACCTTGCGCTACAACCTCGGCGGCGAGCCGATCGTCACCGCCGACGGCGAGCGCCTCGTCGACGCCAAGGGACGACCCTCCTACGTGACCAGCGCGGGCTCCGGCCCCTCGCTGGGCAAGCACGTCCTCCTGGCGTACCTGCCCGCGGAACACGCCGTCGCGGGCGCACACCTCTTCGTCGAGTACATGGGCGAGCGCTATCCGGTCACCGTCGCGGTCGTCGGGTCGACGCCCCTCTTCGACCCCGACAACGAGCGCGTTCGCGCCTAAGACGTGAACGTCCTCGCCTGCGTGAAGCGGGTCCCGATGGTGGGCTCGAAGATCAACCTGACCGCCGACGCCCTCGAGGTCGACACCCGTCAGCTGGGCTTCACCATCAGCCCGCACGAGGAGTGCGCCGTCGAAGAGGCCGTGAGGATCGTCGAGGCCCGCGGCGGCGAGGTCTTCGTCCTCACCCTCGGGCCGCCCGACGCGGTCGAACAGCTGCGCGACGCGGCGGCGATCGGGGCCACGCGGCTCATCCACCTCGTGACCGACGGTCGCGAGTGGGACCCCATCGCCACGGCGAGCGCCCTGGTCGACGAGATCCGGATGGTCGAGGCCGCCCACGGGGTCTTCGACGTGATCCTCTTCGGCAACGAGGCGCCCGACACCGGCGACTACCAGGTGGGCGTGCGAGCCGCCCACGCGCTGGGCCGGCCCTGCGTCACGGGCGTCAAGTCCCTGGAGGTGGGCGACGGCACGCTCATCGCCCGGCGAGAGTTCAAGGGTGGTGACGAGACCTTCGCGGTGGCCACGCCGGGCGTCGTGTCGGTCAAGGAGGGCATCAACCTTCCCCGCTACCCGTCGTTGCCGGGACGGATCCGCGCCAAGAAAGTGGCGGTCGAGGAGGCCGCGCTCGAATGGCGCGAGGGTCCACTGCGCGTGGAGAGGCTCCGCACACCCGTCGTGGAGCGCGCGCGCGCCGAGATCCTCGGCACGGGCGTCGACGCCGTGCCCGCCCTCGTCGACCTTCTGGTGAGGATCGGGGTGCTGGCGTGAGCGGGCCGATCCTCTGCCTGGTCGAGCACGACGACGACGGAGCGATCGAGGCCTCACGCCGCGCCCTCAGCGTGGCGCGCTCCCTGGCCGAGTCGGCCGGTTCGTCAGTCCACGCGGCGCTGGTCGGACCAGTGACGAGCGCAACCCTCGAGTCGCTCGCCACGTTGGGCGTGGGCGTCGCGCATCGCGTCACGTGGGACGACCTCGACGCGTACGCGCCGGTGGCGTGGGCCCGGGCGCTGGTGGAACTCGCCGACGCGTCGGCGGCCGTCGCCGTCGTGGCCGCCGGGACGGACCGGGGCAACGAGGTGCTGGCCCACGCCGGCGCGCTGACCGGCCTGCCCATGGTGGCCAACTGCTTCAGCGCGACGGCCACGGCCCCGGGCTCGGTGCGTCTCAGCCGCCAGCGCTGGGCGGGCAGCCTGATCGAGGAGTCCGTGCTCGAGGCGCCGCGAGCCCTGCTCACGGTCGCCTTCGACGGCGTGAGCGCCGAGGCCGCGGGCAGCCCGGCACCACTAGAGGTGCGAGAGTTCCGCGCGCCGCTGCGCGAGTCCGACGCCGCCGTGCGGGTCACGGAGTGGACCAAGCGCCCGGGCGGGATCTCCCTGGCCGACGCGCGCGTGGTCGTGGGCGGTGGCCGCGGCGTGGGCAGCGCGGAGGGCTTCGCGGCCCTCGACGAGCTCGCCGAGCTCCTGGGGGCGGCCGTCGGCGTGTCGCGCGCCGTCACCAGCCTCGGGTGGCGCTCGCACAACCAGCAGGTGGGCCAGACCGGCACGCGCATCTCGCCCGACCTCTACCTCGTGACGGGCATCAGCGGGGCCACCCAGCACCTCGCCGGCTGTCAGAGCGCCAAGGTGGTGGTGGCCATCAACACCGACGCCGACGCGCCGATCATCTCGCGCGCGGACTACGCCGTGATCGGTGATCTCAACGCGATCGTGCCCGCGCTCGTCTCGGCGATCCGCTCGCGCTAACCCTTCGTCTCGCTGGTCGGGTCGGGCGGCTCTCGCGCGTCCGTGACCGCGGTGGTCTCGGCGCTCGGGCCCCGGTAGAAGCCCGCGGTCGACGGCGCCAGGGGCGTGTTGCCCAGGATCAGGTCGGCGGCCTTTTCGGCGACCATCATGACCGGCGCGTAGATGTTGGCGTTGGTGACGAAGGGGAAGACCGAGGCGTCCACCACTCGCAGCCCGTCGAGGCCGTGGACGCGCATCGTCGCCGGGTCGACCACCGACATCTCGTCGGTCCCCATCTTGGCGGTGCAGGAGGGGTGCAGCGCCGTCTCGCCGTCGCGCGCCACCCAGTCCAGGATCTGCTGGTCGGTCGCCACCTCCGGGCCCGGTGAGATCTCGCCGCCGTTGAACGGGTCGAAGGCGCGCTGACCCAGGATGTGGCGCGCGACGCGGATGGCCTCGACCCATTCGCGCCGGTCCTCGTCGGTCGAGATGTAGTTGAAGCGCAGCGCCGGATGGACCGCGGGGTCGAGCGAGGTGATCTTGACCGAGCCGCGCGAGTTCGAGTACATCGGGCCGATGTGGACCTGGTACCCGTGGCCCCCCGCCGGCGCCGACCCGTCGTAGCGGATGGCGATGGGCAGGAAGTGGAACATGAGGTTGGGGTAGGCGACGTCGTCGTTGGAGCGCGCGAAGCCGCCGCCCTCGAAGTGGTTCGTCGCCCCGGGGCCCCGGCGAAAGAAGAGCCAGTTCGCCCCGACCCAGGGACGGTTTCGCCACTTGAGCGCCGGCGCCACCGACACCGGCTGGGTGGAGAGGTGCTGGACGTAGACCTCGAGGTGGTCTTGGAGGTTCTCGCCCACGCCGGGCAAGTCGGCCACGACCGGCGCGCCCAGGGCGCGCAGCTCGTCGGCGTGGCCCACGCCCGAGAGCTGGAGGAGCTGGGGCGAGTTGAACGCTCCCCCGCACAAGATGACCTCGCCGGCCCTCACCTCGCGGCGCCGCCCGCGCTCACTGACCTCGACGCCGACCGCGCGCGTGCCCTCGAAGAGGACCCGAGTGACGAAGGCGCGGCAGCGCACCTCGAGGTTGGGCCGGCCCATGACCGGGTGCAGGTACGCCCGCGCGGCGCTCATGCGCCGGCCCCGGTACACGTTGCGGTCGAAGGCGGCGAAGCCCTCCTGGCGGTATCCGTTGACATCGCTGGTGAGCTGGTAGCCGGCCTCCTGGACCGCGGCGAAGAAGGCCCCGAAGAGCGGGTTGGTCACCGGCCCGCGCTCGAGGACCAGCGGTCCCGTCGTGCCGCGGTACTCGTCGCCGCCGGCCAGGCAGTTCTCCATCCTCTTGAAATACGGCAGGCAGTGGGCGTAGTCCCACTGGTCCATCCCCTGCTCGGCGGCCCAGCGCTCGTAGTCCATCGGGTTGCCGCGCTGGAAGATCATCCCGTTGATGCTGCTCGAGCCCCCGAGCACCTTTCCGCGCGCGTGGTAGATGCGCCGCCCGCCCATGTGGGGCTCGGGCTCGGACTCGTACTTCCAGTCGTAGAAGCGGTTCCCGATGGGGATCGTGAGGGCGGCCGGCATGTGGATGAAGACGTCCCAGCGGTAGTCGAGGCGGCCGGCTTCGAGCACCAGCACCTGGGTGGAACGGTCCGCCGACAGGCGGTTGGCGAGCGCGCTGCCCGCGGACCCGCCCCCCACGATCACGACGTCGTAGCGCTCGCGCGTCACGCGCGCGCTCGCTGGCCCGGATCGATCACCATCGGCCCAAACTACCGAGTCCCACGGACCCCGGTGGGAGTGACGGCCGTCGGCGCCGCCGCTACGTCGCGGGGTCGACGAGCACGGCGCGTCGCCACCCGCGCAGCGAGTTCACGACGGCGAGCTCGTCGGCCGTCCTCAGGTCGTCCGGCGTCAGCACCGCCTCGGTGAGGACCCCGCGCTCGATGAGCCGGGCCCGCTCCACGCCGGGCAGGCACCCGCACGCCAACGGCGGGGTCAGCCACGCCGAGCCCCGGCGCACCGCAAGGTTGGCCGTCGTCACCTCGGTGCACTCGCCGCGCTCGTTGACCATCACGACGTCGTCGGCCCCGGAGTGACGCCGGCGGCGATGCTCGTAGACGCCGCGGCAGGTGCTCTTGTGAAAGAGCAGCGGCCACTGGCTCGGCACGGGTTCGTCGTCTATCTCGAGGACCACCGGACCCGCGCTCGCCGGGGGCGCGTCCGCGATCTGGATCTCGGTCCTCCCGTCGCGAGAGATGAGCAGTCGGACCCGGGCGTCGTGCTCGACGCGCGCCAGTCGTCGGGCGAGTCGCGCGTCCAGGTCGGCTCGGACGGCGAAGCCCAGGAACCCCGCGGAGCCCCGCACGCGGGCCAGGTGACGACCCACGTGCGCGTTGGGCTCGCCCGGCGTGAAGCGGAAGGTCTCGAGAAGCCGGAAGGGCTGGCCGAGGGACGAGTTGAGCATCGCCGCCTTGAGGACCAGTTCGCGGTACTCGGCCTCGGGCTGGGAGTCCGCCACGATCCCCCCGCCGCTGCCGAATCGGGCCCGGCCGCTCGCCGAGTCGAGCACGGCGGTGCGGATCGCGACGTTGAAGCGGACGTGGACCCCCTGCGCGGCGGGACACAGCAACCCGACGGCTCCGCAGTAGACGCCCCGCGCCGCGCTCTCCATCGACCGGATGATCCCCATGGCGCTCTGCTTGGGCGCCCCGGTCACCGATCCGCACGGGAACATCGCGTCGAAGACGTCAACCAGGCGGGTGTGCGGCCGGGTCGCGCACCGAACCTCCGACACCATCTGCCACACGTAGGGGTACGCCTCGGTGGACCACAGCTCGTCGACGCTCACCGAGCCGACGCGCGCGACCTTGCCCATGTCGTTGCGGATGAGGTCGACGATCATCACGTTCTCGGCCCGGTCCTTGGCCGACCCCGTCAGCTCGGCCTCGCGCTGGTCGTCCTCCTCGCGCCAGCGGCCCCGGCGACGCGTCCCCTTCATCGGCCGGCTGCGCAGGGTCGTCCCGTCCCAGTCGATGAACAGCTCCGGCGACGCGCTGACGATCGCGACGCCATCGAGCTCGATGAGCGCCGCGTGGGCCGGCTGCTGGGCCATCACCAGCTGGCGATAGAGGGCCCCGGGCTCGCCGGGCGATCGGCTGAGGACGGAGCTGGTGAAGTTCACCTGGTAGGCGTTTCCCGCCTCGATCTCGTCGTGGATGGCCTTGACGCGCAGCGCGTACTCCTCGCACGCGATTCCCACGTCCCATCGCGGTCCGCCCGGGCGCTGGCCCCCGCGAGGCAGGCGCAGCGGCCCCGTCACGCACCGCTCGTACAGCCCGAACCAGGCGAGGGGCAGCTGCGGACACCACGAGGGGTCACGCTCGTGGACCTCGAGACCGGGATCGAAGGCCGGTGCGCACTCGTACGTGACGAAGCCGGCCACCCACCACCCGTCGAGGGCGGCCGCCTCGGCCCGCTCGAGCACGTCGCGGACCTGGGTCAATCGCTCGGCGCGCAGTTCGCCGCGGTATCCGGACAGGATCGAGGTCGTGGCGCCCCGGGCGTCATCGAAGCGAGCTGAGGGATGGATGGACGTCGTCACGATGGCGCGACGCGGACCACATCGCGTGGCCGCACCGTTCGCTCCGCGCGGTGAGTGCCTCGACCCCCCATGACGCTGACACTACCGAGGCCGGTCCGCCTATCGACAGGACAACCGGCGGTCACCGGGAGAGACCGTCGAGGGCGCCCGACGAATGCGCGCCGAGGAGCCGAGGGGGCACCGGTCGAGTCGGCGGCCGCCTCGACTCAGCCGTACACCCAGACGTGCGTGCCGATGGGCATCTGGTTGGTCGCCCAGATCCAGTTGATGGCCTCGTTGCTCACGCGCACGCAGCCGTGCGACACGGGGACCGGCGGGACGTAGCTGTCGCCGTGGATGGCGAACCCGCTGTAGAAGTACTTGGGTCGCCACAGCTGTCCGAGCGAGTCGATCACGATGCCGTTGACCTCGCGAAGTATCTGGTACCGGCCCACCGGGGTGATGGCCACCGCGGTGACGCCGCCGGAGGTGTAGGTGTAGCCGCCACCGGTCGAGGTGTTGAGGACGGTCTTGACGTTGCCGTTCTTCACGATGAGCAGCAGGTCGCGTCGCAGGTCGACCTCGACGATGATGCCCTTGTGGCTGTGCGCCTTGGGGACCACGCCGCGGGCCAGCGCCTTGTACATCAGGGGACCCACCACGCCGTCACGGGGCAGGTTGGCCGCCTTCTGGAACGCGTAGACCGCCTGCTCGGTCGCGTCACCGAACAGTCCAGTGACGCCGCCGACCCAGTAGCCGAGGACGCCCAGGCGGTTCTGGAGCCAGCGCACCGACGGCCCGTGGTCGCCGATGATCAGCGTCGGTCCCATGTGGACCTTGGGCTTGTGGACCTTGTGGATGGTCGTGGTCGTCACCGGGACGGTCGTCGTGGTCGTCACCGGAACGGTCGTCGTGGTCGCCGAGGTCGTGGTCGTAGTGTCGGCCGACACGCCGATCGTGCCGGCGGATGCGAGGAGGACCGCCGCGCCGAAGGCCGTCGCCGTGATCTTCAGTCCCCTCACCCTCATTACGTGCACCCGGCAATCCTAGGGGAGGCCGAGCCCGATTCCGGTGCGCGCGAGCCCTAGGTCGCGTCGAGGATCCGCCCGGTCAACGGATCGGGCTCGCCGTCGAAGAATGTTGCGATGGCGTTGCGAAAGAGTGCGTCGTCGGGGTCGGCGCGCGCGAAGAGGGTCATCGATGATCGGAACTTGATGTCGTCGCCGCCCAGGACGGCCCGGGCGTCGAGGTCGCCGTGGCCCAACATCACCGAGGTCGCCGCCCGCAGGCGCGGTCCCAGCACCGGGTGAGCCAAGTACGCCCGGGCCTCCGCGATCCCCGACATTGCGTAGAAGCGGGACGTGTCGCTGTGGCCGAGGCCGGCGACCTGGGGGAAGACCCACCAGATCCAGTGGCTGAGCTTGCGGCCCGAGCGCATCTCGTCGAGGGCCACCTGGTGGCTGGCGCCCCGGTCTTGAGCCCTGACGAAGCGGTCGAGGTCGAAGCTGTCCGCACCCACCCTTCTATCATGACTCTGCGTTCGACCCGGGCACGAGGGGGTGCCCGCCGAGTTCGCGGTGGCGAAACGCGCCCGCCGCACTCCCCCGGCCGCGACGAGAGCCCTAGAGGTAGTGGCGCCGCCCACCCACCGCGTGGCCCACCGATCCGAGGATCCACAGGGCCACTCCGATCACGACCACCACCACACCGATCGTCCAAACGATCGCGATGCCCGAGATGAACCCCACCAGAAGTAGGGCCGCTCCAATGACAATCATGAGACGTTCTCCTTGCTCAATCCCGAGCCAAAGGCCGGTACGGCAGAAGCGAAGTCTGGGCTTGTCGGTGACTGGAACCTACGCGCCACGCCCTCGCGCGTGACCACCGGCGCTGACGCTGGTGTCGCGGCGCAGTGGCGCCTCGATGCCGCGGCCCGGTCAGGCCTTGTGGGGCGTGATGAGGTACTTCTCGCCGGTGGCCTGGCGGGTGTACTCGGCGAAGGCCGCGGGGCGAAGCGCCTCGGCCAGCGAGACCTCGTCGGTGTACGAGCTGGCGAAGATCGTGGTCAGTCCGTGGGCGACGCGCTCGCGCAGCCGGGTGAAGGTCTCGGGATCGAGGCTCATGAGGAACGGCGTGAGCAGCCACCCGCCCACTCCCCACGCGAAGCCGAAGCTGCGGTTGAGGATGGTCGGCCCTCGGTCGAGGCCGCCGTAGATGTACACCTGCTTGTGCGTGGTCGAGCCGTACCGGCTGTACTCCTTGGCGTTCTTCGACGAGGCGACCTCCATGGCGGTCAGGATCTGGCTGGCGAGGGTCCCGCCGCCGGTCGCGTCGAAGGCCAGCGTCGCCGCGGTCGCGTCGAGCGCGTCGATGAGGTCGCTCATGAAGGTCGGCGAGGTTGAGTTGCACACGTAGGTCGCGCCGAGCTCGCGAAGGATCTCAGCCTGCTCGGGCTTGCGCACGATGTTGACCAGCGGGACCTGCTCGTCGAGGCAGAGTCGCACGAGCATCTGACCGAGGTTGGACGCGGCCGCGGTGTGGACCAGCGCCTCGGCGCCCTCGCGTCGCATCGTCTCGACCATGCCGAGGGTCGTCAGCGGATTGACGAAGGCCGACGCTCCCACGCGCGCGGGCGTCCCTTCAGGCAGCACGAGGCACATGCCGGCGTCCACGCAGCGGTACTGCGCGTACATCGATCCGCCCGCCACCGCGACCGTCTGGCCCAGCAGGGCCCGGGCGTGCTCCGAGGACCCCGCGGCGATCACCGTACCGGCGCCTTCGTTGCCCACGGGAAGCGATGCGCCCTGGCGGCCCGCCAGCGCCCGCATCGCGCTGGCGTCGAGCTGCACCGTCACCACCGGTCGGTCATCGGTGCCGCTCACCTGGGCGGTGCTCACGTCGGCTCCGGCGAAGAGGAGGCCTAGGTCGGAGGGGTTGATCGGCGACGCCTCGACGCGGATCACGACTTGATTCGTGCTGGGCTCGGGTACGGGCTCCTCGCTCAGCGAGACCTCGAGGGTCCCTTCCAGGGTGACCAGAGAACGCAGCTCCAGTCCCGTCGGTGGCGTGTCGATGGTCATCGCAGTTTCCTCGTTCGGGGCTTCGGTGAGACGGGTGAACGGCGCCACGGAGGGCGGCGTCCGCAGTCAGCCTAAGACGTCGGCGACGATGCGACACCCGGTCGCTACGGTCAGCCCGGTGCCGGCCACCCCCAGAGAGCTCAACGACCGGCAACTCGAGGCCGCGAACTTCGGCGACGGGCCCCTGCGCGTGATCGCCGGTCCCGGCACGGGAAAGACGACCACCCTCACGGCCCGCGTCGAGGTCCTGTTAGGGCGCGGCGTGACACCCGAGCGCATCCTGCTGCTCACCTTCACGCGGCGCGCGGCGCGCGAGATCGTGAGCCGGGTGCGCGCGCTGCGCGGATCTGACGCCGCCCGACGGGTCGCCGGTGGCACCTTCCACTCCGTGGCCCACCGCACCTTGCGCCGTCACCACGCCGCCCTCGGGCTGTCCGAGGGCTTTGGCGTGCTCGACCACGGCGACGCCGCTGACCTGCTCGACCTCGTGCGCGGCGAGCTCGGCGTCGTGAGCTCGGAGCGACGACTCCCGCGCAAGTCGACCCTGGCGGCGCTGTACTCGCGGACCGTCAACACCGGTGTCGTGCTCGCCGACGTCATGGCCGAGCACACGCCGTGGTGCGCCGACCACGTCGACGAGGTCGGCAACGTCTTCACGGCGTACGTGGCGCGCAAGCGCACGCTCGGGCTCTTGGACTTCGACGACCTGTTGCTCTACTGGCGGGTCGCGGTGCGTGACGACGCGCTCGGCGCGGACCTCGGATCGTGGTACGACCACATCCTCGTCGACGAGTTCCAAGACGTGAACCAGCTGCAGGTCGACGTGCTGGTGGGGCTGCGCCGGTTCGACCCGCGCCTCACCATCGTCGGCGACGACGCCCAGGCCATCTACGGTTTCCGCGGAGCCTCCGCGCGGTTCCTGCTCGAGGCGCAGGAGCACTTCGCCGATCTGACCACGGTCCTGCTCGACGTCAACTACCGGTCGTCGGCGGCGATCCTCGAGGTCGCCAACGCCATCGCGGCCGACGCCCCCGCGGGCTTCTCCTCGGTGCTGCGCGAGCGGGTCCCGGTGCGCGGCGCCGGCACGCCCTCGCTCGTGCACTGCGCCGACGAGCGCCACCAGTCCGAGGTCGTGGCCGACCGCGTGCTCGAGCTCTACGAGGAGGGTGTGGCCCTGCGCAAGCAGGCGGTGCTGTTTCGCGCCGCCCACCACAGCTCGGACCTCGAGCTCGAGCTCTCGCGGCGCCGCGTCCCCTTCGTCAAGTACGGCGGCCTGCGCTACCTCGAGGCGGCTCACGTGAAAGACCTGTTGGCGGCGTTCCGACTCGCCGACAACCCCCGCGACGAGATGGCGTGGTTCCGCCTCTTCCAGCTTCTCCCGGGCGTCGGCCCGGCCAAGGCGCGACGGGCCATCAACGCGCTGCGCGACGTCGACGGTCCGCTCCCGCTCTCCCACGGCGCGATCGGGCGGCGGTGGTCCGAGGTGCTCGACGTCCTGCCGGCCGAGGTGCACGGGCTCTCGCGCGACCTCGCCGCGTCGCTCGACGCGGTGGGGTCCGAGCCCGTGGCCCTACACGCCGAGCGCATCCGCCGGGCCGTCGCGCCGCTCATCGCGGCGTCCTACGACGACGCCGCGCCGCGCCTGGAGGACCTCGGCGCGCTCGTCCTGGCCAGCGCCGGGGCGTCGCACCTGAGCGACGTGGCGGCCGATCAGGCCCTCGAGCCGCCGGCCTCGACGGGCGACTTCGCCGGTCCCCCGCTCGTGGACGAGGACTGGCTCGTGCTGTCGACGGTGCACTCGGCCAAGGGCCTCGAGTTCGACGCGGTGCACGTGATCCACGCGGCGGACGGCAACTTCCCCGCGGACATGGCGTTGGGCACGGCGGAGGGCCTCGAGGAGGAGCGCCGTCTCTTCTACGTCGCGATCACGCGGGCCCGGCGCCACCTCGCGGTGTACGTGCCGCTGCGCTACCACCATCACCGCGTGCGTGACGACCACTCCTGGGCGCAGCCCTCGCGCTTCCTCAGCGACGCGGTGCGCGCCACGCTGAGCGAGGTGTCGACGGCCCCCGGCGACGGCCGCCAACCGCTCGACGCGCCGCCCGCGCCCCTCGACGGCGCGGGGGTGGTGGCGGGACAGCTCTCCGAGCTCTGGTAGCCGGGGTCGGTGCCCTCCAACGCGACGCGAGACCGACACGGGCACCGACGCCCCACCGCGAGACTGACGCTGGTCCCACGTCACGGAACAAAGTCCAGTCCACCGCGACGATCCACATCGTGGGCGTCGCTACGGGGACCGAGTCGGCGCGAGGCCCGGGAGTAGTATCGATCCCGTGCTGCGCCGAACACGACACATTCGTGGCTGGTTGCGGACCGCTTCTTCGCTCTAGAGGAGACCTCATGTCCATGCCCAGCGACCTCGACATCGCGCGCGCGGCGCGCCTTCGTCCGATCGCCGAGATCGCCGAGGGAATGGGCATCGAGCCGCGACTGCTCGAGTACTACGGCGAGAGCGTCGCCAAGATCAAGCTCGAGGCCATCGCCGAGCTCGCCGATCGACCCAAGGCGAAGTACGTCGTGGTCTCGGCGGTCACGCCGACGCCGCTCGGCGAGGGCAAGACCACCACCACCGTCGGCCTGGGCCAGGCCATGCACCACATCGGCAAGCGCGCCACGATCGCGATCCGCCAGCCGTCCATGGGACCCACCTTCGGCATCAAGGGCGGCGCGGCGGGCGGCGGCTACAGCCAGGCCGTGCCGATGGAGCTGTTCAACCTGCACCTGACCGGCGACATGCACGCCGTCACCGCCGCGCACAACATGCTCTCGGCGATGCTCGACAACCACCTGCACAAGGGCAACGCGCTGGGCCTCGACCCGCACAACATCACCTGGCGTCGCGTGCTGGACGTCAACGACCGGTCGCTGCGCAACATCGTCATCGGCCTGGGCACGAAGGAGGACGGCGTCCCGCGTCAGACCGGCTTCGACATCACCGCCGCCAGCGAGGTCATGGCCATCCTGGCGCTGTCCTCCTCGCTCCAGGACATGCGCGAGCGCCTCGGTCGGATCGTCGTGGGCTACACCAACGACGGCGATCCGGTCACCGCCGAGCAGCTGCACGCCGCCGGGGCGATGACGGTGATCATGCGCGAGGCCATCAAGCCGAACCTGCTCCAGACGATCGAGGGCACCCCGGTGCTCGTGCACGCAGGACCCTTCGGCAACATCGCCCACGGCAACTCCTCGATCGTGGCCGACCTCATCGGCATCCACTCCGGCGACTTCCTCATCACCGAGGCCGGCTTCGGCGCCGACATGGGCGCCGAGCGCTTCTTCAACGTCAAGTGCCGCGCCTCGGGGTTGACCCCCGACGCCGCGGTGCTGGTGACCACCGTGCGCGCCCTCAAGGTCCACTCGGGCAACCACAAGGTGGTCGCCGGACGCGCGCTGCCTCCGGCCATGCTCGAGGAGAACCCCGAGGAGGTCCGCGTCGGCGGGGCCAACCTGCGCAAGCAGATCGAGAACATCCAGATCCACGGGGTGAGCCCGGTGGTGGCCATCAACTCGTTCCCGGGCGACTTCGCCTCCGAGCACGAGGCCATCCGGGAGATCGCCGACGAGATGGGGGTGCGCGCGGCGGTGTGCACCAACTTCGCCGAGGGCGGCAAGGGCGCGACGGAGCTCGCCGAGGCGGTCGTCGAGGCGGCCAACGAGCCGAACCGCTTCCACCTCCTCTACCCCAGCAACGTGACCCTGCGCGAGAAGATCGAGATCGTGGCCACCGAGGTCTACGGAGCCGCCGGGGTCGATTACCTGCCCGCCGCGCGGCGCCAGCTGGACAACTACGAGAAGCAGGGATTCGGCGAGCTGCCCGTGATCATCGCCAAGACGCACCTGTCCATCTCGTCGGACCCGACCAAGCGCGGCGCGCCCACGGGGTGGCGCATGCCGGTGCGCGAGGCGCGCGCGTCGGTAGGCGCGGGCTTCGTCTACCTCATCAGCGGCGACATGCGCACCATGCCGGGTCTCTCGGCGCACCCGGCGGCGGAGAACATCGACATCGACGAGCACGGCGACATCGTTGGACTCAGCTAACGAGCCCGAGTTTCTCCACCTCACCCTCGACGAGTTCCTCAGCCGCGTCTCGGTCCCCGAGCCGGCGCCCGCCGGCGGCTCGGTCGCCGCGCTGGCCGCGGCCCTGGCCGCCAGCCTGTGCGTCAAGGCGGCGCGGCTCTCGACGCGCCACATGAACGCCGCCGCGGAGCTGGCCACGCGCGCGGGCGGGCTGCGCGACCGCGCCGCCTCGCTGTGCGAGGACGACGCCATCGTCTACGCCGAGGTCGTGGGCGCCCAGCGCGCCGTGACGTCGGCGTCGCGCGACGCGGACCTGACCGCCGCGCTCTCGGCCGCGGCCAACGTGCCGCTCGAGATCGCGGTCGTCGCCGCCGAGGTGGCGGACATCGCGGCGCGCCTCGCCGACCACGGCAACGAGAACCTCGTCGGTGACGCGGTGACCGCGGCGGCGCTGGCCGAGGCGGCCACCCGGTCCGCCGCGACGCTGGTCACCATCAACCTGGCGCGCTGGCCCGACGACGCTCGCCACGCCCGGGTGACGCGGTTGGTCGCCGCGGCCGAGGCGAGCGGGGCGCGCGCGCGCCGGGTCAGTCCCTAGTCAAACGGGAACCGCGTCGCGCAGCTGGGCGATGGCGTCGACCACCACCGGGTCCAGGGCCGCCAGGTCGTGGTCGTTGATCAGCTCGTCGCGCATCGACGGCGGCCAGAACAACCGGAGGTGGTTGGCGACCTCCACCGCGGCGCGCTCGGGCCCGTAGTGCGCGAAGTTGGCGGCGATCTGGTTGGACATGCGCACCAGGTCCTCGCGCGTCGCGTCCGTGTCGGGCGCGGGCTGCGCGGCGCGCTCGGGCGCGGCGTGCTTGCCGTTGGTCGAGATCATCGCGTCCATCTCATCGCCGGTCGGCGCGTGGAGCCGGGCGCGCACCTGGACCGCGGTGACCTTGTACTCCGGGCAGTTCGTCGCCCAGTCCGACTGCTCGGTCGTGATGACGTTGGTGCCGCCGAGGGGGTGGTGGAACGTCGTGTAGACGACCCCGGGCGGGACCCGGTCGGTGAACTGGGCGCGCAGGGCGATCTCGCCGACCTCGCTGGCGAGCGTGGTCCACCCGCCGTCCTCGATCCCCCGGTCCTGGGCGTCGGCGGGGTTGATCTCGAGCACGTCCTCGTCGTGCCAGCGCACGTTCTCGGTGCGCCGCGTCTGGGTCCCGACGTTGTACTGGGTCAGGATCCGGCCGGTCGTGAGCAGCAGCGGGAAGCGCCGGCTGGTGCGCTCCAGCGTCGGCACGAAGGGGGTCTCGACGAAGCGTCCCTTGCCGCGCACGAAGGCGCCGATGTGCATGATCGGCGTGCCGTGCGGCGCCGCCGCGTTGCAGGGCCACTGCACGGAGCCGACCTCGTCGAGCAGCGCGAAGGAGACGCCCGCGAAGGTCGGCGTGGTGCGCGCGATCTCGTCCATGATCTGCGCCGCGTCGTCGTAGTGCATGGGGTAGCCCATGGCGGTGGCGATCTCGCAGACCACCTGCCACTCCTGCTTGCCCTGGGCGGCCGGCACCACCGGGCGCACGCGGTTGATGCGCCGCTCGGCGTTGGTGAAGGTGCCGTCCTTTTCCAGGAAGGAGGTGCCCGGCAGGAACACGTGGGCGAACTCGGCGGACTTGTTGAGGAAGAGGTCCTGGACCACGCACAGGTCGAGGGCCGCGAGGGCGCTCTTGACGTGCAGGGTGTTGGGGTCCGACTGGGCGATGTCCTCGCCCTGGATGAAGAGGGCCCGGAAGGTCCCCTCCAGCGCGCCGTCGAACATGTTGGGGATGCGCAGGCCCGGCTCGGCGGAGAGGTCCCTGCCCCACTCGGCCTCGAACTGGTGGCGCACGTCGTCGCCGCTGACGTGGCGGTAGCCGGGGAACTCGTGGGGGAAGGATCCCATGTCACAGGATCCCTGGACGTTGTTCTGGCCGCGCAGCGGGTTGACGCCCACGCCGTCGCGCCCGATGTTGCCGGTCGCCATGGCCAGGTTGGCCATGCCCATCACCATGGTCGAGCCCTGGCTGTGCTCGGTCACGCCGAGGCCGTAGTAGATCGAGGCGGCCGGCGAGGTCGCGTACAGGCGCGCCGCGGCGCGCAGGTCGCCGGCCGGGACGCCGGTGACCGCCTCGGTCGCCTCGGGGCTGTACTCGGGCGCGGAGATGAACCGGGCCCACTGCTCGAAGGCCTCGGTCTCGCAGCGCTCGGACACGAACTGCGCGTCGACCAGTCCCTCGGTCACGATCACGTGGCAGAAGGCGTTGATCACCGCGACGTTGGTGCCCGGGCTCATCTGCAGGTAGTGCGCGGCCTCGAAGTGGGGCGTGCGCACGATGTTGATCCGGCGCGGGTCGATCACGATGAGCCGCGCGCCCTTCTGGAGACGGCGCTTCATGCGCGACGCGAACACCGGGTGCGCGTCGGTCGGGTTGGCCCCGATGAGCAGGATCACGTCGGAGTGCTCGATCGAGCGGAAGTCCTGGGTGCCGGCCGACGTGCCGAAGGTGGTCTTCAACCCGAAGCCGGTCGGCGAGTGGCACACCCGCGCGCAGGTGTCGACGTTGTTGTTGCCGAAGGCGGCCCGGACCATCTTCTGGACGACGAAGACCTCCTCGTTGGTGCAGCGCGACGAGCTGATGCCGCCGATCGAGTTCGCCCCGTACCGGTCCTGGATCTCGCGCAGGCGCCGCGCAGTGAAGCCGATGGCCTCGTCCCACGAAACGTGGCGCCACTCGTCAGTGATCGACTCGCGCAGCATGGGCGAGAGCTGGCGGTCCTTGTGCGAGGCGTAGCTCCAGGCGAAGCGGCCCTTGACGCACGAGTGGCCCTCGTTGGCCCCGCCCTTCTTGTAGGGCGTCATGCGCACGACCTGGTCGCCGCGGACCTCGGCCTTGAACGAGCAGCCCACGCCGCAGTAGGCGCAGGTGGTGAGCACCGTGCGGTCGGGCTCGCCCTGGGCGATCACCGTCTTCTCCACCAGCGAGCCAGTCGGGCAGGCCTGCACGCACGCGCCGCACGACACGCACTCTGAGCCCATGAAGGTGTCGCCGGCCGACGCCGAGACCTTCGAGCCGAACCCCCGGCCCGAGATCGTCAGCGCGAAGGTCCCCTGGATGTCGCTGCACGCGCGCACGCAGCGCGAGCACGCTATGCACTCGGACGCGTCGAAGGTGAAGTAGGGGTTGGACTCGTCCTTGGCCGCGTCGAGGTGGTTGTGGCCCGCCATCCCGTAGCGCACCTCGTTGAGGCCGAGCTGCTCGGCCACGTCGTGCAGCTCGCAGTCGATCGAGGTGTGGCCCTCGAGGCAGTCGCTCGGATGGTCGGACAGGTAGAGCTCGGTCACGCCGCGACGCAGCCTCTCCAGTCGTGGCGACTGGGTGGTGACGTCCATGTCGGGCGCGCACGGCGTGGTGCACGACGCGGGCGTGCCGGGCCGGCCGTCGACCTCGACCAGGCAGAGCCGGCACGATCCGAAGGCCTCGAGCGAGTCGGTCGCGCAGAGCCTGGGGATGGCGACCCCGGCCATCGCGGCCGCGCGCATCACCGAGGTTCCCTCGGGCACGTCGACCCGCACGCCGTCGATGGTCACGGGCACGGTGGCCTCGCCGGCCTTGGCGGGCGTGCCGTAGTCCGTCTCTCGCAGGAGCGTCATGTCGGACTCCCTCTCTTCACCCCTAAGTCTTCCGGAAAATGGTGCAGGACGCTGCGCACCGGCATGGGAGTCAGTCCCCCCATGGCGCACAGCGATCCGTCGGTCATCAGCTCGAGCAGGTCCTCGAGCAGCACGGTGTTGGCCTCGACGTCCTGGCCCGCGACGATCCTGTCGATGACCTCGACCCCGCGCACCGCACCCACCCGGCACGGCGTGCACTTGCCGCACGACTCGGCCGCGCAGAACTCCATCGCGAAGCGGGCCTGGGCGGCCATGTCGACCGTGTCGTCGAAGACCACGATGCCGCCGTGGCCCAGCATCGCCCCGGCCTCGACGAAGGCCTCGTAGTCGAGCGGCAGGTGGAACTGCGACGGCGGCACGTAGGCGCCGAGGGGTCCGCCGACCTGGACCGCCCGGATCGGGCGACCCGACCGGGTCCCGCCGCCGAAGCGCTCAAGCATCTCGCCCAGCGTGATGCCGAAGGCGGTCTCGACGATGCCGCCGCGCGCGACGTTGCCGGCCAGCTGGAACACCTGGGTCCCGCGCGAGCGGGCCACGCCGAGGCCCTGGTAGAACGCGGCGCCCCGGGCGAGGATCGGCAGGACGCTGGCCAGCGAGAGCACGTTGTTGACGACAGTGGGCTGGCCGAAGAGTCCCTCGATGGCGGGCAGCGGCGGCTTGGCCCGCACGACCCCGCGCTTGCCCTCGAGGCTCTCGAGCATCGCGGTCTCCTCGCCACAGATGTACGAGCCCGCGCCCACGCGGATCTCGAGGTCGAAGGCGAAGCCGCTCCCCTGCACGCTGGGTCCGAGCAGGCCCGATCCGTGCGCCTCGGCGATCGCCGCGCGCAGCGTCGCGACCGCCGCCGGGTACTCCGAGCGCACGTAGATGAAGCCCTCGTGGGCGCCGACCGCGAAGCCCGAGATCACCATCGACTCGATCAGCATGAAGGGGTCGCCCTCCATGAGCATGCGGTCGGCGAAGGTCCCGCTGTCGCCCTCGTCGGCGTTGCAGGTCACGAACTTCGGCGTGGCCGGCGCGTCGAGCACGGTGCGCCACTTGCGTCCGGTGGGAAAGCCCGCGCCCCCGCGGCCCCTCAGCCCCGACTCGGTGACGACGTCGCAGATCTGCTCGGGGGTCATGGCCAGCGCCGTGTCGAGGGCGGCGAGTCCGCCGTGGGCGACGTAGTCGCTCAGCGAGAGCGGGTCGACCACGCCCACGCGCGAGAAGGTCAGGCGGGTCTGCTCGGCCAGCCAGGCGATCTCCTCGGTCGCGCCGTGCCCGAGCGGGTGCGCGCCGCCGTCCAGGAACCCGCCGTCGAAGAGTCCGGCGACGTCGTCGGCCCCGACCGGGCCGTACGCGACGCGCCCGGCGGGCGTCGCCACCTCGACCAGCGGCTCGAGCCACATCAACCCGCGCGATCCGTTGCGCACGAGCGTGACGTCCGCGGCGCGTCGCGCCGCCTCGGCCAGGATCGCCGTGGCCACCTCGTCCGCACCCACGCTGCGCGCCGAAGAGTCACCGGGCACGTAGACGGCGGTCACGACCCCGCCTCGTGGACCAGCTGGTCGAAGCGTCGCGGGTCCACCCGGCCGACGAGCTCGCCGTCGCGCGCCACGGTGGGCCCGAGCGCGCAGTTGCCGAGACAGAACACCTCGTCGAGGGTGACCGCGCCGTCCGTCGTCGTCTCGCCGAAGGCGACGCTCAGGGCCGCCCGGGCGTGATCGGCCAGGGCGTTGGCCCCGACCGATTGGCAGGCCTCGCCGCGACAGACCTGGAGGCGGGTGACCCCTTGGGGGCTCGTGCGCAAGTCGGAGTAGAAGGTCAGGACGCCGTAGACGTCGGCGCGCGAGAGGTTGAGCGCGTGGGCGACCAGGGCGATGGCCCGCTCGTCGACGTAGCCGAAGGTCTCCTGAAGGGCGCGCAGCACGGGCAGGAGAGGCCCGCGCTGGGACGCGTGCGCCGCGATGGTCGAGGTGGCCGCCTCCTCGCTCCAGGCCTGGCGCACCGGTGTCGCGCTCACGTCGATGTCCCGGCCAACTGGTCCGCGCCCGCCAGACGCTGCGCGCCGGCGTACACGGTGAAAGTCGGGTCGCGCAGGAAGCCGACCAGGGTCATGCCCGACTCCTGGGCCAGGTCGGCGGCGAGCGACGACGGCGCGGACACTGCGCACAGCATGGGGATGCCCGCCATGACCGCCTTCTGCACCAACTCGAAGGAGGCTCGCCCCGACACGAGGAGGATCGTCCCGCGCAGCGGGACCTTCCCCTCGCGAAGGGCCCACCCCACGACCTTGTCGACCGCGTTGTGGCGACCCACGTCCTCGCGCAGCGCCAGCAGCTCGCCGCTCGGCGCGTCGAAGAGGCCCGCCGCGTGAAGACCGCCGGTCATCTCGAACACCTTTTGGGCGCTGCGCAGCCGCCCGGGCAAGGACGCGACGAACTCGTCCGTGACCCGGAGCGGATCGTCGGCCACCGAGAAGGCGCTGCGGGTGCGCACGGCGTCGATGGACGCCTTTCCGCACAGTCCGCACGAGCTGGTGGTGAAGAAGGCCCGGGCGGCACTCTCGTCGGGCGGCGCCACGCCGGACGCCAACGACACGTCCAGCACGTTGAGTCGATTCTCGCCGTCGTCGTCCTTACCGGCGCAGTAGCGCATCGCGACCAGGTCCTCACGGCGCGTGATGACGCCCTCGCTCACCAGGAAGCCCGCCGCGAGGTCGAAGTCGGCGCCGGGCGTGCGCATGGTCACCGCCAGTGATCGGCCCCCGACGCGGATCTCCAGGGGTTCCTCGCCGGCCAGCGCGTCGGGTTCACGCCGTGGCGCCTCGCCCACGGTCACGCGCGTGACCACCCGCGTCGTCGTCACTCGTCCCACGTTGACCTCCCCTCTGACGTCGCCGTCCGGGGAAACACACATCGGCCGGGCCGCTCGCGCGACCGTGGTCATCGGTCTCCACGCACTGTCCCACCCAGCGTACGTCTGGCGAGGCCAATGTCGACGCCGAACGGTGACGCGTTCGAGCGACGGTGTCACGGCCCGAAATGGCGGCGCGTCCGGCCATCGCGATGACCGAGCCGAGGTCGTGCCGTGCCCGCCTCCTCGCAACCCCCACCCTGGCGCCGCCCACCGACGCGTCCACTCCCAGCGCCAGATTGTCCGGCGTGACCGACGCGAATCTGGTTGGTGCCCGCCGCGACCGTCATGGACGACCCCGGGTACGTGGCGACGTCGGCCGCGGGAATCGTAAGGACGACGTCCGCGAGGCTTCCCGGGCCATTGCCACGCGGGCGAGGGCCGTGATCGCGTCGGTAGGCTGCGCGCCGCCACCGGATCACTCAGCCAGGCACACCGGTTGCCACAGGGCCGCCGGGTATCATTCGCTCAGTGAGTAGCGCTGCGCTGTGGCTGGCCGCCTTCGCCGAAGAGCTCGGGATCGAACCGCCAAGCGAGGCGGAGGCTGAAGCGATTCTGGCGTTGGCCGCGACGGCGTCACATGACTCTGAGCGGATTGCCGCGCCGATTGCCTGCTGGCTAGCGGGTCGGGCCGACGTCCATCTCGACGTGGCCCAACAGATGGCCCTGCGGGTGCCGAAATCCGGCGGCCCTCCGGACGAGGACTGACGGCTTCGTTCTGTTCCGCCAGTGCCGGTTTCACCGGAGTCACGTCACCTCATCGAACATCGGACGCGGTTGCAGCATCTCCCGATGCCGCGAGTCCGAGGCGACGAAGGTCCTCTGGCGTGTCGACGTCGGCAAACTCTCGTTCGCTCGCGACGCCACCCCAGTCCGACTCAGTCAGATAGACGACGTCCGCTCGATTCGCCAGGTGCCGAAGTGATCGCTCCCCGCTACCGAGCACGACGCGCGCCTCGTCGAGGTCGTCGCGCGACCAGCGTGCGCACAAGGGTTGGTCTCGACCGTCGACGACCGGTATGACCGAGGAGGATGTCTCCCACTCGACGATGAGACGCAGCACATCCTCCGAGAGGAAGGGCAAATCGCCGGCCACGACCAGGGCCGAGGAATAGCCGCCGCCGCGCAACGCGTCCCAGCCGGCGGCGACCGCCGCGAGCGGACCCTCCCCCGGCGGATCCTCGCACAGCGACGCAAGCCCGGAGAGCCCCGGCCCCACTTCCACCGACGACGCCACGACGCGGGCCAGGAGTTGGGCGATGCGAGCGGCCAGCGTCGATCCATCAACGGCCAGTTGCATCTTGTCGAAGCCCATTCGCCGGCTCGCCCCGCCGCACAGGAGGATTCCGGCAACTTCTGGCGACGGTCCCCGCATGCAGACAGAGTACAAAGCGTTCGAACGGCGATGTCGCGCCGCGTGTCGCTCACTAGGTGGTCACGATGTGCTCACCGATCACCAGCGACCTCCCCGACCGGGATCGACACGACGCCAGAACGAGTCCATTCCGCTTGCGCGCGGTGACGATCGTCGTTATGGTCACGAGCACGATCACGCAAGGAGCCAGTAATGAGCGTTCTCGTCATCATCAAGGTCCCCGGCGACGGTGCGGCATTTCAGGAGTTCTTCGAAGCGAACGCGGAAGAGGTCAACAAGATCTCCCAGGGCGCCCGAGCGATGGGCTGCACGCACCACGTCTTCTCGACCAGCGGCAACGAGGTCGTCGCCGTCGACCACTGGGACTCTCGCGATTCGTTCGAGAAGTTCTTCTCGGCACCCGAGATCGCCGCGATCATGAGCAAGTCGGGTGCCACCGGGCCACCGTCCGTGGAGTTCTTTGACGTGCTGGACACCATCGACTCGTTCTGAACCCGCCACGACGCAGGTCGTGACTCAGCGGCGTCACACTCGCTGCAACCTGGACTGTGACTCGGCGCACGAGACGCGGGTGCCCACCCCACGGCAGCCGTCTCGGCGCCCGTGGTGGCTCACAGGGCGCCGGCCTCTAACAGAGCCTTCATGTTGTCGGTAGCCGACTCGAAGAGCTTCTTGGCCAAGCGCACGATCACGGGCTCGCCGAGCTTGAAGAATCCGCGGCTCTCACCTCGAAAGACAGACGTCATCCTCGTCCCACCATCGATCGACTCGAGCGAGTTCTCGACCTCCATGAGGAACGGACCGGAGGTCGACTTCGACGAGTACCTCTTGCCCGGGACGTACTCGGTGATGCCGGCGGCCGATTCGAAGTTTCGCCCGAGGAACCGCCCGACGTAGACGATCTCGGTGCCGACGCCGAGCGGACGGTCCCTCTCCCACTTGATCGCGTTGACCCCGGAGTTCCAGTCAGGAATGCGGTCGAAGTTCACCAGCGCCGCGAAGACCTCCTCCGGGGGACGATTGATCTCGGCCACGATTTCGAACTCGTTCACGGGCACCTCCTCGTCCCCGCTCGACGTGGGATCGTCGTGCGTCGATGTCCCGGCAGCTCATCTGTCGCGAACATCACCCACAGTGTGCCGATCGGCGGACCCGGGGTCGAGGTGGCTAGCCGTACGGTCCGGCGGGTGTCAGCACACCTCGATCATCGGGGATCGAGGAGGCTACCCACCCGGCGTTCGACGACGCTCCTTCCTAGACTCTCGCCGACATCGCGATGCAGTCGTGTCCCACGTGTGAAGGAGGGCCATGTCCAGATCCGTTTCGTGCGGCCCGACCTCCGCGCGGCGCACTCGCCGAGGCTCGAGCGCGGCCGGCGCCGCGCTCCTCGTGGTGGGCACGCTGATCGCCGGCGGGCTCCCCGCTCACGCCGCACCCACCGCCGGGACCGTGTGGGGCTGGGGGTTCAACGTCGTGGGCCAGCTCGGAGACGGCAACCGGACCCAGCGCGGAGCACCCGTTCGCGTCCACGGTCTCACCAACATCATCCAGGTCGTGGGCGATGGTGATGACGGATACGCGCTCTCGGCGACGGGTCAGGTCTACTCCTGGGGCCTCGACACGCACGGCGAGCTGGGCAACGGCACCGTCAAGGCCTACTCCACGGTGCCCGTGGACGTAACGGGCCTGTCGGGCATCACGGCGATCGCCGCGGCGGGTGAGGGCAGCGCCGGCACCGGCTATGCGCTGACCGCCGCGGGAACCGTCATGGCCTGGGGCTACGGCGTGGGCGGCGCCCTCGGCAACGGCGCCTACGCCTCCAGTGCGATACCGGTCGCGGTATCGAACCTCACCGGCGTCACGGCGATCGCGGGCGGCGGCGGGATCGGCGGCACGGCCTACGCCCTGGAGTCCAACGGCACCGTATGGGCGTGGGGCGTGGGCACCGACGGCGAGCTCGGCGACGGCAGCTACGCCTCCTCCGCGCTGCCCGTGCAGGTCCAAGGGATCACCACCGCCACGGGGATCGCCGGTGGCGAGCTCGGCGGCTACGCCGTGCTGCAGTCGGGCACCGTCGTGGCGTGGGGCGGGGCCATCATCTCGAAGTACCTCCCGGGCAGCGCGCTCGGCAACGGGTCCGAGTCCAAGACCGACGTCCCCGTCAGCGTCCTGAAGGTCACCGGGGCCGTCCAGGTCGCGGGCGGCGGCGGGTGGGCCTACGCCGTCACGTCGGCGGGACGCGTTTGGGCCTGGGGCGACGCCAACCTGGGCAACGGTAACAAGAGCGGGAACGGCTCCAAGGTGCCGGTCCTGCTCAAGATCACCGGGGTGAAGGCCGTCGGCAGCGACATCAGCGCGGGCATCGCACTCAAGACCAACGGGACCGTGTGGGCGTGGGGCAGCTCGTACTACGGCGAGGTCGGCAACGGCACCACCAGCGGCAAGTACTACCCGTCGCCGGTCCCGATCAAGGGACTCACCAACGTGGTCTCCCTGGCCGCGTCGGGAGCCTTCGTCATCAGGGGATAGGGCGTAGCGGACCACGGGTCGGCTCGATCGGATTGTTACCATCGGGCGTGCGCCTGGTGTCCTGGAACGTGAACGGCATCCGTGCGCTCCAGCGCAAGGGCCTGTGGGAGTCGTCCCTCGCGACCCTCGCCCCCCACGTCCTGTGCCTCCAGGAGACCAAGGCCGACGAATCCCAGGCCGCGTGCGAACTCGAGGGCTTCCACCAATTCTGGAATCCCGCGAGCAAGAAGGGGTACTCCGGCACGGCGATCCTGACGCGCTTCGCGCCGCTGAGCGTCGAGCGCGGCCTTCCCACGGCGCTGGTGAAGAAGCACGGCCTCGCCGACGACTCCTTCGGCAACGCCAACGAGGAGGGGCGGATGGTCACCGTTGAGTTCGACGACTTCTATCTGGTGAACGCCTACACGCCCAACGTCAAGGGCGACCTCACCCGCCTGGGACTGCGCCACCAGAAGTGGGACCCCGCGTTCCGCGCGTACGTGACCGCTCTGCGCACGAAGAAGCCGGTCGCCGTGTGCGGCGACCTGAACGTCGCGCACACCGACGACGACGTCGCCAACGCCAAGACCAACCGGGGATCGGCGGGCTTCACCGACGAGGAGCGTCAGGGATTCAGCGACCTGCTGGGGGCCGGATTCGTCGATTCGTTCCGGATCTTCACCCAGGGCGCGGGCCACTACACGTGGTGGTCCAACTTCTCCAACGCCCGGGCCCGCAACGTGGGATGGCGCATCGACTACTTCCTGGTCTCCGACAGCCTCGCGCCGCGCGTCCGGGCCGCCCACATCCACGCCGAGGTCATGGGCAGCGACCACTGTCCGGTCAGCCTCACTCTCGAAGCCTGAGACCTCGGCGCGCTCGAGGCGGAACGCTTCACGTCGGTCCGCGCGACACGGCCGCGTGACCCGTCAAGAAGTACCGCGAGACCCGCTCTCGCGCGCGGGTGATCCCGATGCGCGTCGAGCGCCCGACGTCCGGTGTCGCGGCGCCGTCATAGGGTCCCCGAAACGCAACCCTCGCCGGCGGCTCCGCACAGCAATCCACCCCGGAGTCGGCGCCGGTGATGCCCAGGGCGCGCGTGAGCCGACCGGGCCCGGACGGGTGAGCACGGCGCGCGCCGACCGCCACGTCGCCCTCGCCCACGGGGCAGATCTCCGCCGCGCGCAAGAGAACGGCGCTCGGCGTGCCCGATGCCTCGGTCACCACGTTCATGCACCAGTGCAAGCCGTAGATGCGATAGACGTACAGGTGCCCGGCGGGGCCGAACATCACCGCCGAGCGCGGGGTCGGACCACGAAAGGCGTGCGACGCCGGGTCGTCGCGTCCGCCGTACGCCTCGGTCTCCACGATCCGCGCGCGGACGTCGGAACCGTCGGAGTGCACGACCAGCGTCGCGCCGATCAGGTCGTGGGCCACCTCGTCGGGCGGTCGCTCAAAGAAGGAGCGTTCGTACATCGCCGTGGTCATGAGCCGTTACGACGGACCTGCGGCGACCCTGAGCAGCCCGTCGAAGTCCGCGCTGTCGAACTCGGCGACGGCCCGCTCGTACTTCACCATGCCCCAGGACCAGAAGTCGAAGTCGATCGAGGCCGCCCCGTCCTGGATCGACGCCCAGAGGGTCCACCCGTACTTCGACATGAGACCCTGCAGCCTCGCGCGCGCCACCTTGTCCGGGCGAGGGCCGCCGTAGTACGACGCGACGAGCTCGTCGAGCTGGCCGAGGCTGAGACCGCTCTCGCTCCAGATGTTCCCGAGCTCGAAGCACGGATCGTTGTTGCCCGCGTACTCGTAGTCGATGAGCCAGATCTTCTCGCCATCGTCGAGGAGGTTCCCCGCCAGGAGGTCGTTGTTGCACGGCACGGTCCCCTCGTCGGAGCGCGACAGCGCCGCCTCGATGCGCTGGACCTGCGGCAGGAACTCCCGGTAGCGCTCGGGCAGCCGGTAGCCGTGCGACTCGACGATGGACAGGTAGTAGGGCTGCAGCCGGAACATGTTGAACTCGTTGCGAAAGCGCGGCCCTTGGTGGAGCTGGCGACACGCCCCGGCCACCCTCGCCAGGTGCTCGCCGCTGCGCAGGTCCTCCTCGGTGAACGTGCGCGCCCGCAGGTAGCCCACGACGAGGACGCCGAGTTCCGGACGGTACTCCACCACCGGGGCACCGACCCCCGCCTCGGCCGCGGCCACCGAGTTGTGGTACTCGTTGTCCCGGTCGATCGAGAGAAGTCCGGCGTTCGCGGCGGCGATGCGCACCACGAACTGATCGTCGCCGGCGTCCACCTTCAGGTTGCGATTCGTCAGTCCGCCCGACAGCTCGTCGACCACGTACGACCGTCCCTTGAGGCACTCCAACTGACCAAGGAGCGGCGCGACGTCGTCCACCCGAACTAGTGCGACCGCGGGCGGAGAACGTCGTGCGCCCTCGGCCGTGTGCTCGTCATCTCCTCGGCCCCCATGTCGGTCGAACCGCGTGCTCGGAGCGGAGGTTACTCGGCCGGCCAGAGCGCCACTGCGCCCCGCGAGCCGCGGAGACGCACCCACGCTCCAGTGGCCGGGACAGTTTCGCGACGCGAGCATCTCACCACCGCGATTTCCGGATTAGAGTCCGGGCGCTGCCCCATCAACCAGGCCCGCTGGAATCAGGACGAACATGGATCTCCCAGAGCGGCGACGCGTCGTGATCATCGGGGGGGGCATCGTGGGATGCAGCATCGCCTACCACCTCGCCCGGCGCGGTGTCAGCGATGTCGCCGTCCTCGAGCGGCGCAACCTCACTGACGGCAGCACCTGGCACGCCGCCGGGCTGGTGGGCCAGCTGCGCAGCTCGGCCAGCCTGACTCAGCTGATGAGGTCGAGCGTCGCGACCTACCAGACTCTCGAGGCGGCGACCGGCTACGCCACGGGCTGGCGCGCCGTCGGCAGCGTGCGCGTCGCGTCGAGTCCGCAGCGCTGGGAGGAGCTTCGGCGCCTCGCCACCTCGGGTCGCAGCTTCGGCTTCGACGTGCACCTCGCGTCGGCCCGCGAGGCGCAAGAGCTCTTCCCGCTTCTCAACCTCACGGGCGTCCACGGCGCCACCTGGGTGCCGTCCGACGGGTACGCGGACCCGAGCCAGTTGACCCACGCGTTCGCCGCCGGGGCCCGGGCCGCCGGCGTCACCATCGTCGAGCATTGCCGGGTGAAGTCGATGGAGCGATCGGGCCGGCGCATTACCGCCGTCGTCACCGATCAGGGCCGCGTCGAGTGCGACACGGTGGTCAACGCCACCGGGATGTGGGGTGCCGAGACGGCGCGCCTGGCGGGCATTGACGTCGCGGTGAACGCGGTCGAGCACCAGTACGTCGTCACGGAGAGGTCGGAGGAGATCTCGGCGACGCTGCCGACCCTGCGCGACCCCGACGCCCGCTTCTACCTCAAGCCCGAGTCGGGTGCCCTGCTCGTCGGAGGTTGGGAGGAGGGCACCCGCGCCCCGTGGCGCACGATTCCGCGCGACCTCGGGCCGGAGCTGTTCGAGCCCAGCCACGGTCGCTTCGAGGCCCTCGGCGCGGGCGCCTCGCATCGGATCCCGATCCTCGGCGACCTCGGGATCCAGACGTGGGTCAATGGTCCGATTCCGTTCTCGCCCGACGCCGAGCCAATCATGGGCGTGACCGAGGACCTGGACAACGTGTTCCACTGCTGCGGGTTCTCCGCCGGGATCGCCGCCGCGGGCGGAGCCGGCGAGGCGATGGCCAACTGGATCGTCGACGGCGATCCCGGTGTCGACCTCTGGGACTTCGACGTGCGGCGCTTCGGAGCGCCGCACAACGTTCCGGCGAATCTCGAAGAACGCTCGATCAACGCCTACGCCACCTACTACCAGATCGCCTTCCCGAATCGTGAGCTGGTCGCGCCGCGTGGTCAGCGCCGCAGCGCTCTCTACGACGTTCTGGTGTCGCGCGGCGCGGTCCTCGGGTCCAAGTTCGGCTGGGAGCGGGCTAACTGGTTCGCGCCCACGGGCACGCCGCGCGTCGAAGCGCCCACCTTCGGCCGCAGCAACGCCTGGCCCCACATCGACGCCGAACACCAGGCCGTGCGTCACGACGTCGGCGTCGTCGACCAGAGCTCGTTCGCCAAGTACGAGATCTCCGGGCCGGGGGCGCTGCGTCTTCTCCAGCGGGTGGCCGGGGCCGACCTCGACGTGGCCGTCGGCAAGATCGTCTACACCCAGCTCCTGAACGCTCGTGGCGGCATCGAGGCCGACGTCACCGTCACGCGGCTCGGCGAGGACCGGTTCTACTTCGTGACCGGCAGCGGATTCGGCCGACACGACCTCACCTTCATCCTCCAGCACGCCCCCTCCGACGGATCAGTCGACGTGCGCGACGTCACCTCGGCCATCGGCGTCCTCAACCTCTGCGGCCCGGGGGCCCGCGACGTCGCCCAGCAGATCAGCTGGGCCGACCTGTCCAACGAGGCGTTCCCCTACATGACGGCGCAGCGAATCGACATCGGGCACGCCCCCGCGCTGGCGCTGCGGACGACCTACGTCGGCGAGCTCGGCTGGGAGTTCCACGTCCCCACCGAGTACCTGCGCGATCTCTACGAGCGGGTGGTGGCCGCCGGGGCCGCGCACGGTATTCGCGACGTCGGGTACCGCGCGCTCAACAGTCTGCGCCTCGAGAAGCAGTATCTGGCCTGGGCCGTCGACATCAAGGCCGACAACAACCCCTACGAGGCCGGACTCGGGTTCGCCGTGAAGCCCGACAAGCCCGAGCTCCTGGCCGGCCCGGCGCTGCGAACGATCCGCGACGAGGGTCCGGCGCGCCGGCTCTGCTGGTTCTCCGCCGACGCCGACGTCGTCATGCACGGCGGCGAGTGCCTCACCCACCCGACCGCGACGCTGGTGACCAACGTTCGCAGCGCCGGGTACGGCTACAGCGTCGGCCGCACGATCTTCTCGGCCTACGTGCCGGTGGCTCTCAGTCGCGACACGCAGTTCATCGTCGACGTCGCGACGGCCCAGCACCCGGCGACCCGTCACGACGGCCCGCTCTACGATCCGGGCGGATCGCGCATCCGCGCCTAGACCCGGGCCGTCGACCCGGCCGCCCTAGAGCTCGCTGCCGACGACCAGGCCGTCCAGGACGGCCTCTTCCACGGTGCGCGGCGCGGTGCAGTCCCCCACGCCGATCGCCTCGACACTGCGATCCGCGAGGCTCGTGAGCAGGTCCGTGACCGGTTCGTGGCCGCAGGCCAGGACGACTCCGGAGACACCGCGTTCTACGATCATCTCCTCGGTGAGGACGTGCTGCAGGTACACGCTGTCGTCGTCTATCCCGAACAGCCTCACCAGGGGCACGACGGTGATGCGCTCTCGTTGCAGCGCTCCCAGTGACGCGTCGCGCACGTACTGCTGGAGCTGTTCACCCGCGCCGTACCCGTTGACGCAGAGCGTGACGCGGTGCCCTCGGCCCGCCAGGATCCTCGCGACACCGACGCCGATCCAGTCTCCGTCGGTGTCCACGACCACGCTGTGGCCGACCGGCGGTGATCTTCCTTGGATGACCTGCCACGCATCAAAGATGTTCGGCTGGCCCATGATCTCGACCGGTGGACGATAGGGCCGCGCCCCCGTCGCCACGACGACCACGTCGGGTCTCTCGCGTTCGACGAGGTCGACGTCCACCGTGCTGTGCGTCACGACCTTCACTCCCGCGCGCTGGACCTCGGCGCGCAGATTCATCGCCACTCCCCCGAACTCGTCGCGCCCGGGGAGCATCTGGGCTAGCAGCACCTGGCCCCCGTAGCGGCCCGTCGCCTCGTGGAGGGTCACGTCGTGTCCTCGCGCGGCCGCGATCGCCGCGGCCTTCATCCCCCCGGGGCCTGCGCCGACCACGAGAACGCGCCGAGCCCTACGCGCCTCGCGGATCCGCCCGTACGCGAGCTCTCGGCCGGTCTCGGGATGCTGGATGCACGAGATCGCGAAGCCCGCGTGGAAGTGACCGATGCAGGCTTGGTTGCACCCCACGCACGCGCGGATGTCCTCGCTGCGGCCCGCGGCCGCTAGGTTGGGCAGCTCGGGGTCGCTGATGAGGGCCCGGGTCATGACGCAGGCGTCGGCCTGGCCGAGCTCGAGGATCCTCTCGGCCTCCTGGGGTTGATTGATCCGGCCGGCGACCATCACCGGCACGTCCACGGCGGCCTTGACCCGCTGGGCGAGCGGAGCGGTGTAGGCGTTCGCGTATCCCATCTCCGGGACGATGTGGCCGGAGCCGCTCAGGCCCGCCGACGTCCCCGTGGTCACGCTCAGGTAATCGACGAGGCCCTCGCGTGAGAGTTCGACGCACACGGCGAGCGCCGCGTCCTCGTCCAGACCCCCCGGATCGTGCTCTCCGAGCGACACCCGCAACCCGACCACGAACTCCCGGCCCACCCGCTCACGGGTGGCTCCGAGGACGTCACGCAGGAAGCGGAGTCGGTTCGCCGGGCTGCCCCCGTACTCGTCATCGCGAAGGTTCACCTTGGGGTTGAGGAACTGCGCGGGCAGGTAGCCGTGACTGGCGACGACCTCCACTCCGTCGAGCCCGGCTCGCTGCAGCCGAGCGGCCCCGGCCGCGAAGCCGGCCACGATCTCCTCGATCTCCGATCGCCGCAGCCTTCGGGGCGTGACGCGAAAGCGCTCGTTGGGCACGGCCGACGGTGCCAACGCGACGGGACGCGACCCGTCCTGGGACTCCATGACCTCGCGTCCCGGGTGGAAGAGCTGGCCGAAGACCGTCGCGCCGCGCTCGTGCAGCGACGAGGCCAGTCGCGTGAAGCCCGCAATGCACGAGTCGTCGTCGGCCATCAGGATGTGCGTCGTGTACCGGGCGGACTCGTGGATCCCGGCCACCTGGACGACGATGAGTCCGACGCCGCCGTCGGCGCGAGCGTTGTGGTACGCGATGAGCTGATCGGTGACCTCACCGTGATCCACCATCACGGTGTCGTGGCCGGACGACACGATCCGGTTCCTGATCGTGCATGAGCCGATGGCGAGCGGACTCAAGAGGCGGGGGTAGGGCGTCACGACCCTGGACTCCAGTTCTGCGTTCTCGTACGTCGCGCGAGACGGCTCCGGCCGTACTCTACCGAGGCGCCACTAGCCACACTCTGGAAGCACACGGCTCACTGGCGCTCGACCACGAAGGCTCCGAGGCGCGTTCGCCGACGTCGGATACCTGGGCAAGGCCTCGACGCTGCACGCCGTTGGACGACGCGTCGACTACTCGGCCGAACCCGCCGCGACGGGATGGCCGTCGGCAGTGGCGCGGCGCGGCAGCACCCAGTTCGGTCGAGGGAAGTGGCAGGTGTAGCCGTTCGGGTAGCGCTCCAGGTAGTCCTGGTGTTCGGGTTCGGCCTCCCAGAACGGTCCCGCCGGGGCGACCTCGGTGATGACACGACCGGGCCATAGCCCCGACGCCTCGACGTCGGCGATCGTGTCCGCGGCCACGCGGCGCTGCTCATCGCCGACGTAGAAGATGGCCGATCGGTAGCTCGGGCCTGTGTCGTTGCCCTGGCGGTTCACCGTGGTGGGGTCGTGGATCTGGAAGAAGAACTCGAGGATCTCGCGATAGGACGTCACGGCTGGATCGAAGACGATCTCGATTGATTCAGCGTGGGTCCCGTGATGGCGGTAGGTCGCGTTGGCGACGTCGCCTCCCGAGTAGCCGACGCGCGTCGACAGCACGCCCGGGCGCTTGCGGACGAGGTCCTGCATACCCCAGAAGCACCCTCCGGCGAGGATCGCGGTCTCGGTGGTCTCACTCATGGTCATGCCCTCCCCTCGGTCGACGGGCCATCGAACAATCGGCGGTACTCACCGTACCCTTCGGCCTCGAGGTCGTCGTACGCGACGAACCGCAGGGCGGCCGAATTGATGCAGTAGCGAAGCCCGCCCTGGTCGACCGGCCCGTCGTCAAAGACGTGGCCCAGGTGGCTATCCCCGTGGGTGGATCGCACCTCGATCCTGGTCATCCCGAAGCTCCGATCCTTCAGCTCGGCGACGTTGGACGGTTCGAGCGGAGCGGTGAAGCTGGGCCAGCCGCAGCCGCTGTCGAACTTCGAGGTCGACGCGAAGAGGGGCTCTCCGGACACGACGTCGACGTAGATCCCCGCCTCCTTGTGGTCCCAGAACTCGTTGCGGAACGCCGGCTCCGTGCCCCGCTCCTGGGTGACGTGGTACTGGCGCGGGGACAGCCGCGCGATCGCCTCGGTACTGGACTCATAACGCTGGGTCACGTCGTCTCCTCGTGTTGACTGGGGGGCTCTGCACGGCCAGACGCCGCACGACGCCGCCGCCCGGGTCAGCGCCCGTCGGATCGGTCGCGTGGCCTTCGACCACCGGTGTCCAACGCCATAACTGTCCCCCATCGGCCCGTCGCGTTACAGCGGGAAGGCCCGGCGCCCCGCGTCAACTTTTCAACGTCTCAACAGGGACTTCACACCTGAATCACATCTTGCGGTTCTACCGTGAGGTTGTCCCCCGAAAGGAACATCATGAAGACCACATCAATCCGATCCATTGCGGCGCTCAGCATCGTCGCCGCCCTCGGGATCGGACTCCCGACCGCCGCGTTCGGCGACTCGACCACGACGACGACCGTCGCCGCCAAGGCTGCGACCGCGTGGACCACGTGGCGGGCCAGCTGGATCATCTACATCCACGGCCTCCAGGCGATCAACTCCACCTACCGCTCGTCGGTGCGCAGCGCCCGCGTGACCTACTGGGAGGCCCTGGCCGCAGCGACGACCAAGGCCGAGCGCCAGGCGGCCCGCGCCGCCCTCGAGACGTCGTTGGAGGCCGCGCTCAACACCCGGGTCACGGCGATCACCGCGGCCGGAAACCCGCCCGCACCGCCCGCTGGCTACAACGGCACGACGTACGTCCTGGGTCTCCAGGCCGCCAACATCGCCCGGCGTGCGGCAGTCGCCGCCGCGGAATCGGCGTACGCGACGGCGCTCGTCTCGGCCACCTCCTCGGCCCAGCGCCGCGCTGACCGGCTGACCTTCGTGGCCGCGGTCGACACCGCGGACGCAGCAAGGATCAACGCGTTGATTGCCTTGGGCACTCCCCCCAAGCACCCCGGCCAGCCGTCGTCATAGGTTGACCCCCCAGAAAGGGCGCCCTCTGGCGAGGGCGCCCTTTCTGCTGTCCTGACGAGAGACGGCGGGTCGAGGACGACGCGCGGTCGGCGCCGGGCGATCCAGTCGAGTCGCTGGTCGAACTGACGGTCGCGTCGAGAACCCCTCATCGGTCCCTCGAAACGTCCGGCCGACCGGTCGGAGAGGGCTCAGTTCTTGGCGGTGGATCCCGTCGCCGCCATCGTCGTCTGGGCGTCGATGGCCTTGCGAAGAAGGTGCGACAGCTGCGAGCGCTCCTCGGGGCTCAGCGCACCCAAGATCTCGTTCTCCAGGCTCTGCTGGGCTAGCTCGGCCCGCTCGAGGGCGCGTCGCCCCTTGGTCGTCATCGACACGAGATTGCTCCGACGATCGGAGGGGTCCCGGCGTCGCCCGACGAGATCATCGGTCTCCAAGTCGTTCAACAAGAGCACGCAGTAGTTCGCGTCGATGCACAACCCCTCAGTCAGGGCCTGCTGGGTGACCTCGTCGAAATCGCGAAGGTAGGAGAGGACGGCCAGCTCCTTCAACGTCTGACCCAGCAGATCGGGCGTGCTGCGACGGTTGATCAGTCGCGTCAACTGCACGAGCAGCAGGATCGGCCCCGTCGAGGAATTTTCTTCCATCGGTTCTAATCGTAGCGAGTAGTCGATAATCATGCTATAGTGATTATACCACTTTATCGATGGTACTGAACCTCTGATTAGTGGTTCCACTGTAGCAACGGAAGGCACAACTCATGTCACTACTTTCCCCCCTTTCATCAGGAACTATTGAGAGACGGCGCTGGATCGCCCTCATCGTCGTCTGTCTGGCGATGCTCATGAACGCCCTCGACTCCTCAATCGTGAACGTCGCCCTGCCCTCGATCCAACGCAGCCTCCACTTCTCGCCTTCAGGTCTCACCTGGGTGGTCGACGCCTACCTCATCGCCTTTGGCAGCTTCCTCCTGCTCGCCGGACGCCTCGGTGACCTCATCGGGCGAAAGAAGGTGTTTCTCACCGGCGTGACCATCTTCACGCTGTCGTCCCTGGTGTGTTCGCTGGCCACGAGCCAGGTGATGCTGATTGGCGCGCGCTTCCTGCAAGGTCTGGGCGGCGCCGTGTCGACGTCGGTGATCGTGGCGATCATCGTCACCGAGTTCTCAGGGGCGGCCGAGCGCGCCAAGGCGATGAGCGCCTACCTGTTCGTCGCGGTCGGTGGCGGCTCCATCGGCCTGCTCGTGGGCGGACTCCTGACCCAGGCCGTCAACTGGCACTGGATCTTCATCATCAATGTGCCGATCGGGATCGTGACGCTGATCTTGGGGGTCGCCCTGATCACCGAGAATGAGGGCCTCGGCATCCGCCACGGCCTCGACGTCACGGGGTCGCTCCTGATGACCGTGTCGCTCATGGTCGCGATCTACTCGGTCGTCACCGCCTCCGCCTACGGGTGGCTGTCGGCCCACACGCTCGGCTTCGGCGCCCTCGCGCTCATCCTCGTGACGGCGTTCTTCGCGATCGAGGCGCGGGTGTCTCGGCCCATCGTGCCGCTGCGCATCCTTCAGTTGCGCAGCCTCACGGCGTCGAGCGTGGTGCGCGGCTTGACCTTCTCCGCGATGTTCTCGGTCTTCTTCTTCGGCGCGCTCTACATGGAGCGCGTCCTCGGGTACGGGCCACTCCAGACCGGCGTCGCGTTCCTTCCGATGTCCCTCTCCATGGCGGCCATGTCGCTCGGGGTGACCAGTCGGCTCCTGCTTCGCTACGGCCCGATGAAGCTCCTGGTCCCCGGCCTCTCGGCGGTCGTGACCGGGCTGGTGATCTTCTCCCAGAGCGGCGTGGGGGCCAGCTACGTCACGACCATGCTCCCCGCGTTCTTGCTGCTGGGCGTGGGGATGAGCGTGTCGGCAGTCCCCCTCCTCACCCTGGCCATGGCCGACGTTCCCTCGTCGGACGCGGGCTTGGCGTCGGGGCTCGTCAACGTGTCGATGTGGCTCGCGTCGTCGACCGCGCTGGCCGTCTTCGGCACGCTCGCGGCCAGCCGGACCGGCGGACTCGAGTCCCAGGGTCGTGGCGTGGCGGCTTCTTTAGTCGCGGGCTATCACGAGGTGTTCCTCATCGGCGCGGCCCTGTCGCTCCTGGGCCTGCTCCTTACGCTGGTCCTGCTGTCGGCGCCGGCTCGGGCGGTCCCCGACGCGCGATCGGACGACGCGCGCCGCGAGCAGTTCGAGGTCTCCGAAATCGAACTCCTCGCCAGCTAGCCACGCTTCATCACGACGACGCGAACCCGTGGTCGGACGGCGAGGCCGGCGTTCGCCGTGAGCGGACTCACCGCCTCGGGGTAAAGGCCCCCTGCGCCACCGCGCCGCTGAGGTAGTGGTCGTCGACGCTCAGACTCCCCGTCTCCAGGAGGTGCTGGGCGGCGCGATAGGCCGACCCGTACGCGACGCTCGCCAAAGCGCCGCCGATCGAGAGCCGGCGCACCCCGACATGGGCGAGCTCACTCATCGACGGTCCACCGGGCACCAGAAGCACGTTCACCGGTCCGCCGACCTCATCGACGATCCGCGCGATGGCGGTCAGGTCGCGAAGACCGGGCGCGTAGACGACGTGCGCGCCCGCCTCGCGGTACGACGTCAGGCGCGCGATGGTGTCATCCAGGTCGTCGCGACCCCGGATGTGATTCTCCGCGCGCGCCGTGAGGAGCACGCCTTCCTCGTTGGCGGCCGTCGCGGCCGTGTGGACGCGTTCCGTGGCGAGGTCCAGCGGTTCGATGCGACCCGCCGACGGGTTCCAGTCCTCGAGCGAGCACCCCGAGGCCCCGGCCCGCGCGAGCAACTGCACCGTCATTTCGACGCCGCCGGGCTCCTTCGGAAAGCACTGCTCAGCGTCCACGTTGATCGGAAGCGTGGTGGCGTCGCTCAGGGACGAGACGTGATCCACCAGTTCGTCACGGCTCAAGGTCATGTCGAGGCGGCCGAGTGACGCTGCGCGTCCGCTGCTGGTGGTCGCGATCGCCCGGAACCCTAAGGCATCGAGGAGCCGGCACGACCCGACGTCGAAGGGATTGGGCATGAGAAACGTGCCGTGGGTGTGAAGGGATCGGAACGCCTGGCGGGCCTCGTCGATGGACATGGCGACAGTCTGCCATTCGCACATTCTGTGGCCTCGATCAACGCCGATCGAGCTACCGCGAAGTGTTCCCCCGATGCGGCCCGGAGAGTCAGGACCAACGGCGGCAACGTCCCTCAGCCCTCGATGACGTTGTGCACCGTGGCGATCATCGGGTCCTTGAGTTCGACACCGAGACCGGAGAGGATCGGGACCAGGGTCGAGCCGAAAGCCTCGAAGTCCTCCATCGAGTCCCAGATGTCGAAGACCTGGATGGTGCCGTCCGACTCCAGCGCGACGTGGTACGACCGGCCCTTGGGGGCTCCGGCGCCCGCGCCCTCGAGCTGAGAGAGCGCGCTCGCGTACTTCTCCGGAGTGAAGTTCTCATGAACGAAGTAGATGCCGAGTGCCATCCCTGCCTCGAATCCGCGTCAGTGACGCCTCGATGATCCGCCGAATCCACTTTGAACGCGACGACGCTCACCATAGCCCTCACCGGTTCGCCTCTTTGCGGCCGGTGCTCTCGCTTGCCTAGAGCTCGATCGACACGTTCGTGGACTTGACCACGGCGGTGGCAATCACGCCCGGCACGAGCCCCATATCGTCCACCGCTTCACGACTGATGAGGGCCACGACCCGGAACGGTCCAGATTGCAGCTCTACCTGTGCCATGACCTTGTCCTTGACCACTTTGGTCACGATCCCCACGAAGCGATTGCGGATTGACGCGCTCGTTGAGGTCAGCGCTTCGGAGTTCTCGTGCATCGATTGGGCGAAGTGAGCGAGCGTGACGCCGTCGATGCGCCGTCTGCCCTTCCCGGACCGTGTGGCGTCAAGACTTCCGTTGTCGATCCAACGCCGCACCGTGTCGGCACTCACGCCCAACAACTGTGCCGCTTCTCCTACGCCGTAGTCGGTCATCGAAGGCGAGCCTATGCGGACCCGGCATTTCGCTCCACTGGTGTCCGGGGTCCTCGCGCAATCGCGTCGCCGTGGCCGGAGGAAGAGAGCCCGTCCCGGGACGTGCCGGATGGCTCAGCAACCTCACGGTCGCCCGTGAGACCACCGGCGTTGCGTCTATCCTTGATCCTCCAGCCGCGTCGCGAACGAGGGGAGAACTCCGATTCTCGCAAAGCTCACCTTCCCCCGTCTGCTCGTGGCGATCCTCGTGCTGTCCTTCATCGTGGGTTTCGCGGTGTTCGTGCTCTCGGGCGCCACCACGAATCGGGGAACGACGGGCGCGATCAGGGTCGAGCGCGCGCAGATCATGACCGCGGAGAAGGCGCGCTGTCGAAAGTACGGGACGTACGCCTCACTGGCCGCGCTACGCCACGAGGGATACCTGACCTTCACGCCGGTCTACAACTCGGTGGTCTACCTGCCGGGGAGCAACTGCGGAACGATCATCATCGGCTCGCCCGCCTACCAGTCGACGGCGGACTAGACAGACCCGTCGGCGTCTCCACGACGGGCGCCCCCCTTGCGAGGGTGCGTCCGTGGGACTCACCTCTCGTGTGACACCAACTCCCGCGCTGCGCTTTACGGGAGAAACACGAGTCTGTACCCGTATTTGCTATCTTCAAAGTCGAAACAGTTATGACTTGCGTTGACGGACGAACCGGTCTCCATCTATGCTCGGGCGTCCTCCCGCGCACCGCGGTTCGCGGTTCCGCCCTCGGAAAGGGGCGTTGCGATGTACCAGAGGTTCTCAGTCCCTAGAGCCGTCGGCGCGGCCGGGCTGGTGCTCGCTCTCGCGTTAGGTGCTGGTGGCGCGGGCGGTGGTCCGGCGTCGGCCGCGTCGGGCGGCCCGACGTTCCTGGCGGCGTCGAACACGGCGCCGGCCTTTGACTTCATGACCCAGGACTTCGTCCAGACCTCCAACGCCGGCCAGAGCGTCACCTTCAGCTTCGGCGGCTCGGGCAAGCTCGCGAAGGAGATCGACGGAGGGGTCGATTTCGCGTCGAACGGCACCGGCAACTCCCCCGCCGGCTTCGCCCTCTTCGCGTCGGCGGATGAGGCCAACGTCGACAACACGATTCCCGCCGGCGCTCCCGCGGCACAGAACCCCGGGGCAGTAGAGAAGAACGCCGTGGGACAGTGCGTCGACCCGCACTCCTCGACCTACTCCTCGGCCAACGGGGGCAACGCCGACGGGACGGCCTGCCCGGGGATCGGCTCGACCCGCGCGCAGTACTCGACGGGACGCCTAGTGATCTTCGCGTGCCGCAGCGGCGGCGTCACGCTTGCCCCGGCCCAGGGTGCCCCCACCTGCGCGGAGCCGGTGGGCGGCTACTTCAGCGCGAGCGGCAGGTCGCAGGCGCCGACCACGATGGCCCAGGTGTGGCGCGACCTGCTCGCCCACACGAACCGCTCGTACGGCGGCTCGGCGACTCACAACGCCGGGGGGTATCTCGCGATCGCCGATCCCAAGAATGGCTGGGTCTTCGCCAAGACCGGGTGCGGCCCGTCCAAGGTGGCGCCCAACGCCCCCTACGGGCTCGCGGGGATGCAGTCGCTCTACGTCGCGGCCGTGGGGTACTACCACAACCATCCCCATCGGGCGCTCGGCGCGACCTCCGCCGATCAGGCGTGCGCGGAGATCGACCGGATGACCGGCGCCGGCGCCAGCCTGGACAACTACAACACCACGAGCCCGTCCTCGGGCGGCCAGAACGGCAACGGCAACTACTCGGACCCGACGCTGCCGGTGATCTTCGGCGACAACGTGACCTTCACCCAGGACACGGTCGTCGCCGGCACCTCGAAGGTCGCGCTCCTCCCGAAGTCCTTCGTGTTCTCCCCCGGTGGCAATGACACCAACTTCTGGGCCGAGGTCCCCGAGTGCGGTGTCGCCGGCATCGCTGCGGCGTCGCCGTCGAACGGCTGGACGGCTCGCATCGCCAGCGCCGAGTCGTGCACCGACCGCAACTACGTCGCCGGGATGACGGACAACGTCGCGCGCATGATCAGCTCGCGACGCTTCGGCCGGACCGGCTCGGCGAGCCCGAAGAGCTTGGTCGGCCAGTACGGGTTCTACCAGCCGATCAGGCAGTGGGTCGTTGTCGAGAATGACGCGGCCGGCCAGTCTCCCGCCGGGGGCCTGGCGAGCCCGGACGGCGTGTCGGCACTAGCGTTCCTCCACTATCTGTTGTCCGCCAAGGGACAGGCCGTGTTGGTTTCCTTCGGCTATGACCCGATCAGCTAGCTGAAGCGCGTGCGGCGCGCATGAAGCGAGCACGCGCGATGGCGCTGGCGTTGGGGGGCCGTCAGAGGAAGGCGGTTCTCCTGGCCGCGGTGCCCGTCGGCATCGGTCTCGGCTTCGGGGTCGCCCACCTCCTGTCCGGCTCCATCGCGTACTGGGGGGTGGTCTCGGGCCCGTTCTGGCTGTCGCTCCGCGTCGCCGTGCCGGCCACCGTCATCGCGGGCGTCACGGGCGTCGCCGCGGGGTACGTGCTGGCGAAGGGCCGCTTCCCGGGTCGCAACGTGCTCGAGGCCCTCGGCAGCCTGCCCATCATCCTCCCGCCCACGGTCATCGGCTTCTACCTCCTCGAGGTGCTCTCGCCCGGCACCCGAGTCGGCGGATTCCTGACCCGCGTCTCCGGCCACGTCCTCGTGTACAACGTGGCCGGGTGCATCATCGCGGCGTCGGTCGCCGCGTTCCCGTTCTGCATGCGCGCGGCCCGCGCCGCCATCGAGGGCGTTGACCCCCAGCTCGAGCAGGCCGCGAGGACGATGGGGCTGTCGCCGACGCGGGTCGCATCGAAGGTGACGCTGCCGCTCGCTCGCCGCGGCATCTCGGCCGGGCTCACCATCGGGTGCGCGCGCGCGCTCGGCGAGTACGGGGCCACGCTGATGGTCGGCGGCGACATCAACGGGCGGACGCGCACGCTGTCGCTGGCCATCCTCGACTCGTTCACGGCGCCGGAGAAGAACACGATGCTGCTGATCCTCGTCCTGGTGGCCGTCACGGCGATGACCGGCGTCGGGCTGCTCGGCCGGAGCCGCGCGTGACCGCCGCGCTCGAGGTCGCCGTCACCCGCCGGATCGGCGAGTTCGAACTGGACGTGGCCTTCACGGTGGAGTCCGGGATCACCGTGCTGTTCGGCCCATCCGGAGCCGGCAAGACACTCACCCTCGCGCTCATCGCGGGCATCATCTCGCCCGACGACGGGACGATCGCCATCAACGGCGAGCCCGTCACCGACGTCGCGCGTCGTATCAACGTCTCCACCCAGGAGCGGCGCATCGGCATGGTGTTCCAGGACGGACTGCTCTTGCCGCACCGCACCGTCATCGACAACGTCGCGCTCGCCGTGCGCCAGGCGCGCGGGCGCCACGAGCGTCGCTCCCTCGCCCGCGGGTGGCTCGAGCGCGTGGGCGCGGACGGGTGGGCCGATCGGCGACCGGGCTCGCTGTCGGGGGGCCAGCGCCAGCGAGTGGCGTTGGCGCGCGGACTCGTCGGGGACCCCGCCCTGGTCCTGCTCGACGAGCCCCTGTCGTCCCTCGACTCGGCCGTCCGCCGTGAGCTGCGCGCGCTGATCCGCGACGTGCTCGTCTCGTCGGGCGTGCCCGCGGTGGTCGTGACCCACGACGCCGAGGAGGCCGACGAGCTCGGCGACGCGGTCATCGAGTACCACGACGGGCGCGTCACCGGCCGACGCGTCGTCGCGCGTCCCGACACGCCCGCTCCCCCGAGCGCGGAAACCGACGGCTTCGGCTCGACGTGACCGCCCTCGTGCCGCACTCGTGGCTGAACGCCCTCGGCATACCGCCCTGGATCTGGAATCCCCTGTCGATCTCGCTGCGCGCCGCCGCAGAGGCGACCATCGTCGTCGCGGTGGTCGGCGTCGCCCTCGGGTACCTGCTGGCGAAGGGTCGCTTCCCGGGTCGCGGCGCGATCGAGACGGTCGTGAGCCTGCCGATGGCGCTCCCGCCGACGGTGGTGGGCTACTTCCTGCTCACGCGCCTCGGTGGACCGGGCCCGATCCGAGACGCGGAGATCCGGCTCATCGGCCATCCCCTCACCTTCACGTTCACCGGGATCGTGATCGCGCAGATCGTCGAGTCGTTCCCGTACTGCCTGCGCTTCTCTCGCTCGGCCATCTCCGGCGTCGATCCCCGCTACGAGCAGGCCGCGCGGACCATGGGACTGTCGCGCGTGCGCACCGCGCTCCTCGTGACCTTGCCGCTGGCGCGCCGTGGCATCGTCGCGGGCGTCGCGATGGCCTTCGGGCGCGCACTCGGTGACTTCGGGGCCACGATGATCGTGTCGGGCTCGGTGCCCATGGCGACCACGATGCCGATCGCCCTCTACAACGCCGTCTTCTACGGCTCCCACCAACAGGCGATCGTCCTGGCGCTCGTCCAGATCGGGGTGGCCCTGGCCATCCTGCTGGGCGTCAGCCGCCTCGGCAAGGTGCGGCCGTGGTAGTTCCCACGTCGTGACGCCCGGTAGGGTCGTTGCGGCGCCGCTGATCTCCGGCGATCGTGCCCGCCGGAAGAAGGAAGAGCAAGCCCATGGAGAAGAGCGGGTCACCGAAGCCCAAGACCCCGTCTCAGTTGATTGACGCGAGAATCAGGGAGCTCGACGACTGGCGGGGCAAGTTGCTCAGCCGGCTGCGCGCCGTGATCAAGGAGGCCGATCCCGACGTCGTCGAGGAGTGGAAGTGGCGTGGGGTTCCCGTCTGGTACCACGACGGGATGCTCTGCACCGGCGAGACGTACAAGGAGGTTGTGAAGATGACTTTCGCCAAGGGCGCGGCGCTCAGTGACCCGTCGCACCTCTTCAACTCCAGCCTGGACGGGACGTCGAGGCGCGCGATCGACTTCCGCGAGGGCGAGAAGGTCAATGAGAAGGCGTTGAAGGCGCTCATCCGCGACGCCGTGGCCCTCAACGAATCAAGGGTCTAGAGCCCGGCCGCGCCCCGTCCCTGTCTCGTGGACCTCAGTCCTCGGGCAAGGCGGCGAAGTCACGCTTGGCCTTGCGGTACCACCCCATGCCGGCGATCGGATTCTTCCACCGGCCCTTCATGTCCTTCAGGGCAGCTTTGTGGGCTTCGTCGCCGCCCGCGACGACCTCTCGCAGGTGCTTGTCCTGCGCCTTGATCACCTGATCGGCCGTGTCGCCGTGATGAGTGAAGTCGCACGGCCCACCCAGCTGCTCGCATGACATCGTCTTCATGATCTTGCTTCCTTCCTTGACTGTGGATCCTCGCTCGCACGACGTGTCGCCGTCCCAGACGCTGCCCCGAGCTCCAACTCGGTACACGGGTGGGTCGCAACCGCACTCGCCGGGCTGTTCAGCGTCGGGCCTGGATGCGCACCAGATTGCCTGACGGGTCGCGGACCGCGCAATCGCGCACTCCCCAGAACCGATCCTCCGGCTCCTCGAGAACCTCGGCTCCCGACGCCACGACCCTCTCGAAGGTGGCGTCGAGGTCGTCGGATTGGAAGATCGCCGCCTGCAGCGACCCCTGCAGCACGAGCGACAGAAGGGCGTCGCCCTCCGCCTGCGAGCGGCCGCCGTGCGGCTGGGAGAGCACGATGGCCAGGTCCTGCCCGGGGGCGCCCACAGTGACCCAGCGAAAGCCGTCGGAGGACACGTCAGCGCGAACCTCGAGTCCGAGCACGTCGCGATAGAAGGCGAGCGCGGCGTCAGGGTCCTGGACGGGGATGAACATGGTGGCAACGGTGACTGTCATGCGATTACCCTAGGAGAGCCGACTTACCCGCGACTTCTTCATTCCTGCTTGATGTCAGGACGAGTCCCGGTGACCGACCCGCGGCCGACGCGCGCGGATCCGTCGCGCTGGTCGGCGGCCCTCACACCGAGACTGCGTAGCGCCTCGGCCGGGTCGCGTACTTGCTCACGCACGGCGGAATCGACTCGAGGTCGCGGTGGTCGCGGGCGCGGTACTGCGAAGGGGTCACGCCGACGATCTCGGTGAAACGCGAACTGAAGGAACCGAGCGACGTGCAGCCCACGTCCATGCAGGCGTCCGTGACCGAGTATCCCTGACGCAGGAGCGCCTTTGCGCGCTCGATGCGACGCGTCATGAGGTAGGAGTACGGGGTCTCGCCGTACGCCCCACGGAACTTGCGTGAGAAGTGCGCGGACGACATGAGCGCGATGCGTGCGATGGCGGAGACGTCGAGGGGCTGGTGGTAGTCGCGATCCATCAGGTCGCGCGCGCGGCGCAGGTGCACGAGATCTTCCATGTCCTGGGGAGTCACGTCGATGACGTTACCCGGCCCGTGCGCTCGCGGTGATCGCAGCCTGGCCAGCAGCAGGGTCGGCGCATGCCCTCCTCCAGCTCTTCCTGGGTGCGGCGAATGCGTCGTTGCCTGGTCGTCTCTTGCTTGGCGGCCTCGACCCAGCAGATGAACTCGTTGCGGGCCAAGGGTGTGATGTCCTTCCAGCACTCGAGGGCCGGGGGGTTCGCAATCAGTGCCTCACGCAGGTCTCCTGGAAGCTTGTGGACCACTCCACCGGGCACTCGCGACGCGCTCACCGGGCCACGGTATCGAATCTCCGTATGCCCACGCGTCATCCGACGAAGCTTGCTTGCGCGATGCAGAACTCGTTTCCCTCCGGGTCCTGCATGACCGTCCAGCGGTGGCTCGCGACCTGGTGCTCAGCCACGACGGACGCTCCAAGGGCCACCAGGCGATCGACCGCTGCGGGATCTGGATCGATCAAGTCCACGTGCACGCGATTCTTTGCCGTCTTCGTCTCCGGGACCTTCTCGAACAGCCACGCCGACTCGGTCCGTTCGGCGTCGTGGCGTCCAATGGAGGCGAACCCGGGGTCACTCCCGAGATCCAGCGACCGTCCAAGGGCGTTCGACCAGAATCCGGCGACCTTGAGTACGTCGTCGCAGTCCACTGTGATGTTGCCAACCCGTGCCGGCATACCCGACCTCCAGACAGATCCCTACCCTCTCATCCTCTCTCACCGACGACCCAGCGACCAGGGTTGGTCGTGCGCCCAACGCTCGTCGGGAACGTAGAGATGCGCCTCGGACCGTGTTGCCGGTGGTGGACGACGGTGTCCGACCCGGCGAAACGGTGCTGGCGAGGGGCGCGTTCATCCCCGCGAGAGGTGATCTCGCAGATATCGATGGTGAGCACGGAGGAGACATCCCGACGTGCCCGGACTACGCGGCTCTAAAGAGTCGCGTGTGGCGTCAGATTACGCGGACGTTCTGGGCTTCCTCGCCCTTCTTGCCGGGCGCGGCGTCGAACTCGACGCGCTGACCCTCTTCGAGGCTCTTGTAGCCCTCGCCTTGGATGTTGGAGAAATGGACAAACACGTCATCACCCTGCTCGCGCGAGATGAATCCGAATCCCTTTTCTGCATTGAAAAACTTCACTGTGCCTGTTGCCACGAATACTCAATTCTCAAAGCGGCACACCAACCAATTTGGTCTGCTCGCTGAGAGACAGCCTACTCGCCCACGTGAAGACCAATACTCAGAGGCCTCAAGTGGCGTCATTCACGTGTTTGCTCGCGCGCAATCCGTCGGGATGAAAGGTTTCACAAGCGACGCGACGACCGACACTCACTGCGTCGGGCCTCATGCAGATGGTCCGGCCCCGGGCGGCTGCGCGCGCGACCTTGGCCGGTCACCGGTCGTCAGAAGGTCACGGCGAGCCGTGACGGCGTGGCCGGACCTCCTACGCGATGAAACCCTTCTTCGATTCCTTCTTCGCGTGCTTGACGTTGCGCTTCTCTTTGAGCGACTTTCCCGGCTTCTTCGTGTTGCTTTTCTTCGGCGACTTATCAGCCATCGTGTCTCCTGGATCATCGTCGCCATTGTTGGCGTCGCAGAGAACCATTTCTGCATGGACCCACAGGGTTACCGAGCGACAATCCAAGATCCCGCGCAACCCTTGAGGTCGCCGCATCAATAAGGCTCCCTTCGGCGACATTATCTCTCCTTCACTGCGGACATCTGGACTTGGGCCGAGGAGCGGTCGCCAAGGATCGCTGAACTGAAGCCCACTCTGGTCCAATCGCATTCCGCAGCGGTCAGCAGCACTGACGACCTCTGTCCCCCGCCTGACATTGCCCCACCGGACAGCGTTATGAGGGTCCCTCGCTTCATCGGGCCAGGACAAACGTCTCGATGGCGTACGCGAAGCCGTCGTCACTGTTTGATCTGGTCACCTCGCGGGCCGCGCTCTTCACCTCATCGACGGCGTTACCCATGGCGATGCTGAGTCCCGACGCGGCAAACATCGACACGTCATTGTTCATGTCGCCGATGGTGGCGATCTCGCTGGCCGCCACGCCGTACCGGCGTGACAGGAACCTCACGACGCTTCCCTTGTTGGCCTCGGGGTGGGTGACGTCAAGGAAATATGACTGCGAGCGCGTCGCCGACACGAGCGTGCCGAACCGGGCTGAAATCGCCGTTCCCGCCGCCACGATCGCGTCCGGGTCGTCGCTCACGCCCACCACCTTGGTGACCCCGCTCGTGAACCCGCCGAGGTCACCCAGCTTCATCGGGCTGCAGTCACAGATGCGAGATTCGAATTCGACGTAGGGACCGTCCTTGTCCGTGGCAAACCACTCGGCTCCCCGGAAGAGCCAGATGGACAGCTCGTGCGACGCCAGGAGATCAAGGATCGGCACGACGAGATCGTCTCGGATCGTCCTTTCCTCCAAGACCTCCATCTCCGCATCGACCACCAGTCCGCCGTTGAACGCCGCCAGCGGTGTGGTCAGCTTCAGCGGCTCGACGAACTGCAGCAGGCCCCGGGGTGGGCGGGCGCTTGTGAGCGCAAAGATGACGCCGGCGTCGCCCATCTTCTCGACTGCGTGGATCGTGCCCGCGGTGAGAGTCTTGTCCGGCGTCACCAGCGTGCCGTCGACGTCCGCGAGGACGAGCCGGACCGGCCCGATCACTGCGGCAGGCACCAGGCGTTGGGGGCGATGATCCGGTTCATGTCGTCGGGTCCCCACGACCCCATGTCGTAGAGCTGTACCGGCGGAGGGTCCTCGAGCAGGGGGGCGGCGACCTCCCACAGCCTCTCAATGCCGTCCGAGCGAGTGAAGAGAGCTCGATTACCGAGCATGGCTTCAAGTATCAGGTGCTCGTAGGCCTCGAGATTGTGGGCGGCCAGGAACGAGTCCTTGTAGTGGAAGGTCATCTCCGCCGAGTCCAGGCGCATCCGCGGCCCCGGCTCCTTGGCGAGGAAGTGCGCGTGGATCGAGCCGGGATCGGCGAAGTCGACCACGAGACGGTTGCCGCGCCACTGGGGCGCGCGCGTGCTTAGCGGGAACAGGCGCATGACGGGTTCGTCGAAGCCGATCGTGATCACCTGACGGCTCTGCGCGAGGCACTTGCCGGTGCGCAGGTAGAACGGCACGCCCTTCCAGCGCGTGTTCTCCACCTCGACGCGCAACGCGACGAAGGTCTCGGTCGCCGAATCGGGCGCGACGCCCCTCTCGGCTCGGTACCCCTCGTACTGGCCGCGCACCACGTTGGCGGGGTCGACGGGGCGCAGCGTTTGGAAGACCTTGTGGACCTCGTCGCGCAGCGGTCCCGCGTCGAGGCTGGTCGGCTGCTCCATCGCGAGGAACCCCAGCACCTGGAAGAGATGGCTCACGACCATGTCGCGGAAGGCCCCGGTCTCTTCGTAGAAGGCGCCGCGGTTCTCGATCGACAGGGTCTCGGGCACGTCGATCTGGACGAAGCACACGTGGTCGCGGTTCCACAGCGGCTCGAAGAGCCGGTTGGCGAAGCGCAGCGCCAGGATGTTGTCGATCGACTCCTTGCCCAGGAAGTGGTCGATGCGAAAGACCTGGGTCTCGTCGAAGTTGGCCTTGATCACGTCGTTGAGCCGGATCGCCGAGGCGAGGTCGACGCCGAAGGGCTTCTCGCAGATCACCCGCGCGCCCTCGTTGAGACCCGAGGCGCCCAGCATCTCGACCATGGAGAGCACCGCGTCGGGCGGGACGGCGAGGTGCAGGAGCCGGCGCACCTCCCCGCCGATCTGGGCCTCGGCCTCGTCGACCGCCGCCATGACGCCCGAGAGGTCCTCGGGACCCGAGGGAACGAAGGACAGGGTCTCGGCGAAGCGGTCCCACTCCTCGCCCATGGGCGGGTGCACGCCGAACTGCTCGACGACGTCGCGGGCGTAGGAGCGGAACGCGTCGGTGCCCATGGCGAACGCCGAGGGGGCCGATCCCACGATCCGGTAGCGCTCGGGGAAGAGTCCCGCCGACGCCAGGTGGAACAGCCCGGGGATGATCTTGCGCTTCGCGAGATCACCGGTCGCGCCGAAGAGGACGATGACGTGGTTGTCGGGGATCTCGGCACCCATGTCGACCGCGCGATGACTCATGACTCGGCTCCTCTCACTGTGCGCACCACCTGGTCACCGGTGCCGACGATGACCTCGCTCACCAGCTCGGGGCCGAAGAGGCCGTGGGAGATGACGCCGGGTGTCGCCGACAGCGCCCGGGCCAGGGCCGCGGGCTCCACCAGCTCGCACTGGTAGTCCGCGAGCACTCCCCCGTCGGGGCTGGGGCCCCCAACGCGCGGGGTCGTCGGCGCCACCCGCCGCAGCGTCGACGCCAGGCCGAACGCCGAGAGCTCCAGGGGCACCGGTCCGTGGAGCTCGTCGACCAGCTTGGACGAGTCGGCGATGACGACGAAGCGATCGGCCGACGCCGCGACGATCTTCTCGCGCGTGTGCGCACCACCGCCGCCCTTGATCAGCCAGCCGCTCGCCGCGATTTGATCGGCGCCGTCCACCGCGAGGTCGAGCTCGTCGGCCTGGTCGAACTCCTCGACCACCAGTCCCCGAGCGACGGCGGCGTCGAAGGTGTGCGGCGACGTCGCCACGTACACGGCCCCCGGGGACCGCTGCGCGAGCGCGTCGAGGAGGTAGGCCACGGTCGAACCGCTCCCGAGGCCGACGCGCATGCCGTCGCGCACGAGCTCCGCGGCCGCGTGCGCCGCTCGTCGCTTCTCGTCCTCGACGTCTCTCACGCCAGCGCCGATCGGTCGGCCATGATCAGGGAGCGGCGCGCCTCGACCCGTCCGGCGGGGATGGCGGTGTCGCCCGCGAGGAGCTGGGACAGGGCCGCGCGCTTCTCGGAACCCGTGACGAGCCAAAGGAGCTGGTTCGCGCGCGCGAGCGCCGGGTACGTGAGGGTCATGCGCCGATAGCCCTGGTACGCGCCGGTGAGCGTGACGAGTCGATCGGTCACCTCGAGCGCGGGGTCGCCCGGGACCAGCGACGCCGTGTGACCGTCGGGACCCAGGCCCAGGTGCACGAGGTCCAGTCGGGCGGGCAGCAGCGCGCCGTAGCGCCGAGCGGCGCCGTCCAGGTCCTTCTCGTTGACCGGCATCGCCTCGATGACCGGCGCGGACGTCGAGAGGCTCTCGACCAATCCCGTGAGGTTGCGCTGCCGGTCGCCCGGCGGCGCCACCCGTTCGTCCACCTGGTAGACCACGGTCCGGTCCCACGGCACGTCGCGAGTGTCTAGCTCGGCGAACATGCCCTCGGGCGTGCGGCCGCCGCTCACCGCACAGGTGAACGACCGTGACCGGCCGACCACGTCGCTGGCGAGCTCGAAGAGGTAGTCGGCCGCGGCGACGGCGGCGTCGTCAGCGTCGGCGAACTCGCGCAGCTCGTGGTGCACCTCAGGAGGGCTTCTCTACGTGCCCGCCGAACTCCGAGCGCATGGCCGAGAGGACCTTGGCGGCGAACTCGCCGTTGCCCCGAGATTCGTAGCGCTGCCAGAGCGCCGCGCTGATGACCGGCGCCGGGACCGACTCGTCGATGGCCGCCTCGACCGTCCACCGGCCCTCGCCCGAATCCGAGACCCGGCCGCTGAAGTCGGCCAGCTCGGGCGATCGGGCCAGCGCGTCAGCCGTCAGGTCGACCAGCCACGAACTCACGACCGACCCGTGGCGCCAGACCTCGGCCACCTCCGCGACGTCGATGTCGAAGGAGTAGAACGCGGGGTTGCGCAGCGGGGTGGTCTCGGCGTCGGCCTCGACCGACGAGAGCCCCACGTTGGCGTGCTTGATGATGCTGAGCCCCTCGGCGATCGCGCCCATCATCCCGTACTCGACGCCGTTGTGGACCATCTTGACGAAGTGGCCCGCGCCGTTGGGGCCGCAGTGCAGGTAGCCGCGCGGCGCGGTCCCGTGGGCCCGCGAGCGGCCCGGGGTGGCCTCGGTGCCGTCGTCGCCCGGGGCGATGGACGCGAAGATGGGGTCGAGGCGGGCGACGACCTCGTCGTCGCCGCCGATCATCAGGCTGTAGCCGCGCTCGAGACCCCACACGCCGCCGCTCGTCCCGCAATCGACGTAGTGGACGCCGAGACTGGCCAGTTGGCCCGCGCGCGTGATGTCGTCGTGGTAGTAGGAGTTGCCGCCGTCGATGACCGCGTCGCCGGCGCTGAGGTGGCGGACCAGTTCGTCCAGGGCGCCCTGGGTGACCGCCGCGGGCAGCATCAGCCAGACGACCCGGGGAGGTTCCAGCTCGGTCGCGAAGTCGGCGAGGGACGCCGCGGCGACGATGCCGTCGCCCTCGATCGAGCGCACGGCGTCAGCGTTCACGTCGTAGACGACGCAGGTGTGGCCGTCGCGCACCAGGCGATGGACGAGGTTGGCCCCCATCCGGCCCAACCCCACCATGCCCAGTCGCATCGGACTAGCGGTCGCCATCGGGAACCTCTTTCCTCTTCAGTGCTCGGTAGTGCGCGATGAGCGCGTTCGTCGACGAGTCGTGGGCCAGGACCGGGTCGTCAACCGCCACGAGCTCGGGGATGATCGCGACGGCGAGGACCTTGCCCAGCTCCACGCCCCACTGGTCGTAGGAGTCGATGCCCCAGATGGCGCCCTGGGTGAAGACCGCGTGCTCGTAGAGCGCGATGAGCGAGCCCAGCAGTCGCGGGGTCAGCACCTCGGCCACCAGCACGTTGGTCGGGCGATTGCCCTCCATCACCCGGTGGGCGAGCTCGGACTCGGCGACGCCGTCGGCGCGCAGCTCGGCCACGGTCTTGCCGAAGGCGAGCGCCTGGGCCTGGGCGAAGACGTTGGAGGAGAGGATGTCGTGGTGATCGCCCAGGGGGTTGAGGCTCTTCGCGAAGCAGATGAGGTCGAGGGGCACGATGGTGGTGCCCTGGTGGATGAGCTGGTAGAAGCTGTGCTGGCCGTTGGTCCCCGGCTCGCCCCAGTAGATGGGACCGGTGTTGTAGGCGAGCTCGGCGCCGTCCACGGTCACGTGCTTGCCGTTGGACTCCATGGTGAGCTGCTGGAGGTAGGCGGGCAGGCGCTTGAGGTACTGGTCGTAGGGCATCACCCCCACGGTCGGAAAGGCGAAGAAGTCACGGTTCCACACGCCCAGCACGCCCATCAGCACCGGGAGGTTCTGGTCGAGGGGGGCGGAGCGGAAGTGCTCGTCCATGTCGTGGAAGCCCGCGAGGAGCTCGGCGAAGCCCTCGGGCCCGATGGCCAGCATCGTGGAGAGTCCGATGGCCGAGTCCATGGAGTAGCGCCCGCCGACCCAGTCCCAGAAACCGAACATGTTCGCCGTATCGATGCCGAAGGCCGCCACCTTCTCCGCGTTCGTCGACACCGCGACGAAGTGGCGCGCGACCGCGGACTCGTCGCCCAGTCGCTCGAGCAACCACGCTCGCGCCGAGTGGGCGTTGGTGAGCGTCTCGAGCGTGCCGAAGGTCTTGGACGAGACGATGAAGAGCGTCTCGGCGGCGTCGAGGTCGCGCACCGCCTCGACGAAGTCGCTGGCGTCGACGTTGGACACAAAGCGGAACGTCAGGTCGCGCCGGCTGTAGCAGCGCAGCGCCTCGTAGGCCATCACCGGTCCCAGGTCCGAGCCGCCGATGCCGATGTTGACGATGTTGGTGATGGAGCGACCGGTGTGCCCTCGCCACTCGCCCGATCGCACCGCGCGGGCGAAGGTCGCCATCTGGTCGAGCACCCCGTGGACCTGGGCGACGACGTCGACCCCATCGACGATCAACGACGCCTCCCGGGGCATCCGCAGCGCGACGTGCAAGACCGCGCGGTCTTCCGAGACGTTGATGTGCTCGCCGCGAAACATCGCGTCGCGCCGGTCGGCCAGCCCCGATTCGCTGGCGAGCTCTACGAGCAGTCGCATCGTCTCGTCGGTGACGCGGTTCTTCGAGTAGTCGAGGTAGAGGCCCGCCGCCTCCGCGTGGAGCCGATCGCCTCGTCGGGGGTCCTCGGCGAAGAGCTCGCGGAGGTGGCGCGGCGCGATCTGGGCGTGGTGGGCCTCGAGGGCCGCCCAGGCCCCGCGCTGGCGCAGCGGCGCCACGGTCATCGAGTGCCCTCAGCGCCAGTGAGCTGGTCGTCGATGCGTGCGAGCAGATCGGTCCAGCTCGCGACGAATGCCGCGGCGCCGTCTCTTTGCAGCGTCGTCGCCAGCGCCGCCGTGTCCACGCCGGCGTCACCGAAGCGCGCCAGGAGCGCGTCGTCGCCGTCGCGCGCGAGCGCCTCGCCCACCGTCCCGTGGTCGTCGACGGCCTCCAGCGTCGAGTCGGGCATCGTGTTGATGGTGAGCGGGGCGACGAGGCCCTCCAC